>Ga0209835_1000038_pt1 | contig 86622 bp, 80 predicted proteins | sample LakKivwa52mmetaG_FD_184138 | JGI IMG/M metagenome (GOLD analysis project Ga0209835, IMG submission 184138) | Anoxic lake water microbial communities from Lake Kivu, Rwanda to study Microbial Dark Matter (Phase II) - Lake Kivu water 52m metaG... | ecosystem: Environmental > Aquatic > Freshwater >...
GGGTTAGGAGACGGGAGACGGGAGACGGGAGACAGAAGGGAGGAGTACATGTGTCCCATAAGTCTCATTCGTCTCATTCGTCCCATTCGTCCCATTTATCCCATTCTTATCGTTACCCGCATCTCTTTTTATAACTATTTTCTTGCTAAAATATGAGCATATGCTTATAATTGAGCATGGGCAGGGGTGGTCGGTATTTCGTGGCCATTCGGATACTTATTGAAATAATAACGTTTTAATTTCAGGAACAATGAGCAGGGATATGATTATCACTTTTGAAGGCGGCAAGAAAGTGAATGCTGAATTCAAGGGATTCACCATAGAGACCGATCAGTCGGAATATGCAGGAGGCGAGGGTTCGGCTCCGGAGCCGTTCATGCTGTTTCTGGCATCTATCGGAACATGCGCTGGTATTTATGTTTTTTCATTCTGTCAGAGCCGCGACATACCGACTGATGGTATTCGCATAGTGCAGTCGCATTTTCCCAAAGAGACCGGAAGGGGAATAGGAAAAATCGTGCTGACCATCGAGGTACCTCCCGGTTTTCCCGAGAAGTACAGGGATGCTGTCGTGAATGCGGCTAACCTCTGCGCAGTAAAGAAGCATATTCAGGATCCTCCGGTTTTCGAGGTTGTAACTGCTACGGTCGGAAATTGAGCGAGGCTGATTTTCTTGATCATTAACTCAAACACTACAATATACAGATCATGACATCTGAAGCAGAACACGAAGGTCAGTCGTTGAGACTGAAGCATTTTCATATAACGTTTTTTGCCATCGTGCTTGGTATGGCCGGTTTTACGCTCGCCGTGCAGAAGGCGGGGGGAGAATTGATAAAATCGCTTGCCCCGGTCAGTGATGTACTCCTCTACATCACACTGGGGCTTTTTGCTGTCGTCAGCGTGGTTTATCTGTTGAAGGCGGCAGCTCATCCCGATGCGATCGGCAAGGAGTGGAATCATCCGATCAAGATCAATTTCTTTCCTCTTCTCGCCAAGATTCTTCTTGTTCTGAGCGTCGTCTATCTGGAGAGGACACAACAGGTCTCTTATTATCTCTGGGTTTCCGGCACGATTCTGCAGTTTTTCGCATCCATATTCATTATTTCCAGCTGGTTTTCACAGACGCACTTCAAGATCGAGCACATGACGCCGGGCTGGTTCATTCCTATTGTCGGTTCGATCATAGTGCCAATCGCGGGAGTGAAGCATGGCTTCGTCGAGGTTTCATGGTTCTTTTTCGCAGTCGGCCTGATTTTCTGGCTGGTGCTGTTTACCATTGTCATGAATCGCATGATTTTTCATGCGCCGATAGCAGAGCGCCTGTTGCCTACGCTCTTTATTCTGTTTGCTCCTCCCGCGATCGGTTTTATCGCATACAACAAGCTGGCTGGCGGCGAACTCGATGCGTTTGCCCGTATCCTCTATTTCTTCTCGCTTTTCATGTTCGTGCTTGTGCTTTTCAGGCTGCCGATGCTGGCCAAAATCAGGTTTTATCTGTCTTGGTGGGCCTATTCGTTCCCTGTTGCGGCCAAGGTGCTTGCGACGCTGCTTATGATGAACATTACGAAAGATCCCTTTTATAAAAATCTTGCGTTGTTCGAACTGGGTTTTCTTTTCCTTATTATTGCGGTACTGATCGTGCGTACGACAATGGCGATCACAAGAGGGGAAATCTGCGTTGAGGACTGATTTGCGGTCGCGTAACGGATAAGCTTATTATGAAACAAAACAGGGTCGGCCGGCCGGTAAGCTGCCGCTGTATAGAGGATATACCGAAGTTCACCTGTTTCAAGCCGGAAGGCATTTCCCCCTCTAGGCTCGAGAGCGTCGTGCTGACCGTCGACGAGGTCGAGGCGCTCCGGCTTGCCGACAAGCTTGGACTTTACCAGACGGAGGCCGCAGCGAGGATGAAGGTGTCTCGCCAGACTTTCGGACGAATCATCGAATCGGCTCACCGGAAGGTTGCCGAGGCGATTATCGACGGCAAATCCATATGCGTCGAGGGCGGCAATATCGAACAGGTCTGCGGACATGCCGAAATCGCCGGAGAGAATACCTGTGTATGCCTTTATTGCGGTTTCGAGAAACCGCATCTCGACGGATTGCCCTGCAGGATGGAACAGTGTCCGGATTGCGGCAAGCCTCTGATCCGTAAAGGGAGGTGCAGCAGTGTCGCCTGAATTCCTGGGTTCATTTTCTCTTCACAAGCTGCCCGAGCTTCATTTCGGCTCGGGCAGCTTTTCTCTTTTACCCGAAATTGCCTGTCGGTTCGGTTATCGCCCCATGGTTGTGACCGGAAGCCGTTCGTTCGAGGCGTCAGGCCGTCTTGGATGGCTCCTGGAGCGATTGCGGACGGGTTCCGCAGACTGCCTGCACAGCCGCGTAAAGGGGGAACCCTCTCCTGAAATGATAGATGATGCGGCGGCGGCAGGGCGGCGTGCCGGCTGCGATATGGTTATCGCTGTCGGCGGCGGCAGCGTGATCGATGCGGGAAAGGCCGTGTCGGCCATGATTCTGCAGGAGCATCCGGTAGAGCGGTATATCGAGGGTCGTAAGGATTTTATTGGCCATGACGGCAGGAAGGTGCCGTTTATTGCCGTGCCGACGACATCCGGTACCGGAAGCGAGGCAACGAACAACTCGGTTATCAGTCGTGTCGGTCCTGACGGGTTCAAGCGTTCGCTTCGTCATCCGGCCTTCGTGCCCGATGTAGCCGTTATCGATCCCGAACTGATCTGCACGGCACCGAAAGCTCTTACAGTTGCTTCCGGAATGGATGCACTTACCCAGTTGATCGAAGCATGGGTTTCGCCGTTCGCATCTTCCTTTACCGATCTTCTGGCCTTCAGCGGTCTGGAATATTTCTGCCGTTCTTTTCTGCGTGTCTGTTCGGATGGCGCCGACGACAGCACTGTACGCGGAGAGGTTGCTTATGCCTCTTTTCTTTCAGGTATTGTGCTCTGCAATGCAGGGCTGGGCATCGTTCATGGATTTGCTTCGTCGATAGGGGGTACTTTTGATATTCCGCATGGCGTGCTTTGCGCGACCTTGCTGGCCGAAGTTACAAGGGAGAATATTCTGCAGCTGAGGCTTTTCGGCTGCGGACAACGGGCGCTTTCAAAATATGCGGCAGTCGGAAGGCTTCTTTCACAGCGACCGGAGCTTTCCGATGCCGGCGCATGCGATATGCTGGTGGAAACGCTGGCGCACTGGCAGCATGAGCTCGATGTGCCGAGGCTCGGCAATTTCGGTATCGGTATGGAGCACATCGCGCATCTTGCCGCCATTACGCGAAGCAAAAGCAACCCCATCGAGCTTAATCCCGAAAGCCTGCGGAAAATCCTGGTTGCAAGATTGTAGCGTTCATTGCTTTACTTTTACGAGGCGAAATAACCCTTTGCTTTTGCGAGAAACTGGTTTTCCGTCATCCGATCGCAGGCTTCGACAGCACTGATTTTATCGCGGAGAACGTGGACTTTACCGATCTCTCCGGCAAATTCCGTTTTTGCTTCACCGGGGCCGAAAATCGCAATTGCATCCGCGTTCTCAAGCAGCGGGATGATATTGCGGTAAAAGGCATGGTACTGGTGCATCCTGCTCTCTTCGGCGCTTTTTTCGTTTACGACCGACTGGGCTACAATGGTTCCTCCCGATTTCCAGCCTCCCGATGGCTTGAAATGGCTTTCGGCTCCTGACTGCAGATGCCGGAGGGTTACCGTTTCGCCTGCGAGGGAAACGACGAGGGCTTCGCGGTGGTCGATCCAGATGGCGGCAGAGTTTTTCATGGTGGCCTCCCCTATAAGAGTTATGTTGCCTGCCTGATTTTTCCGGCAGGCACTTTATCTGTTAAAGACAATATAAGGCATTATTCATTGTCTTGTCGTCCACCAATCGTCTCCATAGTTGTAAAAAAGCTCTTCGCCTCGCGCAATGTCACGCAGTGCGTAAATGACCAGTTCTGCGCCAAGGCCGGTATCTTCGCGATAGTAAGCAACATTCGGCGATGAGGAGTGGTTGAAGAGCATACCGTTTCCCATGGCTATCAGTCTTTTGTTTTCATCGCTGCCGTAGAATACATAGTTCAGCAGCTCGCCACCGATATCCTTGTCGGTCACTTCCAGAGCCGGACATCGTTCAACGATATCACCTTCCCGGATTGCTGCGGCCGCAAATGCTCCACGTCCGCTTACGGTTGAAGGCCCGATCCTGACACTGTTTTTTCTGCCTGTCCCGGTTCGTTTTTTCAGGAACATTCCGATTGCAATGCCAGCAAGGAGCGCTGAAGCAAAAAGGGCAAGACCGATGGTATAGAGGTTTTCCTGCATAAGCTCACTGTTTCTGGAAAGAACGCTATGTTAACAAAAAATAACCGTTTTTTCCGCTGATGCGCTGCTTCGATTTCTTAACGAGTATTCAATCGGTCTGATCTGACAGTGAAGTGCTATCTGTGTTTCATTGGGTCGGAATCATCTGCTGTTTTTCAGGGTTTTCATTCCTGAATTAACAATAATCTGCAGCGCTATGAAACCGGTTGTTTTGCTTCGTTATATCTGGGCATTTCCCAATACCATGCTCGGTCTGATCCTTGCTTTTCCGGCATTTGTGTCGGGGGGAAGAATCAGTCGAATCGATGGCGTGCTGGAGATATCAGGCAGGTCTACCGCCTGGATGCTTCAAAGGATTCCATTTGTCGGTACTGCATCGGCCATGACATTCGGCCATGTTGTGCTTGCTGTCGATGAAGCGGTTCATGAGCGGTGGAGAGAGCACGAGCGCATGCATGTAAGGCAGTATGAACAGTGGGGCCCTCTTTTCATTCCGGTATACCTCGCATGTTATTATGCCGCAAGGTTACGGGGAGAGGACGGATATTATGGAAACCGTTTCGAGGCCGAGGCCTTCGGAAACAAACGGAGTGTCACATGATGAGGAGGAATTGTTTTTATGGAGAGTGACTCCGGGAGCAATCCGCATGTTCCGCCGGTGCTGAAGATAAGCGGTCTTTCGAAAACCTATCTCATGGGAGAAGTTATCGTAGATGCCCTTAAAAACGTTTCGATCGATTTTTTTGCCGGCGAACTGGTCGTGCTGCTCGGCGCTTCAGGCAGCGGAAAATCGACTCTTCTGAACATCATCGGAGGTCTTGACGTGCCTTCCGGGGGCAAGCTTTTTTTTTATGGTCGCGAGATTACCGCTGCTACCGAGGCTGAGCTGACCGCCTACCGGCGCCGTTCCATAGGATTCGTCTTTCAGTTCTATAACCTGATTTCCAGTCTTTCGGCGCTTGAGAATGTGCAGCTCGTCACGGAAATCGCCGAAAATCCCATGCCCGCCGAAGAGGCGCTCAGGCTTGTCGGCCTCGGAAGCCGGCTGAACCATTTTCCCGCCCAGCTTTCGGGCGGGGAGCAGCAGCGTGTCGCTATTGCCCGGGCCGTTGCAAAGCGCCCCGAACTGCTGTTGTGCGACGAGCCGACCGGCGCTCTCGACTATCAGACCGGAAAGCTTGTTCTCGAGGTCATCGAAAAGGTTAATCGTGAACTCGGGACGACAACCCTCGTCATCACCCATAACGCATCGATTGCCGGTATGGCCGACCGGGTGGTTCGACTCGGCAGCGGCGAGGTTACCGAAGACCGCCGTAATCCCGCGAGAAAGACCCCGTCGGAACTTGTTTGGTGAGAATGTAATGACGTTGCTTGCAAAAAAAATGTTTCGGGAACTGCTGCATCTGAAGGGACAGATGCTGGCCGTTACCGCTGTCGTGGCCTGCGGTATTTCTGTATTCGTTTCCATGAGCAGCGTGAAGTACTCGCTCGAAGCCTCTCGGGAGCAGTATTACAGCAAATACCGCTTTTCTGAGGTGTTTCTGCAGGTAAAGCGTGCGCCGGAACAATATCGCGAAGCAGTCCTCCGTATTCCGGGCGTGGCTTCGGTGAGCTCGCGAATTGTTGCCGATGTGACGCTTGACGTGCCGGGTCTTGACGAGCCGGCTACCGGACGGCTGATTTCCGTTCCGGAGTACAGGACCGAATCGGTACTTAACGACCTGTTTATCGAAAGCGGCCGGTACATCGAGCCGGGTCATCCAGAGGAGGTTATCGCCAGCAAGCCTTTTCTCGAAGCCAACGGTCTTTCTCCCGGCGACAGGATTGCCGCAGTGATCAATGGGCGCAGGAAGCAGCTCGTCATCGTGGGCATGGGACTCTCTCCGGAATATATATACGAGGTGCAGCCGGGATCGTTTTTCCCGGACAAGAGGAGGTTCGGCGTTTTCTGGATGGGCCGCCGGGCGCTCGAATCGGCGCTTGATATGAGCGGCGCGTTCAATGATCTTTCCCTGACGCTCGCTCACGGCGCATCTGAAAAAGATATAATCATGCGCCTCGACCAGATGTTCCGGCGATACGGTTCTCTCGGTGCATATGGCCGCAGCGAGCAGCTTTCTGACCGGTTCATCGTCGATGAAATCAAGCAGGTCGGTATTCAGATCACGTTTCTGCCTGCAGTGTTTCTTGCCGTTGCGATCTTTCTGCTCAATATGGTGCTTCGCAGGATCGTCGCCACTCAGCGCGACCAGATAGCCGTGCTGAAAGCCATGGGGTTTTCGAATGAAGAGGTCGGGTTGCACTATCTTGGTTTCGCCATGATTCCCACCGCTGCAGGTGCTGTTGCCGGCACGCTCCTGGGTGCGTGGCTTGGAAGGGAACTGATGAACATCTACGCCGACTTCTACAATTTTGCCGAACTGGTTTATCTGTTCAGGGCGGAGGATCTGGTGCTGTCGGTGCTGCTGAGCTTCGCCGCCGCGCTTATAGGCGCGCTCGGTGCCGTGCGGAGCGCCGTCCGGCTGCCTCCGGCTGAAGCCATGAGGCCGGAATCTCCCGTTGTCTACAGGAAGGGCGTGCTTGACCGCCCTTCACTGCAGAAAAAAATTTCCGTACCGGCAAGGATCATCCTTCGAAATCTCGAACGGAGGCCGTGGAAAGCCGCGCTCTCGGTTGTTATGATATCGCTTGCCGTGGCAATTCTTATTGCCGGGCGTTATACCTATGACGCTGTTGAGCGGATGGTCCAGGTGGAGTTTAACGAGAAGCATCGCGAAGATGTTACCGTTGTTTTCAACGATCCCATGCCGCCGTCGGTAGCCTATAGCGTCACATCGCTTCCCGGAGTGCTCGAACATGAGTATTACCGCGAAGAGCCGGTCAGTATGCGCTTTGCCCACCGCATACGCCGCCAGTCGGTCAAGGGTCTGCAATCTGCAGACGGTCTGCAGCGGCTTGTCGATAAACGCAACCGCCAGGTCGATCTGCCGACGTCGGGGATACTGCTTACTTCGGATCTTGCAGCCATTCTCGGAGTGCGGCGGGGGGATACCCTCGGGATCGAATTTCTGCAGGGGCGTCAGCTGAGGCGCGAAGTAAGGGTTGCCGGAACCATCGACGAGATTCTCGGTCTCTCCGCCTATATGCATATCCGGGAACTCGACAGCCTCGCCGGCGATGGCGGAGCCTTCAATGCCGCATATCTGCGGATCGACCAGACAAAGGCAGGGGAGCTCTATTCGGAGTTCAAGAACATGCCTGGAGTCGGCAGCATCATGATGCTCAAGGCGCTGAAGGAGAGTTTCGACGAACTGATTGCCGAAAGCATGATGACGTCCACATTCATTCTGACCTCGTTTGCCTGTGTGCTGGCTTTTGCCGTTGTCTATAACGGCGCGCGTATCTCTCTTTCCGAGCGTTCCAGAGAGCTGGTAAGCCTGAGGGTGCTCGGCATGACGAGGGGCGAAATATCATTTATACTGCTTGGCGAACAGGCCCTGCTGACCTTGCTTGCCGTTCCGCTCGGATTTCTTTCAGGCACCGGACTTTCGGCGCTGCTCGCAATAGCTCTCAGCTCGGAACTTTACCGGTTGCCGCTGGTATTCGGCGCCTCTAACTTTCTTTTCGCTTTCGCGGTTGTTGTTCTTGTTTCTGCGGTTTCCGCGGCGGCAGTCAGACGGCGACTTGTGGGGCTTGATCTTGTAGAGGCATTAAAAACGAGGGAATAACCATGATAACCTTGTCAAAAACACAGCGTATTGCGGCTTTTTCTCTCGTTGCCGCAGCACTGACTCTGTTTGTCGTTTTCAGACCTTCACCGCTTCATGTCGATTCCGGAACTGTGACTAAAGGTACCTTGCAGGTCATGCTCGATGCCGAAGGGTACAGCCGGGTACGCGATCGTTTCGTAATTGCCGCTCCGATTTCAGGTCGTCTGGCAAGAGTGACTTTAAGGGAGGGCGATAGTGTGGCGAAGGGCGATACGATTGCCGAACTGCTTCCGGCGGAACTTGATGCAAGGGAGTTCAGCGAAGCTTCCGCACGAACAGCGGCAGCCAGGGCCGCATATGACGAAGCACTCGCAAGAGAGCGCCATGCAAAACTCGGCTTCGAACAGGCTGCACGCCGTTCTGTCCGTTACGGTAATCTCTATGGCGAGGGTGCCGTATCGAAAGAGACTTTCGAACTGGCGCAGAATGAAGCAGATATGCTTCGCAAGGAAGCCGACGCTGCGCTTTCCGCTGCGCGTTCGGCCCGATACTCGTTCGAAGCGCAGCATGCAGTCATTGACCGTCAGACGACAGGGACGCCGGTACGGGTCGTCTCTCCCGTATCCGGAACGGTTCTGCGGCTGCACGAACAGAGCGAACGAGTGGTGTCTGCAGGCGCTCCGCTTTTCGATATCGGCGACCCTTCGGCTATCGAGATCGTTATCGATCTTCTCTCGACGGATGCCGTCAGGGTTAAACCCTCAGACCGTGTGCTCGTCGAGGAATGGGGAGGCGGGAAGGTTTTGGAGGCGTCGGTGAATCGTATCGAGCCGTCCGGATTTACCAAAATATCCGCGCTTGGCATAGAGGAAAAACGGGTCAATATAACAGCATCGCTCAGGCGTAAAGAATCCCGTCTTGGAGATAACTTCAGGGTTCAGGCGAAAATCGTGCTTGATGAAAAGAGTCGCGTGCTTCTTGTTCCCCTCAGCAGCCTTTTCAGGGCGACCGGCGGATGGAAGGTATTCGTTATCGAAAACGGCAAAGCCGCTGCCAGGCCGGTACGAATAGGCCTGCGCAGCGCTTTTTATGCAGAGGTACTTGACGGGCTCGGTGAAGGCGACAGGGTGGTAGTCCATCCGACCAACGAACTTCGCGACGGTATGCGGGTTACTTTCGAAAACTGACCAGGTTATTTGAACCAGATCGAGTCGGGGTGCCGCTCGTGGAGCTTCCGGTCGAGACCGAGCCAGTGGCCTGAAGGGAGAAGCATCATAAGTACCGAGTATATCATGAAGGGCGGCAGGGTGAGGTTATAGAAGCCTCCGGCTGCGAAATTCACTACGAGAAAAAGCGCAAAAGCCGCATTGGCCCTTACTCCAAGGCCGAGAGCAAGACCGATGCCTATAATAAGCTCTCCGATGGTAACGATCCAGGCTATCGGTAAAGCGAGCGGTATGGCAAAGTGCTCAAGGTAAAGGATCTGAAAGTCGTTCAGTTGAGGCGGATCGGTAAGGCGCTGCACGAAGAAACCATGCATCTTGTCTGTCCAGAGCCATTCCCTCACGAATTTGTGCCAGAATCCGTATAGAAAAAAAATAGCGAAAATGTAACGGCCGGAAAGAAAAAGTACGATACCCACGGTTTTCCACGGGTGCGCCCGTACATAGTCCCTGCTCCATGAAAAAGTACTCATAATGCTGTTTTTTAATCGGTTATCATCATGATGGGAATATAAGGAAAAATATGGGAGTGAGGAGGGAGGAGGGGTAATTGATAATGGGTAATGGGTAATGGGTAATGGGAAGACAGAAGGTGGAAGGGGACTGAATGCTGTACATGTATTCCATACGTCACATAAGTCTCATTCGTCCCATAAGTCCTATTTTCACAGAGAGCGTCTCGTCTCCTGTCTCCCGTTCTTACATCAGGTTCTGGGGATCGACGTCGATTGTGATAGAGAGGTCTGCCGACCTGTAGCGGGATATGGCTGCGTCAAGCTGCTGGCGGATGAATGCGGGGGAGAGTTTGCCGGAGAGTATTTTGAGGAGCAACTGGTAACGGAACCTGTCTCGCAGTTTTGCTATGCCTGCAGGTGCGGGTCCGAGCAGGATGACGTTTTCAGGCGGCAGATGCGTGGCGAGTTCCGTTTTGAACGATATTGCGGCTTCTTCGGCTTTTTTTTCTTCCGCCGCAGAAAACTCGAATTTCATCAGTCTGGCGACAGGAGGATATCCGAGAGCGGTTCTCAGGCCCATTTCGCGATCAAAAAATTTTTCATAGCTGCCTTCGAGCAGCGATCGGAACACTTCGTTTTCAAGGTTGTAAACCTGAAGATAGACTTCGCCGGGTATCGATGCACGCCCTGCCCGCCCCGCTACCTGTGTCAGCAGCGAATACATGCGTTCGGCTGCCCGGAAATCCGGGATGTTCATCCCGATATCGGCCATCATAACGCCGACGAGTGTCACGTCCGGGAAATCAAGTCCTTTTGCGACCATTTGCGTGCCAAGCAGTATTCTTGATTTTTTATCATGAAACTGTTTGAGAATTCTGCCATGGGCCCCTTTGGAAGTCGTGGTATCGATGTCCATGCGGAGAATGGTTTCGTCCGGAAAGAGGGATTTCAATTCTTCTTCTATCCGTTCGGTTCCGCTGCTTTTATAAAAGAGTTTTGTCGAACTGCACTCGGAGCACTGTTCGGTGAATTTTCGGGTAAGCCCGCAATAGTGGCAGCGAAGCTGCATGCCTGCCGCATGGTAGACCAGCGGGATGTTGCAGTGACGGCACATCGGGGTATGGCCGCAGTCAAGGCAGAATACGCTGCCGGCAAAGCCTCGTCGGTTCTGCAGCAGAATCACCTGCTGGTTTTTTTCTAATCTTTTGCTTATTTCGCGGTAAAGCAGGTCTGAAACAGATGGCGTGGCTTTTGGCGCTTCACGCATTGAAATGAGGGTTATGCCGGGCATGCTTGCCCCATCGATGCGTTCAGGCAGGTTTATGAGCCTGTACTTGCCGATTCTCGCATTCTGGTATGATTCGAAGGATGGTGTTGCCGAGCCGAGCACGCAGACGGCATTTTCAAGCATGGCACGCATGACTGCGGTATCTCTTGCATGATAGCGGGGATTGCGATCCTGTTTGTAGGCACCGTCATGTTCTTCGTCCACAATTATTGCTCCGACGTTTTCCAGCGGCGCGAATATGGTGGAGCGTGGGCCGAGGGCGATTTTTGAGCTTCCTGCTTTGAGGCTGTGCCATGCGTCGTATTTTTCCTGGTCACTCATGGCGCTGTGCAGAATAGTTATATTATCGTGAAAATGCTGCATGAACCGTCCCGCGGTCTGTGGAGTGAGCGAAATTTCCGGAACCAGCACTATAGCGGTTTTGCCGCAGTCGAGAACCTGTTTGAGCAGTTCGATATAAATAAGGGTTTTACCGCTTCCTGTCACTCCATGAAGCAGAAAGGGACGAAATTCTCCGGTATCGACGGCCTCATGCAGAATGGCGAGCGCTTCTTTCTGTGCACAGGTAGGGTTTTCAGGGTGTTTTTTTGTTTCAGAATAGGTGTTTTTGAAATTGCTCCGGATATCTGCGATTATTTTTTCTGTGATTCCTTTTCTTGTCAGTTCATTGAAGATCGATGGTTGAAATCCGAGGATATCGGGAAATCCGGGTTCTCCTTCCAGTTCGAGAAGAGCCGTGAACGCTTCAAGCTGTTTCGGGGCATGACGGAGCAGTTCTTCGGGGTTCCCCTTGAAGCTTCTGTTTATACGATAAGCGTTTTTCTTTTTCGGACGTGTTGTGGAGAATTTTTTCTGCAACGTGATGTAGCCGCCTTTTTCGAGTTCCGTGAGCGTCCGATAGAGCTGCTTTCGGCCGAGTCGCTTCTGAATCTGCCGCACGGTGAGTTTTTTTGCTGTGGCAAGTAATTGCAGGATTTCACGTCTGAGGGGAGTGCTGTGGGTTTTTCGTTCAGCGGGTTTCAGAAGAAAATCGTTGAGCTCTGCAATATCGTGCACGGTTGTTCTTACGGATGCAGGAAGGGCAGCGAGTATCGTATCGAGAGGCGAAGAGATATAGTAGTCGGCCATCCAGAGGGCGAGCCTGAGAATGTTGTCCGAAAGAACCGGAGAACCACCATACATAAGGTCAGAAATGACCGGCAGCGCAGGATTTCCGGTATCGATACCGTTTTCGTTGGAGGAGAGCTGCAGCACGTAACCGGGGTAGAGGGCATCCTTTCTGCGTGGAAGGGTAACCAGTACCATGCTTCCGGGGCAGATGTCACATTCGAAGAGTTCCGGAACCCGAACTGGCAGCGGTTCGCCTCTGAAGAGTCTGTCGATTACAAGCAGTGCATGCATTGCGCTGGAACTGAAAAGTCAGTGAGATGCACTGACTTTTCAAAAAAAAGATGTTACGGTTTCTTTTTCAGCAGGAACTGAGGGCGCCGAGAATTCTGTCCCTGATCTCTTCGACGCTTCCAGTGCCCTTTACCTTGCGGTATTTCGGAGCTTCCGGTGCGCCATCGGAAGCCCATCCGCTGTAGTATTCGATAAGCGGCGCCGTCTGTTCATGGTATATTTTCAGACGTTCTCTGACTGTTTCTTCCTTATCATCCTCCCTCTGTATAAGGGGTTCGCCTGTTTCATCGTCAATGCCTTCCTTTTGCGGCGGATTGAACACGACGTGATAGGTTCTGCCGGATGAGAGATGCACTCTTCTGCCGCTCATTCTTGTGATGATCTCATCGTCAGCGACATCGATTTCGACGACGTTATCTATGGTTACTCCGTCTTTTTTAAGGGCTTCGGCCTGTGCCAGCGTTCTCGGAAAACCATCGAAAAGGCACCCGTTACGGCAGTCCTCCTGCTGCAGCCTTTCCTTGACGAGTGCAAGGATGATATCGTCCGAAACGAGTTGCCCTGCATCCATCACTTTTTTTGCTTCGAGACCGACCGGAGTTCCGGCTGTTACTGCTGCACGGAGCATGTCTCCGGTTGAGATCTGGGGAATATTCAGTGTTTTTGATATATAATTTGCCTGAGTTCCTTTTCCGGCACCTGGTGCGCCCAATAATATTATTCTCATCAAACGTTACTTATTTTTTGGTGATAATCGTGAATTTGGGTCTTGACGGCTTCGAATCGGAAGGTGATTCTGATGCATCCAGTTTTGCGGATTCTGGAGTGGAACCGTTTTTCAGCTGTTCGGCAGTGGAGTTGTCTTGCTGTTGTGCGGGAGCTTCATTCGTGGTTTTGCCGGCGATTGTCAGCGGGATGTTCTGAACGGGACTTTTCTTTTTGAATTCTATGGTTTTTGCTTTTGGTGCCCCGTCCGGTTTTTTCTGGTTCTGCAGTTTCGCTTCGTCGAAAATATGCTGGAAAGCTGCGGTGGATCCTTTAGGGTCGACTGATCGGTAACCATAGTCTTCTTCGGAAATGATTTTCTTGCGGAATTCGAAGTCGAGTGCGCCAAGCATCATACGGATGACTCTGCGGCTCTCTCCGAGATCACCCTTCGATTCGATATTGGTCAGTGCTTTTGCATTGACCGTCGTGATCGGTCGTCCGTTGACGTCTTTTTCTTCGTGAAGTCCGAATGTTACGTCGATTTTCATGCCGAGGAGGGCAAAAGAAAAAACTTCCGCACGGATAACCGTCATGCCCCCAACAGCGGTTTTCTCGTTCTTGAAACCCCATCCTACCCAGCGTTCTGTTTTCTCTACAATAAAATCGGAGATTTCAGCAGCGGGAGTATCGTATCTGCGAACTTTAAGTTCACTGAAAACAGGCGTTTCGGATGTGTGGGTCGCGTTGCCGGTCAAGCCGTGATAGGCTTTGGTGAATTCTGTTTTGAACGGGATGAAATCTGTCAAATCCATGATTTTTGAGCCAGTTAGGAATTAATGCGGTTCTTCCGGGATTTGCCCTTTTCTCTCAGTTGCAAGCTGCCCGCATGCGGCATTGATGGACGCTCCGTGACTTTTTCTGACCGTAACCCGCAGTCCCGAATCGACGAGAAACCGGATGAAAAACTCCCTTTTTTCTGTGAAAACGGGCTTGAACTTAATATTAACGATTGCATTATAATCAATCAAATTAATTTTACAGAAAAGGCCCTTTGCAAATTTTTCGAGGGCTTTTGCGTCTTCAGGTGCATCGTTTACCCCGTCAATAAGCATATAGACGAGCGTGACGGGCTGACCGGTCAGCCGGATGTAGGATGCAAGTGTGCGTCTGAGATCATGCAGCGGATAGTTTCGGGCCACCGGCATTATCGATTCCCGTTTTTCCTGTATCGCTGCATGCAGCGATACAGCCAGTTTGGTTCCGGGTTTCAGGGATGCAAGCAAGTCTATTTCAGGTATGATGCCGAGTGTAGAAATCGAGATTTTTCTCCGCGGCAGACTGAAACTGTACGACTGATTGCGGAGCGTTTCGATAGCATCAAGCACATTGGCGGTATTGAGCAGAGGTTCTCCCATGCCCATAAAGACGATGTTTGTTATCGACCTGCTGTTACCATAATCATTTCTGAGCCATGCATTCAGCAATGTTATCTGGTCGATTATTTCGCCTGGCGACAGATTTCTTATAAAACCCATTCTGCCGGTAGCGCAGAAACTGCATCCGAGCGGACATCCGATCTGGGAGGAGATGCATGCCGTTATCCGGCTCCTGCCCGGTATGATTACCGATTCCACTGCCTGCCCGTCCGGCATCCTGATCAGGAATTTCGTCGTCGGCATTTCTGTCGTGTCGAGAGCCTCTTTTATGCACTCCTGGATCGAGGCATTGTCGATGGCATAGTTCGCCGACAGTTTTTTTCTGAGTGCAAGGCTCAGTATGGTCATGTCGTCAAATGAACGTGTATGATGACTGAAAAGCCATTGATGGATCTGCGATGCACGATATGCCGGTTCGCCGAGAGCCGTGAGGGCCAATCGCAATTCGGCGGCGGCGAGATCCTTTATGTTAGGTGTTGAAAGGAGCATGGACGGCGCGGGATGTCGGATTATTTTTATTTTTTAACACATGCAGTCATGTTCGCTGACAATTGACACTATTGGCCCTTCAGTTGTTCCGATGAAAAAAAAGTCTTTTATGTCTGATAAAGATTGTAAAGTGATTTTGAGAAAAAAGACTAAATATGTATAGTTAGATATAGTAAAATGCATTCGATGTTAAGGTACGAATCCCGTTCGATACGAACAATCGCACAAAGGCAGTCTTCGGTCTGTTTCTGCCACTAAAAAACGAAACAGTATTATTTGATTAATTATTCAGTATCCGATTTGAACACCCCCCCATACGATTATGAGTGAGAAAAAAAAGGAAAATATACTTTACGACCATCAGTTGCTCGATAAAGTGATTCATGCGAGGATAAGATTCGCTGCATTGGCATATCTCTATGCTGTCAATCAGGCTTCATTTGTTGAAATCCGGGATCAGATCAGAGCTACGGACGGGAACCTGAGTGTGCATATGCGCAAGCTTGAATCGGCTGGATACATCAGTTGTGACAAGGAGTTTCAGTCGCGGAAACCGCAGACCAACTACAGTATCACTTCGCTTGGACGCGAGGCGCTGCAGCAGTACAGAAGCCATATCGGTTCTTTTCTTGGCGGAGATATCCTGCTTGAGACGGCATGAGCTTTCCGGGACAGAACCATGGATCTCTTTCTTTTTTCATTGACAGGAAAAAATAATAAATTAGGTACTTTTGCTAAAGTTACCTGAAATGGATGATACTACCGGTTTACGGACGTAAGCTCGATCTGATGGGATGGTCTCCTGTTATCGATATCCTGCTTGAAGGTCAGCAGTTTCTGCTGACGACACATGAAAATTCCGATGGTGACGGTCTTGGCAGCCAGGTTGCCCTTGCTCTTGTGCTGAAGCGTCTTGGGCGTCATGTCATGATAGTCAACCCGACTGAAGTTCCTCCCAATTACACGTTTCTTAAACAGGCCGGAAATATCGTGCATTTCGATGATCGCGACGAGGATGTCATACAGGATTTATCCCTCTGCGATGTTCTCGTTCTGCTGGATGCCAACCTGAGCGAACGAATGGGCGCGCTCCGTCCGCATGTTCTGTTTGCCAATGAGGTCGGCAGTATGAAAATGGTCTGCATCGATCATCATCTCGATCCGGAAGATTTTGCCGATGTCATGGTTTGCGAGCAATATGCGTCGTCAACCGGAGAACTGGTCTATGATCTCGTCCTTGCGCTCGAGGAGAAAACCGGAATGCAGCTTATTACTCCTCAGGTCGCCGAAGCGCTTTATACCGCAGTCATGACCGATACCGGGTCGTTCAGGTTTCCCAAAAGCTCGCCCTACGTCTACCAGCTTGCAGGGGATCTTGTCGATAAAGGAGCTGATCCGTCGAAGATTTACGATCTTGTCTATAATTCCCTTACCCCGCAGGCGTTGAAACTGCTTGGACTTTCGCTTACTGCCATAGATATTTCCGATGACGGACTGATTGCGTCGCTGTTCATTTCTCAGGAGATGATGAAAACGACCGGGAGCAGGCTGTTCGATACCGATCTTATCATCAGATATCTTCTGAGCGTCCCTTCGGTTCGGATTTCCGTGCTGATGACGGAGATGCAGGATGGAAGGATCAAGGCAAGTTTCAGGTCGAGAGGCGATATTTATGTCAACCATCTTGCCCGGCAGTATGGCGGCGGTGGCCATATGAATGCCGCAGGGTGCCTGCTTAACTGTTCCGCAGAAAAAGCCCGGAGGATGATTCCCGAGGATGTTCGGAGATTTCTTGCTGCGCAGGGTCAATGACAGAGCCGTTATAACGATAATAATCGAATATTTCAGGTATATGAACATCAGCGCGACGACCGATCCGGTCAGAAGGATAGATGCCGGTATTCTGGTGCTTCCTTTTACTCCTGCCTTATTGAAAAAGAATGGCGCCGTCCTTCTCAAAGAGCTTGGTTTTCCGGGAAATGTGATGGATGATTTCAAGGCTGCAGCGGGCGAGGTTGTTGTGCTTTACGGACAGGCCGATAAAGGGTTTTCCGGCAGGCTGGCACTGCTTGGGCTCGGCGAAGGCAAGAAAGCCGGCGATTTCCGCAAAGCCGGAGCCGCTATTGCCGGCAGGGCGATCGAGATGAAGATGGCTACAGTCGCGGTTGATATGTCGGGCATCAAGGGTTTTGCAGCGTCGGCCAAATTGTCCGCGGCAACAGTCTGTACGGCTTTTGTAGAGGGATGTTTCGCAGGATCCTACCATTTCGACCGTCTGAAAAGCGGAAAGCTGAAAAAGAAAGCTGATGACAACAATCCAGGGGAGATAGCGGAAATGATTTTCCGCTCGGAACCGGCTCAGCTTGGCGCACTTGAAACCGGTATTGCCGAGGGAATCGTAACCGGATCCTGCCAGAGCTTTGCTAGGGATCTTGTCAATCTTCCCGGCAATCATCTTCAGGCCGTCGATCTTGCGCAAGCAGCGACTGAGTCCGGCGAGCGCGGCGGTTACGATGTCAGGGTGTTCGGCAAGGCGGAAATAGAGGAGCTTGGAATGGGGGGACTTCTTGCTGTCAATAAAGGAAGTGTTCATCCTCCGACTTTTTCCGTACTCGACTATCGGCCTGCAGGCAAGGCCGAGAAAACCATAGCGCTTGTGGGAAAAGGTATTACTTTCGATTCCGGGGGCATTTCCATCAAGCCGTCCGAAGGCATGGGCGAAATGAAATCCGATATGGCCGGAGCAGCTGCCGTTATCGGCGCTGTCGAAGCCGCTGCCCGGCTCAGGCTTTCTGTCCGCGTAGTGGGTCTTATTCCCTCTACGGACAATATGCCTGACGGTTCGGCTATGAAACCGGGAGACGTCATCACCACCTATTCCGGAATTACTGTCGAGGTCGGCAATACTGATGCCGAAGGGCGCCTTATTCTCGCCGATGCTCTGACGTATGCTAAAAAACACTACAATCCTGATGCTGTCGTCGATCTGGCGACACTGACTGGCGCATGTATTGTCGCTCTGGGATATTCTGTCGCCGGACTTTTCTGCAATAACGACAAACTTGCGGACGATATCTTCGATTCCGGCCTTCGGACTGAGGAGAAAGTCTGGCGTATGCCGCTCTGGGAAGAGTATGACGAGATGATCAAATCCGATGTCGCCGACGTGAGCAATCTCGGGGCAAGAGGCGCGGGTTCGGTGACAGCGGCCAAATTTCTCGAGAAGTTCCTGGACGGCCATAAAAAATGGGCGCATATCGATATTGCCGGACCTTCTTACGTTTCGGGCAAAGGCGGCCTTAAAGCGGGCGGCGCTACCGGATTCGGCGTCCGGTTGCTCGTCGATCTCCTGAAAAAATGGTCCTGACCGTCGAACGGCCAGCAAGAAGAACCGATAACATAACCGTTATCCGAAAATGAGTGTGACCAGCCAGAATCCTGTTGTCATTGTACCGGGAGTGCTTTTCTGGGATGGCCTTTATGAGGTGATGCGCGATGCGCTCTCAAGGTATCTGCCCGCCGAAAAAATCGAAATCGCTCCGGTCAGCCTGCTTGACTGGGTGGGATTTCCTCCCTCACCAGAACGCTCCACGAACAGGGTTATGACGGCTATAGACCGTTCCGTTCGGTCGTTACGGATAAAATTTCCGGAAGAGCAGGTAACGATTGTCGCTCACAGTGGCGGGGGTACCGTTGCCATGATCTACCTTCTCGAAAAACGTTTCCAGGGTGACGAGTATCATCCCGGCGATTCCGTAGGCAAGCTTGTAACGCTCGGCACACCCTTTCATACGCACGAGCATTATGCGAAAATCAAAACGGATTTTATCTTCAGGCATCTCGACAGCGATTTCTTTTTGCGCAAGGAGGTCGTGTCGATTGTCAGCGATCAGTATCGCGGCGATCTTCAGGGCAGTCTGATTGAAAAGATGTGTTACATGTTTTACCGAAGCGTAACTGAAGATGGTCATGCTGCCGGCGACGGCATCGTACCCGCTGACAGCTGTTATCTTGAAGGAGCCCGTAATGTGACCATTCCGCATGTGGAGCATCTTCCTACACCGCATACCAGGTGGTATGGCACAAAAGAAGGAGTTGATCAATGGATTCAATGGCTGTAAACGGCCGTAAAGGCCCATATGCCGCGGTACTTGCGGTTTTCATGGCAATGCTGCTGCTTTTTGCCGGGTGTAACGGGAGAGAACAGGCCCAGCCCGATCCGCAGCAGCAGCACATGGAGTCAATGATGGCAATTCTTGCGCAGGTACAGAAGAACCTTGCAAGAATACAGCAGAAGGAGGCTGTCGTAGAGCGGTTGTCGTCCGATATTGAAAAAAAGGACAGCCGGGATGCCGAGCAGATCGGTCGGGATATTAATTCGAGCATCCGGTTCATCGACTCCACGCTTACGGCAAGCAAGGATCTCATCGCAACACTCGAGTCTGAGAACAGGAAGTCCCTGTATAGGGTTGCGTCGCTCGACAAGCTTACAACGGAGCTGAAAACGGCGCTGAATGACAAGGATTCGGAGGTAAGAAAACTGAAAGGTCAGGTTCAGCAGCTCAGCGGCGAAGTCTCATCGCTGATGAAAACCGTCGATGTGCTTGACGAATTTATTCAGGAGCAGGGTGACCAGCTTTATACGGCTTACTATATCGGGGGAACATTCGAAGAGCTTGTCGCAAAAGGGATTCTTGTCGCAATCAACCCGATTGAGAAGTTATTCGGCAATCAGTACCGTATTTCGCCGGACTTCGATGTGCGGCTTTTCACGAAGCTCGATATTACGGAAACCCGTGATATCTATTTAAATAAACCGCTGAAAAGCCTGAGAATCATTACTCCTCATACCACCGGGTCCTACGAGCTGGCAGGGGGGAGCACATCGTCGCTGCTCCTGATTCGCGACGAGAACGAGTTCTGGAAGAAATCGCGTTGCCTTGTCATCGTCTATGAGTGAGAAAGCTTAATCCCCCCTGAACAAAGTCAGGCTTTCAATCAAACGAAAAAAACATCTCTGATGAAAATAACGATATTCGGTTCCGGTTATGTCGGTCTGGTAACCGGAGCCTGTTTTGCTGAAGTCGGCAACGACGTTTTGTGCGTGGACATCGATCAGGCAAAGATCGAAAGGCTCAACAATGGCGAAATACCCATCTATGAGCCGGGTCTCGAAGCCATCGTACATGAGAACAGCCGGAAAGGGCGCCTGAAGTTCACTTCGGACATCCGGGATGGGGTTGATTTCGGACTGTACCAGTTCATCGCGGTCGGGACGCCTCCCGACGAGGACGGATCCGCCGATCTGCGGCATGTGCTCAGCGTCGCCGAAAGCATCGGCACGCATATGCAGGAGTACCGGATCATCATCAACAAGTCGACGGTTCCTGTAGGAACGGCCGATCTTGTGAGGGAAAAGGTTCTTTCGGTTCTGAACGCACGCAATGCCGGCATAGATTTCGATGTGGTCTCGAACCCTGAATTTCTCAAGGAGGGTGACGCGGTCAACGATTTCATGAAGCCTGAACGGATCGTGGTCGGCGTCGACAACCCGCGCACGAAAGAGCTGCTGCGATTCCTCTATTCGCCCTTCAACCGCAGCCACGAGCGGTTCATCGCCATGGACGTCCGTTCGGCCGAGCTTACGAAGTATGCGGCCAATTCAATGCTCGCCACCAAGATCAGTTTCATGAACGAAATCGCCAATATTGCCGAACGTGTAGGCGCCGACGTCGAAGAGGTACGCAGGGGCATCGGTTCCGATTCCCGAATCGGTTTTTCGTTCATCTATCCGGGCGTAGGATACGGGGGTTCGTGTTTTCCGAAAGACGTTCAGGCCCTCGAGCGAACTGCCCGGAAGTACGGGTATGATTCGAGGATACTGCAGGCCGTCGAATCGGTCAATCACGACCAGAAAAGCTCGCTTGTCAACAAAATGAAGGAACATTTCGGCGGAAACCTGAAGGATAAGGTGATCGGGCTGTGGGGGTTGGCGTTCAAGCCGAATACCGATGACATGCGCGAAGCTCCGAGCCGTCGCGTGATGGAAGAGCTCTGGCAGGAAGGTGCGTCGGTACGGGTATATGACCCCGTGGCCATGGATGAAGCCATGCGCATCTATGGCCGGCGGGACGATCTGCATTATGCCCAGAACGCCGACGAAGCCGTCATTGGGGCCGATGCTCTTGCTATCGTTACGGAATGGCTGATGTTCCGCAGTCCCGATTTCGATATGATCAAGCGGGAGCTGAGGGAACCGGTGATTTTCGATGGCCGGAACATCTACAATCCCGATTTCATGGAGCAGTCGGGTTTTATCTATTATTCCATTGGACGGCGTCCGAGAGGCGTGAACTGAACTACCAGAAGCGATAAAAATGGTGCAGCGGGCCGTGTCCCGTTCCGAGACGGTAGGCGGCTCCTGCTTTTATTGCTTCGAACGTGTAGTTTTTGGCATTTTCCACGGCTGATTCCAGATTCATTCCAAGAGCCAGGAATGCCGCTATTGCCGAAGAGAGCGTACATCCTGTGCCGTGCGTGTTTACGGAGCAGATTTTTTCCCTGCTGAACCATCGGAACCTTTCCAGATGAAGCAGGCAGTCGCTGCACTCCTTTCCTTCCATATGTCCGCCTTTTACAAGCACGGAGCGTGCACCGAGCCTGCGCAGCATGAGCGCTGAGGATTCGATTTCTTCCCTTGTTCCCGGACAATTCCGCTCTCCTGCAAGCATGGCGCTTTCCATGATGTTGGGGGTTATGAGAGCCGCAATCGGAAAGAGTTCCCCGATCATCACAGGCAGGGCCTTCGGTTCAAGAAGATCCTTGCCACTTGAAGAGCAGAGAACCGTATCGAGAATGACCGGGGCCTCGATTTTCTGCAGCAGGCCCGCTACTTCACGGATTGCTCCGGCACTTCCGAGCATACCGATTTTTACGGCGTCAACTGTTATGTCATCGAGAATCGACTTGAGCTGTTCCCTGATGCTCGAGGCCGGAAGGGAATAGCTGTCTACAACTCCAACGGTGTTCTGTGCTGTAACCGAGGTGATGACAGACGCGCCGTAGCAGGCGAGCGCGGATATTGTTTTCAGATCGGCCTGTATTCCGGCTCCTCCGCTTCCGTCGGAGCCGGCAATGGTGAGAACGGTTCTGTAGCGCACTTTATCGTAAACGATTGAGTTCAAGCAGCGAGACCAGCTTTCCGGCAGCAGCTTCAGGATCTTCTGCGCGGCTTATGGCGGCAATGACGGCAATTCCCGAAGCTCCTGCAGCAATCGGCAGATGAGCGTTTTCCAGGTTGATGCCGCCTATTGCAACAACAGGGATCTTCACGGCTTGTGTTATGCTTCCTATGGCATCGGGCCCGGTCGGAACCGTATGCTTTTCTTTCGAAGAAGTAGGGAAAATATGGCCGAAGCCGACGTAATCCGCACTCTCATTTTCCGCATCGACTGCTTCCCGGGGCGAGGAGACTGAAACTCCGAGGATTTTCGACGAACCGAGCAGCTTTCTTGCCTCCGCAGCGGGGAGATCCTGCTGGCCGATATGTACGCCGTCAGCATCGGCAGCGATCGCTATATCCACCCGGTCATTGACCATGAATATGGCATGGCTTTTACGGCAGATATCTCTTATTTCTACCGACCATCGATACAATTGTTCTCCGGATGCCGATTTATGCCTGAGCTGTATCATTGAGGCTCCTCCTCCAAGAGCCTGGCGCGCCTGTTCGACAGGGTGCCGGATTTCATCGGTAATAAAACAGAGAAACGGGTGATTGGGAATCATCTGTAAAGCACTCGCTGTAAATTGGTTAAAATACCGGATACATTATCGTTATCATAGAAAAGAGAGAGAGCGGCAACGCCGTGCGCCCCTGCAGACAGGCAGCGCTTCGCGTTTTCGGTTGTAACGCCTCCAATTGCAAAAACCGGAACGCCGACCGCATGACAGACAGCTTCAAGCTTGTCGAGCCCCTGTGGCGATCCATAGCGTCGTTTTGAAGGCGTATCGAAAACCGGTCCAAAAATCAGATAATCTGCTCCGAGCATATCGGCATCGAGGGCCGATTCGAGGGAGTGGGCGCTTTTTCCGATGAGCATGTTATGCCTCAGTCGCGAGAGTTTATCCGGAGGACATCCGGATTCCGGCAGATGAACGCCTGAGAGTCCTGCAGCCGCAGCAATATCGATACGCTCGTTCAGGACGATCAGGGCCCGACTGGCTTCACCCATCGCTTTCACCCTGCGGCTCAGGTTTAAAAGGCTTGCCGCAGCGAGTTGTTTTTCCCGTATCTGAACGATGCAGGGCAGGGTAGCGGGCAATTTCTCCATAAGCTCGAGGAGCATTGTCCCCGAGCTGTCAGGTTCCCTTCCGCTGCTGACGATGCAGAGGCGCGGAAGAGAAGATCGTGATGGCTCAACGGTGGCATCCGTATGGCTCTCCGCCGCAATCTGTATTGTTTTCATGGTCATTCGGCATCGAAGGCTGCCATTGTATCACTTTTGTTAAAAAGCGGAAATTCCCGTACCTATTAAAGGAGTCCCTGGCAAAGTTTCCGGTTCTTTTCTTCAATATAACGATCCCGTACCATGTCCCATATCGAAGAGCGCATTGTCAATGCAGGTTTTCAGCTTCCGGCTCATTCGGTTCCTGCAGGTTTGTATCAGCCGGCGATACGTACCGGCAATCTGGTTTTTACTTCGGGTCAACTTCCGCTCAGAGACGGAAAACTTGTCGAGCCCGGAGGTAAGGGAAAGGTAAACGAACTTACTCAGACAGATGCAGCAGCAGCAGCAGGTACGGCCCTTCTTAATGCACTCGCAGCGGTGAAAAGCCTTACCGGCACTCTCGATGTGATTGAGCATATTGTAAGGCTGACCGTTTACGTGGCAAGCGAATCGTATTTTACCAACCAGCATCTTGTCGCCAACGGAGCGTCGTCACTGCTTGCCGACTTTTTCGGAGAACAGGGAAGACACGTTCGAAGCGCTGTCGGCGTCGCCGAACTGCCTCTCGATGCAAGCGTAGAGCTTGAACTTATTGTCGCCTGTAATTTTCCTCAGGCGATTATTTAAGTTAAAAAAACCCCCCGCCATTATTCTGTTGTTGGAGCGATTATAGTTGCGCTGAGCAATAGATAAAAATACCATTCTGCTTATATAAGTCATATTATAGTTGCTATAATAATTGCAATAATAGCAGATCGTTTTCTGTTGTATTATTCTTGAATGCGTTATTGTTAATATTGATACAATAAGACATTCTGAATTTTATTGTAATGATTATTATTTGTGTTGTTAGCACTATAACAAAAAATAAAAAACATCTATCTGTCGGTGTTGATGTGTCTTTATATTTTTTTTATATGATAGGTTTATTGATTATAAAAAGTATTAAAAAATATTTTAGATAATAGGATCTAAATACTTATAATTAAATAAAATAATTTTATTTGTTGAAGAATATTTATATATGTTTATGATTTTTATTAAGTGTTTGTTTATGTTTTGTTTTTTATCTTGTAATTACGTTTATTTGTTTTGGTTGTTGTTTTTTTAGATTAAGATTGTTTGGCTGATAAAATGCATAACAATCATTATGGTTTTTGTGTTGATTGGTTGTCTGAGGATTTCTCGTATTATTTTAATCGATGGATTATAATGGAAATGTATTGTATTTCTGTGTGCCATAAAATGGCGCTGTGGTGTTTTTATTATCAAATATTTATTCTGAAGCGTGGTGTTTTATTGTGATGGATGTTGTCGGGTAAAGAAGGTGATTTAGCGTTATCTGAATGCTCTTTCAGTGCAGGAATAGTTGTTAACATATTCCTTTTGATAAGGATGGTTAGGGATTGTTTTTTTGTGTTTTTGTTCCGTGATCGGTAAAATACGTATCGTAAGTAACCAAGATGTTTACCGCTTAAGTCAATCCATGCCGTCATGTCCCGAATTTTAACCGTCTTTGTCATGGCTGCCGTACTTGTTTTCGGTGTCTTTCTCGGCACCAGGCTGAACAGGAGCGGTCAGGAGAGTTCGGGTACCGAGAGGAAAATGCTCGATGCATACAACCTCATAAGGGATCTGTACGTCGATGATGTTCAGCCCGACAGTCTTGCGGGAGCGGGCATCAAAGGTATGGTTCGGTCTCTTGATCCTCATTCGGTCTATCTCGAGCCTGAAGAGGTTTCCTTTTCGCAGGCGGAGTTCGATGGGAATTTCGACGGCATAGGGATAGAGTTCGATATAATCAATGACACTCTTCTTGTCGTGACGCCGCTTTCGGGAGGTCCCAGTACCGCCGTAGGGATCGCTGCCGGTGATCGTATTATTGCGATCGATGCAGTTTCGGCAATCGGCATAACCCATCAGGATGTGCTGCGCAAACTGAGAGGAAAACGGGGTACGACTGTCAAGCTCAGGGTATTCCGCCCGCTCAGCGGCAAGGTTATGGATTTTCTTGTTACCAGAGGTCGTATTTCCACATCGAGCGTCGAGGCCTCTTTCATGATTGGTGACGGGATCGGTTACATACGGTTAAGTCGTTTTGTCGCCACAACGGCAGAGGAGTTCAGCAAAGCTCTTTCATCGCTTGGCAGTAAAGGTATGAAGCGCCTTGTTATCGATCTTCGAGGAAATCCCGGTGGTTTTCTTGAGGAGGCCGTCGAAGTGGCAGATGAATTTCTTGGAAAAGATCAGCTGGTCGTCTACACCAAAAGCGCGAAAAATGCTGTTGAAGATGCCCGTTATCTGGCAAAAAGCGGCAATGGGTTCGAAACCGGACGGATTGTCGTGCTTGTTGACAAGGGAAGTGCATCGGCTTCGGAAATTCTTGCAGGTGCGCTGCAGGACAACAAGCGTGCCCTGATCATCGGAGAGCTGACATTCGGAAAAGGTCTCGTACAGCGTCAGTTCGAGTTCAATGACGGTTCCGCGCTCCGTCTGACGGTTTCCCGTTATTATACACCTTCCGGCAGACAGATACAGAGAACCTACCGCAAAGGAGATGACGGCCGTGAGTTGTATTATAAAGATGCGACGGTTGATCTGCGGCCTGAGAAACTGTTTGTTGAGCCGGCGCGTTTTGCCTATTTCACGAATGCCGATATTTCGGTATACAATACCGGGATGTTATCAGATATAATTTCCCGTCCCGAAACATCCGGCATGTTCAGGGAGGGCCAGTATTCGTTGCTCAAAGATGCCGGTGGCATTATTCCTGATTACTGGGTCAGTGGAAGACCTTATGCTGAGTTTTATCAGGAACTGTACCGCACCGGTTCATTCGAACACCTCGCCCAGAGAATTCTCGATGACCCGGAAAGTGCGGTTCAGCAGTACAGAAAATCCCTCGATAGTTTCATGAGCGGGTATGTAAAGGAAATTCGTCTTGAGGCCTTTGTTGCAAGGGTGTGTGCGGAAAAAAAGATTACATTCAATAAAAATGCTTTTCTTCAGGAACAGAAGCATATAGCCCTGGCCGTGAAGGCAAGGCTTGCTCACCGTATATTCGGTACCGAAGGTCAGATAATGGTATATGTCATGCAGTCCGATCCTCTCATAGGCGTTGCGCAGAAGGTGTTGGGTTCCGGAAATGCAGCAGCGCTTTAACGACTAAATATTTCTGTTCATGTCCCTGCTTGAAAAAATTAACAGCAATACCTGCACCCTTCGCCTGAAAAACGACTGGCTGAAGATTTTTACCTGTCCCGTTCCGACTTCCGACTTTCTTTCTTTTGTCGGCGTTGCGGAAATTGACGCACCTCAGCATGCGGTGCTGAGTCTGCTCTATGACATCGATGTCGCGACGGAGTGGGTATGGAAAACCAGGGAGATGCGCCTTCTCAAGGAGCTTTCAGGAGATAATGACGGCAGAATCGTCTATCAGCTGGTCAGCGCGCCTTGGCCGCTATCCGATCGGGAGATCATCACCCGTTCACAGGGCTATATCAATCCCGAAACATCCGAAGTGTTTATCAAGCTCGAATCCGTGCCGGATTTTCTTCCCCCTAACGATAAGTATGTCAGGGTGCCCCAGGTTGAAGGCGCATGGAATATTCTGCCTCTTACCGAAAACACATGCAGGGTTGTGTTCAGGCTGCATATTGAGCCAGGTGGCGAGATACCTGCGTGGCTGGCAAATATTGCGGTTATCGATACCCCCTACCATACCATGAACAATATGCGGCAGATGGTGAAAAAAGAGAAATATCAGAAACCTGTGGAGGCTCCGTTCAAGAAGTCGCCTGCCGATATTATTGGGAATTACGAAGATTTTATTACCGAATGACGCTATGCTGGCAGTGCAGGATGTGACTGCTTACCCGTTTCTTATCACTATATGCCCGTTTTTCTATGGATGTTGAGTCGGCCCTGCAGGCGAACTGGGATTTTCGCGTCGAACACAAGGGAATCCGCATATTCTCTTCGAAAGTAAGAAATTCAGATGTTCTTGGTTTCAAGGGCGAAGCCGAGTTTCCGGTTACCTTCAGGAAGCTGATAAGTCTTTTCTATGATACGGAGAACTACCAGCGCTGGGTGCACCAACTGGCTTCCATGGAGGTTCTTGAAAAAAACGATTGTCTCGAATATGTCGTTCGCCAGGTCATAAACGCGCCATGGCCGCTGCAGAAGAGGGAGATGATCGTTCGTACTGGTCTGGCGCAGGCTGGGGAGAACGCCGTTGCCGTCACGATGACCGGTGAGCCTGATTATCTTCCGCCCAATCCTCAATTACATCGCGTTCGTCATTGCATGGGGTTATGGGTATTCACTCCGTCGGATAACGGCAATGTGCATATCTCGTTCGTGATGCATATCAATCCGGGCAACGATGTGCCCTCGCCGGTCAGTAACACTGCCATGTTCGAAGTGCCTTTCTATTCGCTGCAGAACATGCGAAACCTTCTTGCCGCTCCGTCGTACAATCCGCCATACCCCGAAGAGATCGAAAACCATCTCTGCATCATGTAAGCTGTTCCAGGCATGCCCTGACAAGCCGTTCTGTCCTGACCGGTACAGCGCCGACATCCTGACAGACGGTTCCGGCGGCAAGATTTGCGATTTTTGCGCTGGTCACTATATCGAGTCCCGCCGCGGTGCCGAGAGCCAGAACTCCTATTACAGTATCACCTGCACCTGATACGTCGGCAACTTCCAGAGATGCTGCCGGAATATGGGTAAAACCGTCGCTGAGAACGGTTATACCTTTTTCGCTTCTCGTTACCACAAGAGACTCCGCCGCAATTTTCTCCTGGAGTTGCAGACATGCTGCTTCAACCTCGCTATCGGTATTGTGCACAACAAGGCCGAGCGATGTGGCCATCTCGGACAGATTCGGCTTGAATACCGTGCAGCCGCAGTAAGAAAAGAATTCTTTCTGTTTCGGGTCTACGAGCACCGGCAGGTCATTGTCTTCCGCGATGCTGATGATTTTCCTTATGAGCGTCGAAGTCAGCAATCCTTTATTGTAATCCTCTATAATGACCGCATCGAGGGACGTGGCGAGGTCGAGGAGTATTCCGGCTATGTTCCTTTCAATGGTTTCGCTTACCGGTTTCCGGCTTTCGAAGTCCACACGCGTGATATGATGATTCTGTGAGAGAATTCTTGTCTTGCAGGTTGTCGGGCGCGAAGCGTCGCTTACCAGATAATCCGACGAAAGCCCCTGGATCGCAAACAGCTCCGAAAGGGAATCCCTGTCGCTGTCTTCGCCGGTAACACCGATCAGGAATGTTTCCGCTCCGAGCGAGAGCGTGTTGCGCGCGACGTTTGCCGCACCGCCGAGGCGAAGGTCTTCGTGTGTGACGTCTACTACGGGAACGGGATATTCCGGCGAAATACGCGAAACGTGGCCGAATATATACTTATCGAGCATGATGTCCCCGATTACGGCAATTTTCAGTTGTCCGAAGGACTCGATGATCTTCTTGATCGGAAAGGGGTACATGGGCCTTTTTATGGTTAATGAGAGATGTCCGAAAGGCTATAGATAACAAAATTGCGTTAATTCCGGAATCGGGGGGAAAGGTGAGTGACTGCGATTTTATTTTTTGCGATTTTTTGTTATAATTAAAGCTAATCATTTTTAAGCTTTATCCTGAAAAGGAAATACGCGCATGTTCGACAGTCTGAGTGATAAATTAGAGCTTGCTTTTAAAAAGCTTGCCGGTCAGGCAACCATAAACGAAATCAACATCGGTATCGCGATGCGCGATATCAAGAGGGCTCTGCTCGGTGCGGATGTCAACTACAAGGTTGCAAAAAAGCTCGTCGAGGATATCAGGGAGAAGTCTCTCGGCGAACAGGTCATCAAGAGCGTTTCTCCTGCCCAGATGATCGTCAAGATCGTCAGCGACGAACTTACCGATCTTATGGGCGGCGAGAACAGGCCTCTGAATCTCTCGCCGAAAAAACTTCCGGCCATTATCATGGTGGCGGGTCTTCAGGGTTCCGGTAAAACCACTTTTTGTGCCAAGCTGGCCAGGAGGCTGAAAAAAAGCGGGAAAAATCCACTGCTTGTCGCTGCCGACGTCTACCGTCCGGCTGCTGTAGACCAGTTGAAAACTCTCGGCGAACAGGTTGAGGTTCCTGTGTTTTCCATAGCTGAGCCCGATGCCATGAAGGTGGCTATGCAGGGGCTCGAGGCCGCCCGCTCCGGCTCCAATGACGTACTGATCGTCGATACTGCGGGACGACTGCAGATCGACGAGAAAATGATGGCCGAGGCCGAGGCGCTCAAGCACGCGCTCAAACCCGACGAACTGCTTTTCGTTGTCGATTCGATGATGGGACAGGAAGCCGTCAATACGGCTCGCGAATTCAACGAAAGACTCGATTTCGACGGCGTCGTGCTTACCAAGCTCGACGGCGATGCCCGCGGCGGAGCCGCGCTTTCCATCAGGCAGGTCGTCGAAAAACCGATCAAGTTTATCAGTATCGGAGAGAAGGTCGACGATCTCGATCTTTTCTATCCGGACCGCATGGCCCAGAGGATTCTCGGCATGGGCGATATCGTGAGTTTTGTCGAAAAGGCACAGGAGACGCTCGATCTCGAAAAAACCATGCAGATGCAGAAGAAGCTCATGAAGAATGAGTTCGATCTGAACGACTTTTTCGATCAGCTGCAGCAGCTCAAGAAGATGGGATCGATCCAGGGTCTTATTGAAATGGTTCCCGGTCTGAACAAGATGGTTCCGAAGCAGGAGCTTGAAAATCTCGATTTCAGACCCATCGAAGCGATGATCAACTCGATGACGAAGCAGGAGAAAGAAAATCCCGAAATCATCAACGGAAGTCGCCGCCAGCGCATCGCCAGGGGAAGCGGAACCAGGGTTCAGGACGTGAATCTGCTTCTCAAGCAGTTCGGTGAGATGAAAAAGATGATGCGCTCGGTATCTAAACTGTCGCAGTCCGGCAGGAAGATCACTTCGCAGAATCTTGCGCTTGACAAGTTTTTAAAGAGATAACCTGTTTTTGCAGTTACCATTAACTAAAATACTGAAGCATTGGTAAAGATCAGACTTAAAAGAGCCGGAAGAAAGAAGATGCCATTCTACCAGATCGTAGCTGCCGATTCGCGCGCACCGAGAGATGGTAAATTCCTTGAAGTCGTCGGACACTATCAGCCGACCGCGAAGCCGCATGCCGTAACCCTCAAGAAGGACAGGGTATCCTACTGGATGCAGACCGGCGCACAGCCGACCGATACCGTCCGCAGCCTCATTCGTTCCACCGGCCTTCTTCATGAACTGAGGCTCCGCAGCCTTGGCCGCAGCGAAGCCGATATCACGACCGAAATGGAAAAATGGCAGCAGAAGCAGTCGGAACGCCGTCAGAAGCGTCTTGCCGTAAAGACACGTCGCCGTCAGGCAAAGAAAGCAGCCGAGGGAAAAGCTGAAGGTAGCGAAGCCTGAACGAACGGTTCGATACAGTTTTCGGGATGGATCGTTATCTGACAGGCACCATACTCAAGCCGAAAGGCTTGAAGGGCGAAGTGAAGGTGCTGCCGGTTACCGATTATCCCGAACGCTTTCTTTCAAGGAAAGCATATTATGTAGGTAAAACGGACGGCGATGCAGAGCTTCGCAACGTTGTCCGCGCCTCGCTTGCCAAAGGTTTTGCGTGGCTGTTTTTTGAAGGCATTGAAACCCGTGACGATGCGCAAGCCATGTGCGGCATGCATCTGTATATCGAAGAGCGGGAGCTGCAGCCTATGCCGGACGACAGGGCCTATGTTCACGAACTGATCGGGCTTGCGGTCATCGACGGCAACGGATGTGAGGCTGGAGTCGTGACAGGCATCGTGCAGATGCCGGCTCATGAGGTGTACGAGGTGACGACGAGTGGTTCAGGAATTGTACTGATTCCTGCCATCGATGAGTTCATCGAAGCGATCGATACAGGTATGCGTCGGATGTCGGTTCCCCGATTCGGAGAGTTTTTGTGAATACCTGTGACAGGAAAATATGCAAGCAACCGGAGGGATGGGGCCACTGCGTATCGATGTGATTTCCGTAATTCCCGGTTTTTTCGACTCGCCGATTCAGAACGGCCTGCTCGCAATAGCCCGGAAAAAGCATTATGCGGAGATTCACGTGCATAACCTGCACGACTATGGACTCGGACGCTACAAGCAGGTTGACGATACCCCGTTCGGCGGGGGAGCAGGTATGGTGATTCGTCCTGAACCGGTTTTCGCATGCGTCGAAATGCTGCTTGCCGAAAGAGAGTATGACGCGGTCATTTTTCCGACTCCCGACGGAAAGCCGTTCGATCAGCCGCTTGCAAACAGGCTTTCCCGTTCGAGGAACCTGATGCTGCTCTGCGGGCATTACAAGGCGGTAGATGAGCGGGTTCGCGAAATGCTTGTTACCATGGATGTTTCTGTCGGGGATGTTGTGGTTTCTGGAGGCGAAATTCCGTCGCTTCTTATTATGGACGCGGTTGTACGGCTCATTCCGGGAGTAATCGGCGATGGAGAATCGGCACTCACCGACTCATTCCAGACCGGTTTGCTTGATTGTGCTTACTATACCCGACCGGCTGAGTTTCGGGGGATGAAGGTGCCTGATGTTCTCTTGTCGGGGCATCACAAAAAAATAGAGCAATGGCGTCACGAAAATGCCATGCAGCGGACGCGTCAGCGGCGCCCGGACCTGCTCGATAAAACGGTTTTTGAAGAGTAAGAAAAAATAACGTAAATAGATGTCGAAAATGGATCAGTTAATTCAGTTAGTTGAAGCCAAGCAGAACAGAGCCGATTTTCCGGAGATCAATCCCGGTGATACCGTGAGGATTCAGTTGAAGGTTATCGAAGGTGAAAAAGAGAGGCTGCAGGCTTTTGAAGGCGTCGTCATCAGCGATCGCGGCGCAGGTGGTTCAAAAACCATCACCGTTCGGAAAATCTCGCACGGCGTGGGAGTTGAAAGGATCATACCGGTAAATTCTCCGAATATCGAAAGCGTTACCGTTCTGAAACACGGCAAGGCAAGAAGAGCCAAACTCTTCTACCTTCGCAAACGTACAGGTAAAGCTGCACTCAAGGTCAAGGAGCGCAAGGCCGCCATCAAGGCCTGAGAGTCGCAAAAACCGGCAGGCGTGCAAGATCCTGCCGGTTTATTGCATCATCTGAGTCCTGCAACAGGGGAAGCAATCTCCTGTGCCTTGCCGTCCCTGCCGGTCGGTTTCCGTGTTTTATGCCCTTCATCTTTTGCACTTCTTGCGGATCTATCATTTCTTCTCTGTATATACTTGTGCGGCCAGGAAGTAAAAATCGCACATCCATCAGGGGATTTCCGCAAGCCAGAACCTTTCGGGATACTTCAGAAATAGTTCACAGGGATTTTCGTATGACGCAGATAGGCGATTACCGTCTGTACTCTCTTGACGTTCAGGATTTCGCGCTTGACGGAGGCGCCATGTTCGGAGTGGTGCCGAAGGTGCTGTGGGAAAAACTTGTGCCGGCAGACCATCTGAATCGGGTCATGCTCAAGACCCGCCTGCTCCTGATTTGCGGAAACGGCCGAAACATTCTGGTCGATACCGGTATGGGTTCCGCGTGGAGTGAAAAGCTTCGAGCCATTCATCTGCTCTCGGACTTCCGGATAGAAGAGGAACTTCAGAAACATGGTTTATCGCCTGCCGATATCACCGATATCATCTATACGCATCTCCACTTCGATCACGTCGGGGGTGCATTCCGCCTTGTCGGGAACGTACTGGTTCCGGTATTTCCCGCCGCACGGCACTATGTTCAGCGTGAAAACTATCTTTCCGCTACCACTCCGAACCAGAAAGAGAAGGTGAGTTATTCACCTGTGTTTATCGAAGCTTTCGGCAAGCTTCCGTCAGTCGAGCTGATCGACGGCCCGGCAGAACTCTTTGCGGGTATCGAAGTATTCACAAGCAACGGCCACACCAGAGGGCAGCAGCTCGTTCGTGTGAGCGACGGAAGCCGTTCGCTGGTGCATGGCGGCGACCTCGTACCCTCTTCGGCTCATTTGCCGCTGCCCTGGGTCATGGGCTTCGATATCGAACCGCTTACGGTCATCGACGAAAAGACCGCATTGCTCGAAAGCATGATCGAGGCTGACGAGCTGCTTTATTTCGGGCACGATCCCTTCAATGAAGCGGCTACCCTCAAGCGGGGGGAAAAGGGTATTATGGTTGATTCATTCGTTACCCTGTAATCTTTCGCAGGAACATGTCTTCGATAGTTACTCCTGAAATGATTGGCCCTTTCAGGGAAAAAGTTTTCGCGTTCTTCCGAGAGAATCGCCGTTCATTTCCCTGGCGCGAGACCACCGACCGCTATGCGATCATGGTGAGCGAAATCATGCTCCAGCAGACGCAGGCCGAAAGGGTCATACCGAAATATACGGCATGGCTGGATCGCTTTCCCGATGTTGCAGCGCTCTCATATGCTCCGCTCAGGGATGTGCTTTCGCTCTGGAGCGGTCTCGGCTACAATTCGCGTGGCCAGCGTCTGCAGCTTTGTGCCCGTTCGATCGTCGAGCGCTATGACGGGATTGTTCCCGCAACACCTTCGGAACTGAAAACCCTGCCGGGTATCGGCGACTACACCTGTCGATCCATTCCTGTTTTTGCCGATAATCTCGACACAGCGGCAGTCGATACCAACATTCGCCGCATTATCGTTCATGAATTGGCTCTGCCTGAAGATGCATCGAAACATCTGATACAGGCTGTCGCAGAGGAGCTTGTACCGAAGGGCCGCAGTTGCGAATGGCACAACGCGCTCATGGACTACGGTGCGATGTTTCTGACCAGTCGCAGAACCGGCATCCGGCCGTTGACAAAACAGTCGAAATTTCATGGATCGAAACGGTGGTACCGGGGCAGGCTGCTGAAGGAACTGGTGGCATCTGATCAGCTTTTTTTAGAAGAGGTTGAGGAAAGATACTGCCAATGCCCATGGGGAATCCGGGAGATCATCCTGGAGCTCGTATGCGAAGGGCTCGTTGAGGAGAGCGTCAACCGTGACGGCCCGGGACGCGTGCTGAAGATCAGGGAGTGATCATGCTTTGTGTTTCAGGCAGTTTATTCCTTTTTTTTCGGCTCTCCAGTAGACGCATTCGGAAGGAACCGATGCGCAGATTTCCTGATATCTGCCGGATACCCTTGAAATGATAAGGGGGCGGCAGGTATGTTTATCAAGGCTTTTCATTGCATCATCAAAAGTTGCCCTTTGTGCTTTTCCCGAAGCGATCATGGCAAGGGCGAGATCATCAAGGAAAACTGATTCAGTATAAACGGATTCCGGATTGATGTTCCTGCAGACCCGTTCACCAAGTGCAATTACATCGGCATTTTCAATGCACACCAGTGCCTGATCGAGAGTCAGGAGAAGCGGTTCAAATTCCTCTATTTTCTTTCGTATATGCAGGGATTGTTCATTGTCCGGCAACTGTCCGGTTTCGGTATTGAAATACAGAAGAGTCTTTCGTATGCTTATGAGTATGTTATCCCCGGTATACTCTTCGATCGTTGCCATTATGTTGTTCGGTTATCTGAACGGGAGCAGGCAGGCTCTTCGGTGCCTCTATGATGTATGGGATAATAATTGTGGAAAAGCGGATTACTCGGTATTGTACACCATATTCAGGGCGTTGTAGACCTTGTCGATTTCCTGGGCGTATTTCTCTGTGATGGTCTTTCGCTTGAGTTTGAGCGTAGGGGTCATGTCGCCTTTTTCCACGCTGAAAGCCTCTTCGATAAGCAGGAACTTGCGGACTTTTTCGTGTGTCGCGAGCTGGCGGGAGATGGTTCGCATGAGCCTTTCGTATATCTGCTGTATTTCCTTGTGTTCGATCAGCTCTTTCGTTGTTTTTGCCGCGATATTGTGTTGTGCGGCATACTCGTTCAGTCTTGCGAAGTCGGGCACGATGACGGCGATGAGAAATGGACGTTTTTCTCCGATGACGATCACCTGATCGACGTAAGGACTATCGGAAATGAGATTTTCGATCGGCTGCGGAGCGATATTCTTTCCGCCGGATGTGACGATGATGTGCTTTTTCCGATCGGTAATCTTAAGATAGCCGTCTCGGTCGATCTCTCCGATATCGCCGCTGTAAAACCATCCGTCCCTGATGACTTCTTTTGTGGCCGCTTCATCCTGCCAGTATCCTTTCATGATATTCGGGCCTTTCAGCAGAATTTCGCCATCTTCGGCGATCCTGACCTGCACATTGCTTACAGCAGGTCCGACTGTGCCGAATTTAATCTTTTCCGGTCGGTTCACGTGGGTGACCGGTGAGGTTTCAGTCAGCCCGAATCCTTCGAGTATGGGAATTTCAAGAGCCTGGAAAAACTCGCCGATTTTCTGCGGCAGTGCGGCGCCTCCGGAAACGAAGTAACGCAGCCGTCCTCCGAATTTTTTACCGATTTTGTGGTAGACCAGTTTGTCGGCCAGTTTGTGCTGAGCCGACAGGGCAACGCCGACCTGGTTTGTCTCGTTCATCCGGCGATGATACTCTTCTCCGGTTTTTACTGCCCAGTTGAAAATTTTCTGTTTTACGGCGCTCTGACTGCCGACCTGTTTAAGCATGTTGGCCTTCATCCTGTCGAACAGCCGGGGTACGGTAAAGATAATTGTGGGTTTCGCTTCGGTCATGTTGAGCGAAATGGTTTCGATGCTTTCTGCCAGATAGATGGCCGCACCGCATGAGAAGAGCAGATAGTATCCTCCCGTACGCTCATAAGCGTGCGACAGGGGGAGGAAAGAGAGGCTGCAGTCGCTTTCGTCGAGACGCATGATCGAAGAACAGGATTTAACGTTCTCGCAGAGGTTCCTGTGCGTGAGCATAACGCCTTTCGGCAGACCTGTCGTTCCCGAGGTATAGATGATGGTGGCAATGTCTTCCGGATCTACCTTTATGCCGTCGAGAATCCAGGGTTTGTCCGCGAGGATTTTATTTCCCGTTTCCTTGACGCGGTTCAGGTCGATAACGTCCTCGATTGGTTCTTCGAGACGGTTCATGACGATAACAAGATTCAGGTCGGGCAGGTTCTGCCATATCGATAGAATTTTGCCCAGCTGCAGCATGTTGGAAACGACTATGCATTTCGCGCTGCAGTTCTGCAGGATATATTCAATCTGGTTCGGTGGAAGCGAGGGATAGAGCGGTACGTCGATAGCTCCGATATTAAGAATGGCCATATCAGCGAGGTACCATCCGGGACGATTTTCGGAGAGGATCGCTACCCGATCCTGCTCGGCTATGCCGTTTTCGCGAAGATAAGCCGAAAAAGCGTGTACATCCTGTTCAAGTTCGCTGTAAGGGATCGGTTCATAGACGCCGTTGATTTTCCGCGCGATGGGAAATTTGTCTTTTCTGCCGCGGTAATGGCTGAACACCGAAGAGAACAGCTCTGGTAACGTGTGAAAATCAGGATTGATGAGTCCCATGGAACGTCAGTCTTAAGCTTGTGGATGCGTGGTATCGGCAAAGAACTGCTGCTGCATGCTCCGTAAGCGGAGCAGGAAGGATCAGACGGATTTAAGCTGATAATTAACAATACAATAGTATCTTTGCAAAGAGGGTTTGGTACTTTATGGTATCTTTTATATCAGTTTTTTATCTGTTTTATGAGGATAAAGAAAGAAAGGCGTAATAATCTTTCAGGATATGCAGGTCTTCTGCTCGGAATCGTGCTCATCGCCTATCTGTTCAGCCAGATCGATCTTTACGGCGCGATCTCCAGGATAGTCTCAATCGGGTTTTCTTCGGCACTGCTTCTCCTTCCGTTCCTGATTCTGCATATAACGGAAACCTTCGCATGGATAAAGGTATTTCCGCCAGGAATGAAGGGAATGCCTTTTTTCCCCCTTTTCCGCATCCAGCTTATCGCAGAAACCGTTTCCATGACGCTTCCCGCAGGAGTCGCGATCGGCGAACCTCTCAGGCCGTATCTATGCAGGCGCTTTATCGGTCTTCCCGTTCCTGAATCAGTAGCCAGCGTTGCCGTGCGCAAAATCATGCTTTCTGCGGCGCAGGGTATATACACGGTTCTCGGCGCAATCGCCGGATATGGCTTTCTGCAGGAGGTTTCTGTTCGCATCACCGGTCTTGAAGGACTCGGTATGCTCATGGTTGTCAGCGGACTTGGGGTTATTCTCATTTTCATGCTTTTTCTTCTTCTGCTTCTCAACGGAAGCGTCGCCGCAAAACTGCACCAGCTGCTCATGCTTGTTCCGTTCCGGAAGGTCAAGGAGTGGTTGCTTGAAAAAGAGGCGGGATTTCTTGATACCGATCAGGCGCTCGGCAGTTATAGGGGTTCTCCCGGCAGAGGAAGGCATGTGGCAATGTTTTACTATGTCGTCGCCTGGTTTACGCTTACGATCGAGAGTTATCTGATATTGCGGCTGCTTGGCATCGAGATTCCGTTTTATCAGATTTTTGCCATCGATATTGCCCTTGCCATGCTCCGATCCCTGTTTTTTTTCATTCCTTCGGGCCTTGGCGTCCAGGATATCGGCTATCTGCTTTTTTTTCAGGCAATAGGCATGCCGGATTATTCAGCAAACGGAGCGGCATTCGTGCTTTTGCGCCGGTTCAAGGAGTTGATCTGGTATGCAGTTGGCTATGGGGTTATGTTTCTTTCCGGCGTGCATCTCAGGGATGCCGAAGATGTGGGTGTGAGCGATTCATAATCCGGAATCCAGGATAAGAGACTGCCTGAAAAGGTCGGTTCTATAATTTGTTTTTGTTTATGTATGAGACAGCCTCTTGTTCAAGTGCGACAGGTTTTTTACATAATACGAGATTGCTTTAAGCGAGCATTATGGTCTGACAGCACGATACTATCACGAGTAATCCTTCGGCAATCGATTTTCGTCCGGAGGATAACCACGTACGGATCGTATTGAGCGGTTTACCGATGATGATCGATATTGCCCGATGGTTCATTCCGCATATCTCCGAAAGCAATACAGTGAGTTTTTTATCCGTTTCCTGCTGCCGGAGCGATTCGAGCAGCTCTTCGTCAGGATAATTGCAATGCGTCGGTTTGCTTGTTGAGTTAATACGGTCGGCATGTTCGTAATAGACCTCTCTGAATATTCTGAATACTTCTATTTCAGGCGTGTCGGACTGAATGCTTCGATAGGTTCTTAATACAAGCTCGTTGGTTTTCTTCAGTGAACCCGTCATCCAGTATCCCAGAGAGTACAATTCGTTCAACAGATCCAGCGGTTCTCTTTCTTCTTCGTTCATGCTTGCTGTGTTTATTTGTTGATAGGTAAGTGATTTATCGGTATTATAAGAGGTTTATGCGTAACGCCTCTATGAAGAGATTCCAGCCTTGTGAATATGATATCAGAGTCGGATAAGATCGAAAGGTTTTGACATGGAAGATCTTTTCTGCGGTTATTACGTATGTTATAATAGGACTTTGTCTATTAAAGTTCCTGTGGTACAGGATAATGTTCAGATAATTCCATCAGTCTTTTTTTTCGGGTTCATTGAAAGGTTGAAGAGTAACAGGTGACGAGCGCCGACCCATGTAGCAGTTTGGGCGCGCAATACCTGTATTAAGGTGCCCTGATTTGTTGTGCATGGGACTGACGCATTGTTCAGATGACTTGAATCCAACGGCCTGCCAGGCCTGATTGACCAGTACTTTCTGCTTTTCACGATTCTTTTTAAACCCGAGAAACCATGAACATGTTATCGGCTTTTTTATATTTTTGATCGAAGCGTTTTTTCCTTTCGGGCTTCGGTTGAATTCTTGTTATAAACTGTCGGCATGCAAGGATTTATGCCGTGTTTGATGCGACGCATCAGGCAGCGAGATGGGCGGGTTGACCGAGAGGTTGTGTTTGTTGCTTTATAAGGAATATTTGTAATGCCTACCCGAAAAGCTGTATGTGATCGGGCGTTTTTATGAAGAAGATTTTATTTGTCTGCGGCTCGATGAATCAGACCACCCAGATGCACCGGATTTCGGAATGGCTGGGCGATTACGACCGCTATTTCACACCGTTTTTCAGCGATGGTCTGCTTGGAATCGCAAGCGGCATGGGACTGCTCGAATTCACCATTCTCGGAAGGAAAAGGTCTGCAAAGGCGCGGCAGTATCTTGCCGAACATGATCTGAAACTCGATATAGGGGGTATGGGTCGTCATTACGATCTTGTGGTTACCTGCACTGATCTGATCGTCCCAAGAGAGATAATGAGAAAGAAAATCGTGCTGGTGCAGGAGGGTATGACCGAGCCCGAGACTGTGCTTTTTCATCTTGCACGTAACTTTCGCTGGGTGCCCCGATGGATTGCCGGAACTGCGACTACCGGCCTGAGCGATGCTTATGAAAGGTTCTGCGTGGCAAGCGAGGGGTATCGCGATCTTTTTATCCGCAAGGGAGTCGCCCCGCATAAGATCGAGGTGACCAGCATTCCTAACTTCGATGATTGCGCGAAGTATCTCGTGAACGATTTCGAGCATCGCGACTACGTGCTCGTCTGCACTTCCGACAATCGCGAAACGTTCATCTATGAGAACCGTCGCAGGAATATCGAAAAATATCTTGCTATGGCAGAGGGCAAGCAGCTTGTTTTCAAGTTGCATCCGAACGAGAATGTCAGCCGGGCCATACGGGAAATCGAAACCTATGCCCCGGAGAGCCTGGTCTATGCCGAAGGAAAGACCGAAGAGATGATCGCCAATTCGAGTATGCTCATTGCGCAGTTTTCCTCGACTATTTTCGTTGGATCCGCATTGAACAAACCTGTACATTGCGGCTTGCGTCCCGAAGAACTCAGGGTGCTTACTCCGCTGCAGAACAGATCGGCGGCACGCCGAATTGCCGACGTCTGCCGCAATGTCATTGATGGTTGAGAGGTTCAGGATGTAAGAGAATGAAGAAAGAAGCACAGAATATCGCAATCATACCGGCAAGGGGGGGCTCAAGGGGTCTGCCCGGCAAGAACATCCACCCTGTTGCCGGTCGTCCGCTGCTGGCCTGGACGGTTTCGCAGGCATTGCAGTCCGAGCGGATAGACAGGGTTTTCGTGTCAACCGACGATCAGGATATCGCCTCTGTCGCCAGAGCTTGTGGTGCCGAGGTGATTGATCGCCCTCCTGAAATAAGCGGTGACAGCGCATCTTCTGAATCAGCATTGCTGCATGCCGTTGAGTTGCTCGAAGGGGAGCTGGCAATCCGGATCGGGCTGGTGGTCTTTCTCCAGGCAACGTCGCCCCTGCGCAAACCGGGAGATATCGACCGGGCGATCGAGAGGCTTGAAACCGAAGGTGCCGATTCGCTCATCTCGGTTACCAGGCTTGACGACCTTACGCTTTGGGAACGGCAGGCTCATGGCTGGGAAAGCATCAACTTCGATTATCGCAACCGCGGAATGCGGCAGGAGCGGGCCCCCCAATATATCGAAAATGGCTCCATCTATCTTGTTTCTCCGGAGGTGCTAAGAAGCCTCGGTAACCGCATTGGCAGAAATCTCGCTGTTTACGAAATGGAGTTCTGGCAGACATGGGAGATTGATTCAATCGAAGAAATCGATTTAATTGAGTATTACCTTTATAAAAAAAAACTGGCGATCCGGGACTCCGGATCAGATAACCCATAGAATTGACTATCCATGCAATTTTTCCTTTCGACTGATCTGGTCATCGGAGTCAACGAGGCGCTGAACCTGCACGAGCAGATACGGCTGGTCGGCATGAGGCGGCCCGGAGTTATTTACGATGCCAATCTTTCTTCAAGCATCTATTTTCAGGATGTTCTGAAAGGCCTGACCGGCCGATGCGGCGAATGCGTACTTTACTGCAACGATTTTTCGGGGGAGCCGACCTATGCTCATCTTGAAAACGTGGCTGAATTTTTTCGCCGGGATATGCCGGACGGCATTGTGGCCATCGGCGGCGGCAGCACGCTCGACCTCGGTAAGGGGGTGGCCCTTTTGCTTACCAACAATGTTGCCGCACTTTCGCTGAAGGGTTTTCCTCAGGAGGTCAACGATCCGGTTCCGCTCGTCACGGTGCCTTCGCTGCTTGGCAGCGGCGCTGAAATCAGCTTCAATGCGGTTTTTATCGACGAGGCGGAAGGGCGCAAACTCGGCATCAACAGCAGGAAGAACTTTCCAAAGAAAACCATTATCGATCCTCAACTCTCGATGACGGCGCCGATTGAGAGCGTGATCGCTTCAGCCATGGACAGTCTCGTACACTGTGTCGACAGTTTTGGTTCGCAGAAACATACTCCCCTCAGCAGGATTTTTTCCATCGAAGGGTTCCAGCGCACCTTTTTCGCGCTGCAGCAGGGGCAGTTCGATCGTGCGGAATCGCGTCTCGATCTGGCTATCGGCAGCATCTGCGGAACTACTGCGCTCATGAACTCCGGCGACGGTCCGACAAACGGTTTTGCCTACTATCTCGGTGTCAGGCACAAGGTGCCTCATGGTTTGGCCGGGGCAATTTTCCTCAAGGAGGTCATGCGCTACAATTTCATGCACGGATACGATAAATACGCGCTGCTCAACCCGATGCGTTCATCGCCTTCACCAAGGGATGCTACCCGGGAACTCCTTGAAGAGATGGACGAACTCTACCGTCAGCTTGATATTCCGAATCTCGTTCCTTACGGCTACGGAAAGGGTAATGTCGCAGAACTTGCAAAAAATGCCTCGAATGCGCTCAAGGGGTCGTTTTCCGGAAACCCGGTTGAGTTCACCGAGGAGTCGGCGCGGCATGTCATTTATAATCTGACCTGAACTAATAAAACCAACAAGCTGAACAACATGGCAGGAGCAGAATTAATTGGTCGCGAGGAACTGGCAGAAATACAGGAACTGTTCAGTCACGAAAAGGTGAATCTCTATCGTTACGGGGGAGGGAACTACAAGGCTCGGGAATTCGAGGAACGGTTTGCGGACTACATGGGCGTGCAATATGCTCATGCTGTTTCGTCGGGTACTGCGGCAATCCACTGCGCGCTTGCCGGAGCGGGTATCGGTTCCGGCGACGAAGTGATCACCACCGCATGGACCTTCATAGCTCCGGTTGAGGCGATAAGCGCTCTCGGCGCGATACCGGTACCGGTTGAAATCGACGAAACCTACCATCTCGATCCGGCGGAAATCGAAAAAGCCGTCACTCCGGACACCAAAGCGATTGTGGCAATTCCCATGTGGGCGCCGCCAAAAATGGACGAAATTGCCGCAATCTGCGACAAGTACGGCCTTACGCTCATCGAGGATGCCGCGCAGGCGCTTGGAGCGACCTACAAAGGGCGCAAGCTCGGCACTATCGGCAAGGTCGGTTCATTTTCGTTCGATGCAGGAAAGACACTGCATACCGGCGAGGGCGGCATAATCGTGACCAACGACAGGGAGGTGTACGATCGAGCGGCCGAGTTTTCCGACCATGGTCACATGCATATTTCCGGCCTTCCGCGCGGCAAGGATCCACGCCGCGCAAAAGGACTTAATCTGCGCCTGAGCGAAGTTACCGCATCAATCGGGCTCGCGCAGCTTCGCAAGATCGACCATATTCTCTCTCGCTCGAAAGAGAACAAGAAAAAAATCAAGGAAGCAATCAGGCATCTCGGCAATATTTCTCTGCGTTCTTTCAGCGACGAATCGGGTTCGCAGGGTGATACGCTTATTTTTCGCGTGCGCGACCGCGAAGCGGCCTTGCAATTCGAAGCACACCTTATGGAGCGCGGGTTCGGCACCAAGATTCTGCCCGAAGCTCTCGATTGGCACTATGCCGGCGTCTGGAGCCATCTGCTGCCGGAATATGACCGTTATCGCGGTGTGGATCTCGAAGCGCTGTGGCCGAAAACCGGCGCCATGTTGCGCAGCAGTATATGCCTGAACATTCCCGTGCTGATGGATGACGAGACAATCGGGAAGCTTGTCGAAGCGATTATCACCGGGGCGGAAAAGATCGGGTAGAACGGACATGAAAAAAGCCGCAATACTGCGGCTTTTTATCGGGAGGCGAAGAGCGGATTCGAACCGCTGTACAAGGTTTTGCAGACCTCTGCCTGACCACTCGGCCACTTCGCCCTGTTGTTCAACGGGAAGTAAAGGTAAAAAAAGAAAACCGTTATTTCAAAAACAACGGCCAATAATTTATGTTTTAGTGATCGTTGAACGGTTCGATGCAATCTTTTCTGATATACCGGGGATTGTTGATTTTTCTTGAAACCCGGTAACTTTCTATAATCCCGTCGGCAGCCGGCCTCAGAAGGTATGTGGCCGCTTTACCGTTTGCTTTGAGCCACTCCTGCCATGATTCCTGCTCAAGGATAACCGGCATTCGTTCGTGGATGGATTGCATCTCGGCATTTGCTTGTGTTGTGATTATCGTGCAGGAGATCAGGGGAGACTCCCTTTCATCCTTCGGCTGCCACCTGTCCCAGAGTCCGGCCAGCGCCATGGGTCGCTTGTCGGCGCGATGGATGTACCAGGGCTGCTTGTTGACATTCGCGTCTCGCATGGCGCTCGACTTGGGACTCGCGTCTCGCGCAGCGCTCCACTCGTAAAATCCGCTTGCGGGAATCAGGCAGTGGCGGCGGTCAAGCATATGGCGGAAGTAGGGCTTCGTTCCGAGGCTCTCCGACCGGGCGTTCACGGGTCGTATTTTCGGGATGGTTTCCGCCCAGTGGGGAACGAGCCCCCAATGCGCATTAGCGAGCACGTTTACACCCTCGTCGCCGAGCAGTACGGTGATGGTGCTGTCAGGCGCTATGTTATAGCCAGGCATGAACCGGTAGTGTTCTTCCTCCTCGAAAGGCAGTTCGAGCTGCCTGAGCTGATCGAGGAAGTAGCGCAGCTCAAAAAAACCGAATCGTCCGCACATCATTCCGGTGTTTGGCATTATTAATCTTATAGAACATTGAATCGGTACTGAAAAAGTTCCTTTTCCGGATGATCGAAGTTAAAACCGGCATAACCCTCGATGCCGCACCCGGGGCAGTATGGAAGGTACTTGCCGATGTTGCGGCATATCCCGAGTGGAATACCATGATCACGTCCCTCGATGGCGAGTTGCGCGAAGGGTGTCCCATACGAATACGAGTCAGGCTTCGCTCCCTGCCTGCGATTCGTCTTCCAGTTGTCGTTACCGCCGTACATCCTGAAAAACGGTTATGCTGGGTCATGACGCTTCCAGTGGGTCTGTTACGCGTCGAACACTGTTTTCATATTTTCCGTGAGAGCACCGGGGGCATGAGGTTCGTCAATATCGAACGGTTTTCAGGCATCATTGGGGTTCTTGCCGGAAGCGTCATGCTGCGCATGTTCAGGAGTGACTACGAACGGATGAACAAGGCGATAACACAGAGAGTGTATATGGAGGCCAGTAAATGTGAATCGCTGGAAAATTCCGGTTAGCTGCGGAAAACCGGATGATTATTAAAAAGAGCGATTCGGTTTAATATCCTTGCAGTAAAGAAGCTGCAAGGCATTGATGAAGATCGGACTTCATCAATGCTTTCGGTTTGAGGTTGCCGGTATCATATTCAGCTTGGTTATTTTGATTGTGGATGCCGTTGCTCGTCGATTGCCCGGAAAGCTCATGTTTTTTATCCTTTTTGTTTACATTTATATGAATAATGTAAACGTTCCTGTCTTTCCCCTGCTCTCCTTTCGTACGCGGTTTTTGGTTTTTAATGGCGGCAGCGCCATTCTGTTCTGTGGATAAGTAACGCAATGCTGAATTGCCGTTCGTTCCAGTTAAAAGGGTAAAAAGCATGTTTCTTTCAGGATATATAAGGAAGTGCTTGGATGAGGGCACCCGGATATCGCGGTTCAACGTAACCTGGGGCGTGCTGCTTGCCGCGCCGGGACACCTTTTTTTTTATTTTCTTTTGAAATACGGCTTTCTCATGCCGTATGAGAGTTTTGCTTTACGTTTTGCCGGATCATTACTCGCTCTCTTTGCCCTGCTGCTTGTGAGGCTTGATTCCCCTACGGCAAAGAGGATTTTTCCGTATTATTGGCATTTTACCCTGATTTTTGTTTTACCTTTTATTTTTACGTTTTACCTCCTGAAGAACGATTTTCATGAGCTCTGGCTATACTGGGAAATTTTCATGGTATTCGTTCTGATTGCCTTTGTGCCGAACTGGCTGATGCTGCTCTTCGACCTTGTTATTGGCGTATTGGCGGCTGTAGCGGTTTTTATGCTGACATCTCCAGGAGCTTCGCTGAATCCGGACTTCGATATTGCAGCCTACGCAACAGTGCTTTCGTTCTGCCTTGTGGCAGGTTATCTTTTCAGTTACAGCAACAGAAAGGGGCAGGTTGCGCTCGAAAAAAACGCGGCTCTTCAGGCGCTTGCCGGCAGTATTGCGCATGAAATGCGTAATCCTCTCAGCCAGGTGCGACTGAATCTCGATATTATTGAACATCAGCTTCCCTCCTGCGGGCGAGAGGATAATGGAAAGTCCGCAGATCTGCAGGAAAATATCATAAAGGTGCTCGACAGCCTATATCAGCACGTGGCATGGTGCCAGATTGCAGTCAGGCGAGGATCGCAGATCATTACCATGATTCTCGACGAAGTCAGCGAAAAACCCATCAGTAAAAACAGTTTTATCCATGCGAGTGCAGGGCTGACAACCCGTAAGGCGATTGAGGAGTATGGTTTCGAATCTTCCTCTGATCGAAAGAAGATAATGTTTGACAGCAGTCGGGATTTCATGTTCCGTGTCAACGAAACCATGTATATGTTTGTGCTATTCAATCTTCTGAAGAATGCGCTTTATGTTCTGGAGTCGCGTCCGGAAGCGAAAATCCACATAACGATTGAACCGGGAGAGACCTTGAACAGGGTGAAAGTCAGGGATACTGGTCCGGGGATTCCGGAAGTGCATCTGAAGCGATTATTCGATCCCTACTATACATCTGGCAAAAAGGGGGGGACAGGGTTGGGGCTTTCATACTGCAAACGGGTAATGCAGGCTTTCAGCGGCGATATTACCTGTAATTCCCTGGAAGGCGCCTATACAGAGTTCGTGCTCGAATTTCCAGTGGTTTCCCGGGATCAGCTTCAGGCAAGCCTCGAAGGTCTGATCAGTGAAAATCGCGAACTTTTAGGAGCCAAGCGTATTCTTGTAGTTGACGACAGGGAGCAGGACAGGAAAGATGTGCGCCGGGTGCTTGGAGAAGTTGTTGCTTTTCTGGACGAGGCTGCCGACGGCAGGGAGGCAATCGCGAAGCTGCGGAACGCCTCCTGCGATCTTGTGATAATGAATCTTTCAATGCCTGTGCTCGACGGATATGAGGCTACGGAGCTGATCAGGCAGGGAGAGGCCGGCGAATCAGCATCCACCGTTCCCGTTCTGGGCTATACCGAGCAGCCTTATGCTGTCGTTCATGCAAGGACTATCAAGGCAGGAATGCAGGGATTGCTTGCCAAACCATGTTCGGATGAGGAGCTGATTATCGGTCTTGCGGAAGTTTTCCGGGAACTCAAAGGCATCAAGCTTCAGCGTCTGCAGGGTACGAGAGTACTGATTGTGGATGATTCGTCGGTCAACAGGATCGGGCTTGCCATGATGCTCGAAAAGTACGGAATGCAGACAGAGGCGGCAAGAAACGGAAAGGATGCGCTCGAAAAGATTGAATCAGTCAGGTTTGACCTTGTGCTCATGGATATCGGGATGCCTATTGTCGATGGTATCGAGGCTACAAGGCGGATACGCAAATCTCCAAAAGAAGATACTGCCGTGCTTCCGGTGATCGGTATCAGCGGCGAATCGGATGAGCAACTCGTTCGCGAAGCTCTATCTTCAGGGATGAATGATTATGTCGTGAAGCCGGTCGATATCCGCGTACTTGCCGAAAAGATAAGCAATCTGCTCTGATTATCGTGGGGGGCAGCTTTTACTCCTTAAATGGACAGCTGTCAACAATAACAATCATGCAACAGGCGATGAAACAAGTTCGAAGCTTTGTTCTGCCGGCAGTTTTCATGCTGATTACAGGTATCGCTCATGCAGATAACTTCTTTTGCCCGGATGCTTCCGGAAAAACCCGGAGCGTGGAAGTATTCACTCCGGCTCCGGGCAGCGTTGAACGCAAGGCTATACTCGACGTTATGCGTATGAAGGTCATGGAGCTTCATGAACTCGATGTTGTTTTTGTTGTGAGGTCGATGAATGTCTGCAAGGGGTGGGCCTGGGTGCATACGCAGCCCCGGTCCAGGGACGGAAACTCTCGGTATGAGGACTTTTATGCTCTCCTGCAAAGAGTCAAGGGGACGTGGACTATCGTTGAAATACCCTGTACCGAACCGGAAGATCCTGAATGTTTGGACAGTCCCGGTTATTTCCGGAAACTTGCGTTGCGTTTTCCGGATCTGCCGCAGGTAATTCTGCCTTCAAAAGATTATAAGCCATGAATAAACTGACATTGCCGTCCGGGATCTGTCGACATGTTTTCGTCAAGCGGCGCTATGCTTTCAGACAGGTCGGCAGCTGAGCATTTCCGGTTACCAGGCGGGGATCAGTCACTTTCATGCCGGAGCTCAGAAATTCGCCTGTCAACATCGATCGATATGAAGAATCTATCCTTCGTCCGTCAGAATCCTGAATTATCCGGTTCGACGGCTTCCGATACAATCAATTCTGACTCGCAAGATCATTCCGTTTCGGCACAGATGAATATCTACAAGACGATTTTTGAGCATATCAGGGATGGTGTGTTTATCCATACTATCTGCGAAAGCGGCAGAATCGGACGATTTGAGCTGGTTAACCCGGCGGCATGCCGGATGACCGGGTATACCGAGGAGGAGTTGCTCGATATGGGTCCGGAGGATCTTCATCTTCAGGAGGATATTCAGGTCATCAGGGCGTATTGCCTGGATGGGCTCAAAAAAAACAGGACATGCATGTTCGATGCGATCCTGCTGCATAAAGACGGTTCACGGATTGACACGGAGATCAGTGTTACGACAGTTGCCAACGCTGAAAGCGAGTGCGTTATTACCACGGTACACGACGTTACCCTTCGCAACAGGGCGTATCGCGATCTTGCCGAAAGCAAGAGCAGATTACAGCTTATCATGGATGCCGCTCATGCGGGTATCTGGGAGTGGAATACAAAGAATAACAGCAATATCTGGACGGATGAACTGTATCGTCTCTATGGACTCGATAAGGATGGCACTGAGGCTTCTTACGAAGCCTGGCTGAAATCCATCCTGCCCGAAGAAAGGGAGCAAACCGAAAGAGTCGTGATCGAAGCGGCAAGGAAAGCTGAAGAATTTACTGTCGAGTGGCGGGTCAGGCAGGCTGAGGGCACTGAACGATGGCTTATGTCGAAAGGCACTCCTTTCAAAGACGAAGAAGGCGAGGCAAGCCGATATGTGGGAATCGTGATTGACATTACAACGCTCAAGCTCGCACAGAAGGCCGAAATGAAAGAGCAGTCCTTGCGCAAAGCCGTTATTGAGAGTATTCCCGGAACGTTTTACATGATCGATGTCAATGGACGATACTCCGCATGGAATGCGTATCAGCGAGATGTAATTATCGGCAAACCGGAATACGAGATGCATGAAGCCGAAGCGATTCATAGCATTCATCCGGAAGATCGAGTGCTGATTCAGAAAAAAATCACCAATGTACTTGAAGAAGGAACTGTCGAAATTGCGGTCGGGAGGGTGCTGCTTTGCGGAGGACCTGCATTCCGCTGGTTTCTGATGACCGGTCGGCGTATTTTTTTTGACGGTCAGCCTTATCTGATAGGTATCGGCATAGATATTACCGATCGTAAACGGATCGAGGACATGCAGAGCTTTCTTGCCCGTATTACTTCGCTGCCTGCGTCCGAGTCTTTTTTCAGCGCTCTGGCTCAATACCTCGCGGATTGCCTCGGTATGGATGTTGTGCATATCGGGCGATTCAAACGCGACGGCTCAGCCATGACGACGCTTGGTATATGGAGTATCGGATATGATACGGAAGAAATATCTGATGCGGCGTGGAACGGCCTTCCTGCTGCGGATCTGCATGAAACAGGAATATGCATCCATCTCTCAGGCGTTCGCGATCTGTTTCCTCAGGATCGGCTTTTGCAGGATCTTCGGGCAGAAAGCTATATGGCCACAACGCTTTTTGACCATAACGGCCAACCGATTGGCATCATCAGGGTTGTCGGAAGCGGTTCGCTTGAAAACGGTAATATAGCCGAAACGATCATAAAACTCGTAGCCATGCGCCTGTCGGGGGAAATTGTGCGACTTGAGGCAGAACATGCTCTGCAGAAAAGCGAAAAAAAATATCGGGAGCTGTATGAAACCGTACCGATTGGCTTGTATCAGAGCGATCTGGGAGGGCATATCATTGCGGCTAACGAATCCTGTTTTCAGTTAGCCCATGCCGCCAAAGAGGATCGCGACTGGTGGTTAACGCAGGATACGCGTGCAAGTTATGTTGATCCCGAGGATGCACGGCGGCTCAGGGAATTGCTTTTGAGAGACGGATACGTCAGCGGTTTCGAGTCGAGATTCAAGCGCTGTGACGGCACCATAGCCTGGCTGAGCAATACGGCAACACTTGTATATAACGAAAAAGGCGAGGCGGATTTCATCAGCGGATCGTTTATCGATATTACAGAGCGAAAATTGGCTGAGGAGGCAAAAGAAAAGCTTGAACTGCAGCTTCAGCAATCGCAGAAAATGGAGCTTGTCGGTCGGCTTGCCGGAGGCATAGCTCATGATTTCAACAATATGCTTGGCGTTATTCTGGGCAATGCCGAGCTGGCTCTTGCATCAGAAAACCTTGATCCAGCCAATACAGAACATATCGAGGAGGTTGTCAATGCGGCCAACCGTTCTGCTAATCTGACCGGACAGCTGCTTGCTTTCGCACGAAAACAGACTGTTACTCCGAAAATCGTCGAGTTGAACAACCTTGTGGAAGGGATGCTGAATATGCTGGAAAGATTGATCGGAGAGGATATAAAACTTTGCTGGCAGCCTTGTCTCTCTCAACTGTTTGTGAATATCGATCCTTCGCAAATCGATCAGATTCTTGTAAACCTTTGCGTTAATGCCCGGGATGCTATAGTCGATGTGGGTACGGTTACCATTGAAACAGGCGCAACGGGCATTGACGAAACTGATGCCGGTGCATTTTCGCTGGTGACGCCCGGCGAATATGTTATGCTTGCAGTAACCGATACCGGTTGCGGGATTGAGAAGCAGCATTTCGACCATATTTTCGAGCCTTTTTTTACGACCAAGGAGATCGGAAAAGGCACTGGACTCGGTCTTTCGACTGTTTACGGCATCGTGAAGCAGAATAACGGTTTTATCAATCTTGAAAGCCAACCCGGAAATGGGGCATCATTCAGGATTTATCTGCCCCGTATCGAAAAAACACTGCATCATCCAGCCGAAGAACAACCGGTTTCACCTGTTGTTCAGGGAAAAGAGACCATACTGCTTGTCGAAGACGAACCGGAAATACTGAAGCTGTGCAGGATGGTGCTCGAAATAATCGGCTACTCGGTACTTACGGCGAATACGCCGGACAAAGCCCTCCAGATAGCAGAAGAACATGGACGGGCAATTCACCTGCTGCTTACTGATGTGATTATGCCGGAAATGAACGGACGCGATCTCGCCTTCAGACTGCAATCGATTCAGCCGGATATGAAGGTCGTCTATATGTCGGGGTATACAGCCGATAATATCGCAAGCCATGGAGTGATCAATACCGATGTCCAGTTTATCCAGAAGCCTTTCAGTATCAATGCTCTGAAGCAGAAAATCCGTGATGTTCTCGAGCAATGATCTCGTCTTTTTTCAGTAGCAGTCTGCACACTCTGATTGTATCTGCGATTGAACGCAAAGTCTGCTTGGTGATCGGTTTACAGCGCGTATTGCCGGATCCGGCTGAAAGCAGAGTCGGGTTCTGAAAAAAAAGAGGATTATACACGGTTATAGCCTGGTTTCTGAAGTCATTTTTCATGCCGTGATTGCGAGCCGGTCTTGCGGGCTACGCGAAAATAACATCCCATTGATTGTTATCTCCTTTTTTAAAAAAGAGATATGTTTTCGGTTTTTGTTTCAGGATTGTTACATTAACTATATACAGGTATATGGATTTTATCTTCTCGTTATAATACCGGAATTCGAGGCTGTGCATCGGCCATATACTCGCCTGGCAGGTTTTCCGCGACTGTTGATGGCGCAATTTTTTTTGAATTTTTATTTCCTGACCTGCGGATTTTAGCGGAATCACAGACCCTACAGTTCCCAACAAGCAGTATAGCAGTGACACAGAACCATATGCTTTCTAATTTCAATCATTCTTTCCTTTTGAATTCAATCGACGCATGGGAGGAGGATCGTCGGGATCGTTTCGATCTCGAAGCTCTGACGAAGTCGTTCCACGAATCGGTACCGGCTCTTGGTTTCATCGACTGGAAGATTACGGATGTCGAGCGCGGTTATGCCGAAACGGAACTTCCGCTTATTCCTAATTCATCGAATCAGTACATTGCCCATCAGGGCCCTCTGATGCTGCTTGCCGCAGAATACACAGGAGGACTGGCTCTTACCACATTGTTTCATCGGGTGCCGATAATCGGTTTCTGGCCTTCTGTCGACGAGAACGCCGGTTATATGTGGGGAGCCAAGGCATCAATCAAGTGGCTCACTCCAAGCTGCCATAATCTGACCTGCAGGGCGCGGATCGATAATGAGCGATGGGAAGGGCTTGCCAGACGATTTGCCAGCAGCAGCAAGATAGTTGTGACTGTTCCCGTTCACATGTACAACGGCGAGAAACTTGTTGCTACGGCCGATTTTACCTACTGGACGCAGGATATCAGGGGGCTTAAACGAAATGCTTACGATATTGACAGGATCGATCTGCTCTATGAGCACAAGACCAAAACAACGGCAAAACTGATTGTAGGATTGCGCGCGCTTGAACAGGAAAAGCCACGGGAAGAGAGGCGGTTTGACGATCCTTATGCCTTCATGCTGGCCGGAAAGCATGGCATTACCCTGGCCAGAAGGTTCAGCGTGGCTACTCCGCAGCTTCAGAATATGATAGCTGCCCGTACGCGGCATATTGACGAGTGTGTACGGGCTTTTGCTTCGGGAAAAACGAAATTCAATGTGGTCAATATCGGTTCAGGTTACGACAGCCGGTTCTGGCGGCTTGATTTTCCTCATGCCGTCGTTTACGATCTCGACCTGCCGGTCATGCTGCATGAACGACAAAGCATTTTCAATTACGATAAAAACATACCGGTACGCGCCGTTCCCATAGACCTTGAAAACCAGCCGATCGATCAGGCGCTGCGGGAGCGATCGGATTTCGACCCCGGGTTGCCGACGTTTTTTATCTGGGAGGGAGGCTCGATGTATTTCAGGGAAATGATTATTGACGGCATTCTCCGTTCGATAAAAAAGATCATGCAGGAGGATTCCTGCATCTGGCTTGATTATGTGTCGCAGGATCTGATAGAAATCCGCACGGGTATACGCGAAGCTGAAGGATTCATTCACAATATACGGAAAATGGGCGAACCCTTCATTAACGGATATAACGATATCGAAGATCTTGCCGACAGGTACGATTTTATCATAGAACAGGATGTCCGTTCCGGAGAGCTTCTTGATATCGAAGAGGATGTTTATAACCATTACAGTTTCTGTGTTCTGAAAAGCTAATATGTTCTTATCGATGACCCCCAGATACTCTTCCAGATCCTCTTTTCTGAAACGCCTGGAGGATTTTTTCCGGAAAGATTACGATCGTAATGAACTGACGATCAATTATATCAGGTACATAGGGCTATGGGGTCATCCGCTCTATTACCTGCTTTGTACGGTTGTTTTTCCTCAGCCTTACGAGTCTTTCGAGCTTCGTTTTGCAACGGCGGTTACCTTTGTGCCGATTCTGTTCCACAACCGTTATCCCGTCAGGTTCAGGCCGTTGATGATGATATACTGGTATTTATGGCTGACCTTTACCTTTCCGGTTGTGTTTACCTACCTGATGCTGATGAATGATTTTTCCGGTCTGTGGCTGGTTGCCGAAACTGTCATGCTGTTCGTGTTCATCATCTTTATCACCAATTTCTTTCTTCTGGCATTTCTGTTGGTTTCCGGTATTGCCGTCGCTTATGCGGGATATGTTGTCACTACCGGCACTCATCTGACGATCACGCAGCATATTATCGAATACTTCCTGTCGGTGCCGATTGCTATTCTTCTTGGTTTGCTGGTCAATTCCACCAATAAAAAAGGTGCGCTGGCAAACGAGCGGAATACGGTGCTGCAGTCTCTGGCAGGGAGCATCGCTCACGAAATGCGCAACCCACTCGGTCAGATTCGGCATTGCCTGTACAGTATCCAGAACCTTCTGCCCCAGGTAACGCCCGAAGAGTATAACAAACCGATCGGCAAAGAGAGGCTCGAAAGTCTTTACGAACGGGTGGTTCGTGGTCAGATGGCTGTAAAACGAGGCGCCCAGGTGATTGACATGGTTCTCAGCGAAGTTCGCGAGAAGCCTATAGGGCCGGAGAGTTTTACCTATCTGTCCGCTGCCAGGGTTACGCGCAACGCGCTCGATGAATTCGGCTATGAATCTGAACAGGACAGGAAGCGCGTTCATCTTGTCACGAAAGATCAGTTCGTTTTTCATATCAACGAAACGCTTTTTGTTTTCGTGCTCTTCAACCTGCTGAAGAATGCCCTTTTCTATTTCAAAACCTGTCCCGACAGTCAGATCACAGTACGTCTTGAGACGGGTAAAACTCATAATTACATATATTTTCACGATTCGGGGCCGGGGATATCGAGCGAGGCTCTGCCGCATATTTTTGACAGCTTTTTCACCAAAGGCAAGACTGCAGGTACCGGTCTCGGGCTGGCTTACTGCAAGCGGATCATGACCGCTTTCGGCGGGGATATTGTCTGTAAATCGATAGAAGGCCAGTATACCGAGTTCATGCTTTCTTTTCCGGTTATTTCCGAAAAGGAGATGAACATCTATACGGAGCGTGTCATATCCATGGGATTGGCCGATTTTAAGGGAAAATATCTGCTGATCGTTGATGACGAAGCGCTTTATCGCATAGTCCTGAAAAAGTATCTTGCTCCTCTGGAGGTTGAGGTCGACGAGGCGGTCGATGGGCGGGAAGCATTGCATAAGCTCGCTGAAAGACGGTACGATCTTGTTATCATGGACCTGAACATGCCTTCCATGGGCGGTTATGAAGCGGTCGAAAGGCTGCGCCGCGGCGAAGCAGGTCAGGAAGCCTGTTCGGTACCTGTTGCGGCACACAGTTCAGAGTCCGTCATGACCGCACGAAGCAGATCGGAAAACGCGGGAATGCAGGCTTTTATCGCCAAGCCCTGCAGCCAGGCCGAACTTATCACTTCTCTGCGGTCCGTGATCAATGCCGTCCCTGAGGGAAAATATCCAGGTTCTCCGTTTTCCGGACGAAAAGTGCTGCTGGTGGACGATTCAGCTCTGAATCGCGACCTGCTCGCGATGTATCTCAGAGACAAGGGAATTGTCGTGACCGTTTCGGATAGCGGTGATCAGGCGCTGGAGATTCTCAGAAAGCAGGATTTCGAGTTGATGATAACCGATATTCATATGCCGGGAATGGATGGACTCGAACTGACCCGCAGGATTCGATCGAGCCGGAACCACCGTTATGCCCGGATGCCTGTTATCGGGCTCAGCGGGGCGATTGAAGAGGAGGCTGCGGCGAGAAACGCGGGAATGAACGACTTTCGCGTCAAAACGGACAGCCCCAGACTGCTTCTTGCCTCCATTGGCAGGCAACTGTCGGTTCCCGCAGAAAACCCTCTTCAGGAAAAAGCGGTGAAAGAGTATGCTCACTCAACAGCAGTTACTTCTGCATACGGTCTGTCGTTATCGGAGAGCGAAGATCTCTTGCGCATTTTTCATGAGGAGTTTAAGGATATGCCAGCAACTCTTCGCCGGGCTCTTGAGGAAGCTGATATCGAAAGTCTTAAACAACAGGCGCATAAACTTAAAGGGAGTGCCGCCATTCTTGGTATCGTATCGCTCAGCAAGGCAGCCGAAGAACTTGAAATGCATTGCCGTAACGGAAGAACCGAAGATCCTCGCTCCAAAGTAGAGCACATCGTCGAAGCTCTTGAGGCATTGTTGGCGGAAAAGGTCTGAAATGCAAGACCCTGATTTTCCCTCGATTCCTTTTTCAGATAATTCCTGTGTATATTGAAATATGACGTTTTATGACCAGTGGGAATCGTACGCCCGGACGGTCTTTAATCCAATTCATACAGGGAGAAGTATTATGCTGAAGGACGCTGCTGCTGCGGCTGGAGGTGCAATCCTCCTTACGCCATTAGGAATGCCTTTCGTAATGCACGGTGTTGCCGGCATGCTTGTCGGCGGAGCCGGTTTGTTCGTTGCCGATTCGCTTTTGAAACAGGTGCTCGAAGTTATGGATACATCGCAGAAAAACTCCGGGAGCGCCAGTGATACCCAGGAGGGTAATGCGCCGGATTCCGGAGAGATATGAACGAGGGTGTGGACAATATAGGACTCGAACCTATGACCTCTCGCGTGTGAAGCGAACGCTCTAACCAACTGAGCTAATTGTCCTTATGCCGTCGAAAACGTATACGTTTTCGCAAATGATAAGCGATAAGGTAAGGAACGCATACAAAATATCAAAATTCACGTCCTAAAACAGGAGAAATACATGGAAACGCCGAATCCTGTGGATATGGCTGTCAAGACAGCTGCCGGCGTTGCCGGCGCCGCGGTGGTCGGGCCTCTTGCCGCTCCGTTGATGCCGGTGCTGACCGGTCTTGCCGTTGTCGGTCTCGGGGTTTTCGCTGCCGGATCGATTATCGGCCAGGTTGCCGACAGCGTGATGCACAAAAAAGACGATCGCGACGATATCGAAGACCGCTTGCCCTTTAACGGATAGTATCGAGAAGTTGCCTGAGCTCTTCCGGAGAGGAGACGGGGGGCATGCACGAGCGGTTGCGGCAGAGCGTAATGGTTGGTTTGGTGACGTTCGTTGCCGAGATGTGTTGTACAGTCATATCGGGCAGATAGCGTGCATAGAGAATCTGCAGGATTTCGCGAAGTTTATCCGACGGCATATCGCCTGAAACCGTGGCCTGTAAGCCTCCCTTGCGGGCATAGTCGAGAGCCGTCAGCATGAGCGGCAGTGCGTTGCCGCGTTCCGACAGTATTCCGGAGCAGGCCTTCAGGCATTGTTCCGCCATGTCTCTATACGCATCGTTTCCGGTTATTGCCGCTATATCGAGCAGATTTCTGATGCTTACCGATGCGGCTGCCGGTTCGGCACCGTCATATTCCTCCTTGAGTCTTGCCGGTACGCTGGTGTCTGTCGAGGCTGTACTGAAATACCCTCCCGATTTGTCGTCGTAAAAGAGTTCGTTCTGTTTGTCGCACAGCCTTTGCGCGTATGCAAGGCAGCGTTCTTCGAAGGATGCCTGGTAGAGGTCGAGCAGGCCGCGAATGAAGCATGCATAATCTTCGGCTTTTCCAGGTATGGCAGCTTCGCCGTCGCGATAGCGGCGCAGAAGCGTGCCCTCTTTTTCCCTATAGAGCCGGTCAAATATGAAGTCTGTGGCCTTTCTTGCTGCGTCGAGGTATTCGTGGTTGCCGAGTACGTTGAATCCTTGCGAAAGAGCAGATATCATGAGTCCGTTCCATGATGTGATGATTTTGTCGTCGAGGAACGGGCGGGGTCTTTTCAGTCGCTTCAGATAGAGCAGTTCCCGCACGGTGTTGATGGTTGCGGTTGCTTTATCTGCCGGAACGCCGGCCAGCTTCGCAGCTTTTTCAGGCGCCATCAGGTGCATGAGCACGTTTTTTCCGTCGAATTCTCCGTGCGGGTCTTCCCTTACGTTTCCATCGGGATCGATTCCGCAGGCAAGAATGAAGAGTTCGAGTGCTGCCGATTCAATCGGCAGTTGCCGCAGTTCCTCCAGAGACCAGATGTAGAAGGCGCCTTCTTTTTTTTCAGTGCTTCCATGTTCCGGATAACTGTCGGCATCTTCGGCCGAATAGAATCCGCCCTCCGGAGACCGCAGGTCGTGCAGTACGTAATTGAAGATATTTTCTGCGACTGATGCGTAATATCGTTCTCCGCTCATGCGGAACGCATCGAGATAGCTGACAGCCAGCTGGGCGTTATCGTAAAGCATTTTTTCGAAATGTGGTACATGCCAGCGGGCATCGGTTGCATAGCGGGAGAATCCTCCTCCGCCTTTTCCTGTACTCCAGATATGGTCGTGAATGCCGCCCTCGGCCATGCGCCTGAGCGTATAGAGCGCCATTGATGCGGCTTCGCGGTTCGCGTTGCGGGCTGCGTAACTGAACAGAAAGGTGATGAGCGCCGGTCTCGGAAATTTCGGAGCCGGCCCGAATCCTCCCCAGGAGGGATCGTATGCGTATTGAAGCCATTCGAAACAGCCATTTTCGGCAGCATTTCCCGGTATTGCCGATGATTGCGAAGGGGTTTGTGCCGTAAGTGCAATCTGTTCGAAAAAACCTGCTGCGGCAGCCTTTATTCTGGCAGGGTCGTTTGACCAGAGTTCGGCTATGGAGCGGAGCAGGGTGCCGAAGCCCGGCATGCCGTAGCGGTCTTCGGGAGGAAAGTAGCTGCCCCCGTAGAATGGCTGCAGGTCAGGCGTGAGCCAGACCGACATGGGCCACCCTCCGCGGCCGGTAGAAGCCTGCACGTAGGTCATGTAGAGGCGGTCGAGATCGGGATGTTCCTCGCGGTCTGCCTTGACCGGTATGAAATACCGGTTGAGCAGTTCTGCCGTTCCCTGGTCTTCGAACGACTCCCGCTCCATCACGTGGCACCAGTGGCAGGTGGCATAGCCTATGGAGAGGAAGATCGGCAGATCGCGTTCCCTTGCTTCAGCAAAGGCCTCTTCACCCCATGGGAGCCAGTTCACCGGGTTGCCGGCATGCTGAAGCAGATAGGGACTTTTCTCCCGGGCAAGGCGGTTCGTATGCGTTTTTCCGCTTTTCATATCTGCACTGTTTCGATGGACTATCAAAAGAGTTCTTTCATTCATTCAACAAGCAGTGCGGCAATGAAAGTTCTTGACGAACCGGAAACAAACTGTAATGGTCTCGGGTTATATGGGGATGGAGTTATAAAACAGGACAGAAAAGGTCGGAAAAAATGATTTCAGGATTCGCAAACGGTTCGGGGAGATGGTTCAAAGGGATGCTCGTGTGCGCGGTTTCAGCGATTGTGCAGCTTTTCCTTGCGTCATGTTCGACCGGTACCGTTCCCGAAGATGCTGAATCATCATTACAGCAGAAGAAAAAGGAGGAGTACAACATGTCTTACAATCAGCTTACGCCGGAGGAGGAACGGGTTATCGTGCATAAGGGTACCGAGATGCCGTTTACCGGAAAATATTATCTGAACAAAGAGAAAGGAACATATCACTGCCGGAGGTGTGACGCTCCGCTGTTTCGTTCAACGGACAAATTCGAATCCGGTACCGGGTGGCCGAGTTTTGACGACGCCATACCGGGCGCCGTAAAGAAGGTTCCGGATGCTGACGGCAGGCGTACCGAGATCGTGTGCGCGAACTGCGGAGGCCATCTCGGCCATGCTTTTTTCAATGAGGGCATGACCGCAAAGAATGTGCGGCATTGTGTGAACTCGATTTCGCTCGATTTCAGGTCGGAAGCTGCGGCAGTTAAGCCGGAGACCCGGAAAGCGGTTTTTGCGGGCGGTTGTTTCTGGGGTGTGGAATACCACTTCAGCAGGGTTAAGGGAGTACTTGACGTCAAGTCGGGTTATACCGGGGGCGAGATTGACAATCCTTCATACAAGCAGGTGTGCAGCGGTCGGACAGGTCATGCGGAAGCTGTGGAGATAGACTACGATCCGCAGCAGGTGAGTTACGAAACGCTTGCAAAGCTCTTTTTTGAAATCCACGACCCAACCCAGGTGAACCGTCAGGGTCCCGATATAGGTACCCAGTACCGTTCAGCCCTGTTCTACAGCGACGAAGAACAGAAGCGGACAGCCGAAAAACTCATTGCAGAATTGCAGGCGAAAGGGTACAGGGTAGCGACAACGCTTGAGAAAGCCGCGACGTTCTGGCCTGCGGAGGATTACCATCAGGACTACTACGAAAAGACAGGCCACCAGCCTTATTGTCATATCTATACGAAACGGTTCTGATAAAGGGGGGCGGGTTTTCCAACCCGCCATTGGTTTTTCGCGCTACACCGTTGCTTTACGCATAAGGGGTGGCAAGTTGTTATCAAAGGCGGACAGGTATGTCCGCCCTCTTTGTTTTTGTTTGCGTGCAAAGAACTTTAATAAACAAAGCAAATGAACAGAAGGAAAAAATTGATACGCTGGCGGGGGAGCTTGTGACGGATCCGACTCAATGCGTTTTTGACCGCTTTATGCGTATCTTTTAATAAAGCTTTGTGTTATCAGATCTGAAACCGTTATGCACGATCCAGTGATTCTTGTTTTGCTCCTGCTTCTGGTGCTTGCGCTGCTTGCTTTTGTGGTGTTCCGCTTACTCGCAGATGCGCCTGCCAAGGCAGAACTGATGCGGCTGCAGGGCACTGAAGAAGAGCGGAACAGGGCGCTTGTGAGGCTTGAGTCCGTTACGGCAGAGCTCGATGCGCTCAGGATTGCCCATGCCCGTCTCGAAGCCGATCTGCAGCATGAGCGGAGGGCGGCTTCGGAAAAGATCTCCTTGCTTGAAGATTCCGAAAGCAGGCTGAAGCGCGAGTTCGAAAACCTTGCCGGACGGATTGTAGAGGAGCGGGGCAGAGCGCTTGGCGAAGAGAATCGCCGCGGGATGGATGGCTTGTTGCAGCCGTTCAGGGATCAGCTCGAAGCGTTCCGGCGCAGGGTTGACGAGGTGCACGAGACCAGCATAGCCGGTTCGGCGAGTTTGCGCGAGCAGGTTCGGCAGCTGCTCGAGTTCAGCAGCCGGGTGAGCGACGAGGCCAACAACCTTGCGCGGGCGATAAAAGGGGATGCGAAAGCCCAGGGCGACTGGGGGGAGTTGATTATCGAGCGCATTTTCGAGGCATCAGGGCTTGAGAAAGGACGTGAATATCTATCCCAGGAGAGTTTCCGCAGAGAATACGGTTCGCTCATGCGCCCTGATTTCATGGTGCTGCTTCCAGGCGAAAAGGCGGTTGTTGTGGATTCCAAAGTTTCGCTGACCGCTTACGAGCGGTTCTGCAGCCTTGAAGATGGCGATCTCAGGGATAAGGCGCTCAGGGAGCATGTGCAGTCGGTGCGAAGGCATATTTCCTCTCTGCTCGAAAAGGATTACAGCGGCATAGGGGGCAGCCGTACGCTTGATTTCGTGATTATGTGCATACCGCTCGAACCTGCATGGCAGGCCGTTATGCAGGCAGAACCGGAACTGCTGTACGAGATGTCGGGCAGGAACCTCGTGCTATGCGGCCCTGCGACCCTCATGATAACGCTCAAGCTAATCGCGCAGATCTGGCGGAGGGAAAACGAGAACCGTAATGCTGAACTGATCGCCGATAAAGCCGGCAAGATATACGACCAGGTATCTCTGATCGTCGAAGCCGTCGAGGAGAGCCGCAGAAAGATGGCCGGTGTTTCGGATTCGTTCGATCTCGTGCTGCGCAGGCTGAAGGATGGGCGGGGCAATCTTGTCGGAAGGGTGGAGGAGATCCGAAAGCTCGGGGCGAAAGTGAATCGCCGGATTGCGGTTGAAGCCGGTGACGGACAGGGTGAACGAGATGAGGTGCAGTAACGGCTATCTCTCGCCGTTGTCGAATACCGGTATCTCTTTTTCGATGGAAGCTCCGGCTTCGTTCATTGCGACCTTGAGATCGTAATCCATCTGCAGACCGAACCAGAACTGGGCGGGGGTGCTGAAATAACGGGCAAGACGGAGCGCCGTGTCGGCTGTCATGCAGCGTTTTCCGGTAATGATGTCGTTGATTTTCCAGACCGGAACATGAATATCTTCGGCTACCTGTTGTTCTGTCAGCTCCAGGGGATTGATGAAGTCTTCAAGGAGAACTCTGCCCGGATGCAGAGGTTTGTTTTTTATTGCGCTCATGAGGCAGATCTCCTTATGGTATGGAGCATGGAATAAGGCTGGCCCTGATGTTGCAGATTACTATTTTTTTCTGGATTTCAAACGCCGAAAACTCACGATCAGTCATTTCCTGTCATGAACGGAGATCGTGGTTTCAGAGGTGCCCGACAGTCTCCGGATGTTTTTTCAGCCTACCTCTTTGCCGGCCATCACCAGCGTGGGCGGCGCGCCGAGATGCTTTCCTGCGAGCAGTACATTCCAGTAGAGCCACTCGAATCCGGTTTTTCCGTACCAGTTCATTTTTGTTTCCTTCAGCAAGGTGAAAGGGCCGAGTTTAGGCATGGGAAACTTGCCGGGCAGCGGTTCAATTTTGTAGTTGAAATCGATGACCGACGAGGTGCCTTTCGAGTAAACAATGAAGCAGGTGGAATGGCCGTCGAAAATCTCTTCAGGCTTTGCCCCGAGGATTTCTGCCATGATGTTGAATACCACCACGTCGGCTTCGTAATGGGCAACCGAACCGGCCTTTGATGTAGGTACGTTGGTGGCGTCGCCGATTACGTAGATACCGTCATGCTTCAGGGCTTTGAGCGTGTTGTGGTGCGTAGGAACATAACCGATACCGTCGTCGATACCTGAATCGCTTATTACCTGACTGCCGAGGGTGGTAGGGATGGATACGAGGAGATCGTATTTCACCCGGTCGCCCTTGATTGATTCGATGTATTTTTCCTTTCCGTTAACTTCGCTCAACTCGAAACCGGCGGTTATCGTTATGTTTTTTTCTTTTGCCACCTGGGTGAACACCGCCGAGGCTTTAGGTTTGGTGAAGGCTCCCGCCAGCGGTGTGACCAGTTCTATTTCAACCTTGTTTCTGATGCCTCGGCTTTTAAAAAACCAGTCGGACATGAAGACGAACTCGATCGGAGCTACCGGACATTTGAAGGGGAGTTCCGCGATGTTAAGCACTATTTTTCCGCCTTCGAAGGCCTTCATTTTCTGCCGAAGCAGTTCGGAGTCTTCAAGAGTATAGAAGGTGAACGCATTCTTTCCCCAGGCATCGAGCAGTCCGTCGTTTTCCTCCGGAGCGATTCTGCAGCCGGTACTGATGACAAGAAAATCATACGAAAAGGTATGGTTGGTTGTTCTTACCTCTTTCTTGTCGGGTTCGATGCGTACGATTTCATCAATGACAAAATTGATGCCCGGCAGAATGTATTTTTTTCTTGACTTTGTAAGCGTTTCCACTTTCTGGATACCGAACGGCACGAAGATCATACCAGGCTGGTAGATGTGCCTGTCATCGCGATCGATTACCGTAATATCCCAATCCGCCGGAAGATGGCGCCTCAGATTGTTCGATATGATTGTTCCTCCTGTTCCTGCTCCAAGCACGACGATTTTTTTTGCCATGGGTCTTTTCCGTATGGTTTATGTTTTATCTCCGGAACGGCGCCTTGCAACGTGCGGCAGTTCCGGCAATCTTTGCCTTGCATCAGCCGATTATGGCAGCAGGCATAAGGGTTATCGGGGTTCAGTACAGAGGGTAATAATATCCTTCAGCTTTCCGGTTTGTCTCTTGTAAGGATAATATCAATTATATAATTTAATATTTATATGGTTATGTACAAGTGTTATGATGTCTCCGGTTTTCCTGATCTGTATTCATAACCGAAGTTTCAACGTAACCCGGTACACGTCTATGCTGACGACATACCCTCTCTACAGGACTCGCGTACAATGATGAAACATGGGATGATCAGGTCGTGAACTGCCGCGATGACGGCTTGCCTGCTGTCTTACTGATTATTCAGGTTGGTATCGGCCGTGGGGAAACCGGAAGCGTATATGATGTGTTCCCATAGCATATCGTATATTCCGGATCACTGGTTACATGGCAAGGCAATTTTATTCAAAAAGGAGTCAGCGATGGGATTTGCGGAGGTTCTTGAAGAGTTCGTCGCCGGTATCGGCTGGACGGACAAGGTAGAGCAGGATGGCGATATCAGCCGTATTGCGGTCAAGTTATCGATAGGGGGTAGCTCGTATCGGCTGATGATCGAAGGGTACGATTCGAGGCAGTGGGTCGTGCTTCATCTCTATCCGGTCTATTCGGTCAATGCCGGCAAGTCGGTCGATGCCTGCATGTTCTTCAACTATGTCAATAATACGTTCAGCTATCCCGGATCGGTCAGCGTCGACGACGAGGGAGTCATCTGTTACCGGCAGATCATCGATGTGGAGGGTCTGAATGCCGATGCCTCCCTGATAAACAATATGCTCAACGCCGCAGCGGACCTGTTCGAACGCAACGGCGAGATGATCGAAACCATCGCACAGGGCGATGATCGTTATGAGGATGTCAGAAAACAGCTCGAGCAGGCAATGCGTTAGGCTTTTATTAAATGGACTTTGCCCGGCTTGATCCGTTTGAGGCGTAATGCTGCTTTAGTTTTGACATGGAGTACGATGTGGATTTTTTTCCTGTCGAGCACGATATCGCTTTTCCTGATATGCAGGCTGTCGAGCTCGAGATCGATCGTTTTGCCGGCTTTGCTCCTGGTGATTGCGCTGGTGACTATGCCTGGCACTTTGCTTCGATTCCGTTGATCATGACGCTATAACCAGAAGGACGCCGGTAATGAAGTGTGTTTTCATAAGAAGAGGAGGGGAGGAGGAACGAATATGCAGGTGTGTTAACCGGAGCTTCCGCATATTCGTTCCGGCAGGGAATTCACGCGCTCAGAGCTTCGGTTCCCAGTAACAGCGTTTGGGCGAAACGATGCGTTCTTCGTCTTTGAGGGTTTTCATGGCTTTGTCCACATCTTTTCGATCGATGCCGCTTGCATCGGCAATCTGGCCTGCACTCATGGGTTTGCCCTCTTTTTTCAGTACTTCGATGATTGCTTCCTTAACGTCCATAGGTTTTAACGGTTTTATAGTTCTGTCAGATGCCTCTGCGGTAGAGGTAGACTGCTCGATAATATAACTATTTCATAGTAATAGCGTCCGGTTAAAAACAGCGTAATCAGTATCAGCCAGGATCCCGTCATCTGTACCTTTTCGGCGTTCTGACGGATTGTTTGAGGGATTACGATTACTGCAATACATGGGCGTCAGATTATTATTTTTTGTTTTTCATTAACCAATATTAAAATAGAGATAACTTGAATATATGAAAGTACTTACCAAAAATACCGATTACGCAATTCGGGCGCTGTTATCTCTGGCCGCCTCAAAAGGCGGGTTCCTTTCCGCAAGAGCAATTTCGCTCGAACAGGAGATTCCATACCAGTTTCTTCGACGCCTTTTGCAGGAAATGATCCGTCACGGTCTTGTCAGTTCGAAAGAAGGTGTTTCGGGGGGCTTCAAGCTCGCGAAGGATCCCGATACGATCAGGGTGAGCGATCTGATCGGGATTTTTCAGGGTCCGGTAAAGGTTTCGGATTGCATGTTCCGCAAGCAGATCTGCGCAAACCGGGCACGATGCGTGCTGCGCCACGAGATCATGCGTATCGAGCAGGTTGTGCAGCAGGAGTTCGATAAAATAACCATCGGCAAGCTGTTGCGAGATCTTGATGCTGCCAATGCAAGTATTTACGCAGGGGTATTGCTGGCAGATAAAACCGAAAAAAACGGCCGGAGCCATCCACAAAATAAAGCCTGATTTCCGATCCTGCCCTTCGTTCATCCCGTCTGCATTGCCCGCCCATTTTCTCTTATTATCGGTTGTGCCCGATTTTCCGATCTGTCCTGATAATCAGGTCATGGCTGATGAATAATACAGGGAAAATCCATTTTTAAGTGCTGTTGTTATTATCAGCGCATGTGCGGAAATACATGATGCTGATCGTTTCTTCCTGATTTTTTTATTTTTCTTACAGAAGGGCTCATTGTCAACTGAACATTGTGGAGGGGTTATGGCATACTATGAGATTCTTGTTTCCCTGCTGGAAACCGAGCCGCCGGTGTGGCGACGGGTTCGGCTGCCTGAAGATGCTTCGTTGCCGTTGGTCCATTCGATTCTCCAGATGGTAATGGGATGGGACAACGGCCATATGCACGAGTTTATCGCCAGTGACCGGAAGCGGTATGGGGCGGTTGACGATGGATCTGTCGACGAGGATGTGCTGGATGAACGCCAATACTCGATATCGGCAATGCTTGGCGAACCGGGCGACCGGTGTCTTTACGTCTACGATTTCGGCGACGACTGGGAGCATGAGATTCTGCTTGAGTCGGTTTCGGAAATATCGCCGGAAGAGCTGCCGATATGGTGTCTGGAGGGTGAGGGCGCATGTCCTCCGGAGGATTGCGGTGGGATTCCGGGCTACGCGGGTCTTCTCGACAGCCTGCGCGACCGTGCCGATCCGGAGCATGAGGATGCCGTAGAACTGTTGGGCGAAGATTTCGATGCCGAAGCTTTCGACCCTGCATTCTTCAATGACCAGATCAGGAGCATGTTCGCAAACAATGCTGAAAAGCTGGTGCCCGAAGATGTTACTGAAGGGATGAGCGTGTTGACGGGGATCCGCGATTTTCTCGCTTCGGAGGGCATGCCGGAAAGCGTGATGTCGGTTATGTCGCTCGATGGTTTTTTTTCGGCCCTTGCGATCCATCCTGAAACGGTTTCGGCTGCCGAATGGCTGCCCATGGTGTGGGATGTTTCGGGAGCCGGCAGCGAGCCTGAATTCTTTTCAAAGAAAGAGCTGGAAGAAGGCCTGGGTCTGCTCTTTACCTACTATAACAGCGTGGTGCGGCAGTTTACCGATGAGCCTGAGGCGTTCGAGCCGCTCTACGAGGATCTGGAGTTCGAGTCGGGCGAAGAAAGGCTGATGGCGGTGCAGGATTGGGCGTCTGGGTTCATGCTTGGGGTAATGATCGATGACGGGGTGTGGGAAAGAACCTTCAGAGACCAGGAGGGCAACAGGCTTCTCACCCCGTTTGCAATCATATCGGGCATGTTAGACGATGTGGGCGATATCGAGGGGGAGCAGCTGGCCGAAATAAAAAATGAGCTGCCGGACGAACTGGCACTATGCGTGCTCGAGCTGCAGGAGTTCTGGGAGCCATGGCGGCAGGAGTATCTGGCAAGGCGGTCGGGTGGGCCTGAGAGCGCCGGGTAGTTACGGGATTCGGCTCTCCCGGTTGCACATCCGGAGCCTTCAGGTTTTACGGTCATTCTTGTCCCCTGACACCGCTCATCAGGTAAAGGCAGGCTAATCGTCGCGTTTGCCTGAGCTGTCGTTTCTGTGGCACTTCATGCAGTTATCGTACCGGTAGATCCCTTCTTTACGGTGTTCGGCGGTGATGTTCGATGGCGAGTGTTCGTGACAGTTGTAACAGGTATATTTTTTATATTCGCCTGGAGTCGTATGGCATGTTCTGCAGCTCGTCCGGTGATCGCCCTCGAGCCTGAAATACCGGTCATGGTTGAAGGTCGCGGGTTTCCATCGATTTGTGCCGTGGCATGCCGCACAGTTTGCATCTGACTGGCGATGCAGATTGTCATTCGGCCGGTCGGTCTTGTGGCAGCTGATGCATTGTCCTGCATCTGAGACTGCAAGCTGTTTATGGTCGAATGCTGCCGGTCTCCATTTTTTTGTAGTATGGCACTCGGAGCAATTTCCTTTCGTGTAACGATGGAGGGGATTATCGGGTATCTGATCCTTGTGACATGCGCTACAGTTTTTCCGGAGTGCTGTTGTAAGTGATGCATGCCTGAATGTTCTGATCGCTTTTGATGCGTCAGCCCCCTTGTGGTCGGTATGGCATTCCTTACAGGAGTAACCCGCAAGACCCTTATGGAAAATAACCCTGGCTGTGTCTTTCGGCAACAGATCGCCAACGGTATTCCTGATACCGATTTCATCGGGTTTGTGGCAGGTTATGCAGCGGGCAGTTGTGGTTCCACCGAACGGCTCGTGGCAGCTCAGGCAGGACGTATTCAGTTTCTCGTGTCCCTTCAGGAGTGGGCCGGGACTCAGCAGGAGATCGGGAAAGGCTATGGCCAATGCAGAAAGTATGATGGAGCACAGTAAAAAAACGTACAACGGCTTCATGCTTCACCTCCAGTTCAGAAAGAAGAAGACGGAAAGGATATGCAGCAGACAGAGTGCCAGCAGCACGGAAACGATGGGCATGTGAATGGCTCGCCATTTTTCGAGTGCTTTCAGGGTAACGCTGTCCCAGTAATGCTCTCGTTCGGGATCTTCATTCCGGTCGTTTTCGATGCCGGTCTCCATTTTTTTTATCCTGACCTCTTCCCTCAATTTTCTTACGAGATATTGTCCTATATGCCCGCTGGCCGTTACCGTCATCATGAACAGCGTTGCCATCCATGGCAGCAGCGCATTGAAATGAATGCCCGAATGAACCACAATCATGAGCGTGCCGATCCATCCCGCGTTGCAGTGAAGTCTGAGAAATAATCTGACCGAACCTTTCTGTACAATTTTTTTCTTTCGGGCTGAATAGCCGAATGAAGAGGCAACGAATGCTGTTCCGGCAACACCGAGATATCGTCCTATCCAGGGGAGATCGACCCTGTGAAGTAAATAATCAAGCGATATTGCCGCAGCAATCAGCAGCATCCAGGAGAGAGTAAGCGGCAAGGCCCGCTGTATCATTACTGATTGCCACATTTTCGGGAAACATTAATCCATCTGAAGCTTCTTTTATCAGACACTGTCCGCAGCAGGGACAGCTTTCTTTTGAACAAGATATGAGGAGGATTCTTAAGCAGGGGTAAACGCATGCTTAAAAAAGGCTTAAAATTCATTGCCGCTATTGTCGGGATGAGGGGAATCGCAGTTCGACCGTTGTACCTGAATCTGTAGGGCTTTTTATCGACACCGTTATGTGCTGGAGGTCGGCGAGTTTTTTGACGATGGCCAGTCCGAGCCCGGATCCCCCGGTACCGGAGCTTCTCGATTCATCAACCCGGTAAAACCGTTCGAATACCCGGGAGAGTTTTTCTTCAGGAATGCCTATGCCGTTATCGGCAATGCTGCAGAGAGGGTAACCGTCACTGCCGGAAAGCGTTACCGCGATCGTCGAATCTGAAGGAGAGTACTTGAGGGCGTTGGACAGAATATTTTCCAGAATCATGTCGAGCATTGCCGGATCGGCAGAAACCATACAGGAGTGCGGTCCATCGAAACTGATCGGAATGTTTTTCTGCAGGGCTTCGGAGTGCATGCGGCCGATCGCTTCCCTGATATGGAGGGAGAGATCCACGGGCGCCATATGTGCCGTCATGCCGCCGCTTTCGTATCGGGCCAGCAAAAGGAGCTGATCGATAAGTCCCGTCATCCGCTCCAGTTCTTTCAGGCAGAACCGGATTCGCTCTTCGTACTGTTCGCGTGCCCTTGGTTTGCGAACCAGTACTTCAAGAGTGCCTTTTATCGATGCGATCGGCGTTTTCAGTTCGTGTGAAGCATCGGCTGTAAACTGTTTTTCCCGCTGAAACGCATCCTGAAGCCGATCGAGAAGCGAATTGATGGTTGCGGAGAGTCTGTGGAGTTCATCATGGTTCCGGGGGAGCGGAATGCGATGATCGAGATTTTCCCTGGTGATTTTCTCGGCGGCGGCAATGACCTCTTCAACAGGACGGATGCTTCTGCCTGCAATAACCCTGGTCAGGATGAAGAGGGTAAGTATGATTGCCGGATACGACACCAGAAGAACCTGCTTCAGATCTTCGAGAACAATGACGGCATCCCGGACAGGAACTGCGGCGAGGAGATATCCTTCGGGTTTTCCTTTCTGATCGGTCAGCGGAACCTGAATCTGCCGGACCGCAAGTTGACCGACCGTGCCGGTTCGAAAACGTTTTTCCTGCAAGCCGGGCAGAAAGGCGAGCGTATTGCCGGCCAGGTTAGCCGACCTGGAAACCACTGTTCCCTCATGGCTGACAAGCTGAAAAAACTCTTCGTCATCATCATCCTCCGACTTTTCATCATCTCGTTTCATGCGATCATCATCGTCGTCCGCATCACTGTTATGATCGTCGTCGGAGAGGTCGAATTTCCATACATCAAAGGTTCCTTGCGGTCGTTCATCGAGTATTTCCGAGACTTCCCGTTCAAGCTCTTCGTCGAAGTGGTTGAAGACCACCCGTTCGACCGTATAAAAAACAAGGGTAAACACCAGGGCAAGCAAGACTGCCGTAGCGATGGTGTAATAGAGCGCAATGCGGTTGCGCAGACTCACGGGATTTTTTCCGGGTACGGAACGTAAAATCTTTCGTGTACTCCCGGTATTTATTTTTATGCCCGGCATTCAGGATTCACGGATAATGTAGCCGACGCCCCGGATTGTCTGAATGATGCTGACGCACCCTGCGCTGTCGAGTTTTTTGCGGAGAAAATTGATATAGACATCGATGACTGACGTATCGGAATCGAAATGCATGTCCCAGACGTGTTCGATGATCCTGGTTCTGGTACAGACCTTTTCCTTGTTGCGAACCAGAAATTCAAGCAGGGCAAACTCCCTGGGGGTCAGTACGACTTCGGTAGATCGGCAGAACACCTGGTGGGTTACGGGATTTACGGTAATGCATCCTGCACAGATGCTGTCGCTTTCGGTGTTGTTTCTGCGAAGCTGCACCCGTATGCGTGCCAGAAGCTCCTCGAATGCAAAAGGTTTTCTGATATAGTCGTTGGCTCCGGCGTCGAGGCCGAAGACGATATCTTCAAGGGTATCTTTCGCAGTAAGGAAAAGCAAAGGAACGGCGATACCGGCTTTTCGCACTTGCCTGCAGACCTCAATGCCGCTGATTCCCGGAATCATCCAGTCAACGATCATAAGATCATATTCGTTCAGGAGCGCCATGTCAAGCCCGGTTTTGCCGTCGAAAGCCAGATCGACGGCAAAATATTCCTCTTCGAGCCCCTCCCTGAGAAATCCGGCAATTCCCGGTTCGTCTTCAATAACAAGAATCCGCATGGCAGAATCATCCTTTAATGTTCGTTATCATCTCCGTCCCTCTCGCCCGCTTCAGAAGTTCCGGATATCCCGAAGAGCGAGCCAAGCACGGTCCGGTTCTCCGTTCCGTTCTTCCTCGCAATTTCGGTAATCGTCATCGAAGGGTTATCAACAGCTATGCCTTCTTTATCAAGTTTTGCAGCAAGCTCTTTTGGCGTTGCTTTCAGAACCAGCGCAACGGTTTCAAGAGAAGAGGCCTCCATCGCCTGCACAGCGGCTTTTCCTGTACGTTCCTTTCCGTGATCTTCTTCGCTTTCGCCAAATATCGGCAGCATCGAGACGACCGTTACCAGAACCCCGGCTCCAATAATACCCAATCCGGCTTTTTTTGTGAAATATCCGGTAAACGACTTCAAGTTCGATAGGATGTGTAGCAGAATGCCTCCGAGAAGCAGCCAGCTGAGCCACTTGTGAGCCGGCTCGACCAGCCCGATTTCAATATCGAAGAAGAGCAGCAGCCCGGTGATGGCGGAGATGGCAAAAGCGGCGATGGCGAGCGGCGTGGCCCATGATTTCAGCGTTGTTTTCATTGTTTCTTTGGATTGCTGATTATGTAAACGGTGTCCGTTATCCGGTCCGACCGGATTTTTTTCAACTGAATCCAAAATATCGCAGGAATTCTTAAAGGAGTCTTTCGGCAGACTTAAAATCGGCTTAAAGTTTTCAGTGGGGGTTTCCGTCCTGATGCCGGACCGATTTCCTGCCGGTCACGGCCCGAGCATATCCTCGATACATCTACTGGGCACCTCTAAAAAGTGTGATGAGCGGTACGAGTGCAAGGCGGACGGAACGGAGAAACCGGAATGTACACAGAGTACATGAGGATTTCGAGTACCGCCCAACGCAGCAATCGGGTCGCGTAATAAGTTTTTAGAGGTGCCCTAATGATGCGTCGAATCGGGCAATGGAGCCGGCCGTAACGCAGCGCATTCAAAAGCCCGGTTTCGCGACGGACAGAAAAGGCAGATAATTAAAATTTAAGCGTTTTTTTATTTGCCGTTAATCCTCCTTAAAGAGAGCTCTGCATACTTTTCTTCCGGTTGTCATGATCGCATTGCGCTCAGATCGACCAGCAAGATCAACAAAAACACTGAATGGAGGAAAATGATGAACTATCGGAATAATACACGGCACGCCATCTTGATGCTTCTCCTGGGCGTGATGACGCTCTTTTCGGGCTCTTTACAGGCATCCCAGGACAAGTTGCGCGATATCGACGGTAACGGCTACCGTACGGTCACAGTCGGGAAACAGGTATGGACGGCCGAAAATCTCAATGTGAGCCGCTACCGTAACGGAGATCCTGTCCGACATGCCGCAACACAGGAAGAGTGGCTCGATGCTGCCGCCAAAGGCGAAGGGGCATGGTGCTATTACGGCAACGACAGGGGAAATGAAGAAAAATACGGACGTCTCTACAACTGGTATGCAGTTAACGATCCGCGCGGGCTGGCTCCAAAAGGGTGGCATGTACCCACCGATCAGGAATGGTCGGTACTGACCGCTTTTATTGGAGGCGAAGATGTCGCAGGCGGAAAAATGAAAGAGTCGAAGCGCTCTCTCTGGCGCACTCCGAACGAAGCGGCAACAAACTCCAGTGGATTCAGCGCGCTTCCGGGAGGGTTGAGGGGCATCGACGGCAACTTTATCTTTGGCAGAGAGAGCGCATATTTCTGGACCTCTACGGAGTATTCCCCTTCGTTTGCATGGTACAGGGTGCTCAACTACCATGCCGCAACGGCGGTAAGAAGCGGGGAGGAAAAAATCGACGGTATGTCGGTCCGTTGTGTTCAGGATTGATCGGAAGAAAAGACAATCAATCCTGATTCTGCGGTTCCGCCGACCGCACCCGGGGGACTTCCGGAGGCTGCATCACAACAGGCTCGGGAATCACGGATTCTTTTTCGGCCCATAGGGCGAGGTCTGGCCGCTGCCGTCGGAAACGCCGTCACCGGAATTCGGGGCTGGACCTTCGGATTGCGAGGAGTCGCCGGCACCTGCCGCAGGAGCCGGTTCTTCCTCCTGACCTCCGTTGAGGATCGCTCCTGTAATACCGGAAAGGAACCCGTCGAGCCCCGATCCATAGACAGGAATGGCCGTTCCGGCAGCCAGAAAAGCGGAAACCGCAAGAGCGGGAATGATTTTTTTCATGGTGCGCCTCATTGCTTTATACTGTTGGGGAAAAAGGGAGGGGCAGAGGAGTCGTCCCTGCAATACAGGCAAGTTAACGAACGCTTCATTTATTTGCACCCGTCGTCGCCGGATTTCCTCGATTTCCGTTTTTTTTCAGATTAAGTTTTCCGTCTCAATGCTTCATGACGGGAATTGTCCATACACAGTATTCGCCCTGGGTGAGCCAGGCAAGATTATTCCGGAAGAAAAAAATCTGTCTCCGGCAGCGGCAGGGGATTTCGCGCTTGCCGGGCTGTTCGCCCGGAAAGGCATCGAGGGAGCTTTGGTGCTTTCGTCGCTGAAGAGCGGGAGGACAATTGTGCACGATGCAGGGCGGGCGAACCTGCGGTTTGCTGCGGCATCGACATTCAGGATTCTCAACACCAAAATCGACTCACCTGCGGTTTAAACGCCAAGGGGCTTTAATACCTTATACCTGTGTTAAATAACCCGGTTTTCCATGTGAATTATCTTGCATAAAAACCGGACTTTATTTATGCTTGTTGGCATACATCATGTAAACCCTCGAAATAATTCATTGCCTCTGTCGGGAAAAGCCCGCAAGGTTACTTATTTTGCATTTTTTCCGGCAAAAAAGGCAAATATGTTTTTTCCTTTCACGCTCTGAGCGGAACTGTTGTTTCTGCCGGGAGAGCAGCCCAGGAAACGTGCATCCATCTGTCGCCATTGAGATGGAAATACAGCAAACCGACCGGTGATTACATCCGGCAACCGATCCGAATGGCAGAAACAGGTAAACGCAACCATTAAAAAAACAAAAGATGAGGCTTGGTGTGCAGTCTTTTCCGTTTCGTGAGCAGACCTCCTGTAATCGGACGCTGCTGATGAAGCGGTTTTTCTCCGGTGCGGCATTTCTTATGAGTTTTCTCTTCTTTTCGGCACCTCTTTTCGCGGCGGGAATTGACGAACGCATCAACGACGCAATGGCACCCCTGACCTCCCAGGCGTTCAGGATCGTTTTCTTTTCCGTGACGCTGGGAGGTATAGAAATTCCATTTGTCCTTCTCATGCTGATCGTAACGGCTCTCGGCTTTACCGTCTACATGGGGTTCATAAACGTAAGGGGATTCGGTCATGCCATCGATCTCGTCCGCGGAGTTTATGATGCGCCGGACGGTCAGAAAGGAGAAGTCTCTCATTTTCAGGCTCTTACCGCGGCACTCTCGGCAACCGTCGGACTGGGCAATATTGCCGGTGTGGCCATTGCGATCACCCTCGGTGGGCCGGGAGCCACATTCTGGATGATTCTTGGCGGTCTGTTCGGGATGTCGACCAAGTTCGTTGAGTGCACGCTCGGGGTCAAATATCGCGATATCGAAGAAGACGGGTCGGTCTCCGGCGGCCCCATGTACTACCTCAGCAAGGGGTTTGCCGAAAAAGGCATGGCGCTTCCCGGCAAGGTTCTTGCAATGTTCTTTGCCCTTATGTGCGTAGGCGGATCTCTCGGGGGAGGCAACATGTTCCAGGCCAACCAGGCGTTCAAGCAGGCCGTGATAGCCACGGGAGGCGAGCAGAGCCCGCTGTATCAGCAGGGATGGATATTCGGCATTGCGCTGGCTGTTCTTGTAGGGGCGGTGATCATCGGCGGCATCAGAAGCATCGTAAAAGTGACCTCGAAACTCGTGCCGGCCATGGTCGCCATCTATGTTTCAGCAGCACTGTTCATCATTTTTTCTCACGTCTCTCTGCTTCCCCAGGCTTTTGCCAGCATTATAACCGGAGCGTTTTCACCTGATGCGATGTACGGCGGCTTCATCGGTGTACTTATTCAGGGCTTCAAAAGGGCGGCTTTTTCAAACGAGGCGGGTCTCGGTTCCGCTCCGATAGCGCACTCCGCCGTAAAAACGGACGAGCCCATAACCGAGGGGCTTGTGGCTCTTCTGGAACCGTTTATCGACACGGTCGTCATCTGTACCATGACAGCACTGGTGATCATTATTTCCGGTCTGTACGTCGAACAGGGCATGGACGGCATTGCGCTCACTTCGAAGGCTTTCGAGCAGGTCATTTTCTGGTTCCCCCTTATTCTGAGTGTTGCCGTCATGCTGTTCGCTATTTCAACCATGATTTCCTGGTCATACTACGGCCTGAAAGCCTGGACCTATATTTTCGGTGACAGCCATGTATCAAGTGTCAGCTTCAAGGTGCTTTTCTGCGTTTTCATCGTTCTCGGTTCCGCAATGAACTTCAGCGCAGTGATCGATTTTACCGACGCCATGATTTTCGCCATGTCGTTTCCGAACATCATCGGCCTCTATCTGCTCGCTCCCGGGGTCAAAAAAGATCTCGACTCCTATTTCGGGAAGCTGCGCGAGGGCAAAATCAGACGTTTCAAATAGCCCCATATTGTTTATTTATTGCATAAAACCCGTGTCCATCTGACGTTTCGGGACTCCCGTCGGGTCTTCTCACTCCGAATATTGGCATACCTTTCGAGTTCCGGAGGCATGGCCATCCAGGCATGAAACTCTGGAGAAGAATAATTTTCGGCAGCAGAAGCGCGTGAGCATGCTGCACAGGCCTTGTCGGGCAGCTTTTGAAGCCATTACGGCCCAGATCCGGGAGCTGATGAATGCGTTGAAGAGGTGAGGAAACCGGCAAGCCTCTCATCAGTGACAACAAAAAGAAGACTCCAATCGCATTGCACTGTAATTCCATACAAAAAAGAACCGTAATCCGGTTTTGATTACGCTGTTTTCTTGTTTGACAGGCGGGTTTTCTGAATATTAACAGAGATGTCTTTCGTCACTCTTCATCATGCTTGTGGGTATGCTGAGGAATATTCTGAATTCTGAATTCTGAACCCAGCCCCCGGGAAAAATGGCAATTCCGGATTTTCAAACCATTATACTGCCGCTGCTCCGGTTCTGTGCGGACGGAAAAGAGCATGCTAACCAGGAATCCCTCGATGCTCTTGCAACAGAATTCGGCTTGACCAACGATGAGCGCAAAAAGCTTCTGCCCAGCGGACAGCAACGCGTTTTCGATAATCGCGTGGCATGGGCCCGTGCCCACATGAAAATGGCGCTCCTGATCGAAAACCCTCGTCGCGGCATCTTTCGGATTACCGGGCGAGGCAAATCCATTCTTGAGCAATCGCCTCCTTCTATCGATCTCAAATTTCTGCGGCAGTTTTCGGAATATGTCGATGCACGGGAAAAACCGAAGTCCGACGCATCAACCGAAACAGCGGAAGAAGCGCAAACGCCCGAAGAGCAGATCGAACAGGCCTATGAAACCCTTCGTGAAAATCTCGCCGGGGAGCTGCTGCAGCAACTGAAAAGCGCATCCCCATCGTTTTTCGAAAAAGTGGTGGTCGATGTGTTAGTCCGTATGGGCTATGGGGGCTCACTGAAGGATGCCGGCCAGGCAATTGGCAGAAGCGGCGACGAAGGGATCGATGGCGTCATCAATGAAGATCGCCTGGGACTTGACAGTATCTATATTCAGGCCAAACGATGGGAAGGCACGGTGTCGCGGCCTGAAATCCAGAAGTTTGCCGGTGCTTTGCAAGGCAAGAGAGCCACCAAGGGAGTCTTCATTACCACCTCTGATTTCAGCGAAGGCTCCAGGGATTTCGCCTCAAATATATCCAGCAAGATTATCTTGATTGATGGTAACCAGTTGGCCGATCTTATGATAGAGTATGGCGTCGGGGTTTCGACCATTGTGACCTATGAACTGAAAAAGCTCGACTCGGATTTTTTTGTCGAAGGGTAGGGCAATCGATTATCAAAAAACATGAGTCACGACAGGTACAGCATGTCATTTACAACGGGCAGTCTTTTTCACCGCGAATCGGTGAAACTGGCTGAGCTGTATCTTGATCATGGCGACTGGAGCGCTGTCCGGGAAAAGGTCATCGCAGAAAATTTACTGCAGACCAGAACGCTGAATACGCTCAAAAGAGTCTGCCGTGAAGTAATCTCTCGGATTAGGACGCTGACGCAAACCGAACTCGCATTCCTTGTTGAGGCCAGCCATCAGGAGCAGGCGTATCTCCTGTGGATCGCCGTTTGCCGTCGGTACAGATTCATCGCTGATTTTGCCGTCGAAGTGCTGCGAGAGCGATACATTACACTGAAGACAGATCTGACCTATGAAGATTTCAATTCATTCTTCAATCGGAAATCCGAGTGGCATCTGGAACTGGATGTGATCACCCCGGCAACACGAAGCAAATTGCGGCAGGTGCTGTTCAAGATACTTCGCGAGACAGACCTTTTGAGGGCAAACAACATAATAAATACGGCCATGCTCAGTCCGGGACTGTTGGAACTGATCAATCAAACCGGTTGCATGAATATGTTACACTTTCCTGTATTTGAATCCGATATGAAGGAGGGGATGAAGCAGTGAGCGCAGATATAGCCGGAATGCCGATGCAGGACAGATTTCAGCATCTCTTTGCAGTGATCTCAGGACAGCGTTTTCTCAACAAGCAAGGTCTTGGTAACGAGGTTCCATTCTTCATCTGTCCCTTCAAGCCGGAAGAGTCAGTCGAAATGGAGCGGCTCCAGCGTCAGTTGGTCAATCGCCTTGAGCATGCCGGCGTCCGGATACTGGAGATCAATCTGTATGACCTTTCGATAGAAATCCTCAAAGAACGTGACATCTGGACCCGGATTGTCGAGATGGAAGATTCTGTCTCCAAAGAGCAGCTCAAGGAGCTGTTGCAGGGCGTGCTGGACCCCGAAGCGCATCTCGTTCCGGCTATTGCAGCAAAGCTGGCAAGAACGGACTTTGAGGTTCTTTTTCTTTCCGGCGTTGGCGAGGTGTTTCCCTACATCCGCTCGCACAATGTGTTGAACAATTTGCAGAGCACGGCGAAAGAGAAGCCAACGGTCATGTTTTTCCCTGGAGCATACACCCACACGCTGGAGTCGGGAGCATCGCTCGATCTCTTCGGAAGACTGCGTGACGACAAATACTATCGGGCATTCAACATTTTTCATTGCGAAGCATAAACGATAGAAGAGTTATGACTCTTAAGACCATTTTTCACAAGCCTGTTGACCGGCCGATTGAAGGGGTAATCAAAGCTGACGATGAAGCCAGCCTTCGCCTCGAGATTGAAGAATACGTACTGACCAACGAAGTCGAGAAGCGGCTCGAGTCCTTTCTGGATGCCTACAATAATTATGAAGGCGCCAACGGCGTATGGGTTTCCGGTTTTTTTGGATCCGGTAAATCCCATCTGTTGAAGATGCTGGCGCTCCTGCTTGAAAACCGGCAGATTGACGGAGTCTCAGCTCTTGACCTGTTTCTGCCGAAGTGTGGCGACAACGAAATTCTTCGCGGCGATCTCAAGCGAGCAGTCGCCATCCCGTCCAAAAGCATTCTGTTCAATATCGACCAGAAAGCGGATGTCATCAGCAAGACCCAGATCGATGCACTCCTTGCTGTTTTTGTCAAAGTGTTTGACGAGATGTCCGGATACTACGGCAAGCAGGGGCACATTGCGCAGTTCGAGCGCGACCTCGACAGCCGTGGCCTCTATGAGCAGTTCAAATCGGCCTATGAATCCACTGCGGGCAGAACATGGCAGAAGGGTCGCGAGCAGGCACTGCTTGAAGCAAAAAATATTGCCAGCGCCTATGCACAGGCAACCGGTGCTGACGAGGTATCCTCCACAGGTATACTTGATAAATACCGGACTCAATACTGTGTTTCGATAGAGGACTTTGCTGAACAGGTGCATGCATATATTGAACGGCAATCTCCGGATTTTCGTCTGAACTTCTTTGTCGATGAGGTCGGTCAGTACATCGCTGAAAACGTCAAGCTGATGACCAACCTTCAGACTATCGCCGAGAGTCTGGCAACCAGATGTCGAGGCCGCGCATGGGTCGTCGTGACCGCCCAGGAAGAGATGGGGACTGTTGTTGGCGAGATGGGTAAACAGCAAGGCAACGATTTCTCGAAAATTCAGGCCCGTTTTGCCAATCGCATGAAGCTGACCAGCGCCGATGTGGCGGAAGTTATCCAGAAGCGTCTGCTCATGAAAACAGAAGAAGGCGTTCGTCTGCTTTCTGACATATACCACGTTGAATCCAACAATTTCAAGACACTTTTCGACTTTGCCGACGGATCGCAATCCTACCGGAACTATCAGGATCGGGATCACTTCATTCACAGTTACCCGTTCATTCCTTACCAGTTCGCACTCTTTCAGTCTGCCATTCAGAACCTGTCGCAGCATAACGCCTTCGAGGGCAAGCACAGCTCGGTAGGAGAACGCTCCATGCTGGGTGTGTTTCAGCAGGTTGCGATCCAGATAGGGGATCATGAAATCGGACAGTTGGCGACCTTCGACCTGATGTTTGCGGGCATTCGTACCGCCCTGAAATCCAATATTCAGCGAGCCGTCATCCAGGCTGAGAACCATCTTGATGGCCCCTTCGCGATCCGGTTGCTGAAAACGCTCTTTCTTGTCAAGTACGTCAAGGAGTTCAAGCCGACTCTTCGCAACCTCTGTGTCCTGATGCTTGACGGCTTCAATCAGGATCTGCCTGCGCTACGGAAACGGGTCGAAGAGTCCCTGAGTCTTCTGGAACAGCAGACTTATGTGCAGCGAAATGGCGAGCTTTACGAATACCTCTCCGACGAGGAAAAAGACGTTGAGCAGGAAATCAAAAACACAGAGGTCGAGTCATCAGACGTTGCCGCCGAGCTTGAGAAGATCGTTTTCGATCACGTCATCAAGCATCGGAAGATTCGTTACGACCAGAATGGCCAGGACTACCAGTTCTCCAGAAAGCTTGACGATCGGTTGTACGGGCGAGAACACGAGCTTGCCATCAATGTCATCAGTCCGTTCCACGAAAACGCCGAAAATGAAGCCATTCTGCGAATGCAGAGCATGGGCAGGGACGAGCTGCTGGTCATGATGCCTGCGGATGAACGCCTTGTTCGCGACATGCTCATGTACAAGCGGACAGATAAATATATTCGCCAGAACATATCCATCACCCAGCAGGAGGCAATCAAGCGAATTCTTGGTAACAAAGCTTCCCGGAACCAGGAACGATACGCTGAACTGAAGCAGCGAGTCCAGGCCGGGATAGGCAAGGCCAGACTGTTCGTGGCAGGAGCCGACATTGAAATCGGTTCCGAGGATGCGCAGACCCGTGTGCTTCGGGGATTTCACGAACTTATCACCCGTGCCTATCCGAACCTTCGCATGCTTCGCGGTATTACTTACACCGAGAACGACATCGTCAATTATCTCAAACACTCGCTGCAGGGGCTGTTCGGCAACGACGCTACATCCCTGGCCGAGTCGGAGCAGGAGATTTTGGCTTACATCCAGAGCAACAACCGGGGTGGCGTGCGTACAACACTGAAAAACCTGATGGAGAAATTCGAGCGAAAACCCTACGGCTGGTACTACGCCGCCGTGCTTTGCACGCTCGCCAAACTTTGCGCCCGCGGCAAGATCGAGGTTCGAGCCGACGGCAACCTGCTTGAAGAGGATGAGCTGGAACGGACACTGCGCAACTCCCACGGTCACGGCAATGTAGTGCTGGAACCTCAGGTTGAATTCACCGCATCGCAGGTTCGCGCTCTCAAGGAGTTCTTTGAAGACTTCTTTGATGCGCCGCCCAGCGCCAGTGAAGCAAAGGCGCTCGGCAAAGAGACCGGCACTGCGCTCCATGAACTCACTCATAAGCTCGCCACGCTTGCCGCTCAGTCGTCCCAATATCCGTTTCTGAATGCATTGACGCCGATGCTTGAGAAGCTCAAGGAGCTGAACAGCAAACCGTATACCTGGTATCTGAGCGAACTCCCCCGTCAGGCAGATACGCTGCTCGACATGAAGGAAAGTGTCATCGATCCTGTCCGCAAATTCATGAGCGGGCCGCAGAAAGGCATCTTCGATAACGCCCGTAAGTTCGTTCAAACTCAGGAGCCCAATTTTACCTGTATCGATGGCGAAGAAACCGCGCAGGTGGTCGCCAGTCTGACCGATCAGGAATGTTTCAAGGGCAACCGCATGCAGCAGGTGAAGACGCAAGTCGAAACCTTGCAGGAAAAAATCAACACACAGATCGATGCCGAGATTGCCAAAGCAAGGGAGACAGTCGCCGCTCTAAAAGTCCGTCTCTGCAGCATGGCTGAATTCAGCGCGTTGAACGACGCGCAGCAGGAGCAAGTCACCCGTCCGTTCAACGAATTCAACGCCGCCATTGAGCGCCAGAAACTGATTGCCGTTATCCGCGACACCCTGCGCCGTTTTGAGGAACGCGACTACCAGCTCCTGCTTTCGCGGCTGACCGCATTGGGACAATCATCGACTGTTGCCGAAACGCCACCGAAAATCCGGAATTCGGAGGATGTGTCAAAAGAAAACTCCGAAACAGAGAAGACGCCGACATTGCATATAGTGGAATATATTCCGAGCCGTGCTGTCAGGGTAAACTTCGACAAGGCATGGCTGGCAAATGAAACCGATGTGGATCTGTATCTGGAATCCATGCGCCAGGCTTTGCTGGATGAAATTCGCCAGGGAAAAAGGATTCAAATTTAATGGATGGTAATGAGCGAGACTGAAAAACAACTTCTTGACATGATCAGCCAGGGCGAAAGCCTGATGCTCGAGTTCAAGAGTGACCTTAAAGGTCTTCCGGATCGTGATTTAGTCGCATCTGTGGTGTCTTTGGCCAATACTGATGGGGGTGAACTGTTGCTCGGTGTCGAGGACGACGGTCGGATCACAGGTTTACATACGAATCATCTGCATGTTTCGGGGATACCTGCTCTCATAGCCAACAAGACGAACCCAGCCATTTCGGTCAGGGTGGAATGCTACAACATCGAGGACCGGTTTGTAGCCCGTATTTCCATTCCTAAATCACGGCAACTGGTATCAACTTCCGATGGCCTCCTGGTTCGAAGGCGGCTCAAGCTTGACGGTACGCCTGAAGCGGTACCGTTCTACCCCCATGAGTTTATTCAACGTCAGTCGTCAATGGGCCTCGTCGATCCCTCAGCCATGGTGCTTGAGGATGTGGACGTTACACGGCTCGACCCCCTACAGCGCCTGCGCGTTCGTAATGCCATCAAGAAATACGGCGGAGAACAACCGCTATTGGCTTTGTCGGACGAAGAGCTGGATGGCGCCTTGGGGTTGATTAAAAGCATTAACGGTAAACGGTACCCAACTGTTGCAGGACTACTGCTTCTGGGTACAGAGGAATTGCTGCGTACCCATTTGCCCGCTTATGAAGTCGCTTTTCAGGTGCTGAGTGGAACAGATGTTAAAGTGAACGAGTTCTACCGTAAACCCCTGATAGAGACATTTGAAGAGGTTGAGCTTCAATTCAAACCTTGGGTTGTGGAAGAAGAACTGGACGTCGGTTTGTTTCGCGTCCCGATACCCAATTATGACCGGCGTGCATTTCGGGAAGGCTTCGTCAATGCTTTGGTACACCGGGATTTCAGCCGTTTGGGGGCGGTTTATGTTAAAATCGACAACAGTGGCCTGAACATCAGCAGTCCCGGTGGTTTTGTTGAAGGAGTTAACCTCGGCAACCTGCTGGTGGCGTCGCCTCATTCGCGCAATCCGTTGCTGGCCGACATTATCAAGCGAATCGGACTGGCCGAGCGCACCGGACGCGGCATCGACCGCATCTATGAGGGCATGCTACGCTACGGCAGGCCGGAACCCGATTATGGTCTTTCCGGCCCGTTTCTGGTTAATCTGTTCATGACCAACGTGGCAGCCGACCGAAATTTTCTGAGAATGGTGGTCGAGCAACACGACAGGCTTGACGAGCCGCTTGTTGAACCCCTGATTGTGCTTGCTCGTCTGCGGGATGAGCGCAGACTGACCACCAGTGATATATTGCCTTCGCTCCAGAAAAGTGAGTCTCAAGTCCGGATCATTCTCGAAAAGCTTCTTGAGACTGGTCTGATTGAAGCACATGGCTCCGGTCGTGGCCGAAGTTATACGCTCAGTGCCGAGGTCTATCGACGAAGCGGACAAAAAGCGGCTTATGTGCGGCAGGCTGGATTCGATGCTCTTCAGCAAGAGCAAATGGTGGTCAAGTTTATTCAGTCCCATGGCCAGATTAAACGTGCCTATGTCATGGAATTGTGCCACCTGGATCGAAATCAGGCTTACCGTTTGCTGAGCAGAATGAAAGAATCGGGTCTAATCAAACAAATCGGCGAGCAAAAGGGGGCTGTTTATGAGCTGCCTTAAAAGGATACGCTCGCTTTTATGCTCACTGAGCGTAAATATGCTCACCGGGTATAAAACCGCATGAACTCTCGCGAAAGATACATGCGGCACGCGAATATATGTGCCCGGCTCATAAAAGCGAGCATAGCCGTCCCCCTTTCCATGTCTTACGTGTGCTCCCTGGTTGAAAAATATCGGTGTCCAACAGTGTTCATCCGTTGTTCAAAAGGTCTTTTCTGATATGGAAACAGCAAAACTCAAAAAATTCGCCCAGTTCGCCCGGCGCAGTTTGCTGGAGCAGGTATCAGCCAAACTGAAGCTTGTGCTGGCAGAAAACAGCGCTGCCCGGCGTGAACAACCGAAGGCTGTTGTCGAGATCGAAAAACAAATTGTCGGCGAAGCCGGTAAATATACTGACAACAGTTCACTGATCACTGACCACTCGCGTCGGCAAGCGCAGCTTGTCGAGCGCGTTGCCTACACCTGGTTCAACCGCTTTTGTGCCCTGCGATTCATGGATGTGAACCGCTATAATCGAGTCAATATTGTTTCCCCGGCTGACCCCGGACAGTTCCAGCCCGAGATTCTGGCCGAAGCCAAGATGGGGCATATCGACGAAGAGATGGTGCACGACAAGATACGGCAGCAGATCTTCGCCCTGCTCGACGGCAAAGCACCCAGCCGCGACCCGCAGGGGGAGGCTTACCGCCTGCTGGTGGTCGCCGCCTGCAACTTCTGGAACAAGGCAATGCCGTTCCTGTTCCAGCGCATCGATGACTACACCGGGCTGCTGATGCCCGACGACCTGCTCTCGGGCAACTCCATCCTCGCTTATACCCGCGAGGCGATGACGCCGGAGCTCTGCGGAGCAGAGCCAGTGGTCAGTGGTCAGTGGTCAGTGGCCAGCAAAGACAACACTATCCACCAGTCACTATCCACTAGCCACTCCAACGCCGGTGGCGTTGAAGTGATCGGCTGGCTCTACCAGTTCTACATCTCCGAGAAAAAGGACGAAGTGTTCGACGGCCTGAAGAAGAACAAGAAGATCACGCCCGAGAACATCCCCGCCGCCACCCAGCTCTTCACCCCGCATTGGATCGTGAAGTATCTGGTCGAGAATTCGTTGGGGCGGTTGTGGATGCTGAATCGGCCTGATTCGCGGCTGGTGGATCGGATGGAGTATTACATTCGACCAGATACTTCAGTGGCTCGTGGTCAGGGGCTAGTGGCTAGTAAAGGAGAACAAATCTATGACAGTGCAAAGTTACAAGGATCTGATTGTCTGGCAGAAGGCTATGGCAATGGTAAAGATAATCTACAAGCTGACTCAGAGGTTTCCGAAGGAGGAGCTTTACGGGTTGACCAATCAGCTTCGCCGAGCAGCGGTATCAGTTCCATCGAACATAGCCGAGGGTCAAGCCAGACAAGGGCGAGCGGAATTCAGGAATTTTCTTTCGATAGCCCGGGGATCTCTGGCCGAAGTGGAGACACAGTTGCTCATAGCTCAGGATCTGAACTACATCAACCAAACGCAACTGCAGGAAGTTCTGGAACTACACACAGAAGTGGGCAAAATGCTCAACAGCCTGATCAACAAACTAGCCACCAGTCACTAGCCACTAGCCACTCCGCTTCCACACGCGAAGAAGACTTCCTCCGTGTAAACAAGCCCGAGGACCTCAAAATATGTGACCCCGCGTGTGGAAGCGGCCACATGCTCACCTATGCCTTTGACCTGCTCTATGCCATCTACGAGGAGGAAGGCTACGAGCCTGCCGAGATCCCGGAGAAGATCCTCACGAATAACCTCTACGGCATCGAGATCGACGAACGTGCCGGGGAACTGGCGGCCTTTGCCCTGACCATGAAGGCGGCTTCTAAATACAAAGGGGCCAAGCAGCGCCGGTTCTTCAACAAGGGCGTCAAGCCAAACATCTGCGTGCTGGAGAACGTCCACTTCGACGAGGGCGAGCTTGCGGCAGTGATCAGTGACCAGTGGCCAGTGACCAGTGACGCTTCGCGCGAAGACATTCTGCACGACCTGAATCTTTTTGAGGAAGCGGACAACTTTGGTTCGCTCGTGCGTCCACGCCTGACCTCCGAACAATGCACCAAGCTCCGGGACTATCTGACTGACCACTGGCCACTGTTCACTGGTCACTCTCTCTTCGACAGCATGACCCACCAGAAGGTTCTGCAAGCCCTGCGGCAGGCCGATTACCTGAGTCCCAAATACCATGTGGTGATTGCCAATCCGCCGTATATGGGCGGCAAGGGAATGAATGGGCGGTTGGGTGCATGGCTTAAGGACAACTACGAGGATGTGAAGTCAGACCTATTCTCCGCCTTTATTGTCCGCAATACTGAACTTACCCTGCCCAAGGGCCAGCTTGGCTTCATGTCGCCTTTTGTATGGATGTTTATTTCGTCCTACGAGAAACTACGCAGTTTTCTGATTAATCAGAAAACCATCACATCGCTTGTGCAGTTGGAATACTCGGGATTTGACGGAGCAACTGTACCGATCTGCACTTTCACGGTTGAAAATGCTCATCGTCCGGATTTCAAAGGAGGCTACGTTAAGCTTTCCGAGTTTCGAGGCTCGGAGAACCAAGGGCCGCGAACACTTGAAGCCATCAATAACCCTACATGCGGTTGGTTCTATCGAGCCTCATCAGCCAACTTCAAAATGATCCCTAACAGCCCCATAGCTTATTGGGTACCCAATTTTGATGTCTTCAACTTTCCGAATGTTTCCGAGGAATGGGTCTCGGGCGGAAGAATCAAAACCCATGATGGCCAGAAGTACATTCGGTTTATATGGGAGATTTCCAGAAAAAGTGATCGATGGAAGCGCTTGATTAAAGGTGGCGATTTTCGGAAACATTTTGGGAATGAAGATTTTTTGGTAGACTGGTCTGATGATGCAGTTGCATTTTATGAAAAGAACGGGGGATTGTATCCTGAGAAATATCGATCAAAGGAAGGTATTTGTTGGTCGAAAATTACGTCGGCCTTGCAAAGCTTCAGAATAAAGCGTCCTGAGACTGAATACGACTCGGCTTCCCCTACAATCTTCAACGCTTGGTTCAAATGTGATAAGTATTTGCTTGCGCTTCTAAATTCCAGAGTTTCACAGTTTCTTCTTAAAGCGATTAATCCGACGCTAAATACTCAAGTAGTTGATGTAATGGCGCTTCCGGTTTGTAGCGTGGATTCTAACATACGAGACTCTATCGAGATTGCTGAAGATAAGCTTATTGATGTTTCTTCCGCCGACTGGGACTCCTACGAAACATCTTGGGACTTCACCGGCCTGCCGCTACTGAGCACTGACTACCGTCAGCTAACCCTGAAGGCCACTTACCAGAAGCTCCGCGCCCATTGGCGAGAAATGACGCTGGAGATGCAGCGGCTGGAGGAAGAGAACAACCGCATTTTCATCGACGCCTACGGCCTGCAGGACGAGCTGACGCCCGAAGTACCACTTAACGAAATCACCCTGACCTGCAACCCGCATTACCGCTTTGGATCAGTGGCTAGTGACCAGGGGCTAGTGGCTAGAGAAGAAGAGCTTGAATCCCGATTGCTCACTGAAACAATGAAAGAGTTGGTGAGTTATG
>Ga0209835_1000040_pt1 | contig 85693 bp, 85 predicted proteins | sample LakKivwa52mmetaG_FD_184138 | JGI IMG/M metagenome (GOLD analysis project Ga0209835, IMG submission 184138) | Anoxic lake water microbial communities from Lake Kivu, Rwanda to study Microbial Dark Matter (Phase II) - Lake Kivu water 52m metaG... | ecosystem: Environmental > Aquatic > Freshwater >...
CCCCTGCTGTTGCAAGTTTGATGCCTATTCTGCCGCTTGTTGAAGTTGCAGCACGTGTATCAATCAGAGGTGTCCAATCATCTGTAACGGTAACCAACCGATCTGCGTTGTTTACATCAATGATATTGACATTGCCGGTGCCTGTTACTCGTTTAGCGTATATGAGGTTTGTGTACGTTGTACCGTTTACTACTGTTGTGGGTGTTGTAAGGCTGATAGTACCATTATTGGCTGTTGCAGTGAGTTTGTAGGCGTTTAGACCTCCTGCTGGGTCGGCAAATCCAGTAACTTCTTTTAATGAAACTTCATCAACTTCAATATAAGCACCTGCTAACGCAGTTGAATAAAAATTAATTGTTGTTGATGCGCCTATTACATACATATATCCCTCCCAAGATATCGCATTACCTTCGTTTACTGGAATTGTCTTATTATACCATATACTAGCATTCCCTGAATTGATGGCAGTATTTGACCTATATTTGAATGATACTTTATATAATTTTCCAATGACTAATGAAGCAATAACTCGCACAAATGCATTGTTTGTAACCGCAGTTCCTCTTTGAGCGTTTCCTGTAAATCCATTACCTGTTACAATACTTCCAGTAGTTGCATCTCCACCAGCTCCCATTATTACACCATCAGCGACACCATCACCATTTGTATCTACCCAATCTGTTTGACCAATACCCCCACAATTTGTTAACATTTCAGACTTAGCAGCAGTAGGATCACCCTCTGGATAAATATTTGATTTAACCCAGTTTAATGTAGTAAAATGAATAAACCTACTTACCAAATTACTCGCCTGCGGATTCACTCTGATACCTTTAACTCCTGCAACGGTATCAATCACAGGCACGTTTGCTGCAACTGCTTCAAGTGTGTTTTCGTTGAGTTGTACGGAGGCTGTGGCTCTGCTTACTGTAAAATTATCTACAATATTATCCTTATTAAAAAAGAATAATTTACCAGCTTTATAACCTAACTCTGTATTACAAACAAGTGTAGCACCTGTATTATTAACAATATCCTCTGCTGCTTTAACATCATCAATATTTACATTAATAGATTCAGTAGTATTTAATATATCACGATATTGATATGATTTAGAATACTTACTTGCAGCTAATTTAAGCGATGTTAAATCTCTATTAGTAGGAAATACATAAGCTTTATTATTAATGATAAGGGTTTTAACATTATTAGCAATAGCTGGATATGAAATATTATCAGTGGTTACAATTAACTCTGGTACACCATTTTTATACGTATAACGTGGCTCATTTGCTGCTGCTGGTCGCCAAGTGCCGTCAGGGTTTTGGGTGTAGGCTGTTGTACCTGCTCTTACTACTGATAGGTCACCATCTCCATTAGAAGGTACAGCACAATAAATTTTCCCTACTTTACTTCCAGAGGGAAACATGGCCAAAGTAGGCTTTATTCCTGCTTGACCCAATTCATTTAAATAACTCTCTAATTGATCAAGAACCTGAACAGTTCCTGAATCTGCTATAACTCTATCCTTAAAAATAGGTACAAGAGAATTACTAAATACTTCGTTTGTATCTGATCTTACTATCATGCGTTCTTTATTAATCTTATTGGTAAACCTATAGTATTAAGTTCTCCACTATCACTTGTCCAGAAACCACTTAATTCTTTTTCTCCCACATATACTCCGTCTTCACGGATAATCCCTATACCAAGCAAGGTTAACCCTGATTCGTTTGTTCCATTATCATCATTCCAATAATCTGTTCCACTATACTTCAAATCATTACCATCATTAGAAACGGTAGTTAGTAAAGTATTAACCTCAGCTTCAGTTGGAATATGCCATCCAAAATTAGCCAAAGCCATATCTAAGGCTATTAATTGCATTGCATACTTATTATAAATCTTACCTGCCCAGCTTCCGTTATCAATATCATCATCAGGGTATCTCCAAGCTGCTGCTGCTATCAACGCTGCATAGTTCTTTTGAGCAGTACTACCTTCTGTAGCTGCATAAACTGTAGCATATGTTTCAGCAAGTGTAGCCCATGTAGCAGGAATATCAACTTCAATAATATCATTGCCTTGTGGAGTAGTTACAATTTCTAAATTTCTACTTGACCAAACCTGTGTTCCAATTGTAACATTTTCAATTTCAGAATATATACTTTGTAAGAAAGCAAGTAGAGCATTTTGTTCAGCTGTAGTTAGACTTCTATTAAAAATTGCATAAAATCTAATATGACCATTAAATTCTAATTCATTTAATGTTACATCAGAAACTTCTTCTATTACTAAACGATATTTACCTCCATCTTCATCGTCTGTATCAATAAACTTAACTATTGTATAAGTATCTTCTTCTGAAACAACTATATCTGTATATTCAAATATTCTTGTTTCTCCATTAAGATTAACTATAGAAGGAATAGAATTAGGAGCAAGTCCTCCTACTAATCGAGGTTGATCATTTTCTGTATCTTGAATAGCATTATTTTTATTTAAGGATAATTTATCTTGATTATCTCTTGTTACAGATAAATCTACCCAATTACTAATATATTTATATAAACCACTTGTTCGTAAAACATAAGCAGTTTTAACATCTAAAAAAATAAGACTATTTTCAATTAATTCTTTTAATTCTTGATACATCTTAGAAAGTATTATATATTTTACAAATAGCAGATTTACTATATATAGTAGCATTTAAAGACTTAGCATAGGTTATATATAATTGACATAACTCTCTACTTTCTCTTACTGTAATAGAGTTATTAAATATATAAGAAGTTCCTATTCCTATAGCTTTCATACTATATTAGTATTTAATAAAAGGACAACGAAGTAATTGAATATTTCCAGATGTAAGTTCTATTGCTGTTATAATCTGATCTTTAGCAAATAGAAAAGGAAATCCACCAGGAATACCATCTGGAAAAGTAGTATCATCTAAACCATAGTCTGATAAATCTACTTCTGTTCCATTTATATCTAAAGAAGTAATTACTATATTACTTAATGTTACAAAACCAAAATAACTTCCTGTAACTTCTCCAGACAATGCTCCAATACATACAAATCCGTTATCGGAACTAACTCTATCTAATATATTACTCATTGTTTTTATTATTAAGTTTTGAATATCCTTCTACAATCTTTTGAAATACTTTAGGCATAAAAGCTAATGTTCCTACAATAAGCAATGCCCAAATATTATAACTATCTTTTATAGTTTGATATACACACATAAATCCAAATATAAACCAAGTCATAAAAGATAATAAACGCATCATAGATAAATCTCCATGCTGATCTTTTAAAAAACCATCATAATAATTACTTGATGCCATTATTGCTGAACTTGTTGTTGTTGTACACCACTATTAATTGCATACCATTGCATTATATATTTAGCAGTTGTATCTACTAAAAATGGATGCATAGATACAGGTAAATCACTATCTATATCTTGTTCCCTATTTACATCAACAGGTTCTTTAATATAAGATAGTTTAATTCCTGATATATTAAATTTAAAATCGTGATAAACTTGTAATTTATTAGCAGCTATTGTAGCAATAGGACTACTTGATACAGAACCATAAGATTGTTCTAAGAAGTTTTCAACATCTTGATATTTAACAAGTCTATTGTTATTAAAAGCAATTTCATACAAAATTGTACCTCCTGCCCAAGTTATAGTAGCAGAACTTGTACAAGTAAATATCTTTCCTACTGTATTTAAAACACTACCTCCAATACCACTCAAATCAGTAGTTCCTGCTACAGATACAATATATTTTTTACCTTTTGTTAAAGTACCTGTTGTAATAGGTTGCCCAGTTGTAATTAAACTCTGACTGGATAAATAAGCAAAATAACCACGATTAGTAATTGGAATCAATGATGTACTTCCTGCCCAAGTAGGCAAAAAAGTCAATCTTTCATATCTAACATTTACATCAACAGGTAATGTACCACCTGCTGTTGCAGTAAATACAGTTCCTGGTAAATTATTAACTGCTCCATAACTAGCAGGAGTAGAACTTCCAGGTTCAATTACTTTATAGGTTTCACCAATTTTTACTGTTCCTCCACTTGTTAAATCAGTAGGCAAACAAACAAATGTTTCACCTGCTACAGGAGCGGATTTATAACCTACCTCTGTTAAGTTTGTAGTACCTTCAACTACAACTTTATAAGTAATATCCTTATATAATATATCAGAAGTTACAGCAGTCATTGTAATAGGAGTAGGTAATACCCCAAATACATATTTATAACCCAAATTTTCATTGAGTGCTAATTCTGTATCTACTATATAAAATTGTAAAGTTTCATAATACTTCAAAATATCAGCATAAGTAACAATATTAAAAACAGTATTCTGTTCTTTCAAAATAGCTGCTCTAACTAATTCTTTAGTAGTAACACTAAGGAAATAATCTTTTTCCTCTTTTTGAAGTTTACCAAATATATTAGAATTAGCCCTTTGCAAAGCTAAATCTAAACCTATGTGCATTTGTGGTATATTCATATTTTAAGAATTAAGAGAAGGGGTTGTTAGCCCCTTCTCAAAATTAGATTTAATTAAACAATAATTGTTCCTAAGTTATCTAAAGCTGCAATTACACCACTTGCTCCTGACGGAACAGCAATAACCAGTTTAACTGGAGCTTTCTTTGATTGATTAGCAGCATCAGTATTCGGCACTTCACTTGTAAATACATAAGTAGTGTATGTAGTAGCAGCAACAATTTGATCAGAACCAGTCCAAAGCAAATCTTGATATTCCATATACTGTTGATTACCATCTCTACTTGCAGTCTTGCCATATTCTTCAAGAATTTGAGCAACTGTACCAATGCCTTTTACATTAGCAACAGCAGTAGTAGAAGCTGAATCATATGCTCCATTTACTTCCTTATTGTAAACAAGGTCAGCATCTTTCAATACCCCATCAATATGGAAAAGGGCAAAATCATTTCCAGCAGTAATAGCAGTAAATTTAATACCAGTAGCATTAGTTGTATCATCTTCAACTACAGCATTTACTATTCTCAACGAATCAGCATTAACCAATGCAGCAAGTTTAACAATAATATTTTTAGCTGTAAGTCCAGTAAGCAAATCACCAGATACTACTGTATATTCATATGTTGTCATACGACAAGTATCATAATGAGGTTTACTTAAATCAACAATTCCAATTCCTACAACCTGTCCAACACTTAAAGAAGATGGAAGATTAAGAGAATAAGCATTTACATCATCACTACCTAAGTATTTAACTGCTGCTACAGGAGCAACATATACTTGTTTAGCATAAGTAGTCTTACCTTTAAACAAAGGAAAACTTCTTTTTGTAGCACCGGTAGAAAGTTTGGTATATAATTCTACAAAGGGAATACCATTTAAGTTGGATGCATTATGAGCAACAAGTGCTCCTACATTACTAAGAATAGCAATTGCTCCATCACTTAATGTATCTAAAGCCCAAGCACCAGCAATAGTGCTGCTACCATTATAAGCATAGGCAACATTTTTTCCTATAAAAAGATCATTCATTGTAAGTTAATTTTAAGTTGTTGGTAAACCTTTATATCTTGCAGTTAAGTCAGATATATGCTGTTTATTTTTCTCATTTGTGATATAAGCAACTGCTTCTTCAAGAGTATTTCCTAAAATCAAAGAAGCATCTACTCCATCAACAATAATCTGAGTATTCTCCAATCTTCTCAAAATACCAACTGAAATAAGTTTTTCCAGTCTAGCAATTGTTTGAAGATTTTTATTATTAGCTACAGAAATAAATCTTACAGGATTTTCAACACTGATTCTATTCAATTCAATATCTTTATCCCTCGAATCCATTCCTTTAATAACATTACCTAAACCAAACACATATAGAATATTTTCTACAGCTTCAGGGGATTTAGTTACATCTAAGAAAGCAGTCATTCTATCTCTTTCGAGTTTAATTTCTCTATCCTTAGCAGCTTTCAATTCTTCTTCTGAGTGTAAATAAAATCTAATATTATTTGACTTATCTAATAACGAATACTCATTTGCTACATGAGAATATACTAAACAATATCTATATAAGATATAGTCTGCAACATTCAGGGGAGTACCAAATTTATATTTCTGTTTTTCTAAAGTTTCAATCGAATCATATTTAGATTTGTAAGCAATATTAATAGCTTTTTCAACCAAATCAGGACTTCCAAGCTTTTGAGCAGATTCTATATCACTTTTAAACTTAGTTACAATATCTGTGTATTGTGTTTTAAAGTAATCAGATATATCTTGATTTGATTTAATTTTCTTACCTTCTCCTACACCTTTATTATAGGCATCAATGTAAGGAACTTTGTTAATGTTATCAATACCCCATTCAAATCCTATTTCTAATGTTTTTCCTCCAACTGGAATATCTTCTGATAAACTATCCCAATAATGAGCTAATCTGGTATCCCATTCAGGACTTGTAGGACTAAAGCCTAAAATTTCAGGCATCAATACCTTCATTTCATCTGAATTAGAAATTATCTTTTTAGAAGCAGATAGGCTTGAACCTATAGTTCTAACTGTTTCGACAAATACATCTTTATTTTGAATAGCGTATGCAGAATAAAGATTCTTCCAATAGAGAAAAACAATTTTACTTTCAATCATTGTATTACATTATTAAGTTATATTCTTTTATATGTTATGAAGTTAAGGGGAGTTTCCTCCCCTATATATTAAGCAACAAATTTTAACCAATAAGAAGTCATATAATTGCTCATATTAATACCTTGAGAAACAATTACTTCATAAGATGCCTCATCAATTTTAGTTGAAATAAGTTTATCACTTGCAAGAGCACCCCAAGCACCCGGAAGAGGACTCATTCCTTTGTATATACCTGTAATAATCTCACGACCTTTTTCGGCAACAAGTTGAATATTCCTTTCGCCTCCGTTAGTTATAGAGAAATCTAACAGGAATAAATCATAAGAACTATGAGGTAATCCTTGATACATATTACCATTAGCCCTATCCAATTCAGCATAAAGACCAACATCAAATAACCTTGAAGGTTTAAAAGTTATAATATGACCATCAATAGTTTTATATTGATTAAAATATTTACCATAACTTAGGAAGCCATCTTTACCAGAAGTAATTTCTTCAATACCAAGCTTTTCATAATAACTATTACCACGAGCAGCTTCTTTTACAGCATTGTTAAATTCTCTTGCAGCACCTTTACCACCAACAAGAACTAATTCCATAGGAGTATCATCTACCCTATTAGAATAAATCTTATTGATAATAGAATCAATCTTAGATAAAGTTAATTTACCATAAGTTTCAAACTGACCAGTAGTATAAAGAATATCTTTAATACCTGCTCCACGAGGCAAAGGTTCTCCTGTTTGTTCATCTTTATTAAAGATAACTCCATTAGCATCTCGGTTATAACGACTATTCCAAAGCTCTTCTTCAAGAAGAATCCTACGATCTATTTCAAATAATTTCATTTCAAATGGCATCCAAGCACTCATTGTACCTTTCTCACCACTTTCAGTTACTGTATCAAGTTCAATGTTAACTACTTTGTTAGCAATGTTACCTGCAATTTGTTTACCAAAACGATAAAGTCCAAATTGATTAGTCCATTTACCAGGTGACATACTATTAGAAGTAGTACCATCCGATTTACTTGCAGCTATAAGAGGAGCACCCATTACCCATGCTTTTCCTCCATTGAAGTTATCAAGGGTAACATATGAAGAACTATTGCCAGTTAAAAGAATAAGCCTTACTCTAAATTTATTAGAAGCAAGTTGAGTAGGATTGCCTTGAATACGGCAAGTAAATTCTTTATCTGGTGAAGTAATTGTGTAAAATCTCTTAAACCAATCATCTTCAAAATCTACTTCAAATACACTACCTCCAAGACCTGGCTTAGTATTACTGGCATTAGCAAGACCAACAACTTTAGATGTATGTTTCATACGACCCATAACATTCCATACGTATTGGCTATCATTTACAAGTTTTGGAACAATAGAAGTAAACCCTTTTTGTCCTTCTGTTAAAGACATAAGAGTAAGCATATCTGAATCTTTACCGTAAAGGTAAGTAAGTCCGTTACTTAAAGTAACAGGGTCTATAAGTCTATTTTTGTATAATACATTCTGGTCTGTATATTCTTCAGAATTATATTGTACGGTTTTAATCTCACGCATTGTTGTAATTAATTTAATTAACTATTTCTATTTGTAGGAAGAATAATCCTAACATTCTCACTTTTGATAGGGTTCTTTCCTTGTTTATTCATTTTATCTGTTCTTAGTCTTTTAATCGCTGCTGTCTTATTTTGACTTATAGCCTCTTTTAAAAACTGTTCAGTATCGTATTTAACAAATCGTTTAAAAGCATCAAAAACATCAGCATGAACATCTCTTTTATTATTTTCTAATTGAAGATCATATTCATGTCGAGTCATTGTAAATGTCTGATTACCTACAGTAACTTTAACTGGTTCATATAAATACCTAAAGAAATCATCACGTGTACTATAAGTAACTTTTCCGTTATCATTTATTTTAATCTTATCTGGAATATTATAAGTATCTGCACCAATTTTTAATTTACCTTTTTTAATTATGTCATATACACTATTCTCAACATTAGCAATTTGCATATTACCTTTTTTATCCACACTTACTCCCCAATAATCAATAGCATCTTGAATCTGTTTAGCTTCAGCATCAGCCTCTGCTTTAATTCTATTTTGTTGTTCTTTTGTAAGTGATTCTTGTAAGTAGTTTAATTCTTCTTCTGCTTCGGTAAATATTGTTTTAGAATCCTTGAGATAATTATAATATTTATCAATCTTCTCTTTAGATTCACCTCTCTTAGTCCTTGCTGTATAAATAATATTTTTTAATTGTTCTTCATTCTCAGGGTCTAATTGAATACTATTGTAATCAGCTACTGGAACAAAGTTTTCAATGTTTCCATTATTAGTATTAAGGTGATTAATAACATCTCTTAATACTGGATATGTAGAAAATAAAGTTTGTACATATCCAGATACTGCTTGTTGTGCGGCAATATTATATACATCATCTACATATTTTGCTATACCTTGTGGAGTATTTTCATACTCAATTGGATTACCTGATTCATCAACAGGAGAAATATTAGTAAGTTTAAATACTTCCTCTAATGGCAAAGGCTCATTAGAATTATCTTCTAATTCTTTTAACTGATCTGCTGTAAATTTAATAACATTATTATCATCTATAGCATTACCTTTATCATCTAAATTATAAACTACTCCATCTATATCAATCTGATTTAAATTACTATTATCAACAACTCCTTGATTTTGTTCATCTTGTTGATTATTATTTAATACAGCAGATTGATCATTAGGATCAACAGGCTTTAAACCTTCGCTCCCTTTTTGTGAATCTTCAACTTTAATTACTAAATCTTGCATTTTAATTTAATTTACATTATTAATTGTTTAATTATTATTATTTTGCATTGCTGCGAGTTTTAATTCTCTATCAGTAATTAGATTTTGTTCTAATTCAATAGCATCTAATTTATTTTGCGCTGTAATTTGGGCAGCTTCTTTTTGACCTTCTACTACAGCTTGAGCATTTCTACCTTCAATCTCTTTCATTTCCTTTTGGAATTGTCTATCCAATTCTGCATATTTTGCAATAGCTTGTCTAATTGCAGAAGAACTATCTCCATCTATTGCCTCAGCAGCTAATTCATCTTTACCATTCTGAGCAGCACTAAATGCAAGATTCTTATATTCTTCTAATTTTTGCTTTTCTATAACAGAATTAGCAACAAAAATACCAAGTTGCATATTACTTAATTCACCACCTGGTATATTAAAATACCTTGTAGTACCGTCTTTTCTATTAAATAATGAACCACTTACTCCATCTATATAAGCTACTTTAGCAAATTCACAGCTAATCTTATGTTGTTTTGCTAACACATTATTGTATACAGTAGTCATTAAAATACTACCAAGTTTGGCTCTATATAAATTCTGTTCATTATTTCTAACTGTAGAACTTGCAGGAGCACTACCATAACGAGCATCATTCATGTTAGATAGTTCCCAAGCCTCAGCTTTTAGACTTTCTCTTAAATCAATTAAATCTCTAATAAAATTAGAAGCAGAGGTATTACCTACTACAATGTAATCTTTTGCTACATCTCTACCTGAATATTTAGTTTCATCATATATAATAGTATTATCAGCTTTAAGATAAAACATATTAGCTTTAACACTACCGTCTTGAGATGCTAATAAACCTTTAGGTATTAATTCAGTAGGAAGTTTATATTTAGCTATTGCTCTTTCAATTTGCAAATTTATAATTCTGTATAAAGCAAGAATAGGTAATATCCTTTTTGGAATAGGATTAATAAAATTATGCTTTAGTAATCCTCTTTTACCAACAACTGGTAAATAAACAGTTCCATCTTCTTTATAAATCTGCACCTCTACAGGTTCAGGAACAAGATAAATACCAGATGTATAATCACCTAATAATACTTGTTTCCAAATTTCTTCAATCCAAATATCTTCTTCATTTATATCACCTAATTCAGGATTAAATTCATAGCTTTCATCTTCTATAGATTCAGTTAATTGTCCTAATGGATTAAGTCTAACAATAGATTTCTTTTTTATTTCAGTTTTAAATAAAATAATATATTCATCTATAAAATCAGAATTAAATGTAAAGTTAGTATCTCCTGTTGAAACACCATCAAGATTAATAGAACCATATATATCTTTATATACTTGAGCAGGGATACTATTTGGCATATCACCAGTGGCTAATCTACTGGTTAATATATTTAAATATTCTCTATCCTTAGTAGTTAATTTATCTCCGTAAAAACTACTAATTTGAAAAATACTCATTCTCCTTTTAATAAGGAATCCATCACCTTCTTCTACAGAATCTTTACCTGCTAAAATAGGAAATGCATCTAATGGTGATATAATATCAAACATTGCATTTCCATTAATAATATAATTGTAGAAATAAACTTCTTCTGTTGCCCACCAATCAAAAAAGCCTTGAAGTCTTTTATCTTCAAAACCATTTAGATCATTAATAAATTCGATTAAATCAGAAGCATATATTGCTCTTTCATCTACCCATTCTAATTTCTTCTTTTTTACTTCTTCTTCTATATTACCTATAGGTTGAGAAGGTACATCTGTTTGTTGAAACTCATTAATTTTATTAATAATGAATTGTTCAAGAATAGGTTGAATAGCTTGTGCTACATCTAAATTCTTTTTAATTACTATATCAGGATCATTTATCTTAACTGTGTATTGATAAGGTAAATCAATATATTCTCCTATGTTCTTTTCTTTAATAGGAGTAATAAAATCAATATCTCTAATTTCACCTGGTAATTTAGGAAGATCTTCACCTGGTTCAGCAGACAAAGGTTTAAGTACATATTCAAATACTTTATCTGGAATTATACCATTTGCAGCATTATAATTATCTACAGTATCAGATATACTCTTTTGAGAAGTAGCAGTAGTAATCCAATATTTGGCATTATTAACATACCAATCTCTGGACTTCTTTTTTCTAATAGGTACTCGTTGTTGAGGAAAAACTATTGACATATATTAATCTTTATAACCGTACAAACCTATTTGAGAATGAATTGATACATTATTTACTGCTTTAATTGCTTCATCCAGTTTCTTTATCTGTCTTACTTTATTTGCAAATGGATATAGCTTTAAACTACTTATTCTATCAAAATTACCTGTAAGATTAAAGTTTTCTATTTCAAGTAATGTTGGCAAGTCTTTTATATAATGATAACTGTACACAATCTGTCCATCCTCTCTAATTGCTCGTTTATTATACAACCACTCTTTTAAATATATATGAGATTCAGTAGAGTTATCTCCACTACCCATATTAATACCATAGTTGATACTTTCTTTACCAACAATTCTATTTGATATAATATCTGTAGGATCTTGCATTATTAAATGTAATTTACCCCACTTCTTAAAATCAGAAACTATAGTACCTCTATCAACCTCTGGTAAGACTTTAGCATTATAATGTTCACATAAATACAATACTATTCTATTAATTTCTTCCATAGTCTCAGGTCTACCTGCATAAGCTGCTACAATTATATCTCCTGTAGTAGAAGGTAAATTAGTAGGATGCATTAATACATGAATACTATTTAAAGAATTTTTATTAATAACTAATTCAGTTTTTTTATCCTTAGCCACACTATCAAAGACAACAGTATATAAATTATCAGGAGTTCTACCTTCTATAGTATAAGGAGGATAAAATTCTCTTATGCAACCATAGAAATCTTTCTTAGGATTAAACGGTACATCTTCAATATAAGGATGAGCATACTTTTCAAGACCTTCAGCAATTAATTGTTTATTAGTCTTAAATACAATCTTCTTTCCTATTTCAAATAGCATTCCATCTCTATAATAAGATAGAGCAGGATTAGATTGTAATTCAGAAATATGAGCAGATAAACCAGGACTACTATATATATTCTCATTAGCAGTTTTAAACGCTTCAGCAGGTTTATTTGCTCTTTGTCCAACATAAGTTAACCATTTATCTACAGATTGTTCAGCAGCATATTTCTTTTTATCTTCAATATCATATTTTTCTGCTTCTAATAATAAACTATTACCATGTTGATCTATAAACGGTTCCATGTTTAATACTTGAGGATGAAAGAAACCACATACAGTTCTTCTTGAATTATCATCCCAAATATTTTCAAATGGCATCATTTTATAATTAGCAGGATTATAAAAAGCTGTACTAAAAGGTCTCCAGTCAGCACCTTTAACACCTGCTGTACCATAACATCTAATAGTACCTACATTACCGGCACCTACTTCAGTAGAACTTAAAGTAACATCTAATGCCTGATCAAGATTATTACATTTACCAGATTCTTCAAAGTCTATTTCTAAAGCACGTTTACCAATAGCAGCACTGGGATTATTAAATAAAGATACAGATAAAGCCTTACTTCTAAATCCAAATTTCTTATTGCCACCTTTTTTAGTTTTATACCCTAACTCAATAGCATCTAACTTTTCAGATAAATAAAATCTTTTCCAATGAGTATTCTCTTCATACCAGTCAAGATTAGTCTTAACCATATCAGAAGTAGCACCTTGATCAGTAAGATAAGCTAAGTCATAAGCAGCTAAGATTACAGTAGCAAAAGGAATAATATTAATAGTATTAGCAGCTTGACTACCTCTTTTATAAGAATAACCTTTGCCACGAGCTTTAGCTTTAGTTAAGTGATAATTATTATCTGCTATAAATCTATCAATCTTAAAGTTCCAATAATCACCATCCCAAAATCTTGGAAAACCTTGAACTAATTTAGTTTTATAATCACCTTTTTCATGTAACTCTATTTGTTCTTGCTTAGTAGGAGTTCTTAATATTCTACCATAATTAAGATAATTATAATGATCACCAGTAATATGTAAATCTGTAATACTGCCATCTTTAAGTTTACACTTAGCAGTCATTCCATTTCTACGTCTGTATGTTTCTTGTTTCCAAAATTCATTATACTCATTAGTACCTTTTACATGAGGACAATAATAATATTTACCTTTGTTTTCTCCAATAGATACATCTAATCCTTCAATCCATGCAACTAAATCAGGATTCTTTTTATTTTCTTCATAAGCATGAGCTACCTTAGAAAATATATCTGTATCTATAAATTGAAAATCTATATTAAGTAAAAATCCTCCTGATGCTCCAACTTTAAAATCATTATCTGGATCAATAAATGGCTTATTAGTTCTACTATCTATGACAGTAGAAGCAAAGTCATACATTGACTTATCAGAAAATACGTATTCTATAAAAGGTAACATTCTTTACCAATCTCTATTTGGATCAGCACTATCTGGAACCTCTTCTTCAGTTCCTCTTAATAAAGTTCTATCAGTAAGGCTTGTATCTCTTTCTAATTCCTTCATTGCTTCTTTAAGTGATCTAACCTCACCTGGAATACCCTTTGAAACACTAATAATAACAGATATCAAATCTAACAATTCTTGAGCCTGATTTTTATTTAAACCTGCTTCCGAATCCATTAAATCACTAATACTCTTTCTTACCTTTTGAACAATATTACCATAATATTTAAAACTCTTTAATAACTCACCTATTACTTCATTTACTACAGAATGACAAGTATCCTTATAATCAACAATAGCTTGTTTAACTATAGCATCAGGTTTCCATTTATCTGGAAAACTTATTTTAGTTAATATAAAATTATGTGCTTCTTTATCGCTAAGTCCTTTCTTGTACACAGGAGATTCATAATCAGCCATAAACCAAACATATGCTAATTCTCTATGAGCCATATCTTTAGTTTTATCTCTTTTTATAATCTCTCTAAAAGAATCATAAGAGAGTAATTCAATAGTATTAACTATTAATTTACCATCTTCATTGATCTTAAATATATTAATCTTTGTCGACATATGGTAAATTAGCAACTTTAACTTTAACTATATAACCATCATCCATATATTTCTTAACTAAATCAAATAGAGGTTTTTCATAAGTATTATATATTCTAAAGTTTACTTCATCTACATTGCTTGCAACCAATGGACAGCCTTCAGTATTATGATGTGTATTACCGCCATGAAAATACACATGAGAAAAACTAACTCCACCTTGTTTAATAGTAGCTTTATCTTTCTCTGTATATAAACATAGCATATCTCTTTTAAATCTATTAGAATATCTAATACCTATATTATATCCATTTGGATTTTCAAATATAGCAGTATGAGTTTTAATTTTAACTCCAAAAGGTCTAACTGCATCTTCTAAAGTATAACATAATAATTTATCACCAAGATAAAGTTTACCTAAAGTAGTATCAGTAGAATATTTATATCTAATTAAATCAAGATAAATTGTTTCCATAATTTATAAGTTTAAATATACAACATAATCATTATATGCCTTAGCTTTACCACCAAAGTAAGGAAATAGATAATAACCAAAATTCCAATTTTTAAATTCAATAGGTACAGTATAAATATTATTTATAGTTAAATATACCTTAACTGTATTAAGTTTAATTCTAACTTTAACTTTCTGACCAGCACTAAATGACATATAAGGTATTCTTTTTTCAACACCTTTATAATCACTTATAATATATAAATCGTATTTATCTTTGGTAATAGTAGGATACCAACCAATAACTATACTATTAACAAATTGTTTAGTAAAAGGTATTTTACCTAATATTCTTTCACCATGTATAATAGAAGAAATACCAACAATTTTACTAATTCCATCTCCTTCTACTAAACTACTATTAAACCAACCTTCTTTAACAATAAATTCAAATGTAAATTCTTTTTTATTAAACCAAAATTTAGGAATCCATCTGGACTTATGACTGTTCTTTTTTACAGTATATACTTTCATCGTCTAAATATATTTAATTGTGGTTCAGCTTTAAGTTTACTTCCACAATAATGATCGACCATTTTAACAATATCTTCTTTCATATAATTAATAGGTAATATATCAGTTACTTGTTTACCTATTAATTCAGGATACCTTATAATATCAGGATGATCTTTAGTATAATAATCATGCCTAATATGACAAAGAATTAATGCCTGATTAACTAAACCAAATGCTTCAGTTAACCAGGCATATTTACTTAATTGTAATGAATATTTAATACCAGTGCTTTGATGTAAATAATGTAATGGAAATCTTAATCTATCTTCATTAAGTATATAATTAGTAATATTTCCATTATCATCTTTATCATAATAACCAGATTCAAATCTAATAGGAGCTTTATTAGTTTTCCAATCTAATATAACAAAATTATTATCTTTAATTAAAAAAATATCAATTAAACCAGCAATTAATCTAACATAATCATAAACACATATCTCAGAGTATATACTCCAACCATCATTTACAAAGGCTTCAATTATCTTATAAATTTTAGGGTATTTATCCTTAACACCTAATTTAATAAAAGTATTTAAATCTAATTTACCTATATTAGTATTTGGATTAAGAATTAAATCTTTGATAGTAAATAATCTTCCAGATTGAACTACAAAAGGAGAAACAAATCCTGTAGCAGTATCTACAGAATCTTCTAAATAACTATGTGTAGAATTACCAATGTTTTGACCAGTTATTCTATCTTTCTCCCATTTAGCTAATATTTGTAAATAAGTCATTCCCTTATACCTATTATATTTAGGATGTAAAGGATTTTTACCTATCTTTTCACAGGCTTTAGCTATATCTCTTTCTTTATCTGCAAACTTATATTCATAATCACCTATAACAGTTGTAACACTTGTATAACTATTACCAAAGTTATCTGTATATTTATGACGTTTACTATCAAATAATATTTCTATATCCATTAAAATAAGATAATTGACTTAGACTTTATAATATAGTTTATGTTTTCAATTAACCCTTTTTTCTTACCTGACTTGCTAACTTCCTGTATTACCTTATTATATAAGACAGGAGTAAGATTTTTATTAGCTGACTGTTTGATAATGATATTCATATACTAAATTTTTATACAAAGATAATATATAAATATACATTTGTCAAGTATTTTTGATACTTTTTTGTAAATTTAATGTTAAATTGTCCACAGCTTCATTCTTGAACCGCTTACTATTTCCAATTTTAATTTCTCTGCCTACAATAGCCATCTGTTTATCTACTTCTTCTTTTTTATCAATGGGTAAATCATTGTAACTTTCAAACCCCATTGCTTCAACTAATTTATGTCTATAATCTAAATAATCTAATTTATTCTTTTTAATTGTAATATTACCAATTCTTGGTAGATAAATATCTTTACGCATATTCATAAAAGAATTAGCTACTTTAGATATATGAGATTCTAATTCAATTATTAAATTAGATAAAACTATAGGAGATACATCATCAAAGTGACCTATGTATTTATCAAACTTAGGTTCTTTACAATCTATTATAGTTCTACTATATACTACTTCATTATCCATTACTCAACAATTCCTATTACATCAACGGCATCTAAGATAAAATAATTAATAATATCAATAGTAGGATAAACCTTAATAAATAAAGAATAATCTTCCTTAGATAGCTTTCTTGCTCTATCTATAAAAGTAGTAAATCTTTGAGGATTAAGATCAGTAGGAATAGCCTTTGAAGCTAAATCTGCTCTTACATAACCGTTAATAACAATTCTCTTACCTATCCAATCTTTATATTCATCATTAGCAGCAATTACTTCCATATAATCTGCTGTAACAGTAAAATTCTTTTGATCAATAGATAAAATATTAAAAGTTTTAAAATCTTTTTGAACACCTTTTACTAATAAACATTTACCAACAGGTTTAATATTTGGTAAAATATTTACATCATAGATTACATCTACAAAAGTTTTAACTTCTGGTTGTAATTCTAATTCTTCTACTAACTTTGTTTCTAACTCACTCATAATAAAAGTTTTTTATTTATTTATAAATATATTATTTAAAAGACCTTCTAATTTAATAATCCAGAATCATCACCTGGTTATTACCATGACACCTTTTCAACTACTATTTGGTTTACCATTTGATTTAACAATCTGATTCAAAAAAAATTATATTTTTAATCCTGACTGCGTTTATACTACCATTTAAGATTTAATCTTAATTAAATCTTACTGCGGTAAAACCTTCAGTTTTTGAATTTGTATCTTAACTGTTGTTTAAAATGTTAATCTAATTAACATCTTATATTATATAAGGGGGGGATCGAATTACCTGACAAAGGTAATTAAAATTTTTGACAAAGTCAATAAAATACAGGCTAAAATTAGCCCTAAATCAGCTTAATTGTTAACAAGTTATTAACAGGAGTGAAATTATTAACAGTACAATAAAAACTAATATTATTATTAGTATTAATATTAGTATTATATTCAATAATAGTTTTATAACTAATAAGGTAATGATCAGTTGTTAAACCCATAGGATAGGAAGCATATATGGGGGAACTTCATGTTTGTAACAGACCTCTAATATAACAGTTAAAGTACCGGTACTATCTTCTAATAGTCTATTAAAAGTACCCCCGTCAAATTCTAATACTAAAATAATATATACAAATAAAAAACATTATCTATCATTATCCTATATATACATTGCCAAAAAATAATAATTAATGTAAATGATAAATTAGATAATAAAATGTAATATAAAAAATTAAAATATATAAATAAGAATAAAGATATTAAAATAAAGATAATAGTAAATAATAAAAATTAAAAAGAAATAATAGAATGATTAAAATAATAAATAGGAAGAATATGATATGATAAAAGGTAATTGAAATGTGAATGTAATAGAGAGATGGAATCACCTTCATGACTTATGGTATGTTGTTAGTCTGAATCTTGTACCCCCGTACAAGTTTTCAATTAAATTTCTATTAACCCATAAAAAATTAAAGTTATGTCAAATCCTGTTAAGGGCAATAGCCCAAGAACTACTATGCATCAGGTTGTAATTTCCAGTATCAAACCAGCTAAGACTTATGATGATTTGTTCATCGTGACTGGCAGAGACGATATCTCAGGAGAATCTCTAACATTTAGCTGTAATGCAGCCATAATGGAAGGAGTTACCGAAGAGTCAGTTTGCTCTGTTGTGCTGGAACATCGTGTGGGAGGTTTAACTACCTATATCACAAGGGAAAAGGAATTGCGTATTCATGAACGTGACGGTGTTGCTGCAAAGAGTATCATACCTGTTAAACGTGTACTCACAATGAATGACGCAATTGCTATGAATGCAGCATCGTTGCAAGCCAGATTTGGTCAAATGTTTGTGACGAAAAGCCCTACCATTCAGATTACAGCAAAGAGCGACGTACCTGAACCGGAAGAAGCCGAAGTTGTAGAAACAGCAGAAGTACCAGCAGAAGTACCAGCAAAAGCAACAGCAAAGCCTAAAGGTACAAAGTAACCACTAAAACGAGTAAAACGAGATTAGAGGGCAGCAATGCTCTCTTTTCTCTTTTTATTTCTCCCATGTTTAAAATAAACCCTAATACATAAAACAATGACAACAGTTGAATTACTACATATTGGCTTACTGTTCTTAATCCTTATTGTATTAATAGGATTGTACTCTTTAGCCGTAATGATTAAAGATCATTTTGCTGATTGTTTTAAAGATGAGGATTTGGAAGCTCCTTTTAATAGGAGATCAGAAATTACTGCTGAACTCTTTATGAGCCATGATTACTTTAAAACATTAAATTATACTGATTTACTATTCATACTTAGTGGTATGGATGATAAAGAAGTAGAGAAACTCGGTGATGATATACATGAAATAGCAGATAAATTCATTAAAAATAGATAACCATGTGCTTAGAAAACATTAGTGAAAAGAAAATTGCCAAACGTAATATTAAATGTTACAAATGGTTAAAAAAAGTATTTGATTTGACAACTCTTGCCAACGCTCACGGAAAGCCTTTTAAGGCTAAAATACGTGAAAAAGAAGTAGAAGGAGTAATTTCTATAAGTAGTAGTGGAGGTATATACTTTTGTCAAAATCATCATGATGGAGCAGATGCTTTTGATAAATTTGGATATGAATATTCTTGGGCAATGGATAGTAATGTATCTAATATAGCCGTTGAAGGAATTGAAGTCCCTTTTACTCTAATTACTCCATATCAGGAGATTCCTGTTGAAATAGGAAAAACCTATCTCTCAGAGGTGGAAGTAACTAATTCTATTATTGGGGAAGGACTACATTCTTTTTATGATTTAGAAGATGCAATTGATGATGCTGACGATAATTGGGTCATAGTAGAATGTATAATTCCGAAAGGAAGTACATACTACAGTGGGACATTTATAGGATGGAAATCCTATGCTTCTAATGAATTGAAGTATGAAGAGATAGTAAGGGAAAGATAAAAATAATAAAGTAAGCCAATAATATTGATGTTGATGTTGTTGGCTTACTTTTTAAATATAATATGAAATGATGAATGTGATAGAGAATTAGGCACTGTTTCCTTCGGAAACTTTACTTAATCCTCAATCATTAAATTTATTATTTCTTTTTATAATGTTATTATTTATTATTTTTTATCTTTTAATCATACTATACTATCAAATATTATTACTTTTATAACCTCAATTAAACTTATATATCTATTATTATATAATGTTTATTTTTTATAAACTCTGTTAATGTTCCTTTAGTCAGAGTATAATTAAAACTATAAATAAAAGGAGTGCATTGCATGTAATATTGCATTAAGGTTGCTCAAACTCAAAAACTTATTAATCATGTCACAGAACGAATATTCATCACAGGAATTATACCGTGCAGTATTAGCATGTGTTATATTCTCAACAGCCAATGATAATCAGGGACTTAAAGAAGTCGCTGGTAAAACCTTTGGAGACAAAGTACACACAATTATTCATCATACTCTTAATAGTAAGTCTGCTGTAGAGGTAGTAAGTAAATTAAAAACATTTACTGGTGAATAAAATAATTCTTTGAATTTCCCCTGCAATAACATCAAATATGAAATATCTAATTATTACAACCGATAAAAGAAAAGTATTTGGTATCGGTACAATTATATTTGCTGATACTAAAATCTTTTTTGATGATATTTTAGGAAAAGAGTGTGAAGTTCCCTTTGCTGACATTTTAGAAATAAGAGAAGATTGTGAAAAATTCATTCCTTATCCTGAAGAAGAAGCAAATAGAATATTTAACAACTGGCCAGAAATATCTGAATTTTGGTATACTTCTGATATGAAAGCCTTTATTAGAGCAGAAGAAGCTGTTGAACACAGTTTAACTCTAATTAATACAATTGTGATAAACTACTGTATATTAGAAGGTTCTACAATACAATCTTAATACATTTGAGCTTCCCCTGCGATTATATCAAAGGGGATTCTCTTTTAATAAAGTGGACTAAGCCACTATAAATAGTTGTTAGGCTTAGTGCGTTGCTTATAGCAGGTCAAACTCAAAAAAAACTTATTATTATGACACTATCATTTAATTTAATATGGACTGATTCAAAATCAAAAAATCGAATTCAGATGGAAAACATGAGTTCTAAATGTCTTGCTAATCTTATAATTAGATTAGGAAATACTGCTATAGAACATGAAATTACCATTTGTCCAAATCAAGAGTATTTAGGAAAGCCTAAATAATTGAAATGGAGATTTGAAAGATTTGAGTTCCCCGAAATCTAAGGAAAGTAGGGGAACTATATTTAAATTAGCATAGGTAAAATTAAACAACGACAATTATGAAATACTGTATTGCAGCTTGTGATAGATTTGAACAAATTCCTGATCCCTATAATAATGGTAGGATTTGCTTTAAGTCTAAAAATACCTTTTTTGATAGAACCGACCTTACAGGGATTATGAATGACCCTAAATTCCTGTTCATAGTACACGATATTGTATATTTCAATACTTAAATCTATTTATTATGAAAGTGAAGATGTTTACCAAAGATGAAAAATGTGAAAACATTATTTCAGTAAATGTATGTCATATGACGATGTTTGAAAAACATGAGATATGTTTGCATTTTAATGGTATGGGTAATATGATATCCGAAGATCAAATAAAATTTTTGGAAGTATGTATCAAAAACCACATATTGGTTGAAGTTCAAGGTCATGAAGTTACAATAATTCCCGAACCTAAGAACTTTCAAAGAGTTAGATTTCGTTTTGATTCTTAATAAAGAATGCTAACAAGTTTGGAGTGTGCGAAAACCTTTTCGACCTTTTATGGATTGGAAATAATAATGAATAATTATTGCACATAATTCTATTTCCAAATAAGTTAGAGTTAATCGTAAACATAGGGATATATACTTATGTGATAAGATTAACTTCCATTCAACATAGATAGAGTGGACATTCTTTTTATAATCTCATAGTTTAAACTGGTTATAATATTAGCTTTTATAGTTAAAGTTTCAGGTTCGATTCCTGATGAGATTGCAATCTATTAAATTATTAATTTAATACTTAAAGTTATGCCATTTATTTCAAATCAAGATTTAAAACTTATTAATATTCACATAGATGAATTAAATAAGTTAATTGCTGATAGAATACAGGATTTAATTAAAACCTTTACACAAAATGCAATTAAATCTATTAGCGCTAAAGCAAAAGAATATGCTGAAGTAGATATATCTAAAGCTATTGATTCCATCAGTATTGAAGAAGAAAGATTATCTCGACATACTTATTTTGCTTTAGGCGCTGGTAGTAAAGAAGCATTTAATTATAATTTTATTAAATCTGAATTGTTATTTGTTGAATTAATTACTATTGTTAGTAAACAAGAACAATTAGAAGAAAACATAAATGCATTTTATAGTTGGTTTATCCAAAAATTAAAAGAAAATGAAAAAGATTAAAGACGTACTTGAGGCAATTACAATAAGAGATGCCATAAATGGTAATCATATAACTGTTACAGATTTAGTAGGAGCAATTCTTCCAGATAATACCTTTAGAAAAGCCATTCCTGCTAAATTCATGTTTGTTATTTTTATAAAGGATAAGACTAAGTATTATTCTCAACATTATAATACAAAGGAAGATTTATTCTTTGCTATGTATGATGTTGTAAAAATTCACGGTAAAGAAAATGTTACACATATAAAAATCGAAGAAGTATGATAGGAACAATAAAAGCATTTCCTGTAACAGGAAAAATCAAAGAAGGAGTAACTGTACTAACTTCTGAAGGGGAAGTAGTAAAAGTCACTGAAGTAAAGGACAACATTGTAGTTTGTGCAAATGATAAAAGTTATTCCTTAAGTGTAGTTACATTAATAAAAAAATATGTAGTAAATCGCAATAAAATTGCAGAATTACATTTTAGCGATTACCAATTATCTTTGGATAAAAAGGTTGAAGTAGCTACAAAGGAATCTTTAGTTAATGGTTTCATAGGAGACCACGTGAGAATCTTTAAAGTATCTGCTGATATGTTAAATTCAGATGAGTATTTAAAGATTGAACCTATTAACGGTGTTATTGTTGATATTGGTGATAATATGTATGAGGTTGAAACAATCTATGGTAAGAAGTTTAAAGTAAGGCGACATTACTTTGAAATTCTTACACGTAAGAATACTAAATTAGTTGGTAAATATATACGTGATGTTGACATTTAAAGATAATGTAAAAGAAAACACTCCCAAAGAATATACTATTGGTATAGTTGTATATATTGAAAATGTATTTTATGCTAATGTCAAAGATACTTTGTATGAAATAGATTATCAAATATGTAATTATACCACTGTATATAGCAAACCTAACAACGATAAATATTCTGCTTGGACAGAAAAGAAAAATAAAATTATTTCTAATTCCAAAGCAGAAGTTTATTGGAGTCCATTTAAACCTGGTATGAGAATACAAGGTAATATAATTAAAAACAAATTTGTAGAAAAGAAAAGTAAAATTAAAAAGCCATGCAAATAACAAAAATTGTAATCACTAAAAGGAAAGAAGCATTTCCGCTAATAGATGTAACTGTTAAATATTGGGGTTTTATCCCTGTTTCTTATCGCTCTATTAAAATACGTACTCGTAAAAATCGAGTATGGGAGAGTGTTTTTGGTCAAGTAGGCACAAACCGTGCCAAAAAGATTACTGCTTTATACGATGCCCGAATTGAGGATCAGTTTAAAGGAGTAATATTTATTGATAAAACAAAATAATCCTAAGTTGTTCTTTGTATAGGGAGTGGGGATAAGGGAGGAGTAGGATTATCCTCCCTTACTTTTTAATCTAATAATAATTAAAATCATGAGAACCTATTTATTACTTATAACAATAATGTTAATTGTTATGTATCTTATAGTTAACTATAATAAAGATAAAAATATAGAAAGAGAACATCAAAAGAAAATGAATGAGTTGAAGTATCTACAAAAGGCGCAAGATATAAAAACCAGTATTCAATTAAAATTGGATATAATGGAATTAGACAGTATAATCAATGAGAGTAGGAAAAGAATGGAGTATACTGTTAGCGTTACGACAGCAAAATGAGGTTGACCCCCCATGTGCATCATCTTATCCTATGGGTTTTGGGAAGTAAGATAACTTATTAAATAACAAAATGATTTTAAATTGATACAAAAATGAAAACTTTTCTTATAGTTTTTTTAGTAATATTTGCTATTGTAATGTTATTCAATTCTGATAAATTTAATAATGATGACAACGAAGGATTTTATAATAGCTAACAAAGATATAGTTAAAGATTTTTTAGAATGGTTAACTACTAATTCTAATTTAACTGTACTTTTACCCATGCCAATAGAAACAATTATTGGTTATGCTATTAAATACTTAGCTACTAAAAATTTATCTTATATATGTGATCTTAATAGTATAATTGTATATTATCTTGATCCTAAATTAGTAGTTAATATATTATTAGCCAAACATGCTGAAACTGGAAAGTTTAATGATATAGCATATGAACTATTCAATATTAATTCTCCAGATATAGTAACATCTCATTTAAAAGCAATTGAATTTTTACTTAATAAACTTAATAATCCTTTTTAATATGGTAGGAAGAAATGAAGCATTTTACAAAGTATTAAATGCAATCAAAAGTTGTGAAATAATACAACAATTGGATTCAGCATATAAATTTATAATGAATTATTATAAATTATATGATGATATATCCAGTTATGAGTTATTAGTTTTTGAATATAATAATAAAGCTAAGGAGTTAGAGACATGAGACTAATTAACCTATCAGATACTCACTACATAGTTGTAGATTATTCTAAGATAAAAGAAGGTGATTGGTTCTTTTTAGATATGTCTGAAAATAATCGCCCACATGAAATACATCAAATGGGTAACAATAAATGGTCGAAGACGGGGGGATTAATTTTACTCAACCCTCAGCTTGGACAAGGTGCTGTTTTAAAATCACTCATTCAACTCAACCATTAGAAATAACTAAAATACCTTCCAAAAGTGCTAACATACAAAAAGTATCTTGGGGTAAAATTAAACCACTTTCTCTATCAGAAATAGAAAAAGCTATTAAAAACAATCCTTCTGAAAATAATCAATGGAATATTTATTTTGATGAAAATAATAAAATAAATTTGGAAATGTTAAAATAATGTAGTATATTTGTAGTATAAAATACTATAATTATGCTAGAAGTATTTACTCGTAAAAATAAATAACATGAATAAACCTACTATAACTTTGAATACTATTGCTTATTATCTCAATACTATAGATTCTTACAAAGTTGAGGCTTTTGAAGATGGATTTCTTCATTCTATTCGTAAAGATGATTTTTCGATTTATATATCTGAAATGACTTGGGAACTTAACGGACAAGTTGAACATGATTATGTAGTAATAATATTTAAAACAGTAAACAAACTACCTGGATATGCAGGAAAGTTAAAGTTTGTAATGGAAAAGTTAAAAGAATTGTGTAGTACAATAACGCCAAATGAAGTTTTAAAATAAATAATATGGAAACTATAAATTTTAGTAAAATAGAAAATAGAGTAGATTATACATCACTTGATAAAACCAAAGCTATTTCGGCAGAAGGTGAATTATTTACCATTGGAGATGTAGTTCAACATGAAGTTGAAGAAGCTGGAACAGCTACGATAAAATCCTTTAGTTTTGATTATGAAACTAATGATGTAATTGCTAATACTGAAAAAGGTTCAGTCAGAATTTGTTTTATTACTAAAGTTAAACAAGAAGATATATAAATGACATGGAATACAAAGTAACACCAGTAGAAGATAAAAGACCTATTGATTATTCAACTAAAGACTTAATAGATAAATATGAGAATCATACGCACCTCTTTAAATAATGTACTTTCTTTAATTTCTTGTGCAGTAGATTATGGATTTGATGATATTATATTGTTTGAAGCACTTGCTGATATGTTAGATAATAATCTTAGTGATCAGGAGATAGAAGTATATGCCAAACATATAGAATCTTTAGAAGGATATAGTAAAAAAGACTATAAAGAGATTAAAGATAGATTGATTGATTTTAGAAATAATTATTGTAAATAATTTAATTTGATTTATGAAATTAATACCTGTTAATAGTACTAATCTAAAAGAAGATCAGAGATTATTAGTTGAAGATATAACTAAATTCTTTGAATCCAAAAAGTTATCTTATACTATATCAGGATTTGCTGGAACAGGTAAATCTTTTGTAGTTAAATATATTATAGATAACTTATTATCTGGAAACAAAGTAGCTGTAACTGCACCTACTCACAAAGCTGTTAGAGTAATTGAAAAGTTTACTGGTAAATCTGGTCATACTCTACATAGTTTACATGGTCTTAGACCTAATTTTAGTCTTGATGAATTTAGTATTGATTCTTTTACTTTTGAATCTATTGGTAATGTTAAATTTGATCAATATGAAGTAATATTCATAGACGAAGCCAGTATGATAAATGAAGATTTAAAGAAATTAAATGATATTAGATCGAAAGATTATGATACTCGAATTGTATATATGGGTGATCCTTATCAATTACCTCCAGTTAAAGAACATGAACCTTCTAAAATATTTACTAAAGTAGATAATTATTATAATCTTACTGAAGTAATTAGACAAGATAAAAGCAATCCATTACTTGAACTGTTTGATATGCTTAGGGAAGATATTGGAAATGATACTGCTAATTTTATAAATCATATTAAAAAACATAGGCAAGCAGTAGTTACTGGGGGATATATAGTACTTAGTGGAAAAGATTTCTTTTTAAAAGCAGTAGATCATTTTTTAAGTGAAGAGTTTAAAAAGAATGTAAATTATTGTAGAATTGGTACATATACTAATGACAGTATAGCTGAATGGAATAAAGCTATAAGAAGTAGAATATTTCCAAATGCACCGTTGATTGTAAAAGATGATGTATTAACAGCTTATAAAACCATTGTTGATGATAACAATGCTACAGTCATTACTAATTCTACTGATTACAGAGTAATGGATGTAATATGGAGATTAAATGATGATGGTTTTTATAGTTATCATTTAAAAGTATTAGATTTAGATGTTAATAAAATGATATTTATCTCTATTGCAGATCATACAAATCCAACTTTTAAAGTTTATTATGATAAATTAAATAAATTACATAGATTAGCTTATCATGCTGGTAAACATGAGAGGGCTGTAAAATATAAAGAATATTTTAAATATAAAGATAAATATCTTTGTATGGTAGATTTTACTTTAAAAGATGCAGGTTCTCATTATGATAGAGGTTGGGTTAAAAAGGAAATAGATTATGGCTATGCTATATCTATTCATAAATCACAAGGTAGTACTTTTGAAAATATATTTATTGATGCTCGTAATATATGTTATATGAAAAGTAATGCTAATTTACCAAGAATTAATTCACAAAATAATCCTTATGCTATTTCATTAAGAAATAGATTATTGTATACAGGATTAAGTAGAGCAAGTAATATTGTTTATATATTTATATAATATGGAATCAACATTAAAAGATAAAATTAAAAAGATTACAGAAGATCATTTAACTGATGATGAAGTTAATGAGATTTGTAAATTAGCTAAAGATACAGCTATTAGATTTGATCATTTTGCTACTATGTCATATGTATCTATTATTGATAAATATAGAGCTAATGGTAAAAAGTATACAATAGAAGAATTATTTGATGTTTTTGTAAATACTAAAAAAGATGAAGGATAGAGTAGTAATTCATAATTGTTATAAATGTGACATATCTTTAACAAGAAGAAAGATTGTTAATGGAAGAGGTCCAAATACTTCTAAAGTTATGATAATAGGTGAAGCACCTGGAGCAGAAGAAGATAAAACTGGAATACCTTTTATAGGTAAATCTGGAGTTATGCTAAGAGCCTTACTAAGATCGTTAATGATAGAACCTAAAAATGTTTATATTACTAATGTAATTAAATGTAGGACTTTGAACAATAGAATACCTTCTGAAATAGAATGTATGAATTGTCTTCCTTATTTATTAGCAGAAATAGTATTAGTTAATCCTACAGTAATTGTATTGTTAGGTAATACAGCTTTACAAACTTTCTTTCCTGATCCTTATTCTACTATTACTAAACAAAGAGGTATTCTTAAGGTAATAGGTAATAGAATATTTCTTCCGACATATCATCCTTCTTATGTATTAAGAAATAGGAATGATATGGGTATTGCAACTGAATTTTGGAATGATTTAACTTTATTACAAACTCTTATGCAATTAATATATAAATAATGACTAAAGTAATAGATAAAGGATTAACCCCTGAAGCTATAGAAGTTTTAAAAAATTATAGAAGAGAAGATCATCCTTATGTAACATGGTATTTAATTACTGGTTATTCTATTGATTTATATAGATATGTCCATGAGGATAATTCTATGTTAATTGAAGTAATCGAAGGAATTATTCCTTTAGAAGATACAATAGAGGTTTATCGTTCTCTTGCTTATTCTTTGTTCTTTAGTTATAATTCAAATTATAATTGGAAAATAGATTTAGTATATGATGATAATGTGAGCTTTGATGATTTAATACTTAATTAATATGGCTAATTATATATTTGATGTTGAATGTATTCCTAATTTATTTTCTGTTATTTTTATTAAATCTGGTCAAACAGCTTTGATTAAAGATCACATCGAAGCCGATATAAAAGGATTAACTAATGAAATGAATACTATTTTAAATAAAATACGAAAAGAAGTATTTGTTATATTTTGGCAAGATGAGAATCACATGATAAACGATTTAGACAGATTATATAATTGGGTAACTAATAAAGGAACAGATAAAGAAAGAATCTTTATAGGTTATAATAGTCAGAATTATGATAATATAATGATAGATTATATTATTACTCACTATAAGACTCTAAAGAAGATGCACTTAGCTGATATGCTCATTAAATTAAAAGAAATAAATGATTATATCATAGATTCCCAACAGATGTTTTTTGATATTAGGACAGAATTAGAATTAAATAAAAAGAGTTATTATTATGCTGTAGATTTACAAAGTTTGAATAATTTACATAAGATTTCAAATAGAGTAAGTTTAAAGCAAGCAAGTATATCTTTAAAATGGTATAAACTTGAAGATTATGAAATGCCCCCATATACAGATCAACAAGTAGAAGATTTATACGGATGGGATGTTACAGCAGAAGAAGTTAACTCTTTAAATAGTTTTAGTAGAAAAGTACATTATTCTGAATTAAATCATTTAATATCTTATAACTATAATGATGTATTTATAACCAATGCTTTATTTGAAGCAAGCTTTGATGAATTATCCTCAAGAGTTGCAGCTTATAGTAAGTATGGTATGTATATGTATAGTTCTCCAAGAAGTGGTGTAGCTGAAAAAGTTATTAGGCATTTATATGCTCAATATACTGGTTTAGAATATAGAGATTTTGTTAATCAAAGAACTTGGAGAAAGATAATTAATTTTTCTGATATAGTAACTTCCAATGTATCTTTTAAAACTGTTAAGATGCAAGAGTTTTTAAAAGAAATAAAGAGGTTTTCTATTAATCCTTATGATCCTAAATCTAAAATGAAATTAAGTATCAACTTAAATGATAAACTGTATATCATGGGAGTTGGAGGATTACATTCTAAAGATTTAGGGGGAGTATTTAAATCAACAGAAAATTACATTATATTAGATGTTGATGCTGATTCATATTATCCTAAAACAATAGTAAATAATAAATTTAAACCTGCTCATTTATCTGTAGTAATATTAACCATTATTAAAACTTTATTAGACGAGAGATTATATTACAAAAGGATTAAAGATAAAATAAATGCAAGTATACAGAAAATTGTAATAAATGCTATATTTGGTAAGATGGGAGATGCCGATAGTATTATGAAAGATGATCTTGCCATGTATGCAGTTACAGTTAATAATCAATTATATTTGCTAATGTTGATTGAAGATTTTATATTAGCAGGAATTGAACCCATTAGTGCTAATACGGATGGTATTACTTGCAAAGTTAAAGTAGATCAGGTTGAAATTTATAATAAAACTATAAATAATTGGTGTAACAGATTAGGATTTACAGTAGAAGTGAATAGGTATGATCTTTATGTTCGTACTTCAGTTAATGACTATTTAGCTAAAATTAATAATAACGGTAAGATAGAAATTAAAAGAAAAGGTGATTTTGATAAAGAGAAGTATAAAGAATTAAGTTCGGGTTATTCTTATCCGATAGTACCAACTGCTATTGAAGAATATTACTTGAATGGTATTCCAATTAGACAAACTTTATATGAAGCAACAGATATTTTAGATTTTTGTTTATCGGTTAAAACTGGTAAGAATTTTAAGAATGAATTTCACTATATAGATAAAACTACAGGTGAATTAGCTATTAAACCTCTAACAAAACATTTAAGATATTATGCTTCTACATCAGGAGGAACTTTACTTAAAAGGAATTTAGAAACAAATGCTTTAACTAATATATTAAGTGGGCAAAATGTTACTATTCTCAATAAGTTACTCCCTATTACTGATATTAGAGATTATAATATAAATTATAATTTTTATATTAGTAAATGTCAAGATATGATAGATAAAATAAATAACAGTCAAACAAAAACTATGAAAAAACATAGTGGAACATTATTTGATAATTTAGACGATGAGTGAAAGAGTATTTGATACAATATTATTTGAAGAAAATGATGTTGTAGTACGAAAAAATAAAGCATTAGATGCTTATGGAAAAGAGCCTAAAGCTGAAAGAATATGTAAGACAATACAAGTTAATTCAGGTACAGGATATGTCTATCAGATTATATATTTTTATAGTAATCCTAATTCTCCATTTGTAGCATATGAATTTGAACCATATGATGAAGTGCAGAAAAAAGAATATTATGAGATACTTAAATCGGTAGAAAAGGAAAACAAACCTAAAGGTAAAGATAAGCATAAGAAAGTGGAATCTGAACCGTTGGTTATTAAAAACTTTGAACAATTAAAACGATGAATAAAATACAACTAACAATTAATTATGGAGTAAGTACAGTTTTAATCATTTTAACTATTATATTTTTAACAGGAATGTTAAAATATAAATCTACAATTAATGATTTAACAGAGTTACAAACTTTAACTACTAATGAATTAACAATATATAAAGATGAAAATAGTAAACTTATTTATACCAATAGTGTATTAGAATTAGATAACTTTAAGCATTTAGAAAATATTAAATCAAACGATAGCACAGTCCAAAGACTTAGACAATTAATAAAAAAAGAAAAAAACATTAACAGCCAATTACAAGGACTTATACTATTACAATCACAAACACAATTAGCATATAAAGACTCAATAGAAAATCTTATTGTTTCTTATGATAGTATTATCAAAGATGGAGTAGTTCATCATTATCCTACTTATTCAAGAAAAGTAGATATGTTTAATAATTGGATAACTGGTAATATTGAATTGGGAAAAAGTAAGTTTGATATTAATCTACAAGTAAAAAGTGATTATGATATAATATTGATAAAAGAAAGAAAAAATATATTTAAACCATATGAATATAAAATTAAAGTATCTAATCTTAATCCGTATGTTACCACTGGAGGAATAACTACAGTACAAAAGAAAGTTAAAAAAGATAGATATAATATATCTATTTCTGGAGGGTATGGTATGGGTAAAGATGGATTTACAGGATTTGTAGGTATAACTGGAGGTTATTCAATAATTACTTTCTAATGAATAGAATTGAAAGACAAGAAGTATCTATTAAAAAAGCAATAGATTCTAATTTACATGGTTTATTGCATCTATGTGTTAGATTTGGTAAAACTCGAATAGGTTTAAAATTATATCAATATGCTATAAGTATAGGATTAAAACCTCTTATATTAGTACCAAGTCTTACTATTAAAAATGGTTGGATACTGGAAGATCAAAAGTCAACTAATATCCAACCTATTATTGTAACTATTTCTCAATTACTTTCAGTAAGTAAATCCTTCAATGTGGATTTACTTATAGTAGACGAGATACATAAATTTACTTCTGATGAAAGATATAATTTAATAAACAAAGGTTTAATTAAATATAATAGATTAATAGGATTAACTGCTACATTACCTTTAGGTAATAATTTAACTAAACTTAAAACTATTGTTCCTGTTATAGATCATATATCTGAATCCGAAGCTATCACTAATAATTGGGTTAGTCAATTTGTCGAATATAATATTAGTTTAGAATTAAGTGATAATGACAAATATACTTATGTAAAATTAACTGAAAGTATTAGTGAATACTTACAAACTTTTGCTAATCTTGAGAATTATATAACTCATGGAGGAATTAAATTATTTAATTCTACTATGGATTTACTATATGGTTGTTTTAGAGGAGCAAATGTAAGAGGTTTTCCTCATATAAGTTCTGAAATTATAGCCAAAACTTTAATTGAGGTAATGCGACAAGGAAAAGAAGATGAATTTTGGAATCTATCTAATATTAAAGAACAAGGAAGTGCATTTGCAAGAAAGGTAGATTTAAGAAACGATATTCTTATTGCTAATCGCATTAAATTACAAGCTGTATTAGATATATATGATACTCTAAAAGTTCCTACTTTATGTTTTAATGATTCGATTGTTTTTTCAGATATAATTGCAGAAAAGGTAAATGAAAAATACCCTAATCAAGCTATGAGTTATCATAGTAAATTAGAAAGTAAACCTTTAATTGATAACTTAACAGGAGAATATTATAGATATGTAGGGGGAACTAAAGCAGGACAGCCTAAATTATTTAGTAAAGCTAAGCAATTAGAATATGCTATTCTTGCAATAGAACATGGAGTAATGAGTTTTATATCTACCGTTAAGGCTTTAGATGAAGGAATTACTATTCCTAATATTGAATGTTTAATTACAACTGCTGGAACTTTTAATCCTATTCAATATGAACAAAGAACTGGTAGAGCTAAAACTTATGTAAGTAGTGATAAAATTGCTAAAATATACAATTTGTTTTTTAATGATTTTGAATATGAAGGTAAAGTATATAAATCCAGAGATAAAACTAAATTGTTAAGTAGGCAAACAAACAGTAGTAATGTAAAAAATATATCTTTATCGGATGTATAATTTTTGCAAAAATATCAAAAATATTTGCCAAAAGTATTGACAAGTATTGAAATTTATATTATCTTTGTAATCTATCTAATAAACATTATATGGAGAATGAAAAAACCGATTTATCGCCCTTTACAGAGGGGCAAGATGTAGTCCATACCTCACAACAAGCTGAAGAAAAATCTATCAGCCAGAGCCTTCCTGTAAAGTCTATTGGGCAAAATTCGCTTGTTAAGTCTTTACAAGAATTTGACCAATTTGCAGAAGTAATTATTAAATCTGATTATGCTAAAGGTTTCAAAAGAGTAATAAAAAACAAAGAAACAGGAAAAGATGAAGAAGTTGTATTAAAAGAAGATATTATAGCATGTCTGATGGTAGGACAAGAATTAGGTATTAAACCAATGGGTTGTTTAGCACTTGGTAATAAACTTAATGTTAAGTCCTATTTTTCTGTATTGAAAGGTAGAGAATTAGGACTTGATCCTATAACTTCAATTAGTAAAATATACAATATAGAAACTTCACAAGGTACAGTTTTAAGTTTAGCAGTAGATATCATTAATAAAGTTATTTTAGAGAATAGTAAAAAAGTAGAACTAATTAGAGATTTTGAACTTGTACCTTTATATTATACTGTAGTAGGAAATGTATATGTAGGACATAAATATAACATATTAGATATAAATGGAATACTAAAAGAAAATTATTTTATATATTTAAATAGTACTCCTGTAGAAGAGGTTGAGGCAAATAAACATAAAATTGTAATTAGACCTATTGGATTTACTCACATAAGTTCTTTAAGAATTACAACTGATACGAAAGATGTAATCTATCATTATAGTTTACAAGAAGCTATAGATGCTGGATTATATAGAGGATTTCATTCATCATTAAAAGATGATAAAGGAAATCCTATTTATGTACCAGGTAGAGATAATTGGAATAAACACAATTCTACTATGTTAAGAAATAGAGTAACTTCTATAGCAGGTAGAGATTCTTTTCCACATAAACTACATGGTAGTTATACTCCTGAAGAAGTATCTGAATTTGCAGATGCTATTGTTATTGAATAATTTTAATTAATATATTGTAATATTAATTTCCTCTTATATTATAAATCCAAAGTAATATATACTAATACATTTAAGATAATAGTAAGACTGAAAGGAAATAGAATAATATATTAATTCAGTTATAATTAATTAATTAATTTTTTAACTTTTAAAATCATAAAATTTATGTTTCAATTTAAAAATGCGTTAGTAATAAGTGGTAGTAAATCAGTTAATGAAGCTGAACCGGTAATTGAACTTAATTCAACCTTAAATACCTTTACCTTGAATAAGAAAGCGATGCTTTTGTTGGATATTACTCCTGGTGAAGATAGAGTTGCTATGTTTGATATGGCTGGACAAGGTGCTACAGATCATAATGACAGATTTTACATTTGTAAATCATTTGATATTCAAAAAGGAAACAGTTCAGTACCAGCAGGAGCATTGGTTTCTACAACTGGTAAGTTTTCTTACAATCGTATCTATGGGGCAATGATCTGTGAAGATATGGATGTAATTGATATTACTCCTGAAGCAATGGTTGAACGTGGAGTTGTTTATCCTAAAGTTAAGGGAGCAAACACTCAATATATTTCCAAAAAAGTTGGAAATGGAAAGTTGGAGCTTTACAAGAATGGTGAAGAAATAGAAGTTCGTGATGGAATCATGCGTAAGCTGGCTCTTATTACTAATCTTCAATTTACCGAACACGTTAGCACAAGAGCTAATTCTATTGAAGATGAAGCAACTGTTGATCAAACACAGGGCGATTTGTTTTCAGATGATCGTGAATAATTAAGTAATTAACTAACTAAATAATAATAGATGTTACAAATAGATATTAATCAAAATGTAACCAGTAGGCTACAATTTGAACCAATTGAAGCACACAATGGATTTTGTTTAGGTTTTCTAAACAATGTAAGTATTGAAACCTCTCCTGTAAATGAAGATGCTAAATGGGAATTTAAAGGATATGAAACTCCTCGTTTGGTCTTTGAATTTATTCAAAAGAAAGACCAATATAATACTAAAGAAAGGTTTCATATTCATTCAGAACTTCCAATTAGCAGACTTAAATCCAATGGAGAAAGTCGTGAAGAAGCTACTATCGTAAAAGATTATTTAGCTTTATGGGGTAGAGTTAAACATATCCATGATATGTTTAGTACTTCTGCTAATTTTAAGGCAATTACCGAAGCCCCTAAGTTTACTCCTGAAGCAGATATTGCTACAAGACTTGCAGAATTTAAAAAATTCTTTGAGAATATGGTTAATCTGTTTAATATGGGTACAGACGGTAATCCTATCTATAAACCTTTTACTGTTGAAGGTACTGAAAAGTGTTTGACTCTTAAACTTATTGTTAATACTCTTAACGATAAGAGTTATTTAGGTTTTCCTAAATATGTTGGGCAAGGATTTGCTGAAAGAACTACTATTAATAATGGTAAGATTGATACAGCATTGAAGTTTCAACCCAAAGAAACTTATAGAATAACTTCAGCGGTTATTCCTCCTGTACCAAATCAAATGAGCAATAAAGCAAGTAATTTGCCCGCAGATGTTTTGAGTATTATTCAACAACAGTAATTATTAACTTAATTAAAGATAAAAGAGGGTTAGTGATAACCCTCTTTTATTTTTGTTTATTTTTGCAATAATGATTGATGATAATATAAAATATTATATTTTAAATAACTACGATCAAGTAGAAATGTTTAGTTTTTATTTACAGATACCAATAGAAGATATACAAGAATCAATTAAACTTAAAAGAAATATACTAAATTTACATAGAGGAGATACTGCTCCTTCTTTAAAATTTTATTACGATGGAGGTAAATTAAAAGTCTTTGATTATGGAAATGTATTTTACAGAGGAGATATATTCGATATTGTATCACTAGTAACAGGAGATAAAGGCTTTATTAATTCTTGTACTCATATATTACAAAAATTTAAACCAGGAATAAATAATCCTATATTAACATCAAGAAAAAATAAATATTTATATACATATACATTTAGAAATTATAGTTCTAAAGAAATTACATATTGGTATAATGCAGGTATAACATATGAACATTTAAAAAATAGAGGAATATTATTAGCAAATGAAGTACATAGAGATGGAGTTAGAATACATTATTATAATCAAAACAATCCTGGATTTATTTATATATTAGGATTTCAAGAAGAAGAATTGTTTACTTTATATAAACCTTTTGAGAAAAAAGAATTTAAGTTTACTAAAAATTATAATTATCCAATCGAAGGAATAAATGAACTATATGAATCTGAAAACTTAATTATTACTAAGAGTAGAAAAGATAAGTTGACCATAGAAAGTTTAATTGATAACGGTAATATAGTTAAACAAGTAAGTAAATTAGTTAAAAGATTAGATTTACCCCCCTTTCAATATTATTCTTTTTATGTAGGGTTTTATGACAATACGTATCATATTAATTCAGATTATTGTATAACTAATTTATCCAGTGAATCTATATTACTATCAAATAAATTAATAGATTTTCTAAAATCTAAACATAAAAGAATATTTATATTCTATGATTATGATTTAACAGGAATAATCAATAGTTATTTTTATGCTAAATTACATTCATTTATTCCTATATTTATAGGAAGACCAAAAGATAAAATTATAGAAAAACTAACACCAGAAATAGTAAAATTAATAACTAATAAATTTTTAGAATATGAAATAATATTTGAAATTAACGAGTTTATACAATTCGTAGATTTTCATTCAGGTAATGAAGAATCAAAAGATATGTTTGAATTAGCAAATTATAATATTAATAAAGCTAAAACTTTTTTAAATGGACTTGAAACATATAAGAAGAAAACATAAGTTCTTAGGTATAAAAGAAGAGGAATTTCTATTCGGAGTACCTGTAACAGAACAACAATGTAATGAATTTTTAGATGAAATGACAAACTTATCAGATAATGATTTCTTTAATAAATATTTATTCTACAAGGAAAAAGTATTAATGTTAGGAAATGTAAATGATAAATCAAGAAAGTTAATGGAACTTGTAATAGATTCTATAGATTTACCAAATGGTAAGAAGTCTTTTACTTGTTTTACTGGAGATTGGAAAAGATGTATTGATAAATCTCCAACTATTATACATGAGGACATAAGTTCTTCATGGAATTGTTTAGTTGAATATTTAGGTCATCCTGAATATGCTATAATATTAAAATTTAAACCAGATGAACATGAATTTCTTATATAAATTGGATATTAATAAAAATGTACTGGAATGGGGAATTGATTATGATTATGATTCTGGTATAAATTATATATTAATACAACAAGGTAGAATTAATGGTAAAAAAGTACATAGTTCTACACCTTGTGCAATGACTTCTCCAGATATAGAAATTGCATCTAAAATAAGAGATAAAAGGAAATCTGGATGGAAGACTTTAGATGAATTAGGGGTAGTAGCTTCAAATAATATGGAAGAACAATTATTAAAGCTTCTACCATATGAGCATAAAGATTTGAATAATAGACATAAGCCTCAAAAAGCTGTATTATTTCAAGAAGGTAAGTTTAAATATCCTGCTCTTATTCAACCAAAACTTAATGGAATTAGAGCTACTTTGAGTTGGACTAAAATAATTACTGGAAAAGGATTATTTGCCGAAACTATAGAAAAAGCAGTATTAACTTCAAAAGAAGGTATTGTTTATCATATGCCTCATATTACAGATATTTTAACAGAAGATTTCTTTAAAGCCTTTGTAAATAACGAGTGGATAGATATAACTTACGATGGTGAGTTATATAAACATGGAATGAAACTTAATGAGATAAGAAAGAGAGTACCTTATTATAATGCTCATGGGACTTTAAGTAAGGCCTCTGGTAATCCTCAAGAAATATCTTTTTGGTGTTTTGATTTAGCTATTCCTAATATAATACAACAAGATAGAACTATTATACATGGAAATTTATTAACTGATTATCCTTCAGTTATTGAACCCGCTTATTCATTAAGTCCTATAGTAGCTTTAGATGCCATTCTTGTATATGATGATAAACACAGCAGAGAAGTAGCAGATGAATTTATTAAAATGGGATATGAAGGAGGAATATTAAGAGATTTAGATAGCTACTATGGTTTTGGAACTAAAGATAAAAGAATGATGAAACTAAAGAAATGGTACTTTACTAAATGTACTATTGTTGATGTAGTTTATAAAAATTCTTCTATTGTAAATGATAAAGAACGTACCTATATAGCTATAGTATTAAAAAACGATATAAATAATGAAATCTTTGAATGTACTCCAGAAGGAGATGAAGAAGATAGATTGTTATTACTAACCAATAGAGATAATTATATAGGTAAATTAGCTAAAGTTAAATTTAGAGAAAGAAGTGGTATTGCAGAAGTACCCTTTCAAGCAATTGTAACAGAAATTGAAAACTAAATAACTATGGAAAATAAATATTTTAAATCAAAAGTTAGAGAAGATTATTTTAAATTTGATGATGGAGTGGATTGTTATTTCTTACAGTTAACCGATGGGGGATTTGCTATTCTTGAAAAAGAAGTAGATATTCCATTAATTCCTATTACTGAGGAAGAATTTAAAGCTGCTCTTATTAATACAGGTTTAATACCAATAATTGCAAATCTTATAGCATGAGAAGAATATTTGTAATAAATGCTGCAAATGAAAAAGTAGCTAAGGAATTAACTGATTATGTATTATTAAATAAACAAGATGATATATTAGTTCCTAATGTTGTATTCATGAGTATCTATTATGATATGCATTCTTATCTTACTAATCTATTAATAACTAAGTTTGAGGATCAAGTTCCTATTACTCAATCTTTACTTAAAATCCTATTTAAAAATTATAAACAAAATTTTATAGATTATGTATTAGAAAAAATAGATAGTAGGGATACACCTCGTACAACTTTGTTTATATTTTGTCAAAATAGAATATTATTTCATTATATCAGAAAAGTTTATGGATATAAAATCGTTAAGTCTGTAGAAATAGTAACTGATGTAAAAAAGATAGAATATGAATTACCTGCAAATAGATTTAGTAAGCATGATATTAAATTATCTTTTCCTGAATGGAATAACAAAACATTTAGAAGAAGAATTATATCACAATTTGTAAATAATCATATACCAGTAAAAATATTAAAACTTGAATCACATGAGTAATATATTTAATTTAGAACAAGAATATCTTCAACTTATATCAGAAATTGAAGAATTAGATGGAGAAATTACTCCTGAAATAGAAGAAAGATTGGCTATTAATTCTCAAAATGTTCACAACAAACTAAGAAGTTATAGATACATAACCTTAATGATTGATGGAGATATTAGGGTAATAGATGATGAAATAGAAAGATTGAAAAACTTAAAGGAATCTAAGTCTAAAGCTATTGAAAGAGTAAGAAAAGTAATGCTGGATGCAGTATTACTTTTTGGAACAGATGGTAAGTCTGGCAATAAGAAAATGGATTTTGCTGAATTTAAGATGTGGACTACTAATAGAAAATCTGTATTTATATCTAATGAAGATACATTTAATAATACAGATTATTTAAATTACAAACTTGGAAATAATCTAAATAAAGAAACTTTTGATAAAATCTCTAAATTAATTGAAGGAGAGGAAGTAAAAGTTTCTACTGCTATTAATAAAACTGCTATAAAAGAAGCTTTAGAAGCAGGAGGAGAAGTAAATGGAGCAATATTAATTAATAAACCTTCTTTAACTATTAAATAATGGCATACGAAACTATATTTGAAAATGGTACTAATATAACTTCTTATATGGCTACTGGAATTGCAGAAGGATTTGAAGATTCAGATAATGAAAAGGATATAGTTAGAGCATGGAGTTATTTAATTGGTACAAGATTAGCATATAGTTTACAAGGAAGTTTTGGAAGACAAGCCTCTATCTTTATAGATAGAGGTTTAATTTCCGAAGATGGAACTGTAAATTGGGAAAGAGTTGAACAATTAATAGAATAAAAGTGGAAATTATGATTATAGGAATAAGCGGTAAGATGCAATCTGGTAAAAACACAGTTGCATCCCTAATACAATATTTGAGTACCAGACCTGATATGACTTATAGTTCTTTTTTATTATTATCTAAACAAGAACAAAGATATAATTGGAAACAAGTAGCTTTTGCAACTAAAATTAAACAAATTGTATCTATACTTACAGGAATATCTGTTGAAGATTTAGAAAGACAAGAAATTAAGGATAGTAAACTTTCTGATGAATGGATTAGATATGGTTATGCTAATGGGTTCTATAAATATTATAAAGATGGAAAAGAAGAAACTGTAATGAATAATACTCAATGTGATAAAAAACGGTATGAGTTAGAGTTTCGTACTAATTATCAAACTGCATATAAAGTTCATCCTACATATCGTGAAATGCTACAATATATAGGTACAAATTTATTACGTGATAAATTTCATAATGATACTTGGGTTAATGCTTTATTTGCTGATTATAAAAAAGAGGGTGGTTTTGAAGGTGGTGAAAGAACAGCTTCGGATGGTGGCTATTATTCTACTCCAAGTTACAAAGGAGAATTTCCTAATTGGATTATCACAGATGTTAGATTTCCTAATGAATTAGAAGCTGTTAAACAAAGAGAAGGTATTACCATTAGAGTTAATAGATATGTAGGAGAAGTTGTTATGTACACCCCAAGATATTCTCCACCAAAAGAACACTCTTCTGAAACAGCTTTAGATGATGCTACATTTGATTATACTATTGACAATAATGGTACAATTGAAGAATTAATTAAAAAAGTAAAAGAAGTATTAATAAAGGAGAAAATAATATGACTGAGAAACAATTATTAAAAAAGTTAGTTAAATTATTTCCAGATAGGCATATAGTTATTAGAAGAGAATATGCATATTATCAAACAATAGGGTTTAAAACTACATATCCTTTGTATATAGCAAATGGGGATAATACCGATTTAGGTACGTGTTGGACTCCAGATTTCGACACTTTCCAAGAATTATTAGATTTTGTTAAATCTAAATTACCTTATTTATGAGTAAAAAAATAACTTATCATAAATCACATAGTTTCAAAGATACAGAAGGAGTTAGTCATTCTTTTTTAACAGAACTCTATAAAATAGGAGTATATGGAATATTAGATGGTGATCCATCAATGCAGGGAGGATATAGTCCAACTCAAATAGTTAAAATAGAAAAAGGACTATCTAAATTGGCAAAAAAAGGAAAAATAACAGACTTACAGTTTGGAAACCCTATAACAGTTCAAAAGATAGATGGGTTATGGAAAGAGATAAAGGTATAAAACATAGCACTTTTTCATTTTCCTATAACACGATTAAAAATAATAATAAATAATATGAAACCTAAAATTGAATTAGAACCAAATGAAGTTTTTGATTTTTTAGAAAAAGAATTAAAAATAAGAATAATAAGTAGAAAAACTACAGGGGGATATTTTAGAGGAGCATTAAGTAGAAAGAGTGCTATTAAAAAATTAGAAAGATATTTACAAGAAGATAAGATTTTAGCTAAATATTCTAATAAGGATGTTAATTTTATGATAATTGATACTAAACTTGAAAAACCTCATAGGTGGATAGATTTTTGGGTAAAAGAAAGTTTATTTACAATAACTTACACACAAACCAATGAAAATCGTCTCCCCAAGCAATGAATTATTAGCTTCTATTTCTGAAAATAATAGAATATCTTTTCATACAGATTTTGATATAAATTTAAAATTATTTATTAAAGAATGTATGAAAGTTAAAAATGAATCAGAAACAGAAGCTGTTTTTATTTATAAATTTAATAATATATCTAATGGAAGAAGTAAAAGACAAACATCAAAAAACAGGAGCAATTCTTAGAGAAGATACTTATGATTTAAAATCTGAATCGAGAAGAGCATTAGCTAAAATTAAAACAGCTATGTCTAAACGAAAAGATATTAAAATATATAAAGTAGGTGAAATAAGAATTGAAACTACTTTTAGTATAGATGAATCCCCAGTATTAAAATTTTTAAAAGATACTTATGGACAAGAGCCAATCGAAATCACTGAAAGCAGAGTTGAAGAGGCTGAGGAATGAATTAGAATTAGCCAAAGAACTTCAAAAGAAATATAATAAACTAATTAACGAAACAAAAGATAAAATAAAAGAAATAGAAATATTATTGAATCCACCTGAAATAGAATTTACAGATCATGGTTTAGTCAGGTATGTGAGTAGAATCTGTAAAATTAATCTTAAAATTTATGAAATAAAATTCATAGAAAAATATAAGGATACTATATATAGTCAAGGAGGAACTTGTACTATACTACATGATAACCTTAAAGTAGTAATAAGAGATTTTAAAATAATAACCGTAATTGATGTAAAAAATGAGTCATAATCTTAATTATAATTCAAAAGCTGGTCGTCATGCTTTTGCATCAGCAAAAGAAATAGCATGGCATAAACTGGGTAAAGTAGTATCTGATAGAATGACTTCTACTGAATGTATAGAAGAAGCATTATTAGATTACGAAGTTGGAAAAGGTAAACTTTATGTTAAATATGAAGAACCTATTCAAAAGAATGATAAAACCATAGTAGGAGGACAATTAGAAGATAAATTTGCTACATATAGAAAAGATACTGGAGATACATTTAGTATTGTAGGTAGTCAATATGAAGTAATACAAAACATTGAAGCATTTGATTTCTTTGATGAAATAGTTGGAGAAAGAAGAGCAATTTATGAAACTGCTGGAGCATTAGGTAAAGGAGAAACAGTATTTATTACTGCTAAGTTACCTGATCATATACTTATTGCAGGTAAAGATACCATAGATAAATATTTATTGTTTACAATGAGTCATGATGGAACAGGTAGTATTATAGCTAAATTTACTCCAATTAGAGTAGTATGTAATAATACTCTAAGTACGGCTATAGAAGGAGGAAATAATATATTTAGAGTTAAACATACAAAAAATGCAAGAAATAAATTAGAAGAAGCTCAAAAGCTATTAGCGATTACTTATAAATCATCTAAAGAAACTCAAGAGTTATATGAATATTTAACTAAAATTAAAATTACAGATGAAGTAAAAGCAGAAATATTTTTAAATATATTTCTTACTAAAGAAGAATTGACTAATTTAGGAAAAAGTAATTGGGTTACAAGTCCTGACTTATCAACAAGAAAGAAAAACCAACTACAATCTTTATTTAAATATTCTGAAATAGGAGTAGGACAAGATATGGATATTTGTAAAGGTACAGCTTATGGAGTATTTAATTCTATAACTGGATATATTCAAAATGTTAAATCTTTTACTTCAGAAGAAAAGAAGTTTAGTAGTATCTTTTTAGGAACAGATGGTACTTTATTAGATAAAAGTTTAAACTTAATTTTAAATTATCAGTAATTTATGGAAAAAGTATTAGTAGAAATTATTAATCAAAGTGCAAATGCAAATCCAAGTTATGAATCTGAATTTGCATCTGGAATGGATGTTAGAGCAAAGTTAGTAGAACCTATTCGATTACAACCAAGTGAAAGGATTATGCTTAAAACTGGAATATATGTAGCTATTCCCGAAGGTTATGAAATTCAAGTTAGACCAAGAAGTGGTTTAGCTCATAAACATGGTATTATGGTAGTTAACAGTCCGGGTACTATAGATGCAGATTATAGAGGAGAATGTAATGTTCTGTTAATTAATACATCTAATATTCCATTTGTTATTAATCCTGGTGATAGGATAGCACAATTTGTATTATGTCCTGTAGCTAAAGTTCAATGGGTAAATGTAGAAACTCTATCAGAAACTAAAAGGGGAGATGGAGGATTTGGAAGTAGTGGAACTAAATAAAAATAACAGGGTGAGTAGCAATACTCACCCTATTTAAAACTTTTAATATGGCAAAATTAATTGATAGTTTAAATAATATTATAGCTTCTGGAACTGAAGAATATGTATCTGAACTACATAGAGTTCTATTAGCTGATCCTGAAGATATATCTGAAGAAGATGAAGTAAGATTTGAAACAGAACTTAGGACTTTAAGTTGGGCTGGAAATTTAATTGTAATAGCAGATTAAGTTATGAAAACAGTATGTATATATCATTCGATAGACCTTGATGGTTGGATGTCAGCAGCAATAGTTAAACATTGGTGGAAAACCAATAATAATGATAAAATAGAACCTTTAAAATTTAAAGATGAAGAAAAAGATACTTTAATATCTGTTAATAATACTCTTGATTTCATTGGTTATAATTATGGACAACCTATTCCTGATTTATCAGAATATGATAAAGTTATAATGTGTGATATTTCTTTTCCTAAAGAAGAAATGCTTAATTTATTTAATAGATTAGATGATAACTTTATTTGGAATGATCATCATATTTCTGCTATAAAAGATTGTAAAGGTTATGTTTGTCCTTTGGGAAGACAACTTACTAATTATGCAGCTTGTGAACTTACTTGGCAATATTTCTTTCCTAATGAGCCAATGCCTGAAATAGTAAGATTACTTGGTAGATATGATTGTTTTGGTCATAAGACAAAAAGATTTGATTTTGATATTAATGGTTATAATAAAGCCAAAGAGTACCTTATAGAAATTAATAAGTTGCAAGAATTTGAGAATAATAATACTTCTACCGATGGATTTAGTTTAGTTCATTATGCTAATGATGTTGCTTTAAAATTAAGTGAAGAACAAAAAGTATTAGAGTTTCAATATGGTGCAAGACAACTTATTGATAACTATGAAAAAGCCTATAAATGGTTAGTCGAATCACTAAAACCTACATCAGGTATTGTAGAAGATATTCAATACAACGGAGCTTCTATTTATCAATATCTTTATACAGACGCTAAACAAACTTATAAGAATGGATTTGAAATTAACTTTACATACGTACCTGTTATAAATGCGGGAGCAGTTGTTAAAAATTTTATTTGCATTAATAGAGAACGTTTTAACCCTATTAACTTTGGTATTAATTATCATGCTGATGGTTATGATGGTTGTGCTTGTTTTCATTATGATGGGGTAGCTAAACTTTGGAGATTTAGTTTGTATAACGATAATGGTACTGTTGATTGTAGTATTATAGCTAAACAATTTGGTGGAGGTGGTCACAAAGGTGCGACAGGATTTACAGTAAATATGTATAATTTTTTAGAAATAATAAAATGAATGAAGTAAAAGAATTAGGTAGTAAATATTCAGCTTGGGGAATATGTGTTGGTAATTTATGGGGAGGAGGACAAGGTTCTTTTCTGACAAGACATTACCACAATGATGATTTAGAAACAATGAAAAAAGAAATACAAAAAGATTTAAGGTCTGGAACAATAGATTCTGGAATGGGATTTGAGAGTATGATTAGAGCAACAATGGTAATACAAAAAGTAACTTCTATAAAATATAAAGAGGAAATATTTAAAAGTTTTGTTGAAGTAGAAGAACTATTTGAAAATAATTAAAATAAAGGGAATTAGACTGATAAAACAGTTTAGTTCCCTTTTTAATTTACGGTAACAAACCCATAGGATAAGGATGCATGATCGGGAATGGAGTTATTGTAACAGATTGTAATTAGATACCAGATGAGGATTCCCATTTGATATATCTTCTTATCCTATGGGTTTAGCTTCATTCTAACAATAGCAAATTATCAAATATATCCCAATATTAAATATTTTTAATATGCTCCCAGATTCAAGCTAATAAGCCATACAGCTAAAATTTAAGCCTTTTATAATATACCGACAAGTGTAAATAAAAAAAGAGTAGGATTAAATCTTCCTACTCTTTTTATTTAATTTAAGTATTAATATCTATTCATCATCTTCATCCAGGACATTTTCAATTACATTTGTAATTATAGTATTTTGTCTAACAGAGGTTGTTCCTAAGTAATTTAATTTAGGTAATTGATTAGTAAAAGGAAATACTTTAGCCCATTTTACATAAGGGGGTTGTCCTCTATATTCATCATCTGTTATGTATCTTATAGTTCCATGCATAGCAAATAATAAGTCAGATATAGATTTAGTTATAGGTACAGGGTCTTTTAATACATTGTAGGCAGTCATAGGACTCATATAAAAATATATATCTTGTTCAGCCCTATATATTTGATTAGCTAATAACATAGCTGTATAATCATATAAGTTCTTTTTATCATCGTCTTCTTCAATTGAAGATTTAAGTAATGTTGTTAATAATAATAGATTAGCAGCCATTGTTATTTCAGCTAAATTTTTACGCATATTTTCTTTATCTACATCAGATAATCCATCAAACGCATTCTTTTTGTAACTTAATTGTTTAAGTAGTGTAACAATTGATTTACTAAAACCTAAGTCTGAATAAGTAACCCATCTACCTTTAATTCTTCTGTCTAATTGAGGATCGTATCTTTCTGCATAAAATCTACTTACTACACCCATAGGAATCCAACTTCTAAATTGGAATAACATTCTGCCTATTAGTACTTTCTTTGCTTGTAAAGGACTGGATGGATCATAATTACCATGTAAATATTTATTCATTTGAATAATCTTAGCCCTTAATTTAGTAAACTCATTCTTTTCATCTGCCTTTATGTTTTCATCATTCCATTTTATTGCATCTTCTTCTGTAAATTTAGATTTATCTATTTTTCCTTGATCGTTAAATAAATCCCATACACTCATTTCACCTTGTTTAGTATATACTTTTTGTTTTAATGCTGTAGCAATAGCACTTACTCCTTGTACAAAATATTCAGTTTTATTTTGAATTATATATGGGTCAAGATTACGTAAAGGTCTTGTTCGAGATTCAGAACTTTCTGCATCATATCTAATATCTACTGTTTCAAATAGTACATCTAAATTAGATAAATAATTAAATACTTTGTTATTAGTAGGATTTTGACCTAAACTTTTAAGCATTATTCCAAGTGCTTGAAGTAGTTGTTTATTTCCATATTCTTTATCTCCGTTAGCATGAACAATGTTAGATACCATACCAAAGGATATGTTAGCAATACCAGCAGCTAAGTTAAGACCCATACCTTTTAATTGGGTAAGTTTCATTAACATTTCACCTAAATTTTGATATACTAAACTTTTACCTCCTAATTCTTTATATCGTTCGGATAAGTATTTCATTTTCTGTTCATATACAGCCTTTGATCGAGTTTTAATATGAGATTCAGCCATAGAAATGTTAAGTTCAGAGTTATCATCTGTATATTCCATAGCTACTTCTCCTTCATAATCATATACAGTTACACTACCATCTTCATTAGCTTCATATCTAAACAACTCATTATCTTCAAGTCGTCTCTCTAATTCATCTCGCATCATTTCAATTTCTCTGGCTAATTGATATTTTTTAAGTCTATCTTTATGAGTAGAACCCATGAACTTTTCTATTTCTGCAACTACTTCATCGTAATTTTCATAGTTTTTTAAACTACTATCAAAACCAAATATTTTTTTATCGCTTGGTTTACCTTTATTAACTCTTTCTCCGTACATTATAGCGTCTATTGTAAATCGAGCCCACTGTTTAGTTTTAAGTCCTTCTTTCTCTAATCTAATTTCTTTACCGTCTATGTTTAATTGAGGTTTACCTGACTTTCTATTTTCTTCTATTTCGGCAGCTTTTTCTAATACAGAATATAATACCTCAACTTTATCTCTTACTTGGTTCTTATAGTCATAATTAATAGCTACATCCATGAACAAAATAAGCATCTTCTCTAAGTCCATAGTACGATCTTCTATTGGTACAGGACTAATATATTTAAGTGGAATATTCTTTTCTAATTCTCCTGTTAATTTACGAGAAGAATATTTTCTTTCTTGAGTTGCATTTAATTCAGCTATTTCTTTTGTAGTAAAACTATCTAACATTTTATTGCCAATTAACTCTACTTTTTGTCCAATTGTAGCACCTGTTAACTCTTCAATTAAAGATTTATGTACATTTGCCAAAAAGTTATAAGGTAGGTCTGCTCTTACTTGATCGGGAAGCATCTTCATACCTGATGCCATCATAGATTTATATAAGGTAAAAAATGTATGTAAAGTTTTATCTTTAATTACTGTTTCAAACTTAGAGTCAAAATATCCAGTATCTTTATTAGTCCCTTGTTCTATTTTACGAGGAAATCTTTTAATCCATCTATTATTAGGATAATTACCTATTTCTCTAAAGTTTGAATCTTTAAATGCTACATTGATAGCTACAATTGGATCATTTTCACCATACCAATCGGCTTTAGCAGAATCTTTATTTGTAATAGTAGTATCTAAATCTATTTGTTCATATACATTAGCTTTTTCTTCCACATATCTTTGGTATCTTTCTTTAGCTTCTTCGATAAATTCATCTGCTAATTCCTCACCCCATTCTTTAGCTAAGTATGCTCTGTATTCTCTTTCATTCCTATATTTATATTTATCAGGATTATCTGGTTTTTTAATATTAGATACATTTAAAAATCTTAAATCAATTACAATTGTTTTTGCATGATGGGCATCTACAATTTTAGCAATTTTATCTTTTTTCTGTTCAGCACTTAATCCTATATCGTTTCTTATTTTATTTAGTTGCATTTTATATTGATTCTCTTCTGTTACCCATTTATCAGAAAACCTATCAATAAATCCTCCTGTATATTTAACTTTCATTTGGGCTTTAAGTATATCTATTTGGGTAAGAGTAGTTTCTTTATTTTCTCCATATGGATATTTATCCCTTTTAATCTGTGATTCTAACTTTTCAATTCTTTCTTTTAATGAAACTAAGTCATAAGTTTGCCAAAATAAATCATAATCTTTACCCACTTTAGCAAAAGCGGCTTTATCTTCTCTAAGTGCTTTGAAGAATTTGGTAATAGTATCTAATATGTTTCTCTTTGTAGTTATTTGATTATTTTGAGAAAGTTTAACTGCATCATCAATAGCCATTACTATCTTATTATTAGACATGGAAGTATCTAAAGTTAAAGTAGTTATTTGACCTTGATCTTTTATATCGGTTAAATCTTTTCGAGTAACTTCTAATTTAGGTAATTGTTCGTTTATAACATCTTTTGCATAATCTAAAGATATATTATAATGTTTATTACTTAATAAATCTGCTTTATTTCCTAATTGTTGATATATAGTTACAGATACAGAATTAGGATTATCTAATTCTTCTTGTGGTATTAAAGCACGAGTGAATTTAAATTGCCACATTTCAATTAAGTTACCTGCTAATCTTAACTCAGCAGGATTAATAGTAGGAGAATCCAAAAGATTTGCTACATATGTTAATTGTCTATTAGCAATTTCTTTAATAGATTCTATACTTCTATTTTCAACTAATGCTTGTCTGTCTTTGTACAATTCGTTAATTCTGTTCCAAATATTAATTTTATGTGCCGTAGGAGTATTTTTAGTTAATCCTGCTCTTAAGGTAGATATTCTATTATTTATAGCTAATCTTAATTTAGTAATAACAGGGTCTTCTTCAGTTGGAGTATCTTCTAAACTGTATGAGTCATTGTATAAATCATCATTGCTTTCTAAATGATTTATATATTCAGCTACAACTTTTTCATCTACTGTAACTTGATTATTTTCAGTTTTAAATACAGGAAAATTAGTATAATATTGATGATTAAATTTTGCTGTATTTTCAGGAGTTATATTATTTGTATTTAATATAATATTAGCTTTAGAAATTTCTGTAGATATAGGATCAATTATTTTTGATTCTGAATTAGCAAATTCTGTTACTTGATTATGAATGTCTGAATCATCAAGAGGTAAATTAAAATTAGAAGGTAATTTTTGAAAAATTAAATCATCTGCTCCAAAGTTATCATACGCTTGTGTAGAATAAGAATTACTTATACGTTTAACCTCACTTCTAATTAAACTTCTTGGGTACTTCTTAGCTACTTCTTTAAGTTTAGCTATTTTAATGTTTGTAATAGCTTGGTGTGTATATTCTTTATTTAACCTATGTTCATTCTTTTGAGATATAATTTCTTCAATTATATAAGGTTCATTTATATCAAAAAAGTCATCGCTTTTAGCTATTTCTAAAGCTTCTTCCATAGTATCCCCAAAAGAATAAGAAGCATTACCTTGTTTTACAAAATATTCTTTTTGGTTTTCATCAAATAATGTTCTAAGTGCTACTTTATGAATACTTTCTTTTAAAGTTTTATCAGTTTGAGTTGGTTGAATGCCATCATATCCTTCTAAAAAATATGAATCTTGGATAGTATAAGAATTTTCATCTCTATTCCACTTAGAAGCATGAAGTTTTACAAATGCTTTGGCTTTTTCTAACGTATCCTTGCGCATTTGTTCTACACCATTATATATAACAGAATAAGCCTTCCTTCTTTTTTCTTTAGATTCTTTAACTTCAGGTTTATTTAACTTACCATATTTTTGATCAAGTATAGAATTAATACTATCAATAATCTTTTTAGTAGAGGAAGGTATATCATTATCATATTCTAATCTAAAATTACTACCTGTAAGAGATATACCTAATTCATTATGATGACCTTCTAAATTATCTATAATAGATGCAAGGTTAGGTTGTACACTATGTATATTATGCATTCCTGGATATTTGGTATAACTAACTCCAAGTAATTCAGATTTTTTATCTTTACTTACTTTTTTAGAAGCATCCCATACACTACCACTAAATACATCAGTATCAGCCGCCCATTTAATATCTTCAGATTTAGGATAAATTTTAAATTTAATTTTACCTCCGCCACCTTCCATGTGTGGAATAATTCTATCAATAGGTTTAGTAAATGCAGATATAGTAAATTCCCCACCAGCTTTTTGATTATCTTCTATGTGTTGCAATAGATTTTGCATCATGAGATTTACATCAAAATCACTATAAGCTCCTACAACAGATATAAATTCTTGACCTCTACTATAAACTTCTTCTGGATTATATTGAATGTTATTTACTTTTTTCCATTCTTCTATAATTTCTTTAGATTGTTCATATTCTTTATTTTTTTCTATAAACTCCTTAATAAATACAGTAGTGTTTTTAAAATACCCAGCATAAGAATCAACGTATTCTATATTACCTATATTTTTTTTGTGGATATAGTTATCTCCATCCCGTACTACAATTATTGGAGCATTGATGCTATCATATTCGTCTTTAGATGAAGGTTCTCTTAATCTATTATCATTTTGATCAACTTGTTTTAAGATATCTAAATTCATATTACTCAAATCAACATCTTCAACACTTTTAGCTAAATTACTAATATGTTTACTTGCTTCTGCATAAGTTTTAAATTGTTGATTATCTGGTGTAGTATATACTACTTCATTTCCTGGTAATATAAGTTTAGAATTACTATAAGCTAATAAATCAGCAATATCACCTAATGTCATATTATCAGGTAAGTTATCTATCTCTACTTCTTTTTGACCTAAAAGCTGTTTTACAAAAGCTTTCATTTCTTTAAGAAGTCTTTTAAGTAAAGATATTAATTTACCATCCTTAACTTTATCTAATCTATTAGCAGTATATAATCCAAGTAATTCTACAATAGCTTCTTCTTTATTATTTTCTTTATGTTGCTCTAAATAACTATCATATTCTTCTTGTGAATAAAAATCAGGAAATGAAACATTTTCATCTTTACTGTATGTAGAACTATTTATATCTTTTGGTAAATATGTTTTATTAATCCTATCTAATACCTCTTTACCTTTACCATATTCAAGTTCTTTGAGTAAGTTTTGGTATAGTTGTATATTTTTACCAATAGATTTTAAATTGTTTATATATTGCTCTGCTTCTTCTTTTGTTTCAAAAAAATTAATATCTCCTAAATTTACATCGCTATAAGATTCTACATAATATTTAGGATAACCTTGTTTAGTATAGTCTTCTGAATTTTCTTTAATTTCATATTTAAGATTAGTAAAAGGTACTCCATTTTTAATAGTTCTAATAATAGGATGCCCTAGTATTTCATGTATAGGAGTATCTAATGTAGCATAAGTTAAATTAATTACAGCAGTATTATTTTCTAATTTACCTTTATATTGTTTAGTTCTATCAGATTCAAATCTTACAGGAATCCCTATTCTATCAGACATTCTTGCTGCTAAATCTCTGATAGTTTTTTCAGAGGCTACATACTCTTCTTGTTCTCTACCTTGTGGTAATTGATATTGTGTATTATTTGATTTATTAACAAACTCTTTAAATCCTTGTATATCTTGTTTACTCTCTAATATGTGGATTTGTTCTGGTTCAAATACACTATATGATTTAGAACCTTTATCCTCTACAAAATTTATATATATATAAGAATCATGATTTTTCCATAAAGCTACTCTTTCAGGAATAGATTTATCAGGTAATCCAAACATATCACTTTCTTCTTTTGGTAAATATCCATTTTCATATAACCAATTATCTAAATAGCCAACTGTCTTTATAAGTTCATAGGGGTCAGGTTGCTCACCTGCCGAATCTAATTCCCAATCAAAATCTGCATCTGTAATTATAGGTTTTTCTATATTTAAGAGTACAGGGTAAATATTTTCAGTAGTAGATTTTCTTATTTCTTTAATTGTTTTTAATCTTTCTTTAGCTGCTTTTAATGTACCAAAGTGTATGTTATTATACATTTTCATAAACTTTTCAAAAGTAGCGTTAGTACCATGATAAACAATATCCTTTACTTTACTATTAGGAAATATAGTATCAAGATATTGAGAATAAAGAATTTGTGCTTGTTGTTTTTGTTGAGGGGTTATTTGATTAGGTTGAAATGAAGTTCTATTTTTCCATATATATCCACCACTTTCGGATTGATTATATCCCTTTAATTTAGAATTTACAATAGGAAGTTCCAATTTATCTGCAACTGCTTGATAAATATATTTAGTCAATCCTTTACCTTGATGCTCTTGAGGAAGTCTTATCATTCCAACAACAACTTCTCCATTTTTAATAACAACATTCATTTCTCCTAAACCAGCAACTCCATCTTGAGATGTTATAGATTTACCATTATAGGATATTATTATGTTTTGCACTTTTCCAAAATCCCTATCAGCACTTCTACCCAATTCAATAGAAATTCCGTTATAATCAGATTTAAATCCAACAGCTTCATATACAGCATTAGCTAATTCAGGATTAGATTCAAATAGTTCTGTTACTCCTGGTTTAATAAAAGGTTTAATATCTAATTCCTCTAAAGTAGGAAATTTATCAACCCCATTCTCTTTTTGCCAAACTCCTATCTTAGCAGCTAATACATAAGGATTAATTCCACTTTCTTCTACCAGTTTAATAAAATCTGGACTATTTTTATTTATACAATTTACCATTTAATTACATTTTAAAAAGGTTTCTTTTTCTGCGGTTGACATTTCATTCCACATAGATTGAGTTATACCAAAATCTGATACAATATTACCATCATCTGTATAAAGATTATCTACTGAATTAGGATCAGTATTTAAAAGTACAACATTAAATAATCCATTTTGTACAGGTCTAACTCCAAATTTAAACTTATATTTATTTCCTTGATTTAGAATACTTGCCCAATTTACTGCATTTTTATAAGGTATCTTTTTTAACTTACCCTCATTGTTTAAAAGTTTGTATTCTTGATAATAACGATAAGCTATTAAAAAAGGAACTGGTCTATATTTATGATTACGTGGTATATTATTTGAAAATAAATTTAATTGATTAGAGTCATCTATATTAAATTCAGAAAATAAATCTAATTGAGAAGATTGAGTAGAAGAAGATTGAGATTTTGTTACAAATCTATCTTTAAATTGTTGCTCATTGGATATATCTTTTCCTTCAATATTTCTAAAAGTCCAACCTTTTGGTGCTAAAATAGTTGTAGGAATACCTAATCTCATACCAGCCTTAGCTCCAGCTTCATCAAATCCAGTTTGTCCTCCAGTTCTAATATTTTCTATTTTATTTTTTAAATCAGGTGATTCTATAACTTCTTTTAATATTTTATAGGTCATTAAATCAATTTCTTCTTGATTCCAGCCTGCATCTTTCATTGTATAAATTCCATTTCCTGCAATATTTAAAGTTTTAGCATTAACTGAATTTAAAGCATCTACTATTGTTTTAACTTGAGTTTTAAAATTAGCAGTTTCGATATTAGAGGTTTCTGTTTTCTTTGGAACATTTAAAGCTATATATTTTTTATTTTGTTCTAATACAGATTTTTTAGTTAATTTTTCTCCTGCGCTATTGAAATTATAAGCAAAAGCAATAGTAGCATCTGCAGAAGCATTTTTAACAGTTCTTTCCTTGTATCCTGTACTTTGATCTTCTTGAAAGTCTATATCTTTTGTATCTTGTTGATTATTCCAATCATATTTATTAATTAAATAATCTAAAGCTGTAGCGTGAGAAGGTTCTCCTAATTCTTTGTAATATAGAATAGATTTATCTTTTAATTCTCCTGATTTTAATTTTTCTCTAATCCATTCTGCTCTCGTATCTTGTGAATTAATAACCCAATCAATATATTTTTCAACAGCTTCTTTTATATTTTCTGTTTTAATTAAACCTTGTGTTTTACCAGCAGGGTCATGTGAGAATGGATTACCAAAATGTTTATTAGAATTTTTAATTCTTGTAGATATAATATGAACTATAATACCATAAGCATTTGTAAAGGGGGAAGTTTGATCTTTAAGAGAACTCCAATTTTCAATTCTTACGTTTTTAGATACTGTTTTATTACCTAATTTAGAATATATTTCTTCAGCTTCTGATTTAGGAGTATTACCTTCTTGTGTATTTTCAAACTTACTTTCTGTATTAACCTTTGGTTCAAGATTAACTAATATTAAATCAAAAGCTGCACTAATAGTAGCTTCTAATGCACTATTAGGATTAACTTTAATATTAAATACTGCTAATACTCTTCTTACAATCTCCTTAGCAATTTCTTTAATTTCATCTAATATGCTACCTTCTTTTCTTATGATATTATTAAGTATTTCACTAAATGTCCCACCTTCTAATGCTTTTGCTACAAATTCAGTATTAGATAATAAATTAATATATTGAAATTGAGTAGCTGTAAGTTTAGGTAATATTACATCTTCTCCTTTTTCTATTTTATGAATAGTAGATAAATAATTTTCAGCAGCTTTTAGATTTCTATCGAAATATCTATCTGATGCTTTTAGCTCACTGATAATCCATTTACGAATATTATCTATTCTTGTGACTAATACATTTTCTTCAGCAGAATTTAATTTTCTATCTATATCCCAATTAACTAAAGTCTTTCTTAAAATTGCATGGTTAGTTTCATGAAGCAAAGTCATTATTTTATCATCAATAGACATTTTACCAGTAGAATGTTTTGCTAAATTTATTTGTATGCCCTTACTATTAAATCTACCTTTAACATTCATATCATTATCAATAGTTATAGGAACATCAATATCTCTTCTTTCGAGAACTCTACTATAGATTGTAGCAAGTTGTCTGTTATGAGCATTAACTCTATTATTAGATTTTACTTTATCCAATGCTGCTTTCAAAGTAGGTTTTTCTAAAAATAAATTAACAAAAGATTGTTGCTTATTAGGTTTTTCTTCTGTTTCTGTTTTAATAACTTGAGGTTGATTAGCTTTAACTCCCATGTTATTTAATCCAATTATAGATAAACTATCTGGACTAATAGCATTAGCTTCAACAAAATTTAAACCATCTATGTTAAAACCACCTAATACAGGAATCTTTTTGTATTTATAAAAATTACTATCTTTTCCATTTATTACTCCTGCTTGTAATTGATATAAGTGAGTAACAGTGTATTCCTTACTTATATTATTAGAAGTTATAGTTTCAGTTGAAGTAGTATGAAAAAATAAAGGGGGAATATTAGTTGTACTATAAGTAAAATCAGTAACAGTTCCAAAGCTATCTACAATTTTAAGCTTAGGATCAATCTTATTTAATTTTATATCAGGAGTTTGATCAGGATTATGTTGAATATAAGCCTTAAATATATGATTTGGGTCTAACTCTGTTGTTCTTAATACATCAAAAAATCCAATGCTTTCTAAATACTCAAAAGAAATATCATTTCTATAATTAGCATTTACAGGTTGTCCTAAAACAAAAGTATATTTAACTATATCTTGAGCAACCTTTCTAACATTAGCATCTTCATCTAACAATAAGTTATTTAAAGAGTTAACTATAGTCCTTCTGTCTAATCCTAATTTAGAACCAAAGTTATGATTAATAGTATCAAAAAATGGATATTGTACAGATTTATTTAATCGTAGCGTATTAAGGAATGCATTATTCTTATACTTTGGGTTTTGTAGCAGTTCAGTTATCCTATCAACTAAAGACTTATTATTTTTATTATACATAAGTCTTACTCTAAGTCTATTTACAGGTTCATCATATAAATTAGAATTACCTGAATAAGCATATTGTCTAATAAAAGTAAGAACTTTATTAAACTTATCTTGACTTAAAATATCTGATTCATAGAAAGATTTAAGATTAGCCATAACGCTCTCTACTACATAAGAATCAAATCCTAATACAGAAGAAGTAGCTCTACCTAATCTAATACTATTAAATATATAGTGACCATATTCAGTATATAAACCATAATCTTTACCATCTTTTCCTTCTCTTTTTGTATTAAAGAATATAGAATTAATGTTTTTGAAATTAGGATTAATATAATTGTAATCTTGCATAGAAGAAGAAAGCATATCTTGATAAATGATACCTGAATAATTCTTTCCTAATCCTTCTTTAGATAAAGTTAATGTTACCTTACGAATTTTATCTAATTCTTCAAAGTAGTTTTCAATTTTAGCAAAACTATCTAATATAACTAACTGTTGAGTAATATAATTATAATCATCTTTCCATTCTCTATTAGCTTTTAGTTCATCAACGGTAAATGTAGTTTTCTTTTGTATATCTTCTGGGATAGGAATCTGTTTAAGTAAGTCTACATATCTATCTTTTACAGCAGCTATAGCTAATTGTTTAGCTTTATGATTAGTCAAACGAGGGCTATCGTTCTTTAACGAAAATGCTTGCCCTACAATATGTTTAATAACTGGTTGATTAATATATGCTAATATTTGAGTAATATTTAATGCATTATTATCTGAATCTTTTAAAATAGACAATAGAATAGAAGCACCTGCTGTCATTTCATTAATATTAATATACCCCGCAATTGGATTATTTGCATTATCAATTACAGCATTCATCAACATTACTAAATTATTAGAAGTAGTTCTTTCTTGACCATCATATTCAGATATACCAATATCACTAAGTTTGGATAATTTAAGACCCTCAAAGATACGAATATCATCATTTACTATATCGCCATTAGCATTTTCTTTAGTTAATCTAATATCTTCTTTTCCTTCAAATATTGCATATAAGGTATTATAATTAGCATATACTGAAATAAGATCTGCTCCAGATTGTTGGCTAATATATGAATCTCTCTGATATATCCAACTATTTATATCTCTATATTTAACAGGAATATAATCTTTTGCTTCTTCATAAATATCTGCAAAATCAATAGATGTAGTCATTTTATCATATACCTCTGGATTTAATAATACAGATTTATGTATATCTATATAATTATTTATAAGTTTATTTCTTTCTGTAAATTTACGATCTCTTATACTAACTAATTCCCATTTTTTAGAAGCTAAACTTTTAATTTGTTCAGTTAATCTTTCCGTAAGTTGTGAAAATCTAACTATTTTTCCATCTTTAAGATTACTAATCTGTAATTGTATATTATCTAACTTAATAAATAGTTGATCTAATTCAGCTTCAATTTGAACTAATTCTTCTTCTGTATTAGGCTTACGATTAGATATGTAATCTATTTCACCTTTTATCTTATTGTATTTAGATAAGATTTTATAAGTATTAGAATCTTTATTTATTTCAGTAGCAACTAAATCATTTAGTTCTTGAGATGCTTTATCTCTTTGTTCAACGTTTAATTTAATAGAAAGTTCTATCTTTTCCCATGTATCATTTAATTCTGTTTCATCTTCTTTGACAATGGCTAAACTTCTATCTAAAGGATTATAATAATATTCTTTTAGATATGAATAAAGTTTATCAATATCAAAGTCAGAACCCATTTGATATACAATCTCAGAAGGTACTATTACAGTATCCTTAATAGATTTAGGTAAGAAACCTACAATTTCAAAAGGTAACATATTACCATGATCTTGATTAGGAATCCTAAATCCAATACCTTCTAATAACTCTTTAGGTAATTTATTTATATCAATTGTAACTTTACCATTTTCATCAGTAGTCATAAACATACCAATATCTAAATCTTTTCCGTAATTATCTTTGAAATTCCAAGTTACAATTATTTGAGCAGGCTTAACTACTTTACCATCCTTTTTAACAAAAGACAAACCTTTACTTAAATCTACTCCAGCTACAGGAATAATAGATTCTGTATAATTATTAATATCTGTTTGAATATCTACAGGTTGAAAATCTATTCCAGGTATTTGTACCCAAGAATTACCTGGTATCTTATGTTTAACTAATTGCTTATTAATTATACTATAAAGAAGGGATTCTATTCTATGTAATTCAGAGTTATATATAAAAGGTAATACAAAAGTTTTACTTTCTTGATCTAATTTAAGAGCCTTAATAGATTCAGTTTCCCATTGTCTACTATTAGCCTCTTCTAATAATATATTTTTTATTTTATTTAAATCTGTAAAGATAAACTCATCAGTAAACTTATCTATAGTTATGCCTAATTTTTCTTGTAAACTTTCGATACCTAAATCAAATAATCTTTTACGTATCCATTCTTTTTCTAATTCTAATTCTTCTCCAGTATAGGTATTTCCATTGTATTCAAATCCTTCTACTCTTCTTAAACCAGAAAATAAACCTCTGTTAACTTGAGTAACAGTTAATATTTTAGTTTTACTATGTGGACTAATTGTGTTTAATCCATCAAATTGTCTATCGTGAATAGATATATAATCTGATGCATCAAGGTTATTTAAATTTTCATTAATATTACCTCTTTCATATAAAGGAAATACTGCATTATCTTTTACTTTAACTGCTGAACTATAAGACAATCTTTGAATATTATTATCTTTCATAAATTGTCTAATGGCTACTAACTTAGGACTACCTTTTACTACTTGTGGCAATAGTCCAAAATATGAAGATTTAGTTAAATCGGGATAAATAGTATCTTCCGTAGAAGAATATACATTAGTAAAACTAATAGGTTTAAGTACTTGAATGGGTATATCTAAATCACTAATTTTGTAATTATCTGGGTCTTTTGCAATACGCTCCATTACTTTATCATATTGCGACTTAGTAATTACATCATAAGATAATAATATTTTAAAATATTCAGTGTCTTCTAACCATTCAAATCCATCAGTAGATGTAATATTTTTATATCCTCTTTTTTTAAGTTCTTCAATAGTAGAATTATAATCAGGATCATTAACTACAATCCTATTATATTGACCACTTAAATTACCTACTGCATAAGGAGTTAATGCACTTTTTAATCTCTTTTGCATAGCTTCAGCAGTAGCACTATAATCAATAATTTCTCCTTGAGCTTTAGTAAAATGAGCAGGATCATTAACTGTAAGTAAATGTTGATCTATATTAAAGAAATAATTATTTAAAGCAAAATCTGCAATGGCATATTTATACAATCTATTACCAAAATAAGATGTAGCTTTAGTAACTTTTGCTAAATATCTATTGTCCATATACTTAGACCGCAAATAACCATTTTGTACAGTTATTGTACCAGAGTTAATAAAATCTAATTCGGTAGAAGTTACTAGTTGAGTTAAATGTCTCCTTAATAATTTTTTAATTACATTAATTGTATCTCTATTAATATTTAATACATCATTAGTATAAAGAATATCATACTCTTGTTGTGAAATAAATGAAGTACCAATACGAGGTTTAAGGTTTTGATAATCTAACCAACCATGTAAAATAAATCTTTCTGCTCCTTTATTGTAAGTTTGAGATTTAGTAGATTGTATTTTAGACCTAAATCTTATTATCCTTTTATACTCTCCTTTTACATAGTTAAAAGCATAATCTATCAATTCAGGACTTAATTCTAACTCACCTGATTCATTAATCTTTATTCCAGTAACAAGGTTATTAATAGCTTTAGGTCTGGTTATTTCAAATACAGGGGTTTGTGAACTATCGCCATATGTAATACCTATCATATAAGCATTTCTATAGCCTTGATTTTGAAATAGATTTAAAGCCATAGTATTCTGAGAAGTATTAACTGCTCCACCACGTTCTAATACAGTTGCATCAATACCTGCCATTTTAGACAAAGTGAGTGCATCAAAGTAATGTAAATTAAAGGTCAAATTTTGCCCCCTGTCGCTTTGTAGGGAACGTAAGAAAGGACTAAATTTTGAAATAGATGTTTGGAGTAGTTGATTTAATAAAGTGCTGTCAGATTGCTTAATTTGGGCTATAATAGAGGACAAACGGTTATACTTTCGTACAGTCCATATATTATCATTATTACTATTCCTTGTACTTAAAGAATATACTACAGAATTATTTCTATAGAATTGTTTGCTTAATGGTACAATATATTGATCATATAAAGTACCTGAGAAATTAAATTTATTATCAATAAATGGCTCATTGATAACAGTAGCATCTTCTAAAGTTCTAAGTAATTCTCCAAGAAAACTTGCTATAGTATTATTTTTGTAATAGGGATATAATATATTAGCATTCCAAACACTATTACTTGATTTATTTTGAATCTGTGCTTTTTTAGAATCAATAAAAGTTTTAAAACTATCTAAATCTATATTAAGTCCAAGTTTAGACAAAGAACCTAATATTTTATTTAAGTATTCATCTGAAGTAAAAGCTGTTTTAGGTCGTTTAGCCTTATCTTGTAAATCATACAACTCCTTTTGCTCTTTATAGTAAGTTCTAAATTCAGTAGCTACTTCTTCTACTAAGGCAGAATTAATAGAAGGAATATCAATTCCATCTACAGTAGTATAATTAATTAAGTTAGAACTTTTGATTCCTTCAACCCATTGAGCAATTACTCCTTTGTATCCATTAGTAGCTGATAATTCAGAATTAACATATCTATAACCTACAAGTTCTTCATCGTAATATACTGGATATCTTAAAGTTTTAATTGAATCATTTCTTGACTGAATAATATTATTTACAAATAAAGTTTTAAATGATGTAGCTGAATCAGTAGATTTAAGAGATTTTAATTTATTTATAACATTTAAATATACAGGTTTAACTTTTGCTCTATCTTCTAATATAGCTATGGCTTCATCTAAATTAGTAGCTTGACCTGCTATATCTATAAGTAAATGATCATATAAATAATCTATATCAGCAGGAACTTTAAATCCTAAACTATTTCTTTTACTTACTACTTTACCATCTTCATTAAAATCTAATTGATTAACTGTAGATAACATTAATCTAAATTTACCACTATGTAAACGAGGATCAATAGTTGCTTCTAAGTGAGGAGAATATTTAATTCTTTCATACATATTATCTTCTTCACCAGCAATTAAATCTTCTTCATTTACCATACCTCTATCTTTAGCTAAATCATAAAGATATTTAACTACTCTATCGTAGTTAGGTAATATTCTATTAAATGCATCTATTGAAGAATCTAATCTTTCTTGAGTATTAATACCCAATAAGGCTAAATAAGGCTCTTGTTTTTCAGTTAGATTATTAATATCTGCTTCTTTAATAATATCAAATACTTCTTCTAATAAAGTTCTTATTGATTCAATAGATTTAGATAAATTGTTATTATCTACGTTTGCATCTTTATTTAATATATTATCTATAACTCTACCGAATAAATAATTAACTACATCTTCTTGTTCAGATAAACTATTAAATACATCAGTAAGATAATTTTGCTGAATAATTCCAAATTCAGTTGAGTCATAATTAACTTCTCCTGGAGTAAATGCTATAGAATAACTTGAATCATCTTCATCAAATAAAGGTTTATGAGTATCTTCTACCTCTTTTGTATCTATAACTTCAACTACGGTATCAGAAACTTCATATTCTCCAAAATAATCTTCAAGGACACCTGGTGTTTCTAATCCATCTATTCTAAATTGAGTTTCAAATTGAGCCAAAGGAATACGAGAAGATTCATATTTAAGTGTACCATTAATAGTAGTAGTCAATACATCTTTAATAAAATCATTGTATCTTGGATAACTATAGGCTTTAGTTAATCTTTTTCCAGCTGAATCATAAACAGGTAAATTAAATTCACCTGATGTATTAATCTTATCTAATTTAACAGAAAGTGGAGTAAAAGATAAAGTTTTAGTTAATGCCTCTATATACTCATCCAAAGATATTTCAACTGGAGCATTAGAACCAGATACAGTTTTAGTAAATTTAACTTTAGTTTTTGAAGGATAGTAGTTATAATAAGTTTCATCAGCTGCTACTCCAAATACTAAATTACCGTATTTATCTTTACCAAAGAAACCTTTCTTTCCATCTTTTTTATCTAAGTATATTCTTTCTCTTACATTTACAAATTGGTCAAAAAATTCAACTAAATTATTATCTATATCTCTAAGAAAACTTTGATTTTCTAAAGTAGGATTAAGAAACGCTCTTGTAACATTAATAATAGATTTAGCTATTTGAGCAGCCTTTAGATTTGTTTTACTATTTATATCTAAGGATGAACTATAAATAGGAACAAATTTATCTTCTCCTCTAAATTTAAATAAAGCTAATAGTAAACCATTTGGTATTTCAGGCATAGTTTCTCTTTCAAGAAATGTATTAACACCTGTCATAATAGAACCTGACTTAACAATACCAAAAGTATTAATATCAGGCATAGCATCTTTTACATGTTTACGTTCAATAACAGGTCTATTTCTGCTATCTAATACTACTTTTCCTTTTTCATATCTTACATTCGATTGAGTCCAACCACCTTCAACTCCAGTTAATTTACCATATACTTCTTTACCTTCTGTTAACATATTATAAATATGTTTACGTATAGCTTTAGTATTTTTTATTTGATGGGGTAAATTAGGTATAGTCACACCTCCACCTATTGAAACATCTGGAGCAACATTGTTTATTATCCAATCTAAATTATGAATCCATGTATCTGTATCAATCCACTTTCCATCTTTTTTTAATTGAATTTTAATATGCATTTTATTATTGATATAATTTTCATCTGCATCCTTTTTAATAGAATCTTCTTCTCTTGGATCAAATACATATCTTAACTCTGAGCCTATTGGAGCAAGTTGTAAATCATATTTTCTATCTATAAGATCATTATCTATAGTATGTTTGATTCCTCCTACATCTTCAATATATTTAATACCTACGTATGCAGCAGCAGTTGCTCCATCTATTATTTTATATGGAAAGTCTTTATTAGTTGGAACTCTTTTACCTTTTATTACTTTAGCTCTTATATAATCATAATGTATATTTTCAGAAACTACTACTGTATCTATACGGTAATCTTCAAATTCTTCTTCTGGAAAGGATAAGTTTTCTATATCCTGTTTCTTTTTATACGCTTCTTGTAATTTTATTGCTTTTTCGTTATATTTTTTTCTAACTATTTCTTGAGGAGAAGGTATAAATCTCATCTTTCCATTAACAACTTCTCCCGTTCCTTCTCTTGATTGGTAATAGTGATGGATTAATTCAGCAAGGGATATAGCCTCTTGAACATCCTCTGGTGCTATCCATGCTTTTGGATTCCTTAAAATCTCACCTACATGCGATTTTTTAATAGGATTTAATTCAGCTGGACTTATTTGATATTTAGTAGCTACTTTATTTATTAAAGAAAGTAATCGTGTAATAGCATCCTCCTCTGAAATTAATTCATCCAATTCCTTTTGCATTTCCATCCGCAATTCCACAAGACTTTCTTCTAATTCTTCTTTAGGGGATAAACTTGTATCATCAGCTTCAATTGGAGTTTCATCAGTAATAATATCTTCTACGTGTTGAACATTCTTTAGTGCTCTATCCATAACAAAAGCAGAGCCATCTAAAAAATCATAATATGAAGTAAATATACCTAACACTTGTTGTTTTTGAGCATCAGATAATTTGCTATTTTTAATAGCATCCATATCATTCTTAACTTTAGCTAATTCTTCTTGGAGCATAGCTAAGTTTTCAGGAGAATTAATATTAGCAGTTTCTTTAATTTTGTTTGCAAAAATAGTATTAAATTTATTATCTTTAAATAAAGTATATAGAGTATTGCCTTCTACAAGACCACTAGTTAATTTATAATTATAAATATCAATTGGTTCTTGTGTAGGAGTTTGTTTAGTATTTGATTGCTGAGGATTGGGAGTAGACCCTTTAGGAAAAGATGATGATGAAGGGGGAGAATCCTTATCTGCCTTCGTATCTGGTTTCACTGCATCATCAATTTCTGGAACTTCTTCTACCACTTCATCCGATTGGGCATCTTCTTTTCCTGTGGGTTTTTTACCCTTTTTAGCATTTTCTATTTCTTCTTTATTCCTTTTTTCTTCTGCTAATTTATTCTTACGTAATTCTGCTGCTATTTTTACATTAGGGTCACTTGAAGTTGCAGCAATTTTATCTATTTCTTGAGGAGTAGTTGTAATTCCAATTTCCTTAATTATATCAGATACCTTATCTTTATAATCATTTAATACTCTATCTTTGTAACTTTTTAGTTTATCCTTATCAGAAATAAATTGTTTGTATAAAGCATCTGTAGTATTTAACATACTTGTTGATAAACTTTTATCCCTATTTAAAGCAATAAGAGTAGATTCAACAGAAGATTGATTATTTAAATAATCCATTAGTGGATTAACTATAGTAGATTCTTGTTGTCCAGAGAAACTTACGTTTAATTCTCCTTTGTCATTAACATTTGTAGTTATATTTGGTCCCTTATCTTCTGTAGAACTTGGTACATATTTACTTTTAGTGTATTGTTCTATGTCCCTTTTAATTTCATGTGTAAGTAATTCGCTTTCTTGATTTATTCTTTCTATCCTCTTTGATATTTCTTCTTTGGTTTCATTTGTAGTTTCGCTTCTACTATTAATATTAGGCAAAGATAAATAGTCATTCATTGCTTCTCTGACTAATTCTCTATTAATTTTAATTTGCCTATGTTTATCTTTTAAACTTTTTAAAGGGTGATTTGCTTCATCTTTAGTATATTTTTCTTCTGCAATACTTATTGCTTCATCAAGTTCTTTTATGTTTTGACGAGATAGTATATTATTAGCTTTTAATCCTAATAGTAATTCTTTAGCTAAAGGGTCATTTTGATAGCCTATAGATAAATCATTATATGCTGATTCATAATCTAGAGCTAAAGTTTTATACAATTCAGCTTTTTCTTTATAATCATTTCCAAATCCTAATTTGGCAGCATCTTCTTTAGACGCTTTGCTTATACCATCTAATATATTAATAACATTTTCAGTAGTACCTGTCTCAAAGGCAGGTCTAACAATAGTATTTAAAAAGTCTAATTTATTAGCTTGTTCAAATTTTTCAGGATTAAGTAATGTTTCTGCTTGTGTTCTTAATTGTTCATAAGACTTTTTTCTTGCCCCAGTTGATAATATGTGAGATATAGTTTGCATACCTGCTCCACCTATAAAACCAGACAGACCTTCTGTTAATCCTTCGTATGAACCTACATGTTCTAAATATCTAATTACTCCTGGTCTATAATCTTGATTAGTTCCAGTAGCTATATCTGTATTTCTTCTTGCTTCATTTTCGATAAAGCCTGTATTTACTTCTTGTAAATATTCTGATATACCAGATTTAAGAAAATCTTGTCCTGCAACTTTAGCTTTAAATAAAGGGCTCATTCGAGCAGCTTTAGCCATATCTTCAGTTAATGCTCCAACTGCCTTAGGAGAAAATGCTCTACTTCCCCCCATATATTTAAATAAAGTAATATATTCTACTAATTCAAGAGGAATATTAAATTTACCTCTCTTTACTACTTGTTCTGCTAAATCAGCAGCTTCTTTCATAGATTGAGTATATGCTGAATTATTTAATTCAGAAGTTAATCTATTATACTCATTTGTATCTATTAAACCTGCGTCTAATTTCGCATTTAATGTTTCTAAACCTTTGGTTACTTTATCCGCAAATAATTTTTCTTTACTTTCTGCAAAAGTTTCTACAGCACTTCTCATATGCTCATTATAATTCATGGCAGTAACAGACAGTAAGGGAGCAGCTATATTACGAGCTTTAGTTGCAGCTAATGTTTCTCCTAATATTGCTTCAAATAATCTACTACCTTTTAACATAGAATGTGCTACTTTAGTTCCTACCATACCAGGAACAAAATAACCTAAGCTCTTTAGTATTTGATCTCCATTCTTTAAAAACCAATCAGAAGAACCTATTGTTGGTTTATCATCTTTTGTATAAATAGGTAAAGCTCTATCTAATGATTCTTCTTGTTTAATTAACCAATTATTAAAAGCATTACCGTATTCTGTTTCTACTTCATTTACAGAAGTAAACATTTGCTCAAAGTCTAATAGGTAACCAAACGGTTCAACTACAGAAATACCAGCTTTAGCTATACCTCTTGTGAGCATATTACCTAATTTATCTACATTAGGTTGTTGTTCTGCTCTATTTTCTAACAACATTCTATATTCTTCTGATTCAGTAAATCCAACAGAGGGTATATATCCTCTATCATATCTACTAAAATCATCAACCCTGATAGACCTTGCCAGTCTATCAGGATCACCCAATTTAAAATTCTTATCTTTTAATTCATCGGCTTGTTCTTTTAACTTACCGATATTTAATTTTAAATCTGACATATGTTATTGTTCTTCTGCTAATTTATTAAATGCGTCATGTACCGAACTCATTGTTTTCCTCCTTGCATCTTCTTCACCTAACCCTTGATATAAAATATCACTTACAGCAATAAGTAAATCATCTTTTGGAACATCGTTTAAGGCAATAGATTTATTTTGTCTATAAGCTAAATCATAATTTCCATTATCGTTAACTGTAAAGTCTATCATATATTCAGGAATGTTCTTAAATATAGTACCAGGATTTCCTCTTGATGTTCTTAAAGCATTTAAAATTTCTCCCGTTACATCTTCGATATTATGCTCATCAAATGAATCTGATACACCAATAGTTCTTGTTCCAAAGTTAAATAATTTAGTACGGTTAAATTCTAATTTACCTGTCATTGGAGCAATAGGACTGTACATAGATTCTCCTAAGTAATTGGGAATAATAGCACCTGTATTAGAACTACCGTCTGCTTTACCAATCTCTTTGATATATTCTACCATTTCCTCTTTATCAAGTACTCTTCCATTGGTAAAATCAAAGAAATTAGCATTTGGCATAGAAGTCAATATGTTATCATATCTAATTCCACTTGTAGAAGCACCTGCACCAAAAGTATTATCTATTATCGCTTTTGATGCTTTATCATCCTCAACTTTATTATAACTAACTGCTGATATGGTTCTTCCATATATATTCTTGTATGCATCTAATATTTTTTCTCTACTGCTCCTTTGCTCTTTAGCAGATAATTCATTGAATAATTTACCTGTAACAACTTGAGAAGCATAATCAATCATATGTTTATTAGGATTGCTATCTTCTAATGTAACTTTATCATCTACAACTCTACCCATTCTCATACTTCTTGATACTGTATTTACAGCACGAGTTAGTTTACTTGGTGTAATATCTTTACTTATATCAACACCTTCGTCTAATACTGGAGCAACCCCTTCTGAAGTACCTTTTTGTTTAGCTGCTTGTTTTCTATATTCTGCACCAAACATTCTTGCTTGTTGTTGTCCTGAACCTGCTTGATAACGAGTATTATCGTGATAGAAAGAACCTGCTTGTTTATAAGGAGCAACTAAATCTTGAATTAACTGACTTGGAGATATACCTGTAATCTTAGCACGATCGTTAATATAATCCATTGCTTCTTTATCAGTACCTAACATACCAAGTAAAGCACTACCTATTTTTTCAGGAGTTCTGTACTCTACTCCGCCCTGTCTTATATATTTAACATAGGGTGTTTCTTCTAATGCTTCTTCTTCTGTAAGATTAGGATATACTTCTACACCCGCTGCTTCATTAAATTCTTTTTTAGTTAAATATTCTATATTTGGTATTCCATCAGCAGTCTTAGTAGATTGAATTTGCGACATCATTTTCATAAGTCTATCAGGAATATTTACCATTTTTGCAGGCATTTCAAATTCATCATAAGTGTTTACATATGCTCCAGTTTCATGGTCAGCTTGAGTAGGTTTAAATGCTTGATTATAATAATGAGTATATTGATCTCTATCAAATTGTCCTGATAAGAAACCTTCATGTACCTGTTGCTTTTTAGCTTTATATTCTGCATTCCTTTGAATAGCTGCCCTTAAAGCAGGATTACTTGTAAAATCTCTGACCATTCGATTTAATTTACCTTCCATATATCCATCATTTGATTTAGATATATCTTCAATGCCAGATAATAATTGTTGACGAGTTTCATTAACAATACCATTATCTTGAACATTAATATCAAAAGTTGATAGAGCCTGGTCTAAACCTTGATAGGTACTAACAATTCTTCTATTGTTATTATCTAAAGTTTCAAGCATTTTACCAATTCGCTCAATAGGTCTTGGTATATGCGTTGGCTTATAAACCCCAAAATTTAACATATATAATCATTATTAAATTGTACAAAAAAGCAAGCAGATAAGACACAAATGTAAAAAAATTAAATTTAATAAACAAGTATTTTGATAAAAAAGTTTTCATATTTTTAATCTTTTATTAATTCATTTAAAGTTCTCTTCATTACCAGATTACTTAACCTTTGTAACTCTTCAACAGATTCATTACCAGTTATTTTAATTCCATAAGAAGCACCTAATGCTTTTAAGGACTCAATATCCATTGATCGAGCAGTATTTCTATCAATAAAACCTTGTGCAGTCTTAACGCTTGAATCAGTTAACCTATTTATCATATCTAATTTAGTAAGTTTATCTGTATACCCTTCTGAATTATTTATGTTTCTATATTGTGTAGCTAATTGATTGTTTTGATTCAAGATGGCAATATTTTCCATTTCTTTTTTCCTTTGCCTTTCAATTTCTTGAGCATAACTTTTACCCATAATTTGTGAACCTCTTGCTACTGCTTCTCCTAATCTATTCAATGCTGAATTAGCATCTGAACTATTTCTTAATATACCTCTGTTTAAAGTACCCATTGCTCCTCTAATATCACTTCTTTGTTCTTCAAATAAAGGAGAATTAATTTTAGTATCTTGTAGTATTACATCGGGAGTTTCTAACATAGGTCTTTTAGTTCCATAGGCATCTGTTGCAGTAATAACATTACTTAATATTTGAGCACCTGCTAAACCTTTTTCTATATTATCTTGTGTAAACATATTATCTTGTACAAACTTATTGGATTCAAAAACATTGTTAGCTTTAGTTACCATCTCTTGAGAAGAAAGGTTATTTTTCCTAAGGTTAAATTCAGTAGGTTTATCTCTATTTATCTTAGACATTTTAGGCATTAAAGGAAGTGCTGTGCCTCGATTAATATCTCTTTTTATTATAGGTTTGTTAGTAGTAGTAGACTTTACAGAAGTAGTTTTGGTGAGAGGGCTTGTAGTATAATTACCATTATTAGGAATATATATATTAGGATTAGATATTATATTAGGATTAGATATTACATTAGGTATAGGTTCTACAGGAATAGCACTACCATATCCAAATCTATTAAGTTGTTCAGGAGTATAATATCCAACTGGTAAACCTTCTACTCTCAAGTCCACCATTCTTTTTCTTTTATCATCCCCTACCCAACCTGTATTAGCATTTGTTCTACTCTGTTGAGTTTCAATTGCTCTCATTCCAAATACATCATTAAGTTTTTGAGGATTAAAGCCTTTAGCTAATAGATTTTTATATTTATCAACTTCTCCTAAATCATCACTAATAACTACAGGTGTTCCATCAGACATTCTGACAACTAATTCATTGTGATCTATATTGACAGGTTGACCATCTATGTTAGCATCTATGGTATCTGTTCCCTTTTTATTAGTTTTAACCTGCATAGTATTTGGAGCAATTGGTATTTCTTTAGCAGAAGTTGCTATACCTGGAATACCACCTTTCGATAAATTAATATTTGAAGGCATGAAATCAAAATTACGATTATCTAATCGTCTAATTTTTTCTTTGTTAATTAACTCCTTTGTTGACCTTGTTAAAGTAGGATTATCTGATTTTCTTGTATCTATTTCATCAACTATAATATCTACTAAGCCTAATCCTAAATCAACTAAAGGTATATTACCAGGAGCTTTAGTTTTCATACCTAATGCTTCCTTCATATCTGGAGATAATTTAGTTACAGATTTAATAGCTTTGTATGGATTTAACTGCGAAACAACTTTACCTGTAGTATTAATACTTGGCCCAGCAGCTTGCATTGCTTTAGAAGTTCCTATGCGAGCAGCTTTTATAAATTTAGGTACTGTTCCCGCCTTGTCAGATAAATTAATATAAGGAGTAGATTTATTTGTCATAGCAGTTCCAACTTTTTGTAAACCTTTTCCTACTGCATAGGGTACTCCTGTCACAGTAGCACCAATTCCAGCAGCACCTAACCATTGCTCTAAAGTAGTTAAAGGTTCATCTTCTTCAATTATAGGACTACCACCTTTTGAAAAATAAGTAAATAATTTATTACCATCTTCATTATATGTCCTACCTCTATTGATCATATTTAATCTTTTAACTTTAGCATTTTCTTCCTCTAATCTTTTTTGTTCTTCTTGTTCAGCTTGATGTTGCATAACACCTGTTACTAAACCTATTCCAGCACCAGCAGCTGTTCCCCAAGGCCCAAGTGTACTACCTGTAGCAGCCATAGAAACAGTATTGTTTACAATACCACCTACTGATAACTTAGGAATAGATTTACCAATTCTTCTTACATTACATTTCATCGTGTAACTATATTTGAGTGAGCACTAACTGTTAATATTTTAAAAATAACAGATGTATTATTTAAACCTGCGGGTTCTTCTCCACGAGGTTTAACATAAGTTAATCTGACTATTATATAAGGGTCAATAAATAAATTATTATCATACCAATTAGTAGTTAAAGGACTACCACTTAAAGACTGTATAATATTTATTTTAGATAAGTCTACTAATTGTTGAGTTTTATCTAAAAGTTTATCTCTAAAATCACTAAGTTTCCATGTACCACCAGTTAATCTAATATTATCTGAGGTTAATCCTATCTTATCGCTATATCTCAATTCATTTAAGATAGTAGCTTCATTGAATGTACCATCTTTTTGTTCTACTCCATCCCAATAAACTTTAGTTACCCAAGAAATAGCTTGAAATAATTTATCTACATCTAAAGGTAAATTAAATACTAAGTCTATAGATATATCTCTACTATCGCCTCCATTTAAATATATATTTCTAAATACTGATTCAGATTGTTGATAAACTATTGAGTTAGAACTATGAAATAAACCTGTTCTATTACTAAAGCTATAATTAGGTACATATTCATGAAACCATCCCCAAGCCTCTATTTCAGGATAATAACATAAAGTAAAGTAATCCTCATTCATTTCTCCTGAATGATCAGCATATGTTTTAACTAATAATAACCTTGTAAGTTTTTCATCCCATACTAAATATATACCAAATTGAGTAAAAGGATTATCTATATGTAATTTTTCATCTGTAGTAGCTTCTCTGTATTCTACTGGTTCTTCATCATCAAATTCTATTACTTCTCCATCATCAAAGTAATAAATATAATCTTCAAGTAATAATTTAGAATATTGAAGATTTGTACTAAAGAATTTCTCTAATCCTAAATTAGATATTTCTTTTATTTGACCTTTAACGTAATGGAATATTTTACCTTGTTCTCTATCAACTATAAATATACCATATATACAACTTACTACACCAAATCTTGACTGACAGCCAACATAACCAGACTTATCATATCCTATTTCTATGGGTTTAGTATCGAATAAATTGGAAGAACCTAAAGCAGATACTATATCATTTGTTACTTGTAATTGCTGAATATTTCTAACTACATATAAACCTCTATGATGTAATATTAATAAATCATTACCATCGGTAGCTAATTGTATAATCTTACCTCTATTGGAAACTGATTCATAATATTCATTTGCTAATAAAGTTCTCCAACTTTGAACTTTACCTTCTGCAAATTGCTTTAAACTTTTATGTAATCTATATGGAAATTTATTAGTAAAATCATTTTTAATATCAAATATAATATGAGGTTCAATATTATTTAATGAAGTATTATCTGAAATAGGACTATAATATTCTTGCCATTCAAATGGATAATCTATTTCTAATAAATCTTTAACTTTTTGCCATTCAGTATAACCTTTACTAACAAGGTTAGAATCTGTTTCTTCTTCAGGTCTATTTCTTATTTCTCTTCCTACAGTAGTAATCTCTGATTTATTTGTAATAAAGTTAACTTTAGGAAAATATATTTCATAAGGTTCTTTTCCAGAATATCTTAATCCACTATTTAATATGCTATATGAAGGATATAAGAAATAACTAAAGTTAAACCATTTCCAGGGATCATCTGTTATATTATGTATAAATGTCCAATATCTTGAAAACCCTATTAAATTAAAATGTACATCTCCACCATATATTTTATTTGATTCAAATGTACCTTCTCCGAAAATAGGTATTAATTGACCAGTTCTTACTAATTTTAAATTAGTATAATTAATATAAACATTAGGTTTAAAATTATATAAAGTAACAAGTAAATAATTTTGATCTCCATAGGAAGGAACTAATGGGTCAAAAGGATTTATGTTACCATCGGGATAAGTAGCTAATTCTGTTGTATCGTATTCTAATTTAATATTTTCTTCTCTTTCTGTATTATTATCAGTTGTATTAAAGGAATGCCTATTAACATATTTATTTTCGGTAATTTTAATAAAATCTTCTTTTCCGTAAGGTTCAATTATAGAATCTACGTCATATATTTTACTTGTTAAATATCCATCAGGTTTAAAATGAGTTGCTGTAAATTGTTTTTTAGTAGATAGTAAATCATAACAATTAAACATAATATGATCTGTTTCTTTATCTCCATCATACCATCTTTCTTCAGTTTTATATAACATTCCCTGTCCTAAAACTGTTGAGTTATCATTATTTCTTTCAGCATATAATACTTCATAATATTCACATTTATCTGCAATTTCTTGTGGTATATAAACATTCTTTAATTTAATACCTAATATTGTACCAAATAAAGTTCCATCTTGAGCTAATATGTTAGTTTGATCTAAAATTGTTACATATCCAACAAAAGAACCTATTGTGGCATATCCTGTTCCAGTAGTAGAAGTAATAGATGAACCAACTATATCTACATATTCACCATTATTTAAAGTTACAGATATTCCTGGAGTAGTTAAAGTAGTTAAAGATGTAACAGAAGCAGCTAATGTACTAACACTATATAACTCACTACTTCCATTTTTAACTATCTTTAGAGAAGTTACTCCATTTGTAGCTACTTCATTTAATGTATGATAGAAAGTGCCAGTTATTCTTGGAGTAATAAATAAAGTAACAGGAAAAACATTATTATTAGTATATCTCCTATTATTAAAACTCATTGCTCCAACAGGAATATCTGAATTATCAAACCATAAAGCCTTTTGATATGTATAAGGAGTTGCTGTATAAGGATTAGATAAGGTATATAAAGTATCAAGATTTTGTGTATTTCTTAATACTGTTAGATTTTCATTTAAAAATTGAGTACCTGGAAATTTATGATGTCTTATCTTTTGACCTACTAAATTAATTCCTCCTGATATAACATTTCCTTCATAATCTACTGCTCCATTAAATTCTTGATCTTCTGCATTCTTATCTAATTCATTGGGATAAATTTCATCTTCGTTTTCCCAATAACTCATTGTACCATCATCTTCACAGGTATCTAATAATTGAAACGTTTTAGCATTAGGGTGAATACCTTTGTTATTATCTAAAATTGTTATATCTCCTGCTACTGGTGGTCTACCTGGAATATGAAATGCTTGAGTTACTTTATGTCCGCCTTTTAAATGAAATCTTATAAATAATGCCATTATTTCTCCTGGCATAAAACTTTTCTTATCAAATAGAAATACAGGGTCTTTATGACTACCTTTATAACCATTCATGCTTACAGTATCTTCATATACATACTCAACTTGTATATTATTAGCATACTTTTGGTATCTTATTTCTTTTTCTGTTTCTAATCCTGCTAACCATAAAGTATTATCTATATTTATCATAGCTTCTACTTTATCATAGTATGCAGATTTAGTAATAATCGTACTTAAATCTACTGCTTCAAAACCCTCAGTATTGGAAAGTATATATGAACCATAGTAATCTGATATAGTTCTAATATCTGATATATAACAGTTATATATATTATTAGCCTTATGTATAATACCAAATTTAAATCTTTTATATTTTGTATCTATATTGGATATAGATAATTTAAAGGATTTATTAGTGTCAATATTAGATTCACAGCCTTCTATTTCTATAAAAGATTTTTTAGTTGAATCTTTATATATAAATATAGGATTAGATAAATGACTAAAATTACCAAAACTTCCATCTGGTAATTCATATTGAATACAAGTATAATATACACCTGACTTTAAACTTCCTCCAGATTCAATAATTTCAGTAAGTTTGAATATAGGTACTTTAAATTCAGAAAATAATTCTAAATATAATAAGTTTTCATCTATTACTTGTTTGTTTGAATCAAGACTAACTGTAAATGGTAAATCATCTATATTGCATATCTTAGGAGTATTATGATTATCTGACCATACTACTATTAATTCTTGTTTGTAATTATAATAGTATTCTCCAAATACTGGATAATTAGTATTAAGATTTAAATTACCAGAAAATATAATGCTGTATTCTCCATTTCTATATACACCTATATGAGAATTTTTAGGTTGATTTTCATTACTTATGACAAAAGTAACAAATTCAGTAGGAGTAGTAATAACTCCTATTAAAGTACCTAAATCTGCAATGGCAGATATTATTTCCTCATGTCCATATTCATTTTCAAGAGCATCATATTTAGAAGAAAACATTAGATTTTTACCACCAACCCAAGTATTATTAGGTTGATTTTCTAAAGTATTATCTCTATATAAACCTTTATTTAATTTCATTATATATTAATTAAAATGTAGTGAAGCCAAAGTCAAAACATTTGTTCCTGCTGATTTAGTTTCAAATATATGCCCACATTCTTTGAAGTGAGTATCCACTGCCGGCAAACCTGAACCTGAATTATTTATACCTATTGCTCTACCATCATCATCTGCTGCTATAAGTATCTGCCCCGTTGCACAAGCAGTAGAATCTTTCAGTAATACTTGACAAATAGAACCAGTTACCCACATCCACATTTCAGCATCATCAGCAACTCCCGATTCAGCACAAATTCCAATAGTATCGTACTCATTATCCTGTGGGATAACTTTATTATCTTCTGTCTGTGATATTGCTAAAAGCATTCCTTTTACACTCGTTGCTTTTGTTCCATTAACAACTTTAACAAGAAAGCCTCTTTCGTTTGTTACTGGATCGCTGCCTATTGCAGACATTCCATCACCTGTTGTTATTACTTGCAATGCCATTAGGGAGTTATTATTTGTTTAGTTACCCAACTACTTGATTCTCTTCTTTGAACTATTAGATTATTTCCGTTTCTACCTTGCCTATATGTTCCATCTATATTAGGCAATCCCCAATATATCCAACCATCATCAGATAATACTTTATTATATTCACCTCCTGCAAGATAGTGCATATACGTAGGAATTAAAGGAGAAGCTGCACCAAAAGTTAAACTTACATCGTATAGATGAAATTCAGCAGCACCATTTGTATATAACTGAAGCCTTGTTTGTTGACCAGCTTCTAAATATACAGTTACTCCATCCCAAGTCAATTCGCTATCACTCTCCATGCGAACTACTCCATATTGACCTTCTATCCAAGATGAACCATTATAAATATCTATTCTTGAACCAACCTCTGCTCCACCTGTAGTATTTCTACCGATTACAGCTAAAGAATAATATCCATCAAAAGGAACTTCTATTGATTCAAAAAATAGATAATTAAGCCCAGAAGCAGCAGAAAATACTGCTATATGACCATGTAATCCTCCTGAACCTAAAGCTAAACTATATCCAAAATTTAAAGATGTATCTATTTCATCCCTAAGATTACCATTTTTCATAAAATTTAAACTACTTATAAATCCATGAGAACCAGCTTTAGGATGGGAAGTAGTTATCATTGGTGTACTCGATGCTAAACTCAAAGGCATATATGTAATAAAACTATCATCTGCTTGAATATTCATAAATACACCAAGATTGTATATTCTAATATTCTTTAATGTAGAATCAAAACCTATGCCTTTATCTATATAAGTACCACCTTCAAAAATAAAACTAACATCTTTTACATTAGCATCTGATATTATAATAGGTAAAGTTGCATCTGGAAAGAAATCACAACCTACAAATGTAACCGATTGTGCTACACCTGTACCATATACTAAAATAGGAGTTATTTCAGGTACTATATTATATCCAAATTTACAACCTATAAATATATTTTGGTTAAATTCACTTAATCTTCTAAGATTAGGATCATCATTCCAAGTACCTAATTTAAGAATCCATTGACCTATTGTACAATTAGACCATTTATTATTATATTGGGTATCAAATGTACCAAGTGGTTCTAAATCAGGAGTAGTTAATCCAGTAGTTAAAGTTTTAAAGAAACAATCATTGAAACTGGATTCCATTAATCCTACTATAAGAAAATCACCCTCTGTTTGGATTTGCTTAAAATGTAATCTTTTACAAGCATTAACTTCAATTAAAATAGGAGTAGAGTTAGTAGTAATAAATCTTGCACCATTACCATCTACAATTAAAGAACTTGCTGTAAAGGTAGTATCTGATGGATTTCCAGATAATACATTTTTATTACTTATTGTAACTTTACTATTTAAAACATAATTAACTCCCCTTAGAGTTAATACTCCTCTGGTTATATAAGCAAAGAAACTATTAAAAGCAGATGAATCATCTGTTACTCCATCACCTCTTGCTCCAAAAAATTCAGGAAATATTCTTTTATCTACTCTTTTGTACCTATCTCCAGATGCAGATACTATAGTCATTATTCCATCATCAGCAGTAGAAGTATCTCCTGGATCAAATTCAAAATCTCCTTCTAATCCATTGTTTGAAATAAATATAGCAGGATTTTGCAAAGATATATCTGTATTAGCTATTGCTCTAACTTCCGAAATAGTCTTAGATATAACTACTTTATTAGTAGCTTTAGCATAATAATAAGGATCGAGTTCTTCAATTAAATCACTAAATAATTGTTTATATAATTTACCATTTACTTCTCTTACAATTCCTCCTATATCTACTTTATGATCAAAACCTAATAGATTAAGTACTCGTAGATCACCAAGTATAATAATACCTGTATCATCTGTTACAGGATTAGTTTCAGTAAAAATTTCATATATGTTAAATAGATGATCTATATCATATATGTCTGCACCTAATTCTATAGTATAATCATAAGCTAAACTAAATCCATCCGAAGATACTAATGCTGGAGCAACAGTTATACTATCTTCATCTTTCCAAGAAGTAACTCTTTTGGCAATACCTTGTCCTAATAATTTATCTAATTCATTTCTCCATTTAGGTATATTGGAATCAATAGTTAATATTTGATTCTCATCTCCTTTCGGAAGTCTTGTTAAATTTCCGCTTGCATTTCTATAGTATATATCTCCAACTGCATCACTACCTAACTCAATACCGCCTGCTATGTGTAAATCTTTTATTTTCTTTGCTATTGTACCTAAATCATAAGCATTGTTTGAAGCAGGTTCTAAAGCACTCTCTCTAAGAGTTAATCTTAATACATTATTGACTTCATATTCTGCATAACCATTAACGCCTGCAAATACTTCAAGTTTGGTATTACCACTTATTATATAAGAACGATCTCCAATTACTTTTGCTAATTCATACAAGTTAATTCTAATGGATTTATCAGAACCAATTCTACCAATAGCAACAAAATCATTCTGATCTTGAATATCAGAATGAGTTAAGGTAATTTCAGCATCTATAATTTTTGTCATTCTGTATAATAAGGATTAAATTCTACAGTTTTATGATAATTATAATCTACAATAAAAGTTCTTAGTATTTTACTTATTTCACTTCTTGTATCCGAATCTATATTTATTACAGAATTTCTTGCTATTTTTTTGTATTTTTCCCAAGCTAAAGCTGGATTAGTAAATTCATTATTATCCTTTAAAGAGAAATTAGGAACTAAGTGTCCTCTTTCTAATAACCTTTTAAGTATATACCAATCTAAAGCAGTTAATACATCTTCATTATCAGGTATTAAAGGAAAATATAATTTTAAATTAGCATCTAATTCAATAGGTAAAACTTTAATATAAATTCTAACATCTCCTGTTTCAAATGTAGTAATAATATAACCATTAGATAATTCATATTTTGCATAAGGATGGTATATTTCAGCATTAATAGCAGGAATAGCAGTATTTATACCTTCAATTCTATCTAATCTCCAACCTTCATATTCAACTGCCATTAACTCTTTAGTTTGAGGTGGAATAATACATTTATAATCTACTACTGAATCCTCAACTACAGCATCTTGTAGAGCTACAAATAAATCTAATTCCCCCATTCCTTGATGAATCCAATTAGGAACTCTTGATATAAAACCAGAGTAATCAATATTAAATCTATCAAATACTCTGGCTATACAAACTTTAGAAGATATAGTCAACATATCTTTATTGTTTTAGGTTATTGCAGCACTGTAATTGTTAATGTTCCTTCTGAAATAACTTCCACAAATAAATTTGTTTCTGCTATTTTGAAAGTAAGGACTTGTTGACCTGGATTCGATAAAAGAATATTTCCAATGGTAGATGATGTTCCCTCCACAATTTCTATTTCCATTTTTGCTACTTCCCCAGCGTCTCCTTCAGTTACATCATCTGAAAGAATCTGTAAATAATAATTTCCATTAATCAAATTTCCATCTTCAGCAAATGCTCTGTCAATGTATAAGCCTGGAATTTCAGTATCCCTTTCAACACTCGAAGCACTTGAATAGACATTAAGTTGTCCTGTCTGTATAACATCTACATCAATAGTGCCTTCACAAAGTTCACCAAGATCTCCAATACTTACAGCAAGAGTTTGTTCACTTGAGTGCTCAAGAGTGATTGTTACTTCTGCTGTTCCATCAACAAATGTTATAGCCGATATGTTAACCACTCCACCGTTTCCTTCGTTTTGATTAGAGGAAACAACATTTACTGTTTGTTCACCTGTAATTCTTTCTCCAGTTTGGTCAAGTGCCTGACTAATTTTTATAACAAATGGACTACCTTTTTCAATAATCAATGGATCAGTTGTTAATAACATAGTACCAGGACTGGCATTAATTGCAGTCATAGTTCCTTCATCATCTACTTCTACTTTCCAAATCTTATTTTCAGAAGATAAAAGTAAATACGGCTTAGGAGCTACTATTTCATTACTTAAGTATACTAATACTTCATTTAGTGATTTTATTTCTTTGTTAAGTAAGTCTACTAATCTAATTAAATCAGATTCTATATTACCCTCGTTCCCAAATACAAATTCTATTTTATTCATTTTAATATGGATATAATTCAAAAGTTCGTGTACAATAATATTCATCAACTCTTTCCAAAGCTAATATCTTATCTCTTAACCCTAATTCATCTGTTTCAATTATTTGCTCTACTGTTCCATTTTGATTAGTAAAATCTATCTGACTACGAGTAGAATTTCTAACAAGATTAGTAGGTACAATATTATATAAATGACTATTTGGATTATTACAATATCTATGGTGTAAATCTACCCAATAACTATATTCTTTATCTAAATAAATATGCCATTTAATATTATACTTACTCATAGAATTAATAAATGAATCCCTTGATATAAGTTTAGCTTCATATTTTTTAAGTAAACTTGGGTCTAATTCAGCAGCCTTTTCTTTTAAATATTTTAAGGATGCTCCCCAATCTACTTTCTTAATTCCTAAGTTAGGTTTATTCTTTTTAATAGTAGGCTTTCTTACAATTTTAATAGTAAATTGAGGAATAAGTCTACCATAATTTTCACCAGCTAATATACTCTTTTGTACATTATTAAAATAACACTTAAGTACAAATTTAATGCTATCTTCATCTATGTTTTCAAATTGAGTATAATATTCTAATCTTTCTTTAGCTACTTGTAGTTGTTTATACAAATTAACAACCTCTAATACATAAGTTACTACTAAAGAACTTTTGATTTTAACAAAATCGTATGATTTATTAGCATTATTCTTATCTATATCTTTAAGTATAGATTCAGGAATTTGCATTTTAGAAGCATCTTGTTTTAGAATTATATGTATTAATTCAGTAATATACAAATCACTTGAATAATCTAATACTTTAATTCTTAACGCATTAATGTTATTCGATAAGCTATCAATTACTGACTTATTAGTATCTATTTCAGACCTAACATTCTGTATAAAACTTGATACTACTGCATCTACAAATTCTTTATTAGCTGGCATATGTTTTTAATTATTGTCTAAATGAGGACTTATAATTTTATCTTTATCGTCAGTTAATGATAATTCAGTAGCTAATAACTTTTCTTTAACTAATTGAATTATATCGTCTGGCATAGGAAAATCTACTGTATCTAAATAAGTAATACCTGCTTGTTTAGCATCCAATGATTCATCTTGAATAAAATCATAAGACGAATGAACTCCTTCTACCATTATATCAATAGAAGTTAGAGGTTCATCTTCATCTATTTCATTAGGTACATAATATACATAAATATAACCATTTAGATAATCATATGTAGGAGGAGTAACTAATGATTCCTCTTCATCTACTTGGTATGCTTTTTGTACTGCCGGTAAAAGTTTATAATACTCTAAAGCAGCAGTATTTATAAAAGTAAATGGTATTTGACCATTAATAGACCCTACATAAGTAAAAGGATCATCAGTTATATATCGAACTGGTTTAGCTACTTTATTTATAGTTCTAAAACAGTTACCTACTATTTCATCATTTAAACTTGAATCAGCTATATTAACTCTCTTACAAGTAATAGAATATCTTGTCTTAAATTGAGAGTCTATCCCATGCTTATTTATTTGTTGTCTTATATATACAGCTAATTCTTGTTTATATATTGCTTTAACTCTCTCTTTTAACATATCGTCAAAAGGTCTATTGAGAGATAAGGCAATTTGATCTGCTATTTGTTTTAATGTAGCCATATATTAATTGTTTACATCGTATATATTACTGAGTCTATCTTCTACATTATTGGGTTTAGCTACTGTTTTAAAATTATGATCTATCTGCTTTAAAACTTTATTAAAATTATCTTTTTTAACAACTTGCTCGTAATTATTTTTTAATTCAGTACATTTAGTATTTAAACTATTTATATCTTCTTTCACTTTAGTTGAAAATACAATAATCCAAAAAACAGAACTTATAATAATAGGCAATAAAGTAGAAATGGCAGTATTAATAGTAAATTTATTATCCTGCTTTTGCATAGATAATACCAATTTTTCTAAATTTTCATATTGTTCTTTTGTCATTTCTCATTTCATTTATTATTTCTTCTATTCTATATAACTGATCTGTAATATCAGTAGCTTTCTCAAATTTCAATGTTTTTCCATTTATTTCTTTAAGTACATATATTATATAAAATACTTTATTTAGCTTATTATTATAATGTACCCAAGTATAAGGTTTGTTTAAAGTTAAATCCTTATTTACACAAAAATCACATTTATCAAATATTCCTTGTAAGGCTATGTAACATTTCTGTCCAATTACACTTCCGACTTGTTTTTCCAAAACATCATTTATGTATAAGATTTCATCATTGGATATATCTACAACATAAACAAAGTTTCTGTTATTATTTAAACTTATTTTAAGTATTTCATTTTCATCTGATATATTAGAAGTAGATATATAAATATCTTTAATTAATTCTCTTAAGTCAAGATATAATCGTTTGCTCATATTGTATTCTATGGGTTTATCACTATTATTTCATCTTTTAGTACAAAAGCATAAGGCTGTGCAACTCCGTTAATTTCATTTATAGCCCAACCCTGCCCATGAACAGGGTTATCAGACACTTTATCAAGCTTCTTGTTCAAACTCAACCAAATCATGTTCAATCATGTAAGACCTAAGTGTTTCAATGCTATCAAAGCCTATTAGTTCACACGGTGTACCGTGTTCACTTTCGTAGATCACATTTTGAAGTATCTCAACTTCATTACCTTGCACTACTTTCAGTGCGAATGGATATATTTCTCTTATCATATGTTTGTCGTGTTAAGGGTGAATGTTGTAACACCCTTTGTTGATTTGATACTGTTAATTAGGTACTTAGCTTGTTCAGCATCAGTTCCGAATTCGTCTGCTGTTGCTGCTGCTATTGCTGTAACATTAGCTGCTATCTGTTCTCTGATTATTACCGTTGCTGGCAGCGATGTACCTGTGTTGTTTAGTACGCTGTTTAATAAGGGTATCAAGTCAACGTAGTCCATAGTGTTACTTCCAGCGCGGTAATCTAATAATTGTAAAGTCGTCATGTTTGGCTTTGGGCTTCCTGTATTTCCTAATATATTACCTGTCCAGTTGATGCTATTGCTTTCTAACCACAAGACAGTCAATCCCGTTGGCAATGCCCCTGTATATGTCCAGTTGATATTACCATACAAAAGCAAGTAAGTTAATCCAGTAGGCATCGCACCAGTATATGTCCAGTTGATATTGCTACCTTCCAAATACAATAAAGTCAATCCCGTTGGCAATGCACCAGTGTGAGTCCAGTTGATGTTACTACCTACCAAACGCAAGAAGGTCAACCCCGTTGGCAATGCCCCTGTATATGTCCAGTGAATGTTACTACCTTCCAAACGCAAGAAGGTCAATCCCGTTGGCAATGCTTTATTACCAGTTGTCGGTAGTGCTGTTGCTAACGCCGTTACTTGTCTGATTTTCTGCGTCAAAGCAGGCAAGTTGTTCAGATTCCAGCTAACAATAGGCATAGTTGCATCCGTGCCAGTGTAAAAAACAATAGTAGGATAGTTTATGCCATTATGATTTCCAAAACTCCTAATCCTATCAGCCCTCTTTATCACAAGTGTTCCTGATTGGTTATTGGGGCAGGATATTACAACAGTATGTTGTCTAAGCTGTACACCATCAAACAAAGCATCATTAATCACTGTTGTGCTTACAATCACAGCGCTTCCAGTAGCTTCAACTGTTAAATCAGCCGTAGCTGAAAATGTAATTGTACCCTCTGTGGGTGTTCCACTTGTTCTTCCTGATACAGGTAACACTAAATCCCATATAGGAATATTAGTAGTATTAAGTTGGAAAGTTGTTACTCCTTTACCTCCATCTATCACAGGTAATTGTATTCTATTAATTAAAAATCTACATTGTTCAGCTTGTGAACCAAATTCATCTGGGATTGCATTAAGAATGGCTGTTACATTCCCTACTATCTGTTCTCTGATTGTTACTGTTGTTGGCAAAGTACCAACATTGTTAATCAGACTATTAAGTATTGAAATAAGGTCAGCGTAGTCCATTGTGTCGGAAGGAGTGCGGTAGTTAAACAGTGATATATTACTCATATTAGCCTTAGGTGTGCCTGTATTTCCTAAAATGTTACCTGTCCAGTTGATATTGCCGCCTGACAAATACAAGTAAGTCAATTCTGTAGGTATCGCACCAGTGTAAGTCCAATTGATGTTGTGGCCTGACAAAATCAAGAAAGTCAATCCCGTAGGCAATGCTCCAGTGTAAGTCCAATTGATGTTATTACCCCACAAAAGCAAGAAAGTCAATCCCGTAGGCAATGCCCCTGTATATGTCCAGTTGATGTTGCTGCTTTCCATGTACAAGTAAGTCAATCCTGTAGGTATCGCACCAGTGTATGTCCAATTTATGTTATTACCTGACAAACGTAAATAAGTCAATCCAGTAGGCATCGCTCTATTACCAGTTGTCGGTAGTGCTGTTGCTAACTCCACTGTTTGTCTGATTTTCTGCGTCAAAACAGGTAAGTCATTCCAATTCCAACTAACAATCGGCATAGTTGCATCCGTGCCAGCGTAAAAGTTAACCGACGGGGTACTCGCTCCATTATGATTACCAAACGCTCTTATTCGATCTGAACGCCTGATAATTAACGTGCCTGATTGGTTGTTTGGGCAACTGATTACAACGGTATGCACCCGAAGCTGAACGCCGTCAAATAAAGCATCATTAGCCCTTGTTGTGCTTACAATTACAACACTTCCAGTCTTTTCAACGGTTAAATCTGCTGTTGATGTAAATGTAATTGTGCCATTTGTCGGAGTGCCTGATGTGCGACCTGATACGGGTAACACTAAATCAGCACGACCAATTGTAAATTTGCTATTGCTTATATATCTGTTCATTGTATGCTGAAATTAGTAAATGGAAACTCATTGCCATTTTCCGCCTGAAATGT
>Ga0209835_1000041_pt1 | contig 84015 bp, 73 predicted proteins | sample LakKivwa52mmetaG_FD_184138 | JGI IMG/M metagenome (GOLD analysis project Ga0209835, IMG submission 184138) | Anoxic lake water microbial communities from Lake Kivu, Rwanda to study Microbial Dark Matter (Phase II) - Lake Kivu water 52m metaG... | ecosystem: Environmental > Aquatic > Freshwater >...
CATCGGATAAGGTGGGGGTCGGAATCCCCCCTAACTCTTTAATCAGTTCTGGATCGGGACGTTTGATCTCATCTTGAATAATATACATTCATGCCTCCTTTTTGGGCCATTAAAAATAAAAAAAATAAAAAAAGCTTGACATCTTTTTTAAAGTGTGCAAGTATACTGGTGTCCAATTGTTCTGAACACTTTTATATCCCGGTTGGAGTGTTCCTGTCAAGAAAATTTTCGAAGCCTTTTGAGCGGGGGCCTTACCCCTGGCTGAAATTTTTTGAACGCCTTTTAGATCGATGCAAATCGAGCCTGTGCAGAAAACCTCTGTTGTTCAAAGCGCCATTTCCAAGATCAAGGAACTGATCGACCAGAAGTACTTCAAGTTCGGGGAGAGGCTTCCGCCCGAGCGGGAACTCGCGAAACTCCTGGGGATCAGTCTTCCTTCCCTCCGGGAGGCCCTGAGGGCGCTCAGCATTCTGGGAATCGTTGAAATGCGACCCGGGAGCGGGAGCTATCTTAGAAGTTCCATGGGCGATTGGTCTTCCGATCCCTTCAGCCTCCTCTTCCATCTCAGCAGACCGGTTCACATCGATCTGTTTGAGGCAAGAATGGGAATTGAAGGGGTCATTGCGGAGCTGGCTGCAAAAAAGCGGACCGGAGAAGATCTGGAAAACATGGAGGCTGCCCTTCAGAGCATGAGATCCAGTTTGAAAAACAAAAAAGAATACATTAAATACGAAATTAAGTTCCATCAGGCGATCATCACGGCAGCAAAGAATACCATCCTCGAAGATTTCATGGAAAAGATGTATAAGATCCTTTACGAAAGCCGGAAAAAAACGGTTGAGCAACTCAAAGATGTCTACAAAGAATCATATATCGAGCATGATAAAATTTTCCGGCACATCCAAAAAGGAGACCCGAAAAGAGCCAGGAAGGCAATGACGGAAAATCTCACCAGGGTTGAGAAACGGTTTCGACAAAATACAGAAAAAGGGGGTTGTTTGGGCCGATAAGAATCAATCCGGTCCAGTGTGTTAGAGCGGAAAAACTTTATAAACTCATTTCAAAGAAAGGAGAAGGACGATGAAAAAAGGATTCAGTGTCATGTTGGTTTGTCTGTGGGTTGTTGGAGGCCTTTTATTTACCCATTCTTCGGCAGGGGCTCAGGTGACTCTTAAATTTGGCCTGATCGATAGCCCCATGAGCGCCTTGGGCCAAGGCGTCACGATGTTCGGGAAACTCGTTGAAGAAAAGACGAAGGGGCAAGTAAAGATTAATATCGGTTTTAGCTCGGCCTTTGGGGGATGGGCCGCCCTTTTGTCGAGTGTGGAGATGGGTTCGGTCGATCTGATGATTGAGGACATCGGATCGTGGGAATTCTTTGACCCCGCCCTGAGGATTGTTCGTTTTGCTTATGTTTTCCGGGATTATGACCATTATGTCAAATATTTAAACAGCCCTGTCTGTGAAGAATCGAAGAAGAAGCTACTGGCAAGGGGGCACCATATTTTACTGCCGAATAAGGATGCCGTCTGGGTCAGAGGGCCTTACCGGGTTTTAGCCAGCAAGAAGCCAGTCTTCAATGCGGATGACGTCAAAGGTCTGAAGCTCAGGCTCTATGAATCAGAAACAGCAAAAAAAGTGTGGGGACAGGCCCTGGGTGCCACGATCACAGTCATTCCCTGGGGAGAAACCTATTTGGCCCTGAAGCAGGGGATGGTTGAGTCGGTCACAAGCCCTCTCGATTCCCTTTACGACATCAAATTTACAGAAGTCTGCAAATATGTGACCGAGATTAAAGAGTTCTACCAGAACCAGATGATCACCATCAACAGCAAGAAATGGCAATCATTCTCTCCAGCCATCCAGAAGGCCTTTAATGAAGCGGCAACGGAGGTTGCTCGCGCAATGAATACAAAGCTTTATGGTCAGGTGGAGAAAGATATGCAGAGGATGATGGATGACCACGGGGCTTCCTTCCTCAAAGTCAGCACGAAAAGCTTCCAGGATAAGGTAAAACCCTACGTCGATGAGCTTGAGAACCAGAATTTCTGGCCGAAGGGGCTTTACGGAAGGATCCAGGAGATCAAGTGAACACCGTTAGAAAGCTTTCAACTTTCTAACGGGAAAGCTCACACGGGGCATTAAACCCCGTGTTCGCTGAAAAGGAAACAATCACCATCCCCGCAGCAGAGCTGCGGGGCTTTCTAACGGGGTAAAGGGAGCACCCGGAATTCAGTATTCGGAAGACAGAAGGGTATCGTCAGTAGTCAGTTGAAAACCCCCACCCTCCTGAGAGACTGTGTCGTAATTACTAATTTGTCACCCTGAACTTGTTTCAGGGTCTCGTAAGTTCTTGGAATGATTAGATGCCGAAACAAGTTCGGCATGACATTTTTTCAGTTTCCCCTATTGCGACACAGCTTTTGAGAGGGGGGGGGTTTTGACAGAGTTTGATGGCGGAAAGCCGTTTAAGGGGTTGGGATGGCCACCTTTTTAAAAGTATACAAAAAATGGATGGACTTCCTGGTCAAGGTCGAGTCCGCGGCCTGCATGGCGATGATGGCCTTTCTCATTCTTATGAATGGGATGGGGATCTTCAACCGGTATGTGCTAAACCGGCCTGTCCTCTGGGTCCATGAGCTTACCATTCTGATCGGGACCTGGCTCTTTTATGTGGGAATGGGATTGCTCTATGCGAGAAAAGAGGACATCGCCCTGGATCTTTTCGTGGGAAAAATGTCCCCGAAAATGCGCTGGTTCACCCAGCAGGTGATCCAGTGGTTAATCCTTGTCTTTCTGGTCATCCTCACCTTTGAAACCTATAAGCTCATTCCGTTTGTCTCCATGTCCGGTTCAATGCTCAGTTTCTCTCTCGGCATTAAGGATGTTTATTATTATATTCCAGTCGGCATCGGTGCAATCCTGATTTTCATCCCTGTTTTCTACCAGACATTAATAGAACTGGGGACTCGTCATCAACAGGGCTCATGAGGTTTTCATGGTTTCTATCTACATCTTCGGCTCCTTTGTCCTTCTGATGCTTTTTAAAATGCCCATCTCGCTTTCGATGGCCATTTCGAGCCTCATTGGTCTCCTCATAGCCGATGCACCTCTGACCACCATTCCCCAGTGGATGGCCCATGGAGTCCATAGTTATCCTTTGATGGCGATCCCGTTTTTCATCTTTGCCGGAGGGGTTTTGAATGCTGCCGGTCTCACGACTCGCATCTTCGATTTTGCCAATGTCTTTGTGTCGAGATTGGCGGGAGGGCTGGCCCATGCCAATGTGCTGGCAAGCATGATCTTCGCGGGAATCTCGGGTTCCATGGTAGGCGATATCGCTGCCCTTGGGCCCATCGAGATGAAGGCAATGACCGAAAAAGGTTATGAAAAGAACTTCAGCGCCGCGGTATGCGTCAGTTCCTCGATCCTGGGCCCTATTATCCCGCCCAGCATCATTCTCATCATCTATGCCATCAGCGCACGAGTCTCCATTGCCAAGATGTTTCTGGCAGGGGTGATTCCAGGCATCCTCATCGCCGCCATTATGATGGCCTGGATCTATTATGTGGCCAGGACAGGGAAGGTCAGGTGTCCGCCGCCTGAAAAACTGCCGAGAAGACAAAAATGGAGTGGATTTAAGGGTGGGATTTTAGCCTCTATAACGCCCTTTATTATCCTCTGGGGAATTGTCGGGGGAGTAGTCACGCCAACGGAGGCCGGCATTTTAGCGATTGTCTGGGCGGTGATTGTAGGCCTCGTTCACAGGGACATCGACTATAAGAAATTTCCAAACGTCCTTTACCAATCAGCCATCATGACGGCCCACATCATGTTTCTCATCGGTGTCGGGACATTAATGGGATATGTGGTGGCGCTGGACGGGACTCCGGATAAACTGGCAGCCTACATGACGACGCTGACCACTAACAAATATGTGATGTTAGTGTTGATCAATGTTTTTCTGCTGATCTTGGGATGTCTCATGGAGCCGACGCCCGCCCTTTTGCTCTCCTATCCCATTTTTGAACCTCTCATTGCGGCCTACCAGATCGATCCTCTCCATTTCGGGATGATCATTTGCTATAACCTTACGATCGGAATGCTCACGCCCCCTGTAGGCCTGGGGCTTTACGTGATGTGCTCCGTGGCCAACGTCAAGTTTGAGCCTCTCTTAAAGGCCTGCATCCCCTTTATCATTAATCTGATCGTTTCCCTTGTCCTCATCACCTATATCCCGGCCCTATCCACCTGGTTTCCCAACTGGGTGATGCCGGGAAAATGAAAAAATGATTCCATCCTCAAATCGGACCTGCCGGTTTCCGAAATTTCTCCCGCCGTTCCTCGAAGAAGGAACGGTCCACCTTGATGTTTCCGATGAGGCAGAGGTTTCCCTAAAATGGGAAGAACAGGAGCCGATCTTTGACTCCGATATCGTCTGAATACCGGATGGCTCCGACGCGATCCCGCCCGAGCGCATCCTCGTATTCCCGGTTAAAAAATGATCTTGACATCGACTTTAAATTGTGCAATTATTTTGGTGTTCAGGTGATCTGAACGCTTTTATATCACGTTTCGAGAAGGAAGAGATTGGAGGTCAGGAATGGCATACCGGTTGGGTATTGATTCAGGAGGGACCTTCACCGATGTGGTCCTCTTTGACGACAAAAAGAAGGCCCTTCACATCACGAAGACCCCGTCAACCCCTGCCAATCCGGCCATAGGGGTCATCAATGGAATCCAGAAGATTGTCTCCCAGGTGGGAATCGAATCGAATGAGATCGCATCCCTCGTCCACGGGACAACAGTGGCTACCAATGCCCTCTTGGAATATAAAGGAATTCGTACGGCTCTTTTGCTTACGGAAGGGTTCAAGGATATCCTCTCCATCGGCCGGCAGGACCGGCCCAAGCTTTACGACTATTTTGAAAAGCGGCCCGCCCCTTTTATCCCGAGGCATCTCCGGTTCGAGGTTCCGGAAAGGATTCTCTATGACGGGGAGATCCTGAGGCCTCTTGACGAGGAACAGGTTCGAAGCATTGCTGAAAAACTGAAGAAGATGGAAATCAGGGGTATCGCAGTCTGTCTCCTCCATTCCTATGCCAACCCCATCCACGAAAAGAGGATCAAGGATATTTTCAAGGAGTGTTATCCGGAAGCCGTTGTTTCCGCGTCCCATGAGATCCTTCCTGAATTCCGTGAATACGAGCGGATGTCAACGACCGTGATCAACACCTATGTGATGCCGATCATCGATCGGTATCTTCAAGACCTCCAGCGAATGATGCGGGAGGAAGGCCTGACAGCGGACCTCAATGTGATGCAGTCCAATGGCGGCGTCATGACCTCCCGGAACGCCGGGGAAAAGAGCGTCCACACGATCCTGTCCGGACCGGCGGGAGGCGTCATGGGGAGTCTGGCCATCGGGAATCAGATCGGGATGAAGAACCTGATCACCGTGGATATGGGCGGAACGAGTTTCGATATCTGTCTGATTCACGAAGGAAAGATTCATTTTACAAAGGAGAGTGAAATCGGAGGCCACCCGATCAAAATCCCCATGATCGACATTCATACCATCGGCGCGGGGGGAGGGAGTATTGCCTGGATCGATCCCGGCGGGTCCCTCCGGGTAGGTCCGCAGAGCGCCGGCGCGAAGCCCGGCCCTGTCTGTTACCGGCTGGGAGGGGAGGACCCCACGGTTACCGATGCCAACCTGGTCCTTGGAAGGCTTGATCCGGATTATTATCTCGGCGGTGAAATGTCCCTGGATGTCGAAAGCGCCAGACGGGCGATCCTGGATAAGATAGCCCGGCCGCTTAAGCTCTCCCTGGAAGAGGCCGCGGAGGGGATCGTCAAGGTGATCAATGCCTCCATGGTTCGGGGCATCCGGAAGGTTTCCGTCGAAAAAGGGTATGATGCAAGGGAGTTTTCCATGATCTGCTTCGGCGGCGGGGGTCCCCTTCATTCACTCGAACTGGCTGAAGAGCTGAAGATCCCGACGGTCGTTGTTCCCATTTCTCCGGGGGTCAACTCCGCACTGGGACTCCTGATTGCGGATTTCCGATACGATTACAGCCAGACCTTCCTTAAAAAGACACAGGAGGTGAATCTCGATTCCTTAAACCGGGCCTTCGTAGATCTTGAGGTGAGGGCCATTGAGCAGATGCATGGGGAAAAGATTCCCAGGGAGGACATGGTCATTCTTCGAAGTATCGAGATGCGTTACGCGGGCCAGGGATATGAGCTGGAGATTTCTGCCCCCGGCGGGATGCTTGGCCAGAAGGATCTCAAGCGGATCAACGACACCTTCCATCAGACCCATCGCCAGCTGTACGGCTATGCTTCTCCCCAGGAAACGACGGAGTTTGTCTATTTACGAATCGCAGCCCTTGGGAAGATTCCAAAACCTAAGTTCAGTAAGGAGAAGGAAGGGGACCACAAACAGGCCCGGGCCCTGAAAGGAAAGAGGAAGGTTTTTGTTCAGGGTAAATTCGTTTCGCTACCCATTTATAAAAGGGCCCTGTTTAAGCCCGGTGACAGGATTTTGGGCCCAGCCATCATCGAGCAGATGGACTCGACCACTTTTCTTTCCCACGGACGTCAGGCCACCGTCGATCCCTACCTCAACCTCATCGTTACCATAGGAAAACGATCATGAAGAAAGAGAGCAGGAAAAAGAAGATAGACCCCATTACCCTCGAAGTGATCCGGAATGCCCTCTACTCTGTCTCGGATGAGATGTCCGCAGCCCTCATTCGGACGGCCTATTCCACCAATATCAAAGACCGCAGGGACTGCTCATGCGCAATCTATCTCACGACCGGCCTGGTGGTGGCCCAATCGGAAATCGGCACACCGCTGCATTTAGGGGTGATGCCTGCCGTGGTCGATACGGTCCTCAAGCGGTTCCCCCCGGAGACGATGGACCCCGGGGATGACATCATCATGAACGAAACATACCCGGCAGGGCCGGGACATCTGAATGATGTAACCCTGGTTTCACCGGTCTTCTATAAAAAGAAAGCCGTTGCCCTCGTCGCCAATCAGGCCCACCATGTCGATGTGGGTGGGTATGCCCCCGGAAGCATGCCCTTCGGCGTGACCGAGACCTTCCAGGAAGGCCTCCAGATTCCACCCGTGAAGATCGTGAAGCGGGACGTGATCGATGAAGAGATCGCCGCCCTGATCTCGGACAATGTCCGGACCAAGACGGAGTTCAGGGGCGACCTCCTGGCGCAGGTGGCTTCAAATAACGTGGGGGAGAGGCGGTTTCTGGAACTCCTTACCAAGTACGGAGAGGAAACCGTCATGCTCTACCTCAGGGAGATCATGAACTACTCGGACCGGCGAATGCGCGACGGGATCCGGAGGATACCCGATGGGACCTACGGATTTGAGGATTACATGGAGGGCGATTCGTTTACGGAGGACCTGATCAAGATCAAGGTCAGGGTCGAAGTGAAGGGAGACGAGGTCCTGGCCGATTTCACGGGTTCTTCGCCCCAGGTCCAGGGGCCCCTGAACTGCAGAAAGGCCTCGACGGCGGCCTGTGTCTATTACGTCCTCAAATGCATTGTCGACCCTGGAATCCCTCCCAACAGCGGTGCCTACCGGCCGATCCATGTCATTGCCCCGGAGGGTTCGATCCTGGACTCCCAGTACCCTCACTCCACGGTTCATTCCAATATCATCACGACCCATCGAATTGTGGATGCCCTCATGGGGGCGTTTCTTGAGGCTGTTCCCGAGCGGGTCATGGCAGCCCACCATGGGACTCAGAATCTTCTCAACATCGGAGGGACGAACCCGAGAACAAAGAGGTTGTACAACTATATCGAGACCTATGGAGGCGGCCAGGGGGCCTTTCACTGCCAGGACGGGATGGATGGGGTCCACTCCCACATGACCAATACCCGGAATGCCCCGGTGGAGGTGATCGAAGCCACGTATCCCCTGCGCGTGGAGCGTTATGGTCTGGTCGCGGACTCTGAAGGACCCGGGAAGTTCCGGGGCGGAGTGGGCATGCAGAGGGAATTCACCTTCCTTGCCCCTGAGTCCACCATCACCGTAAGCTCGGATCGCAATAAGATCCATCCCTGGGGCGTCTTTGGAGGTAAAGAGGCGGCCAATGCGAAATGCCTTTTTTTCGAAGAGGGTCAGGAGACTCGATTCCCTTCGAAGATTACGAGGAAGGTGAAGCAGGGAGACCGGTTTCGGACTGCCACCTCCGGAGGGGGAGGGTGGGGAAATCCCCTGGAGAGGGACGCCGAAAAGGTAAGGTGGGATGTTCTGGAGGGTTTGGTTTCGGTTGAACGGGCCCGAACCGAGTACGGGGTGGGGATCGATCCAGATTCATTCGAAATTGATCGTGAGGAAACAGAAAAAAGGCGATCACAAAAAACCATATAGCAAAAAGTCCATAGGATATTAGGATAGCGGGTAAACTTGACGCAATCCATTGTCAAATTTAAAGGGTGACTCTATGCCCTCTGTTCTATGCCATTTTGATAAGGAGACATAACCATGGAACCCAATTTCATTACCTTGAATACCCCTTATTACCGGCGTCTTTCCGATTCCCAGATCCAGGTCCTTCACGACAGCACCCTGGAGGTCCTGGAACATACGGGGGTCCGGGTCCTTGAAGAGGAGGCCCTTGACCTGTTTAAAAAGGGAGGCGCCGATATCACCGATGGAAACCATGTCCGGATTCCTTCCTGGCGGGTGGAGTGGGCCATCAAAGCTGCACCGAAACAGATCGTCCTCTATGACCAGGAAGGTAAACCTGCCATCCGCCTCAGGGGCCGAAACTGTTATTACGGGAACGGCTCCGATCTGGTCAACATCATCGACCATCGGGACAACCAGAGACGCCCCGCTACGCTTCAGGATATCCGTGAGATCGTAGCGGTCCTTGATGCGCTGCCCCATATCGATTTTGTCATGTCAGGTTTTATTCCCGGCGACATCGACCCCGAGATCGCGGAACGCCACCAGATGCAGGTGATGGTTGAGAACACGAAAAAACCGATCATCTATGTGACCACGAGTCTCCCCAACACCCAGGCCAAGGTGGCCATGGCCGAGGCGGTTGCGGGAGGAGAGGCAGAGCTTCGCCGGAGACCTTTCTGCGCGAACTACATCAACATCGCCCACCCCTTCCGCCATAATCCTGAGAGCCTTCAAAAACTCCTCTTTCTTGCAGGAAAGGGATTACCGGCTATTTACAGACCATCCATCGTGACCCGTGGCATTTCAACACCGATCACGATCCCTGGTTTTCTGGTCGCAAATAATGCGGCCCAACTGACAGGCCTTGTCGTTTCCCAACTTAAAAGGGAAGGAACCCCTTTCATCCGGTGCTGTCATTCCGGGGGGACCTTTGACATGAGGACCACCGTGGGGCTCCACTCCGCTCCGGAAGTCCGCGGGTTCCAGGAGGACCTGGCCCACTGGTACGGCCTGCCCAGTTTCGGGATCGGAGGAACGAGCGCATCCAAATGCGTGGACCAGCAGGCCGCCCTCGAGGCCGCCCTGACGCTCATGTCCTCGACGCTCAGCGGCGCCCACCTGATCCACGACGTGGGATATTTGGAATCAGGCCTTACGGGGTCTCTTCCCCATCTCGTGATCTGTCACGAGATCATCGCGTGGCTGAAGGCTTATATGAAGGGGCTTGAGATCAATGATGAAAGCCTGGCTCTCGACGTGATCGACGAGGTGGCGCCGGATGGGAGTTTCATTGATTCCCAGCACACAGTGCGCCATCTCCGCGAAGACCATTATCCGGAGCTCCGGAACCAGAAGCGATTCGAAGAGTGGTTTGCCGAAGGGGCTATGACCCTCCTCGACCGGGCCACGAAGAAAGTGGAAACGATCCTGGCTGCCCACAAACCGAGGGAACTTCCCGAAGGAGTACGAAAGGCGATCCAGAAAATTGTTGGCAAGGGTTGAGGATTCGTCTTTTTCTGATTCCCGAATATAAGGAGATTTCAACCATGAAACTTGCCATCCTAAACGGAACGATCATTGACGGCACGGGTGCGCCCCCGAGATCTGGATCGATGGTGGTAACCAACGACCGAATCACCGCCATTCTCAAAAAGAACGATCCGCTACCAGAGGCGGATCAGACGATCGACGCTCAGGGAGGGACAATCCTTCCTGGGTTGATCGATGCCCACGACCACCAGACCTATCACAATACCTTTGGGGTCCTGCAGTGGCAGTGGACCCTCCCGAGGGATCAGCTTATCATTCGATCCTGCATCGCCGCCCTTGATGCCCTCCGCCACGGGGTCACATCGATTCGCGAGATGGGGGCAACAGGAGCGACCAATTTCTCCATCAAGAAGGCCATCCTTCAAGGCGATCTGGTAGGCCCGAGGATTTTTACCTGCGGAATGCCTTTGACCATTACGGGGGGATATGCTTACTGGATCTGCACAGAAGCAGACGGAGTGGAGGGGGTTCGCGCTGCGGCAAGACAGCAGCTTAAACAGGGCGCCGACTTTATAAAAGTCATGGCATCCAATGAGAAGCCAATGCCGGGCCGGGAAGAGCAGAGCCTGGCGCAATTTACCAGGGAGGAACTGAGGGCTGCGGTGGAGGAGGCCCATGCTGCGGGAGTGAGGGTTGCCGCCCATGCCTGCGGCTCGGAAGCGATTGAGCGATGTCTCGATGCAGGCGTTGACACCATTGAACATGGCGTCTATCTCAACCGTGAATTGGCCCAGCGGATGAAGGAACAGGGAACCTATTACAGTCCCACCCTGGGGATCTACGAATTCGATACGGATCTGTTCTGGCGCCGCGGGAAGGCAAAGGCGGAATTCTGTAAAATTCTCATGAAGGCCCACCGAAAACATTTTGAAAAAATCCACGATATCGGGTTGAGGTGGACCGTTGGAACGGATGCCATCGTTCCGATCGCCACGGAGATGCAGAAGCTGGTAGAAGCCGGGCTCGATCCAATGACCGTGATCGTTTCCGCCACGAGGACCAATGCCGAAATGATCGGACGTCTGGAGGACCTTGGAACATTGGAGGTTGGTAAGTTGGCGGATATCTTAATTGTGGATGGAAATCCCCTGAAGAACATGGGCCATATGGCAAATGTAAAAGTGATCCTTCAGGGAGGAACGATTTACTATCCTGACCAACTTTTGCCGATGCTTCCGTCCATGCAGCCTCCCTCGCCCGGGGAGACCTGAGATCAGCTCGACAGCGGCAGATGAAGGAAAAATCTTTGTTTTGGGAACTATTTAAATAATAAATCCGGTAAAAAGGTCACAAGGGAAGGAATCAAGGTGATCAGAACAAGGCTGATGAGAAGGGGAATCAGGAAAATCAAACTGGCTCGAAACACTTTTTCCACCGGAACCTGGCCGACATCGCTTATGATGTAACATAAAATCCCCATGGGAGGCGTCAACCCACCGATCATCAGGTTCAGGGTCATGACAACTCCAAAATGGACAAGATCAATCCCGAGTTTCGATACCATTGGTACCAATACGGGAGTGGCGATGATTAAAATCGCCATGGTATCAAGAAACATTCCTAAAATAAGAATGAATAGGTTAATGAGGAAAAAGACCAGCAAGGGATCTCCCGTGAAAGAGAGGATGAAATCTGCTGCCCGTTGGGGAATGTTTTGGGAGACCAGAAGCCAACTGAAAAGGGTGGCATTGGCGACGACAAACATCACACTGCAGGTGACGGTGACCGTTTCAGAAAAAATCGATGAAATATTTTTCGTGGTGATTTCTTTGTATAAAATTCCTAACAGGAATGAGTAGGCCACGGCGATCGCCCCCGCTTCCGTGGGGGTCGTGATCCCGAATGCGATACCGCTGAGGATAATGAAAGGCAGGAGAAGGGGAAAGAAGGCATTACGAAAAGAGCGGACCCCTTCGCTCAGGGAAGCCCGGGGGCGAACGGGCATCGTAATTTTCTTCGCCATATGGTAAACAAGCACCATCATCAGGAAACCCATCGCCACTCCCGGGAGAAGTCCGCCCATAAACAGCCTGCCGATAGAGACCTCCGCCATGACCCCATAAATAATCAAAACGACGCTGGGCGGGATGATGGGGCCGATGGTTGAAGAAGCAGCGCTGACGGCAGCACTGAAGACAGGGTCATAACCTTCTTCCTTCATGACCTTCATTTCAATGGCGCCCAGAGAGGCTGCATCCGAGACTGCCGTGCCTGAAACTCCGGCAAAAATCATACTTGCCAGTATATTGACATGTCCCAATCCGCCCCGGATATGTCCGACCAGGGTGCTTGAAAAGTCGAAAATCCGCTGCGACATGCCCGAGGTATTCATCAATTGACCGACCAGAATATAGAGAGGGATCGCAAGCAAAGGAAAACTGTTTAACCCAGCCGATAGACGTTGAGAAAGGACCGTTACCGGCATTCCGGTATAAAGGAGATAGGCTAAGGAGGCAATCCCCATCGAAAAGGCAATCGGGACCCGGAAGACCATCAAGATTAAAAAACCACCGATTAAAACGAACGATTCAAATGGCACCTTCATTCTCCTCAGATTTAAATGCCTCGATAATCCTCCGGAGGAAGTAAGAGAAAATGAATAGAGAGATTAAGAACGCAGTGATCAATACCGGGACAGTGTAATAGTGGGTCGGGATACGAAGCGCAGGGGTTAAATTCCTCGCCTGGATGGGGATGATTTTCAAGCCTCCCACGAAGAGATAATAGAAAAAGAGAAGGATGGCTGCATTGGTCAGGAGATCAAGCGCGAGGATCGCAGGTTTTGGCAGGCGATCCACAAAAAAACTGAGCAGCAGATGTCGGTTTTTTTTAAAGACGTAGCTGGCCCCGATAAAGGTCATCCAGAGGCTGATCAAAATGGCCAATTCCTCCGGCCAGATGAGAGGAGACCCTAAAACATAACGACAAAAGACTTGTAGTAAAATGATCGAAACAATTCCCAAGAGTAAAATGGCGCTAAACCACATCTCGATAAGGCCCAGGGAATGAAAAAAACGATCGACTTTCTTCAGCATGTCGTGCCCTCCGTGGTCCGATTCTTCAGGCGAAAGGCCCCGAAAGAAAGAGCGCTTCCTTCGGGGCCTTCTCCGTTCTCATTTTGCAAGGGTCTGAACCAAACTGTAGAGTCCATTCCTCCAGTAACCTTTTCCCTCCAACTCTTTTGCCAATGGAGCCATTCTCTCCCGAAAGGGAGTGACATCCACTTCATAGATTTTGGCGTTTAATGTTTTTAACAAATCCTCTCGATCAGCTTCAACCCCCTTTTTCCAGAGTTGACCATAATAATCCCCCGCCTCTCTCCCCGCGTCGACCAGGGCCTTCTTAGCCTCCTCGGGAAGCTTCTGGTAGACGGACTCTCCGATAATCACCAAGGAGTGGGTGAGAAGATGATTGGTCATGGTGATATGCGGGGCGACTTCATAAAACTTCATCCCCTTGATGAAGTCGAAAGGCATATCCACGCCTTCAACCACTCCCTGGCGGAGCCCCATATAGGTTTCGCCCCAGGCAACGACGGTCGGCTTGGTCCCGAGCTGCTTCCAATTCTGCAAATACATCTCAATCTCAGGTACGCGCATCTTGAGATCTTTCAAATCATCCAGTTTCCTGACCGGCTTGGTTGTGGAAATCACATTCGGCGGCCTCAGAAAATTTTCAACGAGAACCCTTACTTTATACTGTTTTAAAAACTGATCTTTGATTTGGGCATTCGTATCGCTGGCCAGAAACTTTTTTAAGTGGTCGTGGTCTTTAAAGGCAAACGCAAGGGCCAGGATGTTCCAGTCCTTGATATATTGCCCAAAAAAACCGACTGCGAATTGGCCCATGTCCAAAGATCCGGTCATGATCGATTCAATCTGGCTGATGGCGTTTCCCAGCTGAGAGGCGGGATAAACCTCGATTTTCACTTTGCCATTTGTTTTTTGACCTACCAGTTCAGCAAATTTGAGTGTGGCCACATTGGCGGGATTGGCTACCGCATCGATCGATCCTAATTTTAAGGTAATGGTTTGGCCCGAGGATGCAGGCGCCCAACCGATCATCAACCCGATGGTCATCACAAGACCTACGACAATAAGTTTTCCCTTTTTCATAAGTTCCTCCTATTCTCTCTTATGATATTGGTACATCGAATAACAAAAGTTGACATGATCGAACTGAATTCTGTCCCACCTCCTTTCGTCCTTTCTGCACGGTTAACCTGACACCGATAGATCGTAATCCTCCTGGGCCTTTCCCTTGGAGATTTTTTCCTCCCGGAGGTCTTGATGGATGCGTTCGGGGTCTCGCTCCTTCGGGTTCCCATACCCCCCTGCGCCGGGGGTTTGGATGCTGACCACTTCATCAGGCTGAATTTCCACCTTGGAGATCTTGGAGGGAAGGACCTTTTCCTGTCCGGTTCCCGGATGAAGCACGAGCCTCCCTATCCCTCCGGGTTTTCCTCCGAAGAGTCCCCAGGGCTGCAGGACGAACCGTTCTCCCTGGGCGGAGAACGTGCAGGTGTGGTCCAGGATCCTGACATCCCGCCTCAATCCCATTCCCCCCCGGTACTTTCCTGCTCCCCCGGAGTCCGGGACCAGGGTATACGTCTCGATAAATAGCGGATATTCAGATTCCAGGGCTTCAATCGGCAGGTTCGATGTATTCGTGATGTGAACCTGGACACCATCTTTGCCGTCCTTGAAGGCCCGTCCCCCTGAGCCTCCCCCGTATGTTTCAAGATAAACGTAGTATTCCTGGGTCTGCGGGTTTTTTCCATAGAAAACGGCCGTCGTGTTCGATCCATTGGCAGCGGCCACGGCCCGTTCCGGAATCGCCGGGGCCAGGGCGCCGATGATCACGTCCACGACCCTCTGGCAGGCCTGGGCCCTTCCGGCGGATGCAGCCGGAAAGGCGGCATTGGTGATCGTTCCTTCCGGGGCGACAATGTGAATAGGCCGGTAAAACCCCTCGTTCGACGGGACATTCGGGTCAATGAGGCATTTCAGAGTGTAGGCCACTGTTGCCTGAAGGCCGCTCCACGAGATATTGATATTCCCCTTGACCTGGGGGGCGCTTCCCGTAAAGTCGAGGGTGATCTCGTCCCCCTTCACCGTGACCCTGACGCAGATCGGGATCTTGCGGTTTCCGAACCCGTCATCATCCAGGTCATCTTCGAATTGATACGTCCCGTCCGGAATCTGGCGGATGCCGGCCCGGATCTGCCGCTCGGTGGCGTCGAGGATGGCGGCCATCGCCTCCCGGAGGGCTTCGATCCCCCACCGGTCGTATAAGGTCCCGATCCTCCGCACGCCCAGTTGAAGGGAGGCAAAGTGGGCCTGGTAATCCCCCATCCTTTCCCTTGGGACCCGCACATTTAAAAGAATGAGATCGAAGATGTCCTCAAGGAGCGTTCCTCTCTCAAAGATCTTGATGGGAGGAAGACGGAGGCCTTCCTGGTAGATCTCGGTCATGTCCCCTGCCATCGATCCCGGCGAGGCCCCTCCGATATCGGCGTGATGGGCGATATTGCCCACGAACATGACCAGTTCCCCGTCCTTGAAGACCGGCGCCGCCATGGCCACGTCGGGAAGGTGGGATCCTCCGCCCCGGTAGGGGTCATTTGAGATGAAGATGTCCCCGGGGTAAATCCGCTCCAGGGGAAATTTTTCCCGGATAATCTTGACCAGGCCCAGCATGGATCCGAGGTGCAGAGGCAGATGCTCTCCCTGAACGATGGCCCTCCCTTCGCCATCAAAGACCGCAGCGGAGAGATCCCGACGTTCTTTAATATTCGTCGAATAGGCGCTCTTCATAAGGGAAATGGCCATCTCCTCCACGACCGACTGGATCTGGTTCCGGATGACCTCTGTGGTGATGGGATCGATCTTCGGGCTCATCGTGTTTTCTCCTTCAGGGTGATCTGGATATTCCACAGGGCATCGATTTCCGCTTGATCGCCCGGAAAGATCAGGGTTGTCGAGTCCATCTGCTCCAGGACGGCAGGGCCCGAGATGCGTTTGCCGGGGGGGAGACGGAATCGATCATAGACGGGAGCTTCAATCGGAGATCCTTCATCAAAATAGACGGAACGGTGGGACAGGAGGCCGGTTGACCCTTTCTCCGCCGTTTCATGGCCCCGTTTGATATCGAGCTTTGGAATGATCCCCCTCGCCATGACCCGGAAATTGACAAGCTGCGTCGGCTCACCGGGGGTGTAGTGGCCGTAGTTCTTTTCATGTTCGACATAAAACTGCGAGATCAATCCCTCGATGTCCCCGGAGTTCAACTTCCTCGCCGGAACCTCGACGGAGAGCTCAAAGTTCTGCCCCACGTACCGCATGTCCACGGTCCGGGTCAGCCGCTGATCCGATTCATGAAACCCCTCGCTCGCGAGCCACTGCCGGGCCTCTGATTCGAGCTGATCATAAATCCGGTTGATCTGCTCCATATCGGCCGAGGCCGTTTCCATCAGATAGGTTTGAACGTAGTCATTCCGTGCGTCGGCTACCAGGAGCCCCATGGCGCACAGGATCCCCGGGTTCGGAGGGATGATGACATGGGAGATCTCCAGCTCCCTTGCCACTCCCACCGCGTGGAGAGGTCCGGCTCCCCCAAAGGCAAAGAGGGAGAACTCCTTCGGGGCATACCCTTTTTCCACCGAGATCGTCCGGATGGCCTTAACCATGTTGGCCGTCACGATCCGGATCACCCCCTGGGCTGTTTCCATCACCCCGAGACCCAGTTTTTTGCCGAGACGTGTCAATGCCGACTCGGCGAGGGATCGGTCAATCTTCATCCTGCCCCCGAGGAGATACTCAGGATTGAGCCGCCCGAGCATGACGTTGGCATCCGTGACCGTGGGTTCTATCCCGCCCAATCCGTAACAGGCAGGACCCGGCGAGGCTCCGGCGCTTTTCGGCCCCACCTTCATCAGCCCGTCCAGGTCGATCCAGGCGATGCTCCCTCCGCCGGCTCCCACGGCGTTGACATCGACCGAGGGGATCTTGGCCGGGTATCCCCCCACCCAGCGGTCGTTGCTGATGGAGGAGCACCCTTTCTCAAGGAGGCAGACGTCGGTGCTCGTTCCTCCCATGTCAAAGGTGATGAGGTCCAGCTGGTTGACGGCGTTTCCGACAAAGAGGGCCCCGATCACGCCGGCGCTCGGACCGGAGAGGGCTGTCCGGATCGGAAACCGGCAGGCCGCCTCCACGCTCATGACCCCGCCGTTGCATTGGTTGATCCTGGGCGAAACGAGAATGCCGATCCGACGGGCTTCCTTTTGAAAGTTCCGGAGGTACGTGTCCATCACAGGCATCAACGAGGCATTCAGGGTCGTGGTGCTCAACCGTTCATATTCCCTGAACTCGGGCAGGACCTCGTGGGAAACCGAGATGTAAACGTCCGGCATCGCCTGCCGGACCATCTCTTTGATCCGTGCTTCGTGCCCCGGGTTGAGGTAGGAGTAAAGAAAGCATATCACCACGACATCGACCCGGTTCTCCTTGAGCTTCCGGATCTGTTCCCGTACGGAGGATTCGTCGAGGGGAATAAAGACCTCGCCGGTGTGGAGGATACGTTCGGTGACTTCGAGCCGGAGGTCCCGGGTTACGAGCGGCGGGGGATAATCGAGATGAAGGTCGTAAAGACGGGGTCTCATCTGGCGCCGGATCTCCAGGAGATCCCGGAACCCCCGGGTCGTAAGCAGGCCGACCTTCCCGCCCTTCTGTTCGATAATGGCATTGGTCGCGACGGTGGTTCCATGGGCCAGGTAGGTGACCTGATCCGGGGGGATTTTTTGGATCTGAAGGATTTCTGAAACCCCTTTGATAATGGCTTTGGAAGGGTCTTCGGGAGTCGAAGAGACCTTGTGGACCGCCAGTTGACCTGTCGTCTCATTCAGGAGGAACACATCTGTGAAGGTTCCTCCCACATCCACTCCAATCTTATAACTCATCTCAAACCATTCTCCTATGTAAATGGTTTACTTGCTCGTCTCTGAGCTTCTTTTCAAAATCCAATAGGTGGTCCGACATGGCCTTGGCCGCCATCTGAGCATCCCCCGCCTTAATTGCGTTGTAAATGATCTCATGATTCTTGTAATCCTGATCCCGGTAAACCCGAATGCGTGAGGAATATTTTTTGTAGATGCGGGCCCTGGTCTCTTTGAGGAGCTTGTAAACTTTTCCCATCAGATCGGCGATGACCAGATTCCCTGCGGCCTCTACAATGGTCCGATGGAATTCAAACTCGAATTTTGTATACTTTTCCGGTTTTCCCAAATTGAGGCGCATCTTTTCGAGAGTCTCTTCCATGGCCTTGAGGTCCTCATCGCTTCGGTGAGTTGCCGCAAGGGCGGCGACTCCGGCTTCGAGGATTTTCCTTGCATCAAAGATCTCAAAAAGCGTACTCTTTTTGAGAAGAAACAGGATGCTGAAGGGTTCGATGGGCCAATGATCCGACGAGGAGGCAAGGTACGTGCCGCTCCCAGGCCGGTTTTCAATGATCCCCAAAAGGTTCAAAACTCGCAGCGCCTCTCTCAAGGAAGCCCGGCTCACACTCATCATCTGGGCCAGTTCCCTCTCTCCAGGGAGTTTGCTCCCTGGAACAAGATGGCCTGTATCGATTAAAGACCTCAGTTCCTGAATGATCGCTTCTGGTAGCGATTTCTTCCGTACCGGCTTGATGGGAATCGATCTTTCGGTCGTTTTATCCTGCAAACCGTTCTCCATCTTCTTCATTTTTTTCTTGACAATTTTTAAAAAGTCGATTAAGTTAAAACTGGTTGTCTGGCCTGACCAGGCAACCAGTTTCATTTATTGCAGAATAAAATAATTTTGTCAAGTTTTTTTAAAAAAATCACTCAGGAGGCAAACCAATGGCAGATTACGAACGAATGAAGCAAACAATCTTAACAGGGAAAGTGGATGAGATCTCCGGATTGGTCAAAAAGGCGCTGGAGCAGGGTACAAACCCCCAGGACATCGTTGGACATGGCCTGATTGCAGGAATGAACGAGGTGGGCGTCCTGTTTAAGAGTGGGGAGATGTATATTCCGGAAGTTCTGGTATCGGCAAAAACCATGCATAAAGGAATGGAGCTTCTGCGGCCCCTGCTGTCCAAGGCGGAAGCGAAGACCATGGGGACGGTGGTCCTGGGAACGGTCAAAGGGGATCTCCATGACATCGGGAAGAATCTGGTGGGAATGATGTTTGAAGGCGCAGGATTTGAGGTGATCGATATCGGCGTAGATCAGCCTCCTGAAAAATTTGTGGAAGCCGCCCGGAAAAAGGAGGCCCAGGTGATTGCCTTAAGCGCCCTTTTGACGACCACCATGGGCGAGATGCCGAAAGTGATCAGCGCCCTGAAAGAGGCAGGATTGAGGGAACGCGTGAAGATTATGGTCGGAGGGGCGCCGCTGAACGAAAAGTTTGCAGCGACGATCGGGGCAGATGGATATGCCCCGGATGCCGGTTCGGCTGTGGATAAGTTAAGGCAGCTTGTTCAAGGAAACTAAAGGCCAAATTGAGCGATTCACCCTATCTCACAAGGGAGGCAGAGATGCCTCAAACCCTTTTAGAATGCGATACGTTGAAACTTTGGGCAATAGACCTTAAGAGTTCACCAAACAGGTGATGATTGAACAGGGCCCATGGTTGACCAACCCATCAAAGGTGATCGCTCTAAAAGGCTTTTGGGCCTCCCCGCCCCCCCTTGTGACGGGTGAAAAAACCGCTCAATTTGGGTAAAGGAGACGACCATGCTGAGAAACTTTAATATGAAGGTACAGCCAAGAGTGAGGTTTCTGGAGAAAGAGCAATTGGATGAAATTCACTGCGCTATGCTCGAAATCCTGGAGAGAACCGGGATTGCCGTTTATGAAGAAGAGACCCTGGATTTGCTGGCGGGGGCGGGATGTTCCATCTCCGAGAAGAACCGGGTTCGCATCCCTTCTCATCTTGTTGAAGAGGCCTTACGGACCGTGGCAAAGAGGTGTACGCTTTCCTATCGAAACAGGTCCCGCCTCCTTTTCCTCGAAGACCGGAAATCCTACTGGGGGACGGGTTCGGATACTCCTTACCTCCTGGACGCCTTCAATGGCCAAAGACGTCATACCAGCCTCATGGATGTGGAACAGGTTTCCAGACTGGTGGACGGGCTCGAAAACCTCGATTTTCTTATGTGCATGGGTGTTGCTCATGAACTCTCTCAGGGTATCGCAGATAAACACCATTTTGTCGCCATGGTATCGAATACGGTCAAGCCAATCGTTTTTACGGCTTCTTCAAGAGAGAACCTGAAGGACATATACGAGATGGCCTGCATGGTGGCAGGCTCGGAGGAAACCCTCCAGAGAAACATGTTCATCGCCCACTACACGGAACCGATTTCTCCCTTGATTCATCCGAAGGATTCCCTGGAAAAGCTCCTCTTCTGCCTGGAGAAGAATATTCCCGTGATCTATACCTCTGCCACAACCCTTTCGCAGAATGGACCGGCGACCATGGCGGGGGCCCTGGCCCTCTCCACCGCAAGAATCGTCAGCGGAATTGTCATTGGACAGTTGAAAAGAAAAGGAGCCAGGATGATCGTGACGTTTCACGCAAGCGCCATGGATCCGAGAAGCGCCATTCATCCTTATGCTTCTCCGGAACATGTGATCGCGCAGGCGGCTGCCAAGGACATTTCTAATTACTATAGATTGCCAACTTGGGGAAGGGCCGGCTGTACGGAATCGAAGGCTTTGGACCAGCAGGCCGGTTTTGAGGCGGGCTATGAAATTCTGATGCAGGCCCTTTCCGGCGAAAACCTCATCCACGACGTAGGCTATATCGAATCGGGTCTCACGGCATCCTGGGACTCAATTGTCATGTGCAACGAATTTATCGGAGCCGCCAAGCGTATCGTTGATGGATTCGATTTGAACGAAGAGACCCTGGCCTTAAATGTCATCGACCAGGTCGGGCCAAGCGGCCATTTCCTCACGGACCCCCATACGGTCAAACATTTCAGGAAAGAGACCTGGATTCCTAAGCTCCTTGACCGGAACAACTTCCAGAACTGGGAAGCGGAGGGAAAAACCACGCTTCTGGACCGGGTGAACCGGAGGGTTAAGGAAATTTTGGACACTCATCAACCGGAACCTCTCGAAGAAAAGATGGTCGGGGAGCTTAAAAAGATAGCGGACAAAGACAACACCCACTAAAAAGTTGAGCTGCGAAGGGCGACTGTTTCAGAAGCCTTCTGGGCAAGGAAACAGGAAGAAATGAAAACAAAGAGGTTCCTTGAACAAAAACACGGTGATCCCCGTAAAAACCCTGTTGCCTCCAGAGGAGAAACCCTTCATTCCCTGATGAAAGATCATTTGCCCGACCAGATGAGGAGGACTTCCGAGAACCTGGAGTGGTTGTCGAGCAACATGCACCCCTACTTTTTTATCACGATGAAAGAGGAGGAGGAAGCGATCCTTCATCTGGCGGAACGGCTGCAGGATGTGTCCCGGGAGAAGAAAGTGACCCTGGTGGATCAGGAAAAAAAACTGATCCTTGCCCGGCTGGATGTGCCGGGCTCCATCTATGAAAGCCTGAAAACCCTTCAGGAGCGCGACATCTCCTATGCCGAGATGAGTCATTCCTATGAGGTGATTCCCTCCGTCGAGAAGTACTTGGAAATACAGCGATTCGAATTTGACCGCAGGGAACACGAAGCGATTGCAGGGGCAGGGCCGGTCAAGGTTCCAGGCTGGATTAAGGCCAGTGTCCTCGGGGCCATGAAGCGCCTATATCCCGACTTCGATTTAAAGGAATTCGATTCCAGTCTGAGGCTTTTATGGTTGAATCATGATTCCTACTTAAGGATTTCGCCTCCCGAAAGAGTGGCCCGAGTCCTCTGGCTGTACCAGCAGGGTATCCTGCATGACGGGCTTTTTTTTGACGTGGAGAAGAAGGAAGACGAGCAAGGCCGCGAAGAAACCCGCATCCTTTTTTCCGTCGGCAATCCACCATCCAGGGGATTTCTCACCCAGGTCAGCGAGATCTTCCAGAGATTGGGCATCGGGGTTCGCCGTTCCTACTGCTTGATCATCAGCACCGGGATTCACCCCTATTTCCTCGCTACCTTTTACGTCATCACCCGTGACGGCGGGCTCGTTGAAAAGGGATCCGAGCTTTTCAAAAAACTCCAGAACGAGCTGTACCATACACAGATCCTTTCCGATTCAAGCCTTTTTTATACGGATTTCGTGGCCCGCCGGGTTCTTACCGGGGAGGAGGCCTCTCTGACCAATGCCTTCAAGGCGTTTTGTCACACCTTCCTAGCCCACAGGGAGCCGAACCGCTTTGATGAAGACATGGCCACCCAGGCTTTTCACTCAAATCCGGAAATAACCCTGAAACTGATTCGTCTCTTCAATATCCGGTTTGACCCGGACATAACGGAGAGAGAGCGGTTGTACGAACAGGCGCTGGAAGAAACAAAGGAAATGGTCGAGAACTACCACACGGGCCACCGATACCTCGACGAGATCAGAAGGACCATCTTCCGGCTCTGTCTTTTTTTCATTCAGAGGACGCTGAAGACCAATTTCTTCGTCCCGGAGAAACACGCCCTTGCGTTTCGACTCGATCCCGGGATCCTGGGCGACCTCGGGCCAGAATTCACCTCGGACCTCCCCCCGGAGAAACCGTTCCGGATCACCTTCTTTTTCAGCCGCCACGCCACGGGCTATCATATCGGGTTCTCGGACATTGCCCGGGGGGGCTGGCGGACCATCCTCTGTAGGACACGGGATGAACGCATCACCAATACAAACAACCTGTTCAAGGAAGTATACGTCCTCGCTTATACCCAGCATTTTAAGAACAAGGACATTTACGAGGGAGGGGCGAAGCTGACCGTGGTCGTAGACGCTTCGAATCTCGATTCACCGGCCCTCGTGAACCAGCGGCTGTACAAAGCCCAGTACGGAGTGACCAACGCCTTTCTCGATCTCTTTGTCACGAAAAAAGGGCGAGCCCGGCATCCCCGGGTCGTGGACTACTACGGGGAAGACGAGCCCATCGAGATCGGACCTGACGAAAACATGAGCGACGCCATGATCGAGTTCATGGCCCGGCAGTCTGTAAAACGGGGATACATCCTGGGCATCGGAATCATGTCGAGCAAACGGATCGGGATCAACCACAAAGAATACGGTGTCACCTCCAGGGGGGTTCTGAAGTTTGCCGAGACTGCCATGAACGAGATCGGCATCGACATCCGTAGGGACCCCTTCACCGTGAGGTTTACAGGAGGGACCAACGGCGATGTCGCGGGAAACTCCATCAACCTGATTCTGGGCCGCTGCCCAAAGGTGAAATTTCTGAGCCTGGTTGACGGGACAGCGGGTGTATTCGATCCGGAGGGAGCGGACCGGGGAGAACTTGAGAGGATCGTTCTGAAAGAAGACCTCGACCATTTCCGGCCCGAGGCGCTTCACCCGGGGGGGTTGGTGGTTTTCCGGGGAGAACGGCGGCAGGACGGTCTTCGGGAATTATTCAGGAAGGTCGTCCGGGGGCAGGACGGCATTCAGGAATCATGGATCACCGCCGATGAGTTTTACAAGGAGATCGACCATCTCATCTTTTCGGTGTCCACGGACCTCTTTCTTCCCTGCGGAGGAAGGCCTGAGACCATCGACCGGAACAACTGGCACAGGCTTCTTGACCCGGAGGGAAAACCGACCTTGCGGGTGATCACGGAGGGCGCCAATTCCTTTCTCACCCCCGAGGCGCGGATCGAGCTTCAGAAAAAAGGGGTGATCGTGATCCGCGATGCCTCGGCCAACAAATGTGGAGTGATTTCTTCATCGTACGAGATCATTGCCAACCTCCTCATGACCACCAAGGAATTCCTTGCCCACAAGAAGGCCTATGTTCAGGATGTCCTGAAAATTCTGGAAAAGAGATCGGAGGAGGAAGCCCGGCTCATCTTCCGGAGACACCGTGAGAACGAGGGAAAGCTCTTTTACACCCAGATCAGCGACGCGATCAGCGTGGAGATCAACGAGCACTATGCCCGTCTGTTTCCCTTATTCCAGGCCCACCCGGATTGGTCGAATCAGCCCCTGTTTCGGAAAGTGTTTTTGGCCCATTTGCCGGCCATGATCCGAAAGACCCCTAAATTCAGGAGCCGGATAAAACGGCTGCCGCCCAAAATCAAGCACGCCATCCTCGCAAGTGAGATCGCTTCCCATATCGTTTATCACGGGGGCTGGGAGATCGATCTCGAGAAAAAACTTAAAGAATTTGTCAGAAAAGGGTTCAGTTGATGAAGGTCGATTTCTGATACACCATCCTGGAGGAGATTGAAATGCCAAAGATAGCGGAACGGATGAGCGCCATCCCTTTTTCAGGGATCCGGAAGATGTTCGAAGAGGTCACCCGCCGGGAAAAACTGGGCCAGAAGATTATTCATCTCGAGATAGGAAGGCCGGATTTCGATACCCCCCTTCACATCAAGGAGGCGGCCAAGAAAGCCATCGACGGAGGAAACGTCCATTATTCCTCCAACTACGGGATTCCCGAGCTAAGAGAAGCGATTGCAAAAAAACTGAAGCAGGACAACGGTCTTTCTTTTGACCCCGCCAGCGAAATTGTGGTGACGGTGGGGGCGAATGAGGCGGTTCTCATCGCGATGATGGGCCTGCTCAACCCCGGGGATGAAGTCCTGATCCCTGATCCGTGCTGGTTGCACTATTTTTATTGCGCTCAGATGGCAGGCGCCATTCCTGTTTCGGTTCCACTAAGAGAGGAGAACGGGTTTAATCCGGATATCACAGACTTTCGGTCAAGATTAACCCCCAAAACCCGGATGATCGTAATCAACACCCCCAACAACCCTACGGGCGTTGTCTTTGGCCGGAAGGTGCTTGAAGAACTGGCCCAGCTTGCCAGGGAAAAAGACCTGTTTGTGATTTCGGATGAGATTTACGAGAAAATGGTTTACGACGACAGCCGGCATGACAGCATCGGGAGCTTTCCCGGGATGCGGGACCGGACGATCACGATCAACGGTTTTTCGAAGATCTATGCGATGGACGGGTGGCGGCTGGGGTATGTGGCTGCCCCCAAAGAGATCCTGTCTGCCCTGATCCGGATTCACCAGTATACGACAGTATGCGCGACCACCTTTGCTCAGTGGGGCGCCGTTGAGGCCTTGAACGGACCACAAACCGAAGCGGAGAAGATGGTCAAAGAATTTGATCGGAGAAGGAACCTGGTTTACGAGGCTTTACAAGAAATGCCCGGTATCCAGGTGCTCAAACCCAGGGGCGCTTTTTACATCTTCCCGAATATCAAGGCTTTGAAAATAACGCCGGAGGAACTGGCGGCGTATCTCCTGGATAACGCCCAGGTGGCGGTTGTTCCCGGAACGAGCCTCGGGGAATACGGGGGCGAGTTCATCCGGATCTCTTACGCCAACTCCTACGACAATTTAAAAACGGCCATGGAGAGGATGAAGGAGGCAATACGGAGACTTAAAAAATGAAAGATTTAAAGGGAGGTCTACTATGCGTATTTTGGTTTTGAATCCTTACGGAGGGACGGAGTTTCGGGGGCGGGAGAACCTGGACCGGATCAAGAGACCGGACACACACTATGACATGGAGAACATTTCCCATGCCTATCCTCTTATGAACAACCAGTGGCTCTATTTCCGGTACATGTGCACCGATGCCACGCTCGACCGGGTGGTCCGGGCTGAAAAAGAGGGTTATGACGCAGTCTTCATCTCCTGCAATCTCGACATCGGTCTCTACGAGGCAAGGTCCCTCGTCAACATCCCCGTCACCGCTACCCTCGAATCGGCGGCTTTGGTCGCTTATACGATGGGAACAAAATTCTCACTGCTCAGCGTGGATGATCAGAACGGCAGGATCCAGAAGATGATGCTTGAACAGTATGGCCTTGCGGGCAAGTGGGCCTCCCACCGGCCCGTCTGGATCGATGCCAATGACCTCTATCCCGACAAAACCCCTGAAGACCGGGTCTATGAAAAATCGGTTGAAGTTGCCCGGAAGTGTGTTGCGGAGGATGGGGCCGAGGTCCTAATCCCGGGATGCACCCTCATCGGGTCGGTCCTCACCCACCGGGTGAAGGACCCCATGAAAGAACTGGGGGCCCCGGTGGTCGACGGGATGGTCACAGGATTCAAGATGGCGGAGATGATGGCCGATATTTGCAAACTGACAAGCACGCCTCCCGCAAGCCGGGTCGGGTTCTTCCAGTTTCCCCCGAAAAAAGATTTTGAAACGTTAAGAAAATTTCTGAAAAAACCGGTTTAAAAGAGCATAGGGCATAGCGCAGAGCGGTTAAAGCTTATACTCATCTTGGACGGAAAGGATCTTCCAGTCCGGCGGAGCGCAGGATATGAACCAACCTTCATCGTCTTTATGCAAGAAGCGTGTTCTTGACGCAATCAATCACAAAGAACCTGATCAAATTCCCTGTGATTACTGGGGAACGCCTGAAGTGGACTGGAAGCTGATGGAACATTTCAATGTCAACTCCCTGGATGAGGTCCGCAAGCGTCTGGGAGTGGATCTGTCGTATATCTATGCTTCGGGGATCATCTATGAAGACCCGGGGGGACTCTTCGGCCCCACGCCTCGCTATGTCGGACCGAAACGGGCTGCCTTTGAAGACGGAAGCTTCGAAGACCTGTGGGGCGTCACACGTCAATGGGTGAAGGTCAGCTCAGGGAATGCCTATCGTGAGGTTGTTAAAAATCCACTCCGGGATTTTACCACGGTGGAGGAAGTCGAAGCCTACGAAAAATGGCCGAAGGCCGAGGATTTCAATTACTCGGGGCTCAGGGAGGAATGCGAAAAGAGAAAGGATGTTGCAATAGTCCTCGGAGGGATGCCCGGGTGCGCCACCCTTTTTATCCAGTGCTGGTATCTCCGCGGACTCGACCAAATCCTGGTGGACTTGATCCTCGCTCCGAAGGTGGCCCACGCGATCATAGAAAAGATCGCGGCATTTCAGATCGCTTACCACGAAAGGGTGCTTGAACAGATCGGGGATCTCGTGGATGTCCTGATGATTGCCGATGACTATGGGACCCAGACCAGCCTGATGATGAGTCAAAAACATTTCCGGGAATTTTTCAAGAAACCAACACAGGCGCTTATCGCACTCGGCAAGAAGCATGGTCTGAAGATCATGCTTCACTGTGATGGAAATATCCGGGAACTGATCCCTGAATTCATCGACATGGGGATCGATATCCTCAACCCCATTCAGAACGTGGGTCCCGAAATGAACCCGAAGTTCCTCAAAAAAGAATTCGGGAAGGATCTCTGCTTCCATGGGGGAATTGACACCCAGGAGGCGCTTCCCCGGCTCTCCGCTGAAGAGCTTGCTAAAGATGTCCGGGAGAAGATCGAAACCCTTGGAAGGGATGGGGGGTACATCCTCTCACCCACACACATGATCCAGCTGGATGTTCGATTAGAGAATATTTTAGGAATGTATGAAGCCTCGAGAAACATCCATTGATTGAAAGGAGTTGCCCTTGTGATGCTCATTGAGAACAAGGTTAAGAAAAACCTCAAGGCAGGGGGAACCGTCATCGGCTGCCAGGTCGCTGAGGTAAGATCCCCCAATATCGCCCTTTTGTATGGAACGGCAGGTTTCGATTTTATTTTCATCGATATGGAGCATGGAGGTTTTGATCTTGAGACCGTTGGCGATTTTATCACAGCGTCAAAGGCGGCGAATATTGTGCCTGTGGTCAGAGTCCCCGCCCTCGAAGAGCATTTTCTTTCACGCCCCCTCGACCTCGGGGCTTGCGGCCTCATGGTTCCCCACATCCACACAAAAGAACAGGTAAAGAGTGTCATCCAGTTTACCAAATTCAAGCCCATGGGCAATCGGGGATTGGCTCCCCTACGCGCTCATGCTAATTTCGGCAAGGTGAATGTCCCGGAGTTCATGAAAGCGGCCAATGAAAACAACATGATCGTTATCATGGTGGAGGATGACGAGGCGATCGAGCACATTGAGGATCTGTTATCCGTGGAGGGAGTGGATGTCGCCTTCATGGGAACGACGGATCTCTCCCATAACCTCGGTATCCCCGGGCAGGTCAGGCATCCCGAGATCCTGAAGCGGATCGATCATGTCATGAATGCCTGTGATAGGAGAGGGGTCGCTTTTGGGATGCCTATCAACAACCCCGACTGGTACCAAAAGGGGATTCGGTTCCTCTTTGCTTCCAGCGATATTGATCTTATTGTGAACGGGGGGAGTAAGGTCGTGGCTAATTTCAAACAGGCGATCTATTTATGAGTCTTTTCAGCGGCCACTGCTCGGGGTTTCGTATCCGTGCCTTTAAAAGGATTTGATTTTATGAGGTTTCACCACATGACGGTCCAACAGATCTCTCGCCCCTGTTGGAGCAAAGAGATAGGGGCGGAGGGATATGCTCCAGATGAAGCAAGCGCCGTTAAAAAAGCGCGGAAGCTCTCAGACGAATATCCGTAAAGAATGAAGGGTCAAGATTCTGTGCCGGAGGTAAAACATGTTGATTATTGGTGAGAGGATTAATTCGTCCCGTAAACAAATCGCCGAGGCCATACGGTCAGGCGACAGGGTCTTTATTGAGCATGAAGTGAGAATCCAGGCAGAGGCTGGAGCCGATTATATCGAAGTTAATGCCGGCACTTTTGGAAAAGAAGAGGCGGAGCGACTCCAGTGGGTAATTGAGGTGGTCCAGTCGGTTACGAAGCTCCCGCTTTGTGTTGACAGTCCGGACCCCCAAGTCATTCAGAAGGTTCTTTCTCTTGTCCAAGGGCGGCCCATTATTAATTCCATCACATTAGAGCCGTTTCGCTTGGAGGGGATGCTGCCCTTGGTGGTTGATTACAAAGCCAAGGTAATCGGCCTGTGTCAATCTGAGGAATCCATGGCTGACACAAAAGAAGCCAAGGTGGAAATGGCGGGACGCTTGGTGGAGGAAGTGAAGAAACGGGGGATTGCATTAAACGATCTTTATATCGATCCATTGGTCTATCCGATTGGAACGGATTCGAAATCTGCCTTAGCGACCTTAGGCGCCATTGAGGAGATCATGAGACGATTTCCAGGCATTCATACCACCTGTGGCTTAACCAATGTTTCTCATGGTCTTCCCAACCGTAAACTCATTAATCGGACTTTCCTCACAGCAGCGATCATCCGCGGTCTTGATTCTGCCATATTGGATCCATCTGACAAACAACTTTACGGGTCTTTGAAGGCTGCACAAATGATCGCAGGAGAAGATGAGTTTTGCATGGAGTATCTTAGATCATTTCGAGAAGGCCGCTTCGAATAGAAAGAAACCTTCAAATAGTGTCAAGAGAGTTTGGGGAATTGACGGGTGAGCATGGATATTCTGCCTTGGGTCAGCCCAATCCCGCTCCGAAATCTCTTTGTCCCGGTCCTCACAGGAGGTCTTGAAACCCCTCCCATATCTTGCGATTTTTTCTTTTTGACAGGAAAAGAGGGGAAAAGAGGGGACGTAGGTTCTGAAACAACTTTCTAATTTCCTATCATCGAAGAGATTCCGACCTCCGGCACCCATTCTATTTCCTTAAAAGTCAAGTGAATGTTTTCAACAACGCCCCCTTCGTCAGAACATGCAATTCACTTCTTGGTATAATATAATTTATTAAAAAAGAATGGTCATCGTCGTTTAAAACCAAAATCAGTTGATGGGAGCTAAAGATGATTGAAAAAAGTGAAAACAAGAAAACCTTAGAAGAAGCGGTTCGTTTTGAGATTGACGGTCGAGAGTTTTTCCTCAAAGCTGCGGAGAAGGCTAAGACCTATATTGCAAAGGTGATTTTCCAGACGATTGCTGAAGAGGAGCTGGACCATATCCGAAGGGTTAAAAAGATCTATGAAAGCGATAATGTTTCTGAAAAGCAGGAGATTCTACACACGGCCTCGAAGGAAACGACCCTCCAGAATATCTTCCAGAAAGCAAGAGAACAGATGGGTGAGGATTTCAGTGTAAATTCGGATGAGAGAGAAGCTATCCGCCTGGCCATCCAACTAGAGTTTAAAGGGCATGAGTTCTACAACCGGTTGGCCCAAGAAGCCACCAGCGATTTTGAAAAAAAATTCTATCAACATCTCGCCCAAGAGGAATTGGTCCATTTCTCAACGCTGCAGCAGATGGAAGAAGCCATAACGAACTCCACCAGTTTCGGTTAAAAACAGTTAGAGGAACCAAAATCTAGCATTCACAAGGTAGCGGGAGATGTCCCCATTGTCCTCTTTTTGTCTCTTTCTTTAAGAGGACATAATGGCCCCCTGGTCCACGGATATTAAATCATTCGAGTCAGTTGACATTAATAGTGAAAGAAGTGAACAACCTCCCTTAAAATGCTCTACTTTGAGCTTTCAGCTTTGAGCTTTACGCTGTGCGCTTAGCGCTATGCGCTCTGCGTGCATTTGAGACGGCCAACTTTTTTAGGGAGGACCCAAAATTCCCGATACCGAATTATCGTTGCCTGACGCCGAGATCGTTAAACCTCTTATTCCATGAACTTTATAAATTAAAATATAGCATACCCGACCCCAAACACTTTCTCTGAATCTTCTTTTCTTAAATAACTTAACTACGTCCCCGAGGCCGTCCTCCTGCTTCCCATTTTTTTATTATCATTGACTGTTACTGGCAATCGTAATACATTTAATGAATAATTGAGTCCATTACGAGGAGTCGAACGCGAAGAGAAACAGTTAGGGAGTTTGCTTGAAAACCATATACCCCATTGTGCCGAGTTACCTGATAAAAAAGAGGAAAGACTTTACCGACGGCCTCAAAAACCTGGAGAAGCTTGGGTTCCGCGTCCTCAATAAGAGGGTGATCACCAGACTGCCTTCCACCCGCAGGAAAGCGGCACAACTCCATGAAGCCTTTTTGAATAAAAAAGCGGACATCCTGCTGGCCCATCGGGGGGGATACGGCTCCATGAAGCTCCTCCCTTTCCTGGATTTTAACCTCATCCGCAGACATCCCAAAATGTTGGCGGGTTTCAGCGATCTCAGCGCCCTGCTCAATGTCATCTCAGAGCGGACCGGTCTGATTACCCTTCACTCCCCCATGGTCATCAATTTTTCCCCGCCTTCCAGGTTTTCGATCCGATCGTTCTTAAATGCGGTGAATGGATTCCCCGACAGAAACCTGTTCGAAGGCGCGCCGGTGAATGTTTACCGATCCGGAAAAACCAGCGGCCCTCTGAAAGGGGGCAACCTGATTACCCTCACGGCCCTCCTGGGGACCCCATGGGAAATGAATACGGATGGGGCCATTTTGTTTCTGGAAGAGGTGAATGAAAAACTTTATGAAGTCGACCGCTACCTCACTCAGTGGGTCTTTGCCGGAAAATTTCAAAAAGTGAAGGGACTCATCCTCGGGAATTTCAGGAGGATCAGGTATCAGGATGTTTACCGAATCCTGGCGAGCCAGATGAAGATCGATTTCCCGCTGGTCCATTGTTCCTACATCGGACATGTGAAGAATAAGATCACCCTGCCGGTTGGAGCCCGGGTGGAATTGAACACCATTCAAAAGACGCTTACCCTGCTATGAATACCATTTGGGTTTTTCTGATCGTCATCAGCATTCTCTTCTCCTTCCTGAACGGCAGGATGGGCGAATTTACGAAGTCCATGTTTGAGGGGGCGAAAGCGGCGGTCGAGGTGGCTCTCTTTCTGCTGGGCATTGTCTGCCTCTGGCTGGGGATCACCAGGATCATTGAAGATTCGGGGTTGATCCACCGCCTGTCCGGTTTTTTTCAATACTTCGTGAGGCGGCTCTTTAAAAAAATCCCTCCGGAACATCCTGCGATCACCTCCATCACGCTGAACTTCCTGGCCAACCTCTTCGGCCTCGGAAATGCCGCCACCCCGCTAGGAATAAAAGCCATGCAGGATCTCAAAACCCTGAACCCGGAAGGTGAAACCATCACCTTTGAGATGATGATTTTTATCGTGATCAATACGGCAAGCATTCAACTGATCCCGTTTACTGTAATTGGAATCCTTGCCGATTACGGATCACAGGATCCGTCCTCCATTGTCCTGCCCACCCTCCTGGCCACGTTCCTTTCAGCCTGTTTTGCTCTCGGAATCCTGTTTGCGTTCAGGAGGTTCCTTCGATGAGAACGGTCAGTTTGATTTCGCAGCTCATGATCCCTCTCTTCATCCTGCTCACGATTCTATATGGATGCTTCAAGAGAGTGAGGGTCTATGATTGTTTCGTCTCCGGCGCGAAAGACGGGGTAGGCGTGGTCGTACGGATCTTTCCATACCTCCTGGCGATTTTCGTAGCGGTCAAAGCGTTTCAAGCTTCCGGAGCCTTTGAATTCACTCAGACATTACTCCGGGGAATTCTGGAAACGTTCAACATCCCTCTCGAGGTCGTCTCGATAGCTCTCATCAAACCCCTGTCGGGAAGCGCTTCGTTGGGCGTCTTTACGAATATCGTCGAGACAAGCGGGCCTGATTCCCTTGCCACCAGGATTTCTGCGGTCATCATGGGAAGTGCGGAAACGACCTTTTATGTATTAGCGGTTTATCTCGGTGCGGTGGGGATCAAGCGGACAAGATACCTCATCCCGGTCTGCGTGACCGCCGACCTGGTGGGGATCCTACTTGCCATCGGCATCGTAAAATTATTTTTTTATTAAGACGAAAGGACTGCAGATGTGCAGGATGCTCGGTTTAACCAATTTCGTTTTTCGAAAACATGAAGGGATCCTGATGGACTTTTTCGAACTGGCCGAGTCCGGGAATACCTTGCCGGGCGATTCACCCGGCCATCTGGATGGTTGGGGCATCGGTTTCTATAAGAACGGAAAAGCCGTTGTTCACAAGAGCGGCCATTCTATTGTGAAGGAGAAAGGAGCCTTCTTTAAGATCTGCGAAAAAGTGAAAACTTCTAACATCCTTCTGATCCATTTTCGGAAATCTTCCTGGAAGGAAACTTCCACACTTGTTCACGCCCATCCTTTCATGGCGGGCAATGTTCTTTTTGCCCACAACGGAACGATTCGAGATTTCAAAGCCCTACGGAAGAAGATCATTCTCAACCCACCCCCTGGCCAAACACTCGATACGGAAGTCTATCTTCGTTATGTGATGAATTTTATTTCTCTGGGATTGGCAAACGCTTTTCAGAAAGCGATCCGGGACATCAGAACAAACCATCGTTATTCTTCCCTGACCTGCCTTTTCTCCGATGGAGACCGGCTCTACGGATTTCGGGAGTATACGAGAGCTCCATGGTATTATACCCTTTATCATGCCCGGAACGAAGAGTCTGCGATGATTTCTTCCCAGCCGGTTTCCAAAGACCTGCACTGGAAAATGGTCCCCAGGAGAAAACTCCTCGTCCTCTGAAAGGACGCTGACAAGCTTGTTCCCCTCACCCGCTTCCTCTCTTCCTGCCTACCTTTAGGCAGACACCGGGAAGGGAAAGCGGATGAGGGGGATTGCTCCTTCGAGATAAGAGAGATTCTATAAATTAGGAGAGAGATGACGATTACTTTTTATGTTTTTCTCTCAATTCTGCGGCCTTTTCTCTGATCTCTGTCAACGATTGCTGCATCTTGCTCCATCCATACCAGAGGGCATAGTCCGGGTTAGCGTGGAAGGTTCCCTGGAAGGTCTTCATCCGGTGCTCCAGGAACATCACGAAGAGCTTCTGTTCAATTACCGTCGTGCACTGAAAGAGGGGAGAGGTTCTGAAACAACTTTCTAATTTCCTTTCATCGAAGAAATTCCGACCTCCGGCACCAATTATTATTTGAAAAGTGTCGCAAAAGTTGTCGCAAACCCGTCACAAAAGTCAACGCCTCTTTCTCCTCAGGCGGTAAAGCAGATTGTGCGTCTCCCCTTCGGTAAAAAGCAATTCTTTTTCGACCAACTTCTTCAAATCTCTCTGAAGCGTCCGGCGGTTAACGCTTGGGCAAAGGCGCTCAAAGTCCTGGATTGTCAGACTGCCGTGCCCCAGGATGTGTTCGATGGCCTTTGTTTGTCGGCCTGAAAGGCCATGCCGCTTGACCAAAACATCACGCTGAATAGCCAGTTCCCCACGTTGTTTGACCTCGGCCAGTTGTGTGGTCAAGCCATCGACAAAGTACTCGAGCCAGCTGGTCATGTCCATGTTGCTTTCGCGAACACTCTGAATCGCCCGATAGAAAGAGCCTCGATCCCGGTCGTAATACTCACTGGTTGTGAACAGGCGCTTAAAATCGTATCCGGCCCGATAGAGATACAACGTTGAGAGCAGTCGTGAGGTACGTCCGTTGCCGTCCAAAAAAGGATGGATATGCACGAATTGAAACTGGGCAATGCCACTTACCAGGACAGGATGGGTTTCTCTCTCATGGTTGAGCCAGTCTACTAACCCCGCCATCATGATCGGGATATCATGGGCTGGGGGCGGTGTGTAAATTACCTCTCCAGTGATGGAGTTGACAACGTAATTCTGAATCTTTCGGTAATCTCCTGGAGTTGCAGCTCCTCCCCTCACACCTTCCACAAGGTGTTTGTGGATTTCCCTGATCAGTCCTTCCGTGGTCGGCCCGCCGCTTTCCAGATATTCGGAGACAAAATCGAAGGCTCTTCGATAGTTCAATAGCTCTCGCACATCGTCGGGGTTAGCATCAGGAACCGGCTTGCCCTCCAGCAATTGCTCGGCCTGTTCCAGGGTCAGCCGAGTTCCTTCGATATGGGTTGTGTGGTGGGCTTCCAGGATCAATGCACGACGGCCCATCTCCTGAAGCCAAGCTTCGGACAGAGTCGCAGCCTCCAAAAACCCTCGAGCCCGTTCAATCCGGGTGAGGCCAGCGGTTATCCGGTTCGTGATACTAAATTTAGGCTTGAATCCTTTCTTCAATTCTCTTTGCCCCTAATCATCACTGCCGATACAAACGATCCGGCAATCGATCATTTCTGTCTGTAATATAAACCATTTCAACCATTATGGGAAGCAAATGTTTTGACAAAATTAAGGAGGTACCGGTATTGATTTTACCGAAGGGTGTCCTACAAGTCCCGATTTGTAGATCTCCATTTCAAAATCCCGCGGGGCTTCCACCCCATGCAGGGGAGCCTGTCCTGAGCGAGTCGAATACGGAATTATTGTAGGGTCAGGCATCGTTAATTCGGTATTGACGTGGGGCTTACCCGTGACAAACTTCGCTATATCTTTTACCAAAGGAATGCTGATGGCCCATATCCCCTCGGCGAAACACTCTGCGTCCCCAAAGAAAATAGGGAAGCCCTTAAAGGGACATGCAATATTACAATTTCAATAATTGTTTTCAAAAATTACCTCAGACAAGAAAAAGGGGGCAAGACTGATACCCCCCCTTTCCCTAATTATAGAATTCTGACTTTTCTCCTCCTGGGGGCCAGAAGGACGAAGTCTCCCTTCTCTTTCTCTTCGATCCTCTTCAACCCAAGTTCCAAGAGAATTTTTCTCTCCTCGATGCTTCTCTTTCGGGTCTTCCTATATCTTCCGGCACCGATTTTCTCTCTCAGGAGGAGAAATGCCACCGGCGAGACCTCTTCAAATTTCTTCTTCCTGATCTTCATCGTCCAGCGCTCTTTTTAAATTCTAAGAGTTCTTTCAGGGTGTCATTCTCAGGGGATCGGGCCCTTTTCTCAAGATAAGCCCAATCCAGATCATTAAAGTATCTTTTAGTCAGCAACTCAACCATCTCGCCATCTATCTCCGATTTCCAATGTTTGCAGGCATTGAGGCGATCGATCAACAGGTCTTCGATACCTATGATCCAGCATCGAAGACCCTTTCCAACCTCAACGACCTCCACAGGCGATTCCTCTCCGGTTAGGGAAGAGGCTGGAACTTCGATTGCCATTTTCAGTTCTTCATTTACCCAGTACCGGCCTCGTTTTTCATAGCCGAGAAAGGTTAAAACTTCATTCAATGCCTCTCTATCTGAATAGGCCAAATCGATATCCGCAGTGAAATAAACTTCCCTCGCATAGTAAGATAAGGCACAACCACCGATGATAATCGGAGGATTTTTCCCTTTATCCTCCAGGGACTTGGTAATCAGGGCAACCATCAAAAGTTGCTTTTTTAGGGGCGACTCGATTTTTTTTATCGTTCCGAGTATTTTTCTTGCATCCATAGAGGAAAATGATAGCAATTTTTTTCTCCTATTACAAGCAGAATGAGTGAGAGAATGATTCCGAAACCTTACCTTCTCTCAAGATCTCTTGCAAGTTTGGAGATAAGGCATTAAACTGAGATTAAATGAAAACGAGGACATTTCTCAGCCAGGTTTCCCTCATTCCTTTCGTCATCCTTCTTTTCTCCCAATTCTGTTTTGCCCTGACGAATGAGGAGATCCAAAAATTTCAGTCTCTCTTGAAGGCCCAACCGGTGGGGGAGAGGATCGCTTTCTGGGCGGAGAGGTTTGTTGGAACTCCCTATGATCCGGACTCGATGGGCGAATATGTCACGAGGGCAGTGATTGTGGCGGATGAGAGAGTGGATTGTATGTATCTGACCTTCAGGGCTGTGGAGCTTGCCTTAAGCAATACTCCGGAGGGGGCCATTGACATTTCCCTGGACAGACGCTTCCATACGAAAGGCATTCTCAAAGAGGGTAGGGTGGCCAATTACCATGACCGTTTTGAATATGGTGAGGATATGATTTTCAGTGGAAGGTGGGGGAGGAAGATCACATCAGAAGTTGGAAGGACGGTGAGAATCAAGGGGTCGAGGGGAAGGGATTTTGTAGAGATTCTCCCATCCGAACATCTCCTCAAGGATCTAAGCAAATTAAAAAGCGGGGACATCCTATTTTTCGTTAAAAAGCCTGAAGACAGGAAAGTGGAGGAGATTATCGGACACATCGGAATCGTCAAGGTAGCGCGGGAAGTCTATCTCATCCATGCAAGTGGTACAAAAGGAAAGGGCGGAGAGGTGAAGAAGGTTTTATTGAAAGACTATATTTTAAAGATGGACTTTATCGGCGCCAAGATCACCCGGTTCGATTGAAAGGGTTTTCCCCCAAAAAAAGGAGGCTAAAGCCTCACCTACCTAATATCCCCCGGATCAGTGATGGGCTACTTATAACCCCAATTTTTTGTTGTTAACAATCAAGAATGAAAGTATAATGTATTGCGGAATGTCATCCGCAGGTTTATTCATTTTTACATAGGAGGAAAGACCGTTTATGATTCGCGCATTCAACAAGCATTACCGCAAGGCCATCGACCTGCTTGAGAGTTTGACCGGAAGCGAAAAGCTGGAGATGGGGGAGAAGGTCTTGGATTGGTTCCGAGAAATACCCGAGGAATACCTGGTCTCTCTGGCGCTCTTTTTTAACGAGGTGATCGATGACCTGGGAGATGAGAGTCTGGAGAAGATCGACCTGAAGGCCAAATCCAAAAAGAAGCATGAAGAGGAGGAAGAGGAAGAGGCCGACGAATACGATGAGGATGAAGAAGATTATGATGAGGATGAAGATGAAGAGGAAGATTATTAATTCTTTGAGGCGAGAACGGCGCGATTGTATGCCCAGCGTTCCATCCTTCCGATTTCCTCTTTCATCGTCGTCGAAAGGGGGATGGTATTTCCGACGGCGATGATGATGTCGTGCTCGGTCAGCGGCCGGCCATCATTGAAGGCATCGACCATGGCACCATAGACTGCCTGCTCAATCTCAGCACCGTTAAACCCCTCCGTCACCTTGATCAGCATATCTAAGTTGATCTTTGAGGGGTCTGCGCCGTTCCTTTTCAGATGAATCGACAGGATGGACTTTCTCTCCTGGGCACTGGGCAGGGTGACGAAGAAGATCTGGTCAAAACGGCCCTTTCTCAAGACCTCGGGAGGAAGGAGTTCGATCACATTGGCTGTGGCGGCGATGAAGACAAAATTCTTTTTTTCCTGCATCCAGGTGAGGAAAGAGGCGAAGACCCTTGATTGTGACCCACCCCCGGCCTTTTGGCTTTGAATGCTGATGCCTGCCTCGATCTCATCGATCCAGAGCACAGAGGGGGCAACGGTCTCCGCAGTTTGCAGAGCGATCTGAAGGGCCTTTTCAGGCTCTCCCATGGTTCCGTCGTAAAGCCTTGCCATATCGAGGTGAAGCAAGGGGACTCGCCAGAAAGAGGCAAAAACCTTTGCACAGAGGCTTTTGCCGCATCCCGAGACACCGGTGATCAAAACCCCTTTCGGAAGTTGAAGACCAAACGTCTTTCCTTCTTTGCTTAAGACACCGCTCCTTTTCCTCAACCAATCTTTAAGGTTTTCGAGGCCGCCGATCTCATCGAGGGTGGGTCGGTTGGTGATCAATGTCAGGATTCCCGACTTTCTGATCAGTTGACCCTTCTCTTCGATGACCCCATCGATGACAGAGGCATCGAGGGTTGTTCTCCCCATCAGGGCGGACCGGAAGGCGCGAGCCGCCTGGTCAAGGGAGAGGCCAAGAGCGGCCTTGACCATAAATTCTTTCAAATCGGGTGTCAGGGATTCCGTCAGTTTGGCGGTCTGAGGGGTTGCGCTGATCACGCCGTTTAAAATACGCTCCACTTCAGAGGCGTCAGGCATGGGAAGATCGTAGATGACCATATCGCGACGGAGTTCCTCCGGAACAACCAGAACGGGCGCGACGATGAAGAGGGTGGCATAACGGTTCCGAAGAGCCCGGTGAACATCCTTCATCTTTCTTGTCAGAAGAGGGTCTCCGTCCATCAAGGAGTGGATTCCCTCGAAGAGATAGAAAGCCTGTTCCGTTCGCTGGATCACTCGATCCAGGGCATCGAGAGGAGCCTTGGAGTTTTCAATGGTCTCCTCCTCGCCGGTCAGACCATGAAAGGGATTCCAGATGAAAAGTTTGGGCCCGGGTTGAAAGGTGGCGGAAAGCTCTTTGAGAAGGGTTTCCACACGGTCCTCTTCATCCGAGAGGATATAGACGATGGAGGCCTTGGAGAGGACCAATTTCTTCAAGTCCTGAAGGGTCTGCTGTTTTCTGGATGGCTCTTCCATAGTCCAAATTATATAGAAGTTAGAATGAAAGGTCAACTATTCCTGAAAATGATTCCTGAAAATGAGGTGACCCCTCCAATTTTTGGATGGCAGAGTGACATCCAGAGGGGCAGGAAGCCCAGACTCCGAAATTTTTAGGATTGCGGATCATTAGAAGTTTAAAGGAAACTTCCATAGTCAATAAAATGAGGTTTTTATTGTTCTTGGAGCATCTGGAGTCATTCTTTAAGCGGTGCTGCCCTAAATCTTTCTACGCTGGCCCGCCTACCCCTCTGGATTTGGTATTTCGATAGATAAATATGAGGGGAAAAGAGATGATTAACAAAATGAATTGAATTTTTTTCCGCTATTGAATAAAATGATGTCAGGTGAGATGAGATGAAAGTTGATTTTAATCCGATCATGATTGATTTAGGTCTGATCCGGGTGAGCTGGTATGGGATGATGTATGTGTTGGGGTTTATCGGTTCCTACCTCCTGGTCCGTTACCAGATGAAGAAGAAAGATTTCGGGGTTTCAAGGGTGGAGGTGGAAAACCTCTACTTCTATCTCATCATCGGGCTGATGGCGGGCGCACGTTTGGGGTATGTCCTCTTTTACGATCTCAAGATGTATTTGTCAGATCCCCTCGGGGTCTTTGCCATCTGGCGCGGGGGGATGTCCTTTCACGGGGGATTGATCGGCGTGCTGATCGTTGGGATTCTCTTTTCGTGGAGGAATAAAAAATCGTTCTGGAAGATTACGGACCTCATCATTGTCACTGCGCCCATTGGATTAGGATTGGGAAGGATCGGAAATTTCATCAATGGAGAGCTCTACGGTCGCATGACCAACCTTCCCTGGGGGATGATTTTCCCGAGAGGAGGGCCTCATCCCCGCCATCCTTCTCAGCTCTATGAGAGCGGGCTGGAGGGGGGGGGTCTCTTTCTCATCCTCTGGCTTCTCAAAGATAAGAAACTTCCAACAGGCGGGCTGTTAGCCCTCTTTTTGTCCCTCTATGGCCTGTTTCGTTTTTTCGTCGAATTTTTCAGGGAACCGGACGCCCACATCGGGTTTATCATTGGTCCCTTCACCCTGGGCCAGGTTTTCTCTTTCATCATGATTGCTGGAGGGACAATTCTCTACATCTGCTTGAAGAGAAAAGATTGATTTTTCTCTTTTTTTGTCTTAAAAATGACCAGGTGGTCACAAAGACCCTTCTCCCCTCGTATGGAAGCAAAGAAGACCTTTTTTAATCTACCCGAAGAGAAGCAGAAACGGGTTCTGGAGACAGCCCTTGAAGAGTTCTCTGAGAAGGGCTATGAAGGGGCCAGCATCAACCTGATCGTCTCAAAGCTTGGAATTGCCAAAGGCTCCATCTACCAATATTTCACCGACAAAAAGAGCCTCTTTCTCTTTATCTTCGATTATGCGGTGGAACTCGTCCGAAAAACATTGAAACAGGTGAAGCAGGAGACGAGGGAGCAACCGACTTTTGAAAGGATCAGGAGATCGCTTCTCGCAGGCGTGGACTTCATTGAACGACATCCGTTTATCTACCGAGGTTATCTGAAGATGATGTTTGAGAGAGAGGCGCCTTTCCGACAGGAACTCCTTCAGAGGATTCGCCTCTTCTCTTCGGAATATTTGACCTCTCTTCTCATGGAGGGAAGGGAGAAGGCTGAAATACGGAAGGACATCGATCTGGAGACGATGGTCTTTCTTCTCGATGCGGTCATGGACCGCTTCTTACAGGCTTATGCGATCTCCTATCTCGATTCAGGACTGAATCTTAATCGAATGAAACGGCCTGAGATAGAACGCCATGTCAATGAGATCGTGGAGTTGATGAGGAAGGGGATCGGGGTATAATTTTTTTCATTTTCAAATGACCGAGTGGTCATCATCAGGAGAGAGGTTATGGCATTCAGGGATCTCAATCAGTTCATTGAATTAATCGAAAGGGAAGGGGAATTAAGGAGAATCTCCCAACCCATCAGTCCAATTCTCGAAATAACAGAGATCACTGACAGGGTGAGCAAAAAAGGAGGGCCCGCCCTCCTCTTTGAAAAGGTGGAGGGGCATCGCTTTCCGGTGATCACGAACCTTTTCGGCTCTGAGAAAAGAATGCGTCTCTGTCTTGGAGGAAGATCGCCTGATGAGGTGGGAAGAGAGTTGAAAAATTTTCTCGAGATGGAGCCTCCTGATACGCTCTGGAAGAGTATCAAGACGCTGCCCAGGCTCCATCAGTTGTCTAAATTCTTTCCAAAGAAGGTTGGAAAAGGCCCCTGTCAGGAGGTCGTTCTGAAAGAACCTGATCTCTCGCTGCTTCCGGCGCTTCAATGCTGGCCTGAGGATGGAGGAAGGTTCATCACCTTTCCCATGGTGATCACGAAAGATCCTGAAAATGGTAAACGAAATGTGGGCATGTACCGGTTGCAGGTTTTCGGTTCAAAAACCCTTGGAGTCCACTGGCATCCCCAGAAGGGCGGAGCTCAACATTTTCGGATGGCAGAGAGAAGAGAAGAGAGGCTTGAGATCGCAGTGGCATTGGGCCCTGACCCGGCCACTCTCTATTCAGCCACAGCCCCTCTGCCGGAAGGCATGGATGAGTTCGTCTTTGCCGGTTTTTTAAGGGGAGAACCAGTTGAAATGGTCAAATGCGCCACCCTCTCGCTCGAAGTTCCGGCAAACTCTCAGTTTGTCATCGAAGGTTATGTCGAACCCGGAGAGAGACGAATGGAAGGGCCTTTTGGCGACCATACGGGTTTCTACTCTCTTCCCGATCTCTATCCTGTGATGCATGTGACCGCGCTGACTCATCGGAAGGATGCTGTCTATCCGGCGACCGTTGTGGGGATCCCGCCCATGGAGGACTCCTTTCTTGGCAAGACAACGGAGAGGATCTTTCTGCCCCTGATCAGGACACAGTTGCCCGAGATCATCGATATTCATATGCCTGTGGAAGGGGTCTTTCACAACCTCGTCTTCGTCTCCATCGACAAACGATACCCGGGCCATGCGAGAAAGATCGGCTATGCTCTCTGGGGGATGGGGCAGATGATGTTTTCAAAGGTGATCGTTGTCTTCGATGGAGAGGTCGATGTTCAGAATCTTTCGGAATGTCTCTGGATCCTCGGGGCGAATATCGATCCCAAGAGGGATGTCTTCTTCTCCGAAGGCCCGGTCGATGCGCTCGATCATGCTTCCGGACTTCCTCACTACGGGAGCAAGATGGGGATCGATGCGACGAAGAAATGGCCGGAGGAGGGGTTTGTCCGGCCGTGGCCGAAAAGGATTGAGATGGACCCTGTAGTGAAAAGGCGGATCGATCAGTTATGGAAATCGTTTGGGCTGGAATAAGGGGCTGCCAAAAGTGTTGAAACGCATTGGAATCGTTTTGGAGTCGATCAAATTTGAGCATACGCTCTTCGCCCTTCCGTTTGCCTTTTCCGGAGCTGTGCTCGGGGCAAAGGGTCTGCCAACCCTCGGACAATCGTTCTGGATCCTTCTTGCCATGATCGGAGCGCGGAACAGCGCCATGGCATTCAATCGCCTGGCGGACGAAGCCTATGATGCAAGAAACCCGAGGACACAGGATCGCGCCCTTCCGAGGAGAGCAATTTCAAGAAATTTCTTCATCGGTGTTATCGTCGTCTCTTCGGTGATTTTTATCTTCTCCGCATGGATGCTTAACCCTTTGACGTTTGCGCTCTCATTTCCGGGGCTGGCCTGGATTCTCTTCTACTCCTATACCAAACGGTTCACCGCCCTCTCCCATCTCGTTCTGGGCTTCTCGCTCAGTTTCGCACCCATCGGCGCCCATATCGCCATCAAAGGCGCCATTGAGATGTTGCCCATCTTCCTGGGATTGGGGACGATGTTCTGGGTGGCAGGGTTCGACATCCTCTATGCCTGTCTCGATTATGAATTCGATCAAAAGACCCGTCTCTTTTCGATTCCCCGGGTTTTCGGAGTTAAGAAGGCGCTCCGGATGGCCATTCTCTTCCATGTCGTTGCCCTCTTCTTTTTCATCCAGACCGGAATTTCAGGGGAGATGGGCGCCATCTACTTCGGAGGCGTTGTTCTTGTCTTCGTCTTTCTCTTTGTGGAACATGCGATCCTCTCTCCGAAAGACCTATCCAAGATCAACTTCTCCTTTTTTACGCTGAACGGGATGGTCAGCATCGTTCTCTTTTTAGCCGTCTTATTCGATACTCTGTTGAAATAGGAGGGAAAATGAAAAGGTTTTCAGTCTCCTTTTGTTTGATCATAGGGTTGATCACAGCCTCAATGTTTATTCCCAATGCCGAAGCCTCTTCCATCCGGATGGGCGTGCTTCCCATTCTGGAGTCGCTTCCGTTCATCGTGGCTCAGGAGAGGGGGCTCTTTCAATCATCGGGATTGAAGGTGGAGATCGTCTCCTTTGCGAGCGCCCTGGAGCGGGACAGCGCCATCCAATCAGGAGCGATTCACGGGGCCATCCATGACATCCTCGGCATCAGCTTGTTAAGGAGTAAAGAGATTCCCTTCACCATCGTGACGAATATGACCGTGCCCACATCGAAGAAGGACCTCTTCGTGGTCCTGGCCTCGCCCGGGTCCGGCCTGAAGGGGATCGAAGAACTGCGGGGGAGCGAGATCGGCCTCTCTTCCCATACGATTGCGGAGTACGTGACCGATTCGCTGCTCAGCCTCAAAGGGCTTAAGATCGACGAGGTGAAGAAGGTGGAGGTGAAGAAGATTCCCCTCCGGTTTCAGATGCTGATGGAAGGCAAGGTGAAGGCGGCCACGCTTCCGGAGCCTCTTGCCTCCCTGGCGATCTTTCAGGGAGCCAGGAAGCTGGGAGGAGACTATGGATTGAAAGGGACACAGGTTGTGCTCGTCTTTCAGGAATCCTTCATCCGGGCGGAGAGCGAGACCATGATTCGTTTTGGCAGAGCCTATGGACAGGCCGTCCGGATGATCAATGAAGATCCTCTGCGTTGGCGGGAACTGCTTGTGGAAAAGGGAAGGCTTCCCACTCCCATAAAAGATATCTTTACCCTGAACCCTTTCTCAGACATCCAGATCCCCAGGCCGGAAGAGATTCAGGCTGTAAAGACCTGGATGGAAGGGAAGGGTTTTGAGACTTCTAAAATCACCCATTCCTCTCTGGTGAACGATGTCTGGGTGAAAGGCGTGAGATGATCGAAGTTAAGAACCTTGCTGCTTCCTATTCTGAAAAGGGAACGAGGAAGATCGTCTTTGAAAGTCTCACCTTCGAAGTCTCTTCGGGCGTTCCGCTGAGCGTGATCGGGCCTTCCGGTTGCGGGAAGACAACGCTTCTCTATCTTCTCTCCGGCCTGAAGAAGCCTGAAAAGGGAGAGATCCTCTTCAGGGGAGAGCGGCTCAATGGCCATCAAAGAGAGATCGCCCTGGTTCTTCAACACTACGGGCTCCTTCCATGGAAGACCGTCTTTCAGAATGCGTCTCTGGGGTTGAGGATTAGAGGTTTTTCAAAGAAGGAGACGAAAGAGACCGTCCTTCCGATTCTGCGGGAGTTAACGATCGACCACCTTCTGGACCGTTTTCCAAATCAGCTGAGCGGGGGAGAGAAACAGCGGGTTGCCATTGCAAGGGCGCTGGCTCTCAGGCCCTCCCTCCTTCTTTTGGATGAGCCCTTCTCCTCTCTCGATGCCTTCACGCGGGAACATTTGCAAAACCTGATCCTTAACATCTGTTGCCAGAGGGAACTGGCCCTTGTCCATGTCACCCACAGCATTGAGGAGGCTGTCTTTTTGGGGGAGAAGGCGCTGGTGATGAATGAAGGGGGATATGATCTCCTCCCGATTCATGGAGCCAGAATGGCTGAGAGAGACTCCGAATACAGAAAGAGCGATCTCTTCCATCAATACTGCAATCTGCTGAGAGGACATTTAAAGAGGTAGAGAATGATCAAAGGTCGCACCTTCATGGCGGTTGTGGTTATTTTTGCCTTCTGGTATCTGCTTGCCTATGTTTTCAAAACCCAGATCCTTCCGTACCCTCACCTGGTCTTTTCAGCCCTTTTGCCCAGCCTTGGAAAAGGACTGGGGGGTCATTTCCTGGTCAGCACCTACCGGATTCTTCTGAGTCTTTTATGGGCGCTCATTCTGGCGGTTCCTTTTGGACTCTATCTGGGAAGAAGGAGAAGGATCGATGAGCTCGTTTCGCCCATGATCTATCTCATCTATCCGATTCCCAAGATCGTCTTTCTTCCCCTCATCCTTCTCCTCTTCGGATTAGGCGATCTTTCCAAGATCTTCATCATCTTCATCATTGTCTTCTTCCAGATTTTAGTGACTACCCGCGATGCGGCAAAAGGGATTGACGAAGAGCAGATTCTTTCTGTCCTCTCATTGGGCGCCCGTCCAAAGCAGATCTTTCTTCACGCCATCTTTCCCGCCTGCCTTCCGAAGATCCTCACTTCCCTGAGGATCAGCATCGGCACTTCGATTGCCGTCCTCTTCTTTGTGGAGTCTTTTGCCACGGAGAACGGTCTGGGGTTTTTCATCCTTGATGCCTGGAGCACGCTCGACTATCTCTCCATGTACACCGGCATCATGGGAATGGGGGTTCTGGGCGTGATCTTCTATGAAGGTGTGGACCGGATTGAGAGAAAGTACTGCCGCTGGATGTTCAATCCGTAAACCCCGTTAGAAATTCCAGTCGTTGCGACTCGAAACCATGCGGAGCATTATTTCTAACGGGGTAAAAAAAGGGCGACCCAAAGAAATTCTTCCCACGATATTCTCTCTGTCTCTAAACCTTACCATGCCCTTTCATCTTCTTTGTTGGAGCGACCATCGAACGGGGGTTTAATAAACGCCTTAACTCCTCCTTCGAAAAAAGCCCCTCCTCCTCCAGCACTCTCCGGATCGTCTTGTTCTGCTGGTAAGCCTTTTTGGCCAAACGCGCAGCCCCATCATACCCAATTTGGGGAGCCAGGGCCGTGACCAGGGCCAGGCTTTTTTCGATCATCTCTTCGCATCGCTCCGGATCCGCCTTCAATCCTTTGACGCATCTCAGGTTGAAATTATCGGCTCCATTGGCAAGGAGCCAGATCGATTCCAGCAGATTGTGGGCGATCAAGGGCATCATCGCATTAAGCTCAAAATATCCACTGAGACCGCCCAGCGTGATGGCCGAATCGTTTCCGATCACCTGGCTGCACACCTGGATTGTGGATTCGGGAATAACCGGATTAACTTTCCCGGGCATCATGGAGGAGCCAGGTTGAGTTTCCGGGAGGTGAATTTCTCCAATCCCACAACGGGGACCCGAACCCAGCCACCGGATGTCATTGGCGATTTTAAAGAGACTGACCGCCACGGTCTTCAAAGCCCCGCTCATCTCCACAGAAGCATCCCGGGCTCCCTGAGCTTCGAAAGGGCAAGTCGCCTTACGGAACCGTCCTCTGATCGTTTTGTTGATGATGGAGATGGCTTTTCTTGAAAACCGCGGGTGGGTATTGGCTCCTGTTCCAACAGCCGTCCCACCCAGAGGAAGTTCATAAAGGGATCCCATAGCGGTTAGAATTCTAAAGATGCCGAGCCTCACTTGCTGTGTATATCCCTCAAACTCCTGGCCCAGTCGAATGGGAAGGGCATCCTGGAGATGGGTTCTGCCAATTTTGAGAATAGGATAAAACTCCTGAGCCTTGGACTTAAGCGCCTGATGGAGATCTCTTAAAGCGGGCAGAAGTCTTTCCAGAATGAGGGTGACGGCGGCGATATGAATGGCAGAAGGGAAGATATCGTTGCTGGACTGGCACAGGTTGACATGGTCATTGGGATGGACCGGCTTGTAGATTCCTTTTTTACCCCCTAAGATTTCATTCGCCCGGTTAGCGATCACTTCATTGGTATTCATGTGAGTCGAGGTGCCGGAGCCGGTCTGGAAAACATCGATCACAAATTGCTCATCCCATCTTCCCTGCATCACTTCATACGAGGCCTGCTCAATGGCCCTGGCCATCCTCTTTTCAAGGAGGCCCAGCTCTGCGTTCGCCCTGGTTGAGGCATACTTGATGAGGCCCAGGGCATAAATCAGTTCCCTTCCGAACCGATATCCGCTTATGGGAAAATTCTCCACCGCCCTCTGCGTGTTAGCGCCATAATAAGCCTCTTTCGAGACCCTGACTGGGCCCATGGAGTCTTTTTCTATTCTATATTTTTGCTTTAAGTTAACCATGTTCTGTCTCCTCCCATGGCCCATTCTGATCTTTCTTTTCTCCATCTCAGACTTTGCCCACGGAAGCCATATAAACGGCAAACTCCTCCTCTCCATCGACCCGGAGCAGCCGGTCCAATGCTTCCTGGTCATAGGCGGCAATAGCGCAGGTCCCCGCCCCGATGGTCTCACAGGCAAGATACAGGTTCTGGCAGACATGGCCTGCATCGATGGCGATTACCCGATGAGCCGCGAGGCTGTAGCGCCACTCCATGCGATAAGGAATGGCCGTCCAGATGAATGTCAATGCTGCGTTTCCCGGGTAGGGCTGGCCGAATGCGGCGTCGACCATCTTACTCGAGAGCTGTTCCTCTGAGAACTCGTAGAGTAGCTGGTGAGAGAGTGGAAGATACCGGTAGATTCCGGAATCGACCCCTTCCACGTGGAGCACGGCCAGATAGGTTTCGAGGGCGTGACGGCACCCTGCCGATGGCACGGTGCGATAGGCGTGGCCTCCGACGACTTCTCCCCGCACTCCCTGGGTTGCCCAGAGGAGAAAAGACACCTCGTCCAGCGTAAGAGGTTGTTTCCGATATATTCGACGGCTCTGACGGTTTCCAATCGCCGTGGCGAGATCGATCTTAGCGATTTTTTTCCACTCGCCGGGCTTCAGAAGATCGATTCGCAACGCACCTGCCGGATATGGCTTTTCGATAGGAGGAGGATCGATCCCTCTGTTCTGGTCCGTCCGCGAAAAATCGACTTTCTTCCGGACGCTGTCTTTCAAGAAATACCTAAACTGCTTTAATAAATCCTTGTCCATTAAACCATATTCTACCGGAAATATAACCGAAGTTCAATGATACAAATTGCCTCACATTAAATGTTACCCGTTTAGTTAGAGGTGATAAAAAATTCGGATGTTTGGATGAAGGAGGGGAATTTCGTTGACAAAACGGAGAATCATCCATTATCATTTTTGAGATTTCCGGGAAAACTTGAAAGCTTTGATTGCACCGATTGTACAAATGGAAGGAATAAAATGATATCACCCCCACCCTAACCCTCCCCCATTGGAGACTGTGCCGTAATTCCGTTCATGGTTCGAGAACCTCACCACGAACGGACTACGGCGTGTTAGAAATCAATCACTTAGCCGTTCGTCCTGAGCGTGTCGAAGGGCGAATGGCTAATTATGACACAGCCTCTTGAGGGGGAGGGGAGGTCGGGGGGTGAAAGGTGATCCATGGGAAAGAATCTCGTTCAAAAAATATTTGAGTCTCATCTGTTGAGAGGAAGATTGGAACCCCGAGAGGACATTGCCATCTCCATTGACCAGACCCTCACACAGGATGCCACGGGGACGATGGCCTATCTTCAGTTTGAAGCCCTTGGGATTCCGCGAGTCAAAACCAGGCTTTCCGTCAGCTATGTGGATCACAATATGCTCCAGACGGGTTTTGAGAATGCGGATGACCACCGGTTTCTTCAGACCTTTGCGGCCAAGTATGGAGTCCTCTTCTCGAAGCCCGGCAATGGCATCTGCCACCAGGTTCACCTGGAACGGTTTGCAAAACCGGGGGAGACGCTTTTAGGCTCAGACAGCCATACGCCCAATGCAGGGGCAATGGGGATGATCGCCATCGGCGCAGGCGGCCTTGATGTTGCCATTGCTATGGGAGGCGGGCCTTATTATCTCAAGATGCCGGAGGTCGTCCTGGTGAGATTGAAGGGACGGCTTGGCCCCTGGGTCTCCTCAAAGGACATCATCCTCGAGATTCTCAGGCGACTGACTGTCAAAGGCGGCGCAGGGAAGATCTTCGAATTTGGAGGGTCGGGCGTGAAAGTGCTCTCTATTCCTGAAAGGGCTACTATTGCGAACTTAGGGGCGGAGTTAGGAGCGACCACAACTCTCTTTCCGAGCGATGAGCAGACTCTCGAATTTTTAAAGGCTCAGGAGAGGGAGAGAGATTGGGTTCCTCTCCAGCCCGATCCCGACGCAAGGTATGATCAGGTCATTGAGATTGATCTCCGAAAATTGGACCCCCTGATCGCCCAGCCCTCCAGCCCGGATAGAGTCACCCCGGTGAGAGAGGCGGCGGGAAGAGAGGTGAAGCAGGTCTGCATCGGGAGTTGCAACAACTCCTCCTATATGGATCTGATGAGTGTGGCAAAGATCCTGAAAGGAAAGAAGATCCATCCGAATGTCAGCCTTACGATTACCCCTGGATCGAAGCAGGTCTTTGAGATGATTGCCCGGAAAGGAGCTCTGGCCGATCTGATCCAGGCAGGGGCCAGAATTCTCGAATCGGCCTGCGGTCCATGCATTGGAATGGGTCAGGCGCCTTCCTCTGATGCGGTCTCTATCCGGACGATGAACCGGAATTTCCAGGGCCGGAGCGGATCGCCCGATGATCAGATCTATTTGGCCAGCCCATATGTGGCAGCCGCCTGTGCCTTAAGAGGAATCATCACCGACCCAAGAGAATTGGGTCAGAAGCCGCCCCGGGTTCCCATGCCCAGGAAATTTTTAATCGATGACAGCATGATCCTTCTCCCTTCGCCGGATCCGGAGAAGGTGGCGATTGAGCGGGGACCGAATATCAAACCCCTGCCCACGCGAGGCCCCCTGGAAGATCTGATCGAAGGAAAAATTCTTTTGAAATTGGGAGATCATATTACGACCGATCATATCATTCCTGCCGGAGCGAGAGTTCTTCCCCTGAGATCCAATATTCCCGCTATTTCAAAACACCTCTTTGAAAGGTTGGATCCTGATTTTTTTAAGAAAGCAATAGAGCTGCGAGGCGGATTTGTGGTCGGAGGCGAGAATTACGGGCAGGGGTCGAGCCGGGAGCATGCGGCTCTGGCTCCCATGTTCGTTGGCATCCGAGCGATTATTGCAAAATCGTATGCGCGCATTCACCGGAGCAATCTGATCAACTTTGGAATCCTTCCCCTGACCTTTAAGGATGAGAAAGACTATGAGAGAATTGAACAGGGGAATCAACTCAGGATCGAGAAGATCCGCGATCGCCTTCGGGCGAACGGATCATTGACCATTCAAAATGTGACACAGGGGAGCGCCTTTGAAGTCTCGCACGGGCTGAACCAGAGGGAGATCGAAATTCTTCTCGCGGGCGGGTTGCTCAATTATACCCGTAAACAAACCCTGCCATAATGAAAATGGGTTTTCGGTATAAGGTTACGAAGCCCGTTTCGGTTATCGGTTAGGGTCACGTCCAAAGAATAAAAAGACGATAAACATAGCCTTTTAATAACGATACGGGCATCTTTACCCTTACCGTGAGACAGAAGTCTTATTTTCCAAGACAATTGATGGGATTATCATGAACTTCACCCATGACATCCTTATCATCGGAGCAGGCCTGGCAGGACTTCGGGCTGCGGTGGAGTGTGTGGGGCAGGCCGATGTTGCTGTGGTGAGCAAGGTCCTTCCCACGCGTTCCCATTCAGGCGCAGCCCAGGGCGGGATCACCGCCTCTCTTGGCAATGAGGAGGAGGACCGCTGGGAATGGCATCTTTTCGATACGGTCAAAGGGAGTGACTTTTTCGGTGATCAGGATGCCATCGAGATCATGGTCAGGGATGCTCCCCGGGTCATTTATGAACTAGAGCATATGGGCGTTCCCTTCAGTCGCACTTCTGAGGGAAAGATCGCCCAGCGAAACTTCGGAGGCCATACACGGAATTTCGGGGAAAAACCTGTGAAGAGGGCATGCCATGCGGCCGACCGCACAGGAAGGGTCGTCCTCGATACGCTCCATGACCAATGCCTTCGCCACCAGATCAAATTTTATCCTGAGAACTATCTCCTCTCGCTTGTCTTTGATGGAAAGAGGTGTGCGGGAGCGGTGACCTATGATCTTCCCACAGGCGAACTCCATCTTTTCCAGGCCAAGGCCATTCTCCTGGCTACCGGAGGATGCGGAAGAATCTATAAGACCACTTCCAATGGTTTTGCCTCGACCGGAGATGGGATGAGCCTCGCCTTTCGGTCGGGCATCCCGCTCGAGGATATGGAGTTCGTCCAGTTTCATCCCACAGGGCTTTATCCCCTGGGCATCCTGGTGAGCGAAGCGGCAAGGGGCGAGGGCGGAGTTTTGAGGAACAGGCTGGGCGAACGCTTTATGGAGCGGTATGCTCCCACGGTAAAAGAGCTGGCGGCAAGAGACGTGGTCTCAAGGGCGATACTTACAGAGGTTCAAGAAGGAAGAGGAATCGGCGGAATGGACTATGTCCATCTCGATCTCACCCATTTAGGAGAAGAGAAGATTGAGAAACGACTCTGGGAGATCGCCTCTTTTGTGAGGATCTACCTGGGTATCGATCCAGTTTACGATCCCATTCCAGTTCAACCCACCTGCCATTACATTATGGGAGGCATCCCGACGGATGTGGATGGAAGGGTTCTGACAGATGAGAAAGGATCGATCGCTCCCGGTCTCTATGCCGCTGGAGAATGCGCCTGCGTCTCCGTCCATGGCGCCAACCGGCTTGGCTGCAACTCCCTTCTCGATCTCCTCGTCTTCGGAAGAAGAAGCGGATTGGCGATGAAAAGAGATATTCTGCGAGTTGAAACGCCCACTCTTTCAAACGAGTCGCTGAAAAGAGTGGATTCCAAGATAAGGGGTTTATTGAATCATCAGGGCCGGGAGAAGTGCGATTCGATTCGAAAAGGGATGCAGGCCGCCATGATGGAATACGGATCGGTCTTCCGGGATGACGAAGGTTTAAAAAAAGGGATAGAGGAGATCCGGGCTCTGAAAGAACGATTTAAAGATATCGGGGTTTCTGACAAAAAGAAGGCTTTTAATTATGAATTGATGGAGGCCATCGAATTAGGCCATCAACTCGACCTCTCAGAGGTGATCCTTCTGAGCGGTCTCCACAGAAGGGAGAGCAGGGGGGCTCACTGGCGGGAAGACTTTCCCCAGAGGGCGGACCGGTACTATCTGAAGCATACTTTTGTTTTTCAGACCCGGAAAGGTCTGGAAGTGAGATATAAGCCTGTTAAGATCACACGGTTTCAGCCGGAAGCAAGGGTGTATTAAAAATGGTCATCAGGGAATCAGGAGATCAGGTTATCAGGAAAACCGAGATGTTCAGACCTGATATTCTGATATCCCGATCATCTGATACCCTTAGAGTGAGAAGCTTCAATGCTAATTAAACTAAAGATCTTCCGCTACGATCCGGAGAAGGATGAGAAGCCGTATTATCAAACCTATGAGGTGGAGGCCGACCCCATGGATCGGCTTCTCGATTGCCTCAATCGAATTCGATGGGAGCAGGATCCAACCCTGTCTTTCCGGATGTCCTGCGGCCATGGCATCTGCGGATCGGATGGGATGAGGATCAACGGCGTCTGCGGATTGGCCTGCCAGAAGCTGGTCCGGAGTTTTCAGGAGGAGATTTTGATCGAGCCCCTTCCCGTATTCAAAGTGGTGAAAGATCTGGTGGTGGACCTCGGTCCCTTTTTTCAAAAATATCACTCCATCAAACCTTACTTGATCACTAAGACGCCTCCATCCGATACGGAACGGAGACAGTCTACCGATGAACACGAGCAGTTTGAAGAGGCGATCCGCTGTATCCTCTGCGCCTGCTGTACAGCCGCCTGTCCGGTCAATCAAAATAAAGAGACAGAGGATTATGTGGGGCCTGCGGCTCTGTTGAGGGCCTTTCGGTATCTCTTCGATTCAAGAGACGAGGGTTCTGAGGAGAGGTTTTCCCTTCTGGATCATAAGGATATGGCCTGGGGCTGTCAGACCCTCTGGAAGTGTACCGAGGTCTGCCCGAAAGAAATCCCCGTCACAAGAGAGATCGGCCAGATCAAGAAACGCATTTATGAGGCTAAAAATAAATGAAAAAAAACTCCCTCTTATTTTTTTCTTCCTGGGATGGGCACTTCAATATATTCCACTGCCTTTGGGAGTAACTGCCGGATCCTTTTTAAGGCAGAGCATACGACAAACACTCTTAGATTGTTAGACTTGGGATCTGCGGGAGAGATAAAAAACCCCTGTCGTTTCAGATCAAAACTCATGCAGGATCCTACCAATACTTCCCCATCCATAAATGTTACTTCTAATAACGATCCGTAAGGGTTCTCTCCTTCTCGATACCCGCCCCTTTCCACATATTGCGGAACCCCTTTGAAATCCCGAACCACGAAAACGGCCTTCAACTGATTGATGATGACTTCGACGGGTTTGTCCAGTGGTTTGTCCACAGGGGTCACGTGAAATCGAACTTTGTTCGGGAAGAAATCGATTGCAGAACCCTTTAAGATTTTTCCATTGGCATATCGTACCACCACTTTAATACGTTCCATCAGTTGTTCCTTTTTGCTCAATCAATTTAATTTATTTTGAATAACTCTGTCAATCATCGATTTTGACATCATCGATTTTGACCGGTCCTCTTCACTTGTCCTCAGGCCAAATTTTTTTTTGAAATTAAAGGTGTGATGTAAGATAATATATTAAAGGTTTTTCCATCCTCAGGGTTCCCAAGATGAAAGACGCTTATGTAACCATTCACGGTCACTTCTACCAACCGCCAAGGGAAAATCCTTGGCTCGAAATGATTGAACAAGAGGAGAGCGCTCGTCCTTTTCATGACTGGAATGAACGGATTGCCTTCGAATGTTACCGGCCTAATGGTTATGCGAGGATCGTCGATGGCAAAGGAAAAATCCTCAATATCTTTAACAACTACTCCTTCCTCAGTTTCAATTTCGGGCCCACGCTCCTTTCCTGGCTTGAGAGGGAGAGGCCTTTCATTTATCAGAAGATCCTTGAAGCGGACCGCGAGAGTCTCAGGCGTTTGGGCCACGGGAATGCGATCGCGCAGGTCTATGACCATATCATCATGCCCCTGGCCAATGAGAGGGATCAGGAGACAGAAGTCCGATGGGGGATAGCGGACTTTGAAAGACACTTTCATCGCAAACCTGAGGCGATGTGGCTTCCCGAGACAGCGGTCAATTATCCCGCGCTTCAGGCGCTGATCAAAAACGGCATGCGCTATCTCATCCTGAGTCCTTTCCAAGCACTGAGGGTGAGATCCTTAGGGAGCAGGAAGTGGACGGATGTCTCTCATGGAAAAATCGATACGACTCGGCCCTATCGCTGCTTCCTCGGGGATCGGTCCGGAAAGAAGATGTCGGATCAGTATATCGACATCTTCTTCTATGAGGGGGTGATTTCCAAGGAGATCGCCTTCGGAGAACTTCTGAAAGACGGGGATCGTTTCTGTCAGCGGTTCGTCCAGGGCTATCAGCCGTCGAAGAAAGGACCCCAGCTCATCCATGTCTCCACGGATGGCGAGACCTACGGGCATCATAAAAAATTCGGTGAGATGGCTTTGGCCTATGCCTTAAACAAAGGACTCTCCGGCCAGGGGTTTGATGTCCTCAATTACGGTGCCTTCCTGAAAAGATTTCCTCCTGTTGATGAGGTCGAGATCGATGAAGGGCCCAAGGGAGAGGGGAGCGCATGGAGTTGCAGCCACGGTGTGGGGAGATGGAAAGAGGATTGCGGTTGCAGCACCGGCGGAAGAGCCGGATGGAATCAGAGATGGAGAAAACCATTAAGAGAAGCCCTCAATCTTCTGAGGGATGAGCTCGGCATCCTGTTCGAGAAAGAAGGAGAGAAGATCTTTCATCATCCCTGGGAGGCGAGAAATGGTTATATCGATGTGATCCCGGACCGGTCTTCCGAAAGCGTTGGCAAGTTCTTCGAACAGTATGGCCGTCAGGATATTGATGAGAAAGGAAGGATAAAGGGGCTCAAGTTGCTGGAGATGCAGCGCCACGCCCTGCGAATGTTTACGAGTTGCGGATGGTTTTTTGCCGACCTGCCGGGGCTGGAAACGATTCTTATCCTCAAGCATGCGGCCAGGGCAATCCAGTTCGCGGAGGAATTTTCAGATCAGGAGATCGGAAAAAAATTTCTCCAGCCTCTCTCTCAGGGCAGAAGCAATCTTTCCGAAATGGGAGACGGTCTCCAGATCTATCAGCGATTTGTGAAGCCGAAGCAAGTCACCCCTGAACAGGTGGTGAACCACTATGTCATCTCCTCTCTTTTTAACGGTGGGGAGAAGGAGAAGAGGAACTTTTCCTTTCGGGTGGAGAAAATAGACCAGGAGCGAATAGAAAAAGATGGCCGACTGCTTGTCCTGGGAAAAATGAAGGTGGTTTCCGATGTCATTCAGGAGCCAAAGACATTCTTTTTCGGGTTGATTTCTTCTAAGGGAGGCCTTTTCCAAAACTGGATTTCTGAAGACAGAGGAACGTTCGATTTCAATACCTTAAGACGAAGAGGAATGGATGATTTTGAGAAAGGGGAGGACGAGTTAAAGGAGACCCTTACCTCACTCCTCGGACATCAGATCTATATGATTCGAGATATTTTAAAAGAAGAGAGGGGGGAAATCTTTCGAAAGTTCATGCAGAAGGAGATTGGGGAACCCTCACGGATTTATGCGGAAATTTTTGACAGGGCAAAGCCGGCCATCGAGATTTTAACAAGGGAGGAAATGGAGATTCCCTATGAGATCCGGGTTGCCGCGGAGATAACGCTTAGCCATCGGTTGCTCCAGGAGGTTAAGGAACTTAGGAGAGATTTCAGATCGGCCGTCGCAAAAGGAGCGATCGATCAAATTGTCGGAGAGTCAAAAAGATACGGCTGTCGTTTGAGAAAAGAGGAATCCCTGATTGTTTTGAACGAAATATTAAGAGAGAAAATGGAATTCCTCCGGAGGACAAAATATTCCGATCTTCCGGCTCAGGAAGGATTGATTCAAGAGACCATCACCCTTCTCGATTTGGCGAAGAAGTGGGATTTTGATCTCGATCAATGGGAGGCCCAGGATTTGATGGACGGGATATTGAATGAGTGTGTGAAGAGTCTTGAAGAAGCCTGGTGGGGGAATGGGGTTCAGAAACCCTTTCCTCCGCTCCTGATCACCCTTGCCGAGAAACTGAATTTCAATGTGGAGAAATACAAGGAGTTAAAATAAGTTTAATACGGAAGAAGTCAAGGGAGCCAGCCTATCTGGGACAGGCAGGCTGGAATCCGAGAGCCCATTTTTTAAAAATGAACGTAGAAATACAGGCGTGGAAAGGAGGAAATGAGATGACAAACGAAGAATTTTATCTATTAGAGTTTACCGGTGCTGAGTGACCCCACTGCCATCAGGTGGAATCTCTCGTGGAGAGGTTGGAGGATGAAGAGGGGGTGAAGGTGGCGAAGCTTGAGGTCTGGCATAATGAGGTCAATGCCAAGCTGATGAGAGAGTATGACAAGGGTTTTTGCGGAGGCGTCCCGTTCTTCTTTAATAAAAAGACGGGCAAATGGATCTGTGGCTCCGCAGATTACGAGCGGTTGAAGAAGTGGGCGTTGGAATAACATGATTGGAATAATGGAGTAATGGAAGCATGGAATAGTGAGTTAATCGAAAAATAGAAGGTTAAGGCTAAGGCTAAGGTTAAGGTTAAGAAAAGCTCGACCTTAACCTAAACCTTAACCTCAGCCTCAAAGCGTTCAACCCATTATTCCAACATCCTAATATTCCATCATTCCATTTCGGAGGAGGTTCCTATGGGTTTGTTTGATGATTATCATCCCCTGAAAGGGAAGATGTTCCAGATGCTTAAGCCTGATGGGACGCTTTATTCGGAGATGGAGGCGCCGCTCAACGATCAGGAGACGCTCCAGCTTTATCAGAAGATGGTCTTCATCCGCTTAGCGGATCAGAAAGCCTTGATGCTTCAGAGGCAGGGTCGAATGGGAACCTATGCGCCTGTCTGGGGCCAGGAGGCCTGTCAGGTTGGAAGTGCCTATCTTCTTCAAAAAGGGGATTGGGTTTTTCCAGCCTTCAGGGAATTGGCCGCAAGCCTGATGATGGGGATTCCCCTCAAAACAATCTATCTCTACTGGATGGGCAATGAGGAGGGAAGCCGCGCGCCAGAAGGGATTAATGTCATGCCTGTATCGATCCCTGTTGGAACACATCCCCTTCATGCGGTTGGAGTGGCCTGGGCGGCAAAAATCCGGGGGGATAAAATTGTGACCATCGCCTACTTCGGAGACGGTGCAACCTCAAAGGGCGATTTCCATGAGGCAATGAACCTTGCAGGAGTCTTCAAAACTCCGAGTATCTTCTTCTGTCAGAATAACCAGTTTGCCATCTCCGTTCCGAGAAAAATCCAGACTGCTTCGGAGACGATTGCCCAGAAGGCGATAGCCTATGGAATGGATGGAATTCAGGTGGATGGAAACGATCTCTTTGCTGTTCATACCGCAACAAAGGAAGCAGTCGATAAAGCACATTCCGGAGGAGGGGCTACCCTGATTGAGGGAGTGACCTACAGGTTTGGTCCTCATACCACAGCCGATGATCCAACCAAATATAGGACGGATGAAGAGATAGAGCGATGGAAACCTTTAGATCCATTGGTGAGGTTGAGGCTTTATCTCAAAGGGAAGGGACTCTGGAGCGAGGAAGTAGAAAAGCAAATGACTGAAGAGGCGCAGAAAGAAATTGACCAGGTAGTGAAGGAGGCTGAAGCGGTTCCAGTGCCTGAGGTAGAAGATATTTTTAAATATGTCTATGCGGAGATGACGCCGCAGTTGAAGGAACAGATGGAGTATTTGAAGTCAACGCTTTAATCGCATAGAGCGAAGGGCATAGGGTATAGGGTACAGGGTAAAAATATATTTAAAAAAATATTTGGAATTTCAGGTATGTGTCATCCTGAACTTGTTTCAGGATCTGACACTTTGGATAAATCGAGATGCTGAACTAAATTCATGACGACTGCCGTTTCTTAAATGGTAGAAGAATATTCTCATATTGAACTTGTAAGTATCCAAAGTTGAATGACAGGAGAAAATAAAGTTATGCCCAGACTCAATATGGTAGAAGCAATCAACCTCGCTCTTCGGGAGGAGATGGAAAGGGATGATCGAATCGTTATCCTGGGTGAGGATGTGGGCCGCGAGGGCGGGGTCTTTCGTGTGACCGATGGACTCCAGGCGAAGTTCGGCGACCAACGGGTGGTTGACACCCCTCTCGCGGAGACAGGAATCGTGGGCACGGCCATGGGCATGGCCCTGTATGGACTGCGGCCGATTGCGGAGATTCAGTTTGATGGTTTTCTCTATCCCTGCCTCGATCAGATCACGAACCACATTGGAAGGATTCGGAATCGCTCGCGAGGAAGGTTTGTCTGTCCCTTGGTCATCCGGGTTCCCTATGGGGGCGGCATCCATGCGCCTGAGCATCATTCCGAAAGCCCTGAGGCGATCTTAGCCCATACGCCAGGGATCAAAGTGGTCATCCCATCCACTCCCTCTGAGGCGAAAGGGTTGCTCCTTTCTTCGATCCGTGACCCCGACCCGGTCATCTTTCTTGAACCCAAACGCATCTACCGGGCCATTCGCGAGGAGGTTGAGGAAGGAGACTATACCATTCCATTGGGCAAAGCCCGATTGGTTCAGGAAGGCAGGGATGTGACGATTATTGTCTGGGGTGCCATGGTTCGGGAGGCTTTAAATGCGGCTGAAGAATTAAAGGGAGATAAGATTGATCCGGAGATCATCGATCTCAGAACGATCTCGCCCATGGATGTGGATGCGATCATCGCCTCGGTTCGAAAAACAGGAAGAGCGGTCGTTGTCCATGAGGCGCCAAAGACCTGCGGTCTGGGTGCGGAGATCATTGCTGTTATCAACGAAAAGGCTTTTCTCTCGCTTCAGGCACCCATCGAAAGGGTGACGGGCTTCGACATCCCCGTGCCCTTGTTGAAATCGGAACATTACTATCTTCCGAATCCTAAAAGAATTGTGATGGCAGTGAAGAAGGTGATGAGTTTTTAACAAATCCAGGTTGAGGCTAAGGTTGAGGTTGAGCAAAAAATAGGTTTTTTCTTAGACTGAACCTTAACCTCGACCTTAACCTTAGGAGGTCTGAGATGGCATTCGAATTCAAGTTTCCTGATATCGGAGAGGGATTAACAGAAGGAGAGATTGTTCGCTGGCTGGTTAAAGAAGGGGATGAGGTTAAAGAGGGGCAGCCTCTTGTTGAGGTGGAGACCGATAAGGCCCTTGCAGAGATACCTTCTCCTGCGACCGGAGTGGTACTCAAAATACTTGCCAAAGAGAAGGAGATCGTGAAGGTGGGGCAGGTGATCGTTGTTATCGGAGAGAAAGGAGAAGCATTGGCCGCTCCACCTCCGAGACCCAGATCAGTGGGGGTTGTGGGTGAACTGGAGGAGGCCCCTGAAGAAGCCCCATCCGTAACATTTGCAGCAGAACAGGTTAAAACAGTCCTGGCCAGCGAACATGCGCTTGCCACTCCTGCTGTTCGAGCCCTGGCAAAGGAGCTGGGAGTTGATATTAATAAGGTGAAAGGATCCGGCCCTGAAGGAAGGGTCCTGGAAAAGGATGTCCGTCAGTTCGCCGGGACTAAGGAGAAGCCTCCGGAGCCGGAAAAGAAAGTGACAAAAGTAAAGAAATATGACCTTTACGGCTATGTGGATCGAATTCCGTTAAGAGGGGTACGACGATCCATTGCCAGGGCCATGGTCAAATCGAAATTTACGGCACCCCATGTAACTACGATGGATGAAGCGGATGTCACAGAATTGTGGAAGATCAGAGAGAAAGAGAAGAAGCCGGCTGAGAAGAAGGGGGTTAAATTGACCATCCTGCCTTTCATCATCAAAGCCGTGATCGCAGGCTTGAGTGAGCATCCCTATCTCAATGCAACCCTGGATGATGAAAATGAGGAGATCATTCTGAAAAAGTATTTTAACATTGGCGTCGCGACGGATACTCCTGAAGGACTGATGGTTCCTGTGGTGAAGAATGCAAAGGATAAATCCATCCTCCAGATAGCGCAAGAATTAACCCAGTTGGTTGAGAAGGCAAGGAACCGAACGATTGATCTCGCCGATCTGAAAGGGGGAACCTTTACCATCTCCAACTATGGGGCATTGGGAGGAATCTTTGCGACTCCGATTATTAACTACCCCGAAGTTGCGATCCTGGGTGTCGGAAAAATCAGAGAGATGCCTGTTGTGAAAAATGGGAAGTTAGTGGTTCGAAAAATTCTCAGCCTGGCCCTCTCCTTCGATCACCGGGTGGTGGATGGAGCGGAGGGGGCACGATTCCTCAACACGGTGATCGCCCGTCTCGAAGACCCGAACCTCATCTTGTTAGAGACTTGAAATGTCAGGATTGATTAACCGGGTCTATCTTCTGGTTATTATTGAAGGACTTTGAAGTTGAGGCTTGTCAGGATCTGATCCCCCTCTCTTACCTCGGCCTTCCAGTTTCCGGTGTGTTGCGGCTGGAAGGTCAGGTAACTGTAAACTGACCATGCGGGAGGCTTGACCTCCATTTCTATTCGATGGTACTCCTTCCCCTCCCGTAGCCAGACATGGGCAATCTTTCCCGGTTTCGGAGTCTTGATTCTTGTGAAGAAGTAACCTTTTTGATTATTTGAGTTAAAATCCAGAGCATTCCCCGTGAGGAACTGCCGGTCATTCTCTTTCTCAATCCTTGTTCCCATGCCCGCCTCAAGAATTTCAAAGGCGGAAGTCAGTTGTGTTTCCACTTCCTTGCTTTCTAACTCTTGTATCTCTTTTGGTTGTGCTACCTCATGGGTCTGCTTTCCTTCCTCTCGCTGAGTGGCTGTAGCGGGCGATACAGGAAAGAGTATCGAAGATGTGGGTTTCTCTTCTTTGGGGTTGTGCATAAGGTAGGCAATAAAGAGCGATGAGAGGAGAAACGCTGCGATGATGAGAGAAGGTAAGAGTAATGATCTGTTATTCTTTTTCGGGGGTGAGGCCTCCGGCAGTGGTATGGGAGGTTCCGGCGGAAGAAGACTTCTTAGGTAATTTTCATACAGGTAAAGAATATCTTTCTCATCGAGGGCAAGGTATTTAGCGTAGACCTTCAGGTATCCTTTGACATAAAGAGGAGGAGGGAGATGATCGTATCTGTCTTCTTCAATGGCCTCGAGATGGTGCTCTTTTATTTTGGTAAAGGAACAGATTTTCTCCAGCGGGATGTTCCGCATCTCTCTTTCTTTTTTCAAAATCCTTCCAGGAGCCTCTGCCATAACCTATTCCGAAGAAAAGTCTTAAATTTTAATGAATGCGAACTCAAGATGGGATCTTCGCCAATAGATAGGCTAGCAAATGCCGTGCCAACCTGCTTAAATTGTAACATATTGAAACTTAAAGATATTGTTAAAATATAGGGATTTAAAATAGACGATGTAGTGCCAAATTTTTGCCCAAAATTGACAATTTGTCGTGTTGTCACGGCAAGCCCCCTGCTTTAATTTTGACCTGGGAAACTTGACAAATGGCTTGGAATGGCTTAATATCAGCATAATACTATATTACTGATTAATCTGTTTTTTCAGAAAAAGCTGTAAAGGGAGGCGACGCCATGCCAAAGAAGAGTCAAAAGTTATCCTTTTGCGGACCTGTGGATAAGGGGATGTCTTGTTGCAAGGTCGAATCGATCATCAGCGTCGATGAGCGGGGGCAGATGGTCCTTCCCAAAGATTTGAGGGATAAAGCGAAGATTCGAGCAGGTGACAAATTGGCTCTCATCAGTTGGGATAAAGAAGGGGAGATTTGCTGTCTCTATTTGATCAAAGCGGATTCCCTTGGGGAACGGGTGAGAGATTTCCTCGGCCCCATGATGAAGGAGGTATAGAAGATTATGATGGGTGAATCAAAATGTTACACCTCGGTTCAAGAGAACGATTGTTCTCAAACCACAAGCTGTTGACCTCCGGTCGTCAAAGCTCAGGTGAGCCTTCCCGATCTAAAACAGCCTTTTGTGAGCGGAGCCCTTCAAACGCCGTTGGGTTTGGTTCCACAGGTTTTATCTTCTCTCACCCCGAGCGATCATCTTGGGAGCTTCAAGGCACGATGGGGAATCGGCCGCATGCATTATGTTGTTGAGCCCGGTCTTTATGCGCTGGGAACGCCAGATGAGAAATCTCCGGTCATGGTTACAGCCAATTACAAGATGAGCTTTGACAGGCTCCGTGAAGCTTTGCCCGGCCGGAATGTGTGGATACTGGTCCTCGATACAAAAGGGATCAATGTTTGGTGTGCGGCAGGGAAGGGGACCTTTGGAACATTGGAGCTTGTGAACCGAATCGATTCAAGTGGCCTGACACAGATTGTCTCACACCTGGAATTGATTCTGCCCCAGTTAGGCGGCCCTGGTGTGGCTGCTCATGAGGTGAAAAAATTATCGGGATTCAAAGTTATTTATGGTCCCATTCGGGCAGAAGACCTTCCGGCTTTTCTCGATGCAGGATTGAAGGCGACACCGCAGATGAGAATCAAGACTTTTCCAATCGGGGAGAGGATAGCACTTATCCCTATTGAACTTGTCGCGGCCCTAAAGGCAGGGCTTATTCTCATGGCCATTCTGTTTCTGATCACTTTTTTCGGAAGGGCAGGGGAAGGCTGGGCGAATGCCTTACATCAGGGTCTCTTCTCCGCTTTAGCCATTCTGATTGCCATTCTATCCGGGGCAGTGTTAACACCCGCCTTACTGCCCTGGCTGCCAGGTCGGGCTTTTTCCATTAAAGGAGTTTCTGTGGGGTTATTCGTTGCTCTTCTTTTTGTTTTTTTTCGATGGAGTGATGGGATCACATTAGCAGGACATTTTGAAATGTTAGCCTGGTTCCTGATCATCCCTGCGCTTTCTGCTTTTATGGCGATGAACTTTACAGGCGCCTCGACCTATACGTCCCTTTCCGGAGTGCGAAAAGAGATGCGATGGGCTGTGCCATTTCAGATCGGGGCAGGCATCATCGGCTTTATTCTCTGGCTTGGATCCATCTTCACCACATAAGAGTTTTCTCGAAAAATTTTGAAATCTTTGTAATCATCTTTTAAAATCTGTGTAATCAAGAGAAATTGGAAATTCTCTCTATAAGGAGTTCGAATCATGAATCAGTTGATCTATTTGAAAGATGTGGTCACCTTGAAGCTTGACGAGAAAAAGTGTGTGGGTTGCGGGATGTGTTTGCTCGTCTGTCCTCATGCCGTCTTGAGTTTGACAAATGGGACGGCCGAGATCGTCGACCGGGACGCCTGTATGGAATGCGGGGCCTGTTCCCGAAACTGCCCTGCTGAGGCATTAAACGTCCAGTCGGGTGTGGGTTGTGCCGCTGCTGTGATCAACTCGAAAATCGGCAGGAAAAAAGAGTCCTGCTGTTATATTGAACCTTCAAAAAATCAATCCCAATCCTGTTGTGACTCTCAGCGTTCAGGTTGTTGTTAAAAACGGGAATTAAAATAACCCTTCAAAACCAAAAAATTTTCTTGACATCCTCTTTTTTTATGGTATAAAGGGTCTACATATGTAGACCTGACAAATCGGAAATCGGAAATAGGAAGTAGGAAGTAGGAAGTAGGAAGTAGGAAGTAGGAAGTGGGAAGTGGGAAATGGGAAATGGGAAATGAACTTACCGCAAGACAAAAGGAACTATTTGATTTTTTAAAGGAATTTTTTGGGGAAAAGGGTTTTCCGCCCACCCTCCGGGAGATGGCCTCCCATTTTGGACTTAAAGGGCCCAGGGGCCCTCAAAAGACCCTGAATATCCTTGAGAGAAAAGGTTATATCCGAAAAATTCCGGGCGAATCGAGGGCGATTGAGATTCTCGGGTTTTCTTCCAGTAACATCATATCGATTCCCATTCTGGGCCGGGTGAGGGCAGGGGAGCCTATTCTCGCCATCGAGAATATTGAGGGATACTTTAACCTTGACCGGAGTTTTGCCTCTTCAAAAGATGTGTTTCTCCTTCGAGTCCAGGGAGACAGTATGATTGATGCACACATCCAGGACGGGGACTTTGCTCTTGTGAAGCCCCAGTCGAGTGCAGAAAATGGAGAGATCGTGGTAGCGCTCATTGAAGATGAGGCGACTATCAAAAGGATCTTTCAGAAGAGAGATTTGATCCATCTGGAGCCAGCTCACCCCACGATGGAACCCCTCGTCATCAAAAAGGGGGAGAAGCAAGTTTCGATTGTCGGAAAGGTGGTTGGGATATTTAGGAAACTGTAAAGAGATAGGGTTCCAGGGGGCAAGGGTTCGAGGGTTCGAGTAAAAATCTCCCATAATAAACCCTTGAACCCTTGAACCCTCGAATCCTCGGACCCTATTGTTATGGTTGATCGCATCATTCTCCACATCGACATGGATGCCTTCTTTATCTCGGTGGAGCAGAGAGATGACCCCGCTTTGCGGGACAAGCCTGCCGCAGTCTGTGGCTCCCTATCGAGAAGTGTGGTTACCTCGGCCACTTACGAGGCCAGGCCTTTTGGGATTCATGCCGGGATGTCCATTCAGGAAGCCAAGAGGAAATGCCCCGGATTAATTCTCGTCGAAGGGAATCATTCCAAATATACGGAGACCGCATCCAGGGTTTTTTCCATTCTCAAAGTTTTTACTCCTCTTGTGGAGGTGGCTTCCATTGACGAAGCCTATCTCGATATTACCGGTTCGCTGCTCCTCTATCAATCGCCCCTCCATATAGCCCAATTGATCAAGAACCGGATACGGAAACAGGAAGGCCTGACCTGTTCCATCGGGATTGCTCCGAATAAGTTGCTTGCCAAATTAGGGAGCCGGTTAAAAAAACCGGATGGCCTGATGGTCATTGAGAAAGAAAAGATCCAAGAGATACTTGAGGAGCTTCCTGTAGCTAAACTGCACGGAATTGGTCCGAAACTTTCGGAGACGCTGAGGTCGATTAACATCTTCACCTGCGGTCAATTGGGAAGATTTCCGGCCTCCTTTTTAATTAAAAGATTTGGCGTCATCGGCGAGAGGCTTCATGAGATGGGGCTGGGATTGGATGAAAGTCCGGTCATCCCTTTTGACGAGGAAGAAGATGCCAAATCGATCAGTCATAGCGTCACCCTCGAAGAAGACACCTCCGACAAGGCTCTATTAAGAAAGGTCCTCATTCAGCTTTCGGAAAGGGTCTCCCGGAGGATGAGGAAGGAGGGGTTTTATGGAAGCAGGGTGGCCCTTACGGTTCGTTATTCCGATTTTTATACCTTCTCAAAACAGAAAACCCTTTCCCGGTGGATGAACAACGGGAATGAGATATTCCGACACTCCCTTGAACTTTTTGAATCCATTCCCCATCCCAAACCGATCCGCCTTCTGGGAGTGGGGGTGTCGTTACTGAAAAAGGAATGGTGTCAGCAGGATCTGTTCGAGAAAAGGGAGAAGAAAGATAACCTTCTTAAGGCGATGGATCGTGTAAACGACCGCTTCGGAGACTGGACTCTGACCTGGGCAGAACTCCATTGAATTCGGAATGTGCTTGCCTACTTCACCCCCGGTCAGAACCGAAGTCAGCAGGCAGGGAATGAAAAATCGGGATGTCTCTCTATCTAAAATGGTTTCCGCCTTCGTGGATTCAGATCAAAGCAGACGGTGAAGTCCTTTACATTGACCCTGCCTATTTAAGATCAGACCCGGAACGATTCAAAGAGAAAGTCGAGGCAAAATCAAATATTAGAATCGTAGTTTTGCAGATAGGCGAGAGTTATCAATTAAGATAAATTGGGGACATCATCTTTTTTCTTGCTTCCTTAGAGCTTCCAACAATTTTTCGACTTGGTATTCGGACTTTTTTTCGGCTTCCTGAAGTTTCTGGATGACCGACCAGCATTTCTCCAATCCCCTGACGACCTCTTTGGCAGGACGGAGTGGATCAAAGCTCACTTCCAGTGCCGCCGCCAGCATCAGCCACCAGAGCATCTCTTCAAAGGCTTCTTTGTTAAACCAGAGAATATCATCGTATTGATTCACCCCTAAGAACTGCTGGACTTCCCCGTCTTTAAAAAGATTCTCTAATACCCGATCAACGGTTTCCTCCTTGAACCATCTTTGATGGCGGGTGAGAATTTTAATGAGTGTCACCGATCCTCGGGAAACCTTCTCCTCCACCCCCAAACCCGACAATGTTTCTGCGATGATTTGGTCAAGCTTCCATTCGTCAATCCATTTGTGGCTCTGTCCCTGGAAACCCTTCGGACTTACGACTTTGCCGGCAGAATGAACGAACAGCCAGCCAAAGATTGTTCCCCAGATGGAGGCGCCATCCACGAGTTTCCGGTGAAGATATTCGGCCACTGCCTTAATCCCTCTGGGTTGAAGCACCTGAGGCCGGCCGGTGACGACCGGCAAGTAAAGGATAGCCTCTAATTTATGCTTGACCTCCCGGGCAACCACTCGTTCGTCTTCTCTCCCGCCCGAGAGATCTTTCGCCGTTTGAAAAAAATGGATGGTTTTCTGCTCAACTTCATCAATCAGACTATTATCAAGTGGTTCGCCTGATTTTGAAATTCGGGCTTCCATTAATTTGAGAAACATACTGCCATTGACCAGTTCCATAAAGGCATGGTGGACCGGGGGCAATAGAATTTCTTTGAATATCTCTCCAAGGTTGGGTACCCCCCGGCCATTTAATAAATGATTTATCTGCCCATAGTGACCCCATTGGTTATCCTGAATCTCCCTGAAATCCAAAAATACGTGATATTGATAAGCCCCAAGTTCAACATAGAGGCCTTTTTCACACAATTCTTTACTGCTTCGGATGTATTCAAGGCCGGTCACCTCATCCTTAAAGATGCAGAACCAATCCGGATCACCATGCAGCTGAAGACCCTCTTCCAGTTCCTTGCGGATCAATTTTCGGTCCTCTCCTTCGCCTGAGGAATAGGCGACCGAAGTTTGGACCCATCCGCGAGCAGAAGCATATCTGTTGTGGTAGATAACGAGCGCCCGTTCCTCTCCGGCACGATTCGAGTAGGCAAAGACATCCTCATTGACATATCCTTCCGGATTGAAGAAATCGTAAAGCAGAAAATGTTTGACGTCTGCAAAGAGATGGCGGCGTTTCATCAAAGGGAAGATTTCTCTCTCGTGACGCCTGATCAAATTTGAATCTGGCTGCTCATCCCATTTGGCGTAACGGTATTCCATCCCGTATTTTTCGGTAAACCCTTCAATCTGGCCATGTCCGAACATCGGGAGCCCGGGCAGGGTCACCATCATCGTGCAGATGCCGAAATACTTTTCCTCCTTGCCAAATTGGTGGACAGCGGTTTCTTCGTCGGGATTGCTCATAAAATTGACGAATCGCTTGAGAACCTCCGGGTTGAACTCCAGTGTATTTTTCATCACCGAACGGTAATTGGCGTTTTCTTCGTCCTTCAACATATTCATGAAGGCGCTGTTATAAACACGGTGCATTCCGAGTGTCCGGACGAAGTATCCTTCTAGAAGCCAAAATGCCTCAGCGAGGAGCAAGGTCCCGGGCGCCTCCCGGGCAATGCGATCCACAACCTGACGCCAGAATTCTTCAGGCATATGGCGATGAAACCCCTCTCTGGTCATCCCGTGCTCGGCCCGTGACGGGATCGCGCCGCCTGTTCCCGGCTCCGGAAACCAGAGTCGCTGATAATGCTTTTTGGTGAGAGTCATGGCTGCATCGAAACGGATGACGGTAAAATTACGGGCGACATGGAGAATGTTCTGGATAACGGCTTCCCTGACTTCTTCCTTCAGGAAATTGAGCTGGGCGGTATCGTTCCAGGGCATTCGGGTGCCATCATTTCCGTGATAAATATACTGTTCCCCGCCTGTTCTATGATCCACCCGCTTGAAGACGACTGCGGCATCGCTCTGATCGAAATAGTGATCCTCAAAATGGATTCCCACCTCTCCGTGCCAGGAGAGGTCCGGTCCGCTGAAGCGATAGGCAGGGAAGGGGCTTTCTTCGGATGAGATGAACCAGTCCGGATGTTCAATGACCCATCTGGAATCGATGCCCATATGGTTGGGAACCATATCGCTTGCCAGGCGAATTCCACGTTTCCACGAACGTTCCTTTAGATTCTGGAAGGCCTCTTCACCGCCGAGGTCGCCTGCGATCTGATAGTCGAAAAGGGAGTAAGCGGAAGCCACTGCGTCAGGACTGCCTAAAAGCTCCTTAATTCTTTTTGATGCGAGACTCCGCTCCCACAGGCCAATGAGCCAGAGTCCGGTAAAGCCCCAATAGGCTAATCGATCCAACTCTTCGTCAGGGATCTGGTCGAGCCGGTAGATGGAGCGCTGATACTTTCTTGAGAGTTGATGGAGCCACACATAGATATTTTTTGCCAGCAACACCAATCTCGGCATCCACTCCAGGTCGGGACTGAATCCCTCCGGCTCTCCCTCCATTCCGGTGAATTCATACACAGGAGCAGGGGCGCGGCTCCAGAGGGTCGTTCTTCGCATCTCCGCAATCTCTTCCTCCTTCATGAGGTCCAGGCTGCTGAGGAGGAGGGAGAAGCGCCTGCCCAATAAAAATCCCCATCTATCCCGTATGTATTCAAGTTGCCCCGAGAGAGAATGTGGAACAGCAATGGCAGGGCTGCGAAGCATATCGATCAGATTCTGATGGTCTGGGCCAAAAGGAGGCTGTGAACTGAAGAAGACGGGAAGTTCCTCCATGATCCGGAGGTAAAGGGTGTTTTTTCCAAGAGCGGAGTCGTCAAAGAGTTCGGTGAAAGGAGAAAAAGCGGGGTTCTTATTGGCCATCCAGAGCATGAGCATCTCTTCCAGGACGATCTGGCGGTTGGGCACCCCCTCTGTTTCACCCTCCAAATAAATTTCAGGCAATATTTCTCCCCGATAGACGGCGACCGCGGGAAATTCTGCTAAAAAATGTTGTAATGTCTCGTCCACTCTAAACCTGCCGAATTTTTCATAGATCCAGTCGAGCGCCTGTCTCATCACCAGAGGATTTTTCTCATCCCCATATAGGCCGGTGATGTAGTGGAGAATCTCATCAATCAGCCCCATCGCATTCATCTGGCCGGGTTTAATGGCTTGCTCCGGAAAGTTGACAAGGTCCCTTTTCTCATTCATCCTCTGGACGAATAGCCTGACCGCACGGAAATTGGGGAAGATGGCATTTCCGCTCACAGTAAAAAAAGACTCGTCAAACCCGTAGAGGTCCCGGACCTTACGGGAGATATGAAATTCCATTACCGTAGTAGCGTTCTTCATGGCTATTAATATAGGCTAATCCGCAGAAGGACTCAAGAAAAATTATACCCAATATCGGGCGTGCCAATATCTTGCCAATATCGGAGTTGACAATACCCTCTTGTTCGACTATTTTACTAATATCGGGCCCTTAAGCCCGATTCCTTTATCATATGATCAAGATCGGGACGAGCGGGTTTTCTTTTGCGGACTGGAAGGGCACGGTCTATCCCCCTGGGCTGCCGGAAAAGGAAATGTTATCTTTTTATGAAAAAGAGCTTGGGTTTAATGCCCTGGAGGTGAACTTCACCTACTATGCCCTTCCTTCTCAGAAGAGTTTTTCGGCGATGTCTCGAAAGACCTCCGGCGATTTTGAATTCGTCGTCAAATCCTTCAAAGGGATGACGCATGAGATACGGAATAAAGAGACGGGCAAGATGATAGACAATCAGGAGACCTTTAAGAAATTTAAATATAGCCTTGTGCCTCTGACTGCGGAGGGAAAACTTGCTTCTGTCCTGGCTCAGTTTCCCTACGGGTTTTTCCCCAGCAAGGAGAATTCCGGCTACATCGAAAGGTTCAAGGAGGAGATGGGCGATGTTCCTCTTGTCTTTGAATTCCGGAACCAGGCCTGGATGAAGGAAGGGATGTTCGAGTTTTTAGAGAAGATCGGGGCTGGTTATTGTATTGTTGATGAACCCAAACTGCCCAAGCTGATGCCTTATCTCCCCAGAGCCACTTCCGAAATCGGATATTTTAGGCTCCATGGCAGAAATCTTAACTGGTTCAATGTCCCTGCTTCTGTGAGATATGATTATCTCTACAGCGAGGGGGAGTTAAAGGAGTTCGTCCAGGACATCAAGGACATTTCTAAGAAAACGGCAAAGACGTTTGTTTTTTTTAATAACTGTCATGCCGGTTCTGCGGCTAAGAATGCGACTCAGATGGCCCGGCTGCTTATGAATTGATAGGATTCAAGAGGTCAAGTGGTCAAGGGTCCGAGTTAAGAAAAAACTTGAACCCATGAACCCTTGAATCCTTGAACCCTTTAAAAGGAGGTTCTGTGATCCAGATTGACTTCAACAAAGGGGATGGACTCATTCCGGTCGTCATTCAGGACGCTTCGACCAATCAGGTCCTGATGCTGGGTTATATGAACCGGGAGTCATGGGAGGAGACTCTGAAGACAGGGAAGGTTACGTTCTGGTCAAGGTCCCGCAAGAAACTCTGGTTGAAAGGGGAGACCTCCGGCCATGTTCAGGTGGTGAAGGAGATCTATCTCGACTGCGATGGAGACACCCTTCTTCTAAAAGTCGAACAGATGGGAGGGGCAGCCTGCCATACGGGTTTTCAAAGTTGTTTTCATCATCGGTACGAAGAGGGTGAATGGAAGATTTCCGGAAAGAAAATATTTGATCCGAAGGAGGTATACGGAAAGTGAACCTGCTGAAATTAGGAATTCCGAAGGGAAGCCTCGAGAGCGCCACGATTGAGCTTTTCAGGAAATCGGGCTGGAAGATCATGATCAGTTCGCGCAGTTACTTCCCTATGGTGGACGATGAGGAAATCCGCTGCACTCTGGCCCGGGCCCAGGAGATGTCGAGGTTTGTGGAAGCAGGCACTCTGGACGTAGGGTTGACGGGAAAGGATTGGATTCTGGAGAATGGGTCCGATGTCGTCGTTGTTCAGGATCTGGTTTATTCAAAAACAAGCCAGGTTCCTGCGCGATGGGTGCTGGTGGTTTCCGAAGACTCGCCGATCCGCACCCTGAAAGATCTGGAGGGGAAGAAGATCTTCACGGAACTTGTCAACTTTACCCGGCGATACTTCGCCGAGCAAAAAATCAAGGTGGATGTGGAGTTCTCGTGGGGAGCGACCGAAGGCAAGGTGATCGAAGGGCTGTGCGATGCCATTGTGGAAGTGACAGAGACAGGAAGCACGCTACGGGCCAATAAACTTCGCATTGTCGCAGAACTTCTTCAGACCAATACCCAATTTATCGCCAATCGCCGGTCCTATGAGGATCCGTGGAAAAAGGAGAAGATCGAACAGATCTCCCTTCTTCTCCAGGGGGCGCTCCGGGCCGAAGGGATGGTGGGGCTGAAGATGAACGTTTCCGCTAATGACCTGAAGGGCTTGATGGAAATCCTTCCAAGCATCACGGGACCCACGATTTCGAACCTCTTTCAGAGCGACTGGTTTGCCATAGAGGTGATGGTTTCTGAGAAGGTTGTGAGGGAACTCATCCCGAAATTGTTGAAACGAGGGGCAGTGGGGATCATCGAATATCCGCTTAATAAAGTCATCTAAGGTTTTCGATGCTTGAGGATTGCTTCGCTTGAGGAGCACTTTGTTTGAGGCAAGAGATTTGGCCTCTATCCTCAAGGTCCGAAGGACCGCTCCTCCATCCTTCTGCAGTTTTAACGCGTGAGCAAGGCCACGACTTCAATGTGATAGGTTTGGGGGAACATGTCGATGAGGCGGAGCCTTTCGAGTGAATACCCTCTCTCAGTGAAGAGGCGGAGGTCCCTGGTAAAGGTGGTGGGTTCACAGGAAACATAGACGATTTTTTTAGGCTCCAATTTCACGATTTGATCGATCACCTTCTTGCAGCCTGCCCTCGGAGGATCGAGGATCATCTGATCAGGCCTTCCCTTATCCCAAACCTTTAGAACCTCCTCCACCTTTCCCTCAATGAAACGGGCATTTCGGATTCCGTTTCTCTCCGCATTGAATTTTGCATCTTCAACAGCCACCCCGTTCTCTTCAATTCCCCAGACCTCTCCGGCATGGATGGCCAGAGGAAGGGTGAGATTTCCCACGCCGGCATAGAGGTCGAGGACCTTCTCATTCTCCCTACCACCGGAGAATTCGACCACGGTCCGGATCAACTTTTCATTCTGTTCGAAATTTACCTGCGAGAAACTTCCAGGGGAAATTTGAAACGAAAGGCTCTTTTCTTCTTCACCGTCAGAAACAGGTACTGTAAACGACGTAGAAGGGTCGCCAAGAGGAGTCCATTCTCTTCTTCCTGAAATGGCGATACCCTTGAGAACGGGTTGGGCCTGAAGAAGCTGCCTTGCAAAATGTTCAAACCGTTGATCGTGGGAACGGGGGTGAAATAAAAGAGCCCCTTTCTCCTCTTCGGGAGAGACATTAATCTCGATCTCTTCCATGTCTGGAAAGGCATTCCGTTGGTCTCGAAGGATTGAGATGATCCGGTTGACGAGCGGATGAGAGATCGGGCAATAGCTGATGTCCACAATTCGTCGGGATTTTTCCTGATAGTAGCCGATGGTCTTTTTTCCCACTTTCAATTGAACCCTGACCCGGTAGCCATAAGGTTTTGGGAAAGGAACCACATCTACAGGAGGCATTTGATCGAGTTTTCCCAGCCGCTTGAGGGTTTCAATTAAAATCGTTCGTTTCATTTCTCCATGAACAGAAGGGTCAATATGCTGCCACTGGCATCCACCGCACAGGCCAAAGTATGAACAGGGAGGATCGACTCTCCAGGAAGAAGGCTCAACGATCCGGACCAACTTCCCCATGGAATGTTTCTTCTTCTCTTCTGTGATCTCAATCCAAACTTCATCCCCTGTGACAGCATATGGAACGAAGAGAACTTTTCCATCCACTCGCGCCACACCATATCCCCTAAAGGCCATGGAATCTATTTTTACCTTCATCTTCCTGTTCATCACTTCAAAATACCACAGCGAGGCATGGGATTCAATCCTCGTGGAAATTCCATCATCCGTAACCAAATGAAGAAACGTTAATAACATTCCCGTCATGCTGAAATATTTTCAGCATCTCTGCTCCTCCGTAACCAGAGATCCTGAAACGAGTTCAGGATAACGATTACGGATTTTGGAAGTTCTCATTTCCTTGACTTATCTCCCTTATTTTGTTAGATTCTTACACAATAAAAAGCCTTCAGAAGAGAGGATCGATCGGTTCGATGTCCTGGTTCAGAAAGGGAGAAGAGGAAGAGAAGAAAGAGAAGCGTGAGAACCCGAAGCTCTTCGATGAGCTCTGGTTGAAGTGTAAGTCGTGCAATGAGATGATCTACCGTAAGGTCGTCGAACGGAATCTTTCGGTCTGTCCGAAGTGTAATTATCACTTTCAGATACCGGCCCGGAAGCGAATGGAGTGCCTGGTTGATCCGGGCACCTTTCTTGAGTACGACTCAGATCTTACTTCCCTCGATCCCCTGGAATTCAAAGATTCGAAGAAGTACCCGCACCGGGTCAAAGAGTCTCAGGAGACAACCGGTCACAATGATGCCGTCATCTGCGGAGAGGCGAAGTTCGAGGGCGGACCGGCGATGGTGGGCGTCTTTGAGTTCAATTTTATGGGCGGAAGTATGGGTTCGGTGGTGGGGGAAAAGATCACCCGACTGATTGAGAGGGCGATCGAGAAAAAAGTCGGCGTGATCATCTTTTGCGCCTCCGGAGGAGCCAGGATGCAGGAAGGGATCCTCTCTCTGATGCAGATGGCCAAGACCAGCGCAGCCCTTGGCAGACTCCAGGAAGCAAGGCTTCCCTACCTCTCGGTTTTGACCGATCCGACCACAGGGGGGGTGTCGGCCAGCATTGCCATGCTGGGTGATATCATCATCGCGGAGCCAAAAGCAATGATCGGATTTGCAGGGCCAAGGGTGATCAAAGATACGATTCGAGCAGAGCTTCCGGAGGGATTCCAACGGGCGGAATACCTTATTCAACATGGGATGATCGATCTCATCGTTGAACGAAAAGATCTCCGGCACACCCTTGCCTCCCTCCTCAAAATGCTCAAGGTTGATCAGTAAACCCCGTTAGAAAGCTTTAGTCTTTCTAACGAAATAGCTCACGCAGAGTTTTCAACGCCGCGCCGATTAGACTCGGCCATGGGATGTGGGGTTTTCTAACGGGGTAAAGGAATAGATTAGAAATGAATAAGAATGGCTACCAACGATCGCTCGACTATCTCTATGGTCTTGAAAAGTTCGGGATGATTTTCGGGTTGACGAAGATCGAGGAGATTCTCGAGGCTGTTGGAAATCCGCATCGGGACATTCAGGCCATCCATATAGGAGGGACGAACGGAAAAGGTAGCACTGCGGCCATGGTTGCTTCGATCTTGCGAAAAGAGGGTTACGGGGTTGGCCTCTATACGTCTCCCCATCTCATCCGGTTCACGGAACGAATGATGGTGAATGAAAAGGAGATCGAGAAAGAGGAAGTGGCAGAACTGACGGAGTGGATGCGGGAGAAGATTGAGAAGGCTGGTGTCGCCCCTCCCTTCACCTTCTTCGATTTTACCACTGCAATGGTTTTCCTTTACTTCAAACAGAAGATGGTCGATCTGGCCATCCTGGAGGTGGGTCTGGGTGGAAGGCTCGATTCGACCAATGTGGTCGATCCTCTTATCTCCATCATCACGAATATTGGCAAAGATCATGAAGATGTTCTTGGCAAGGGCATCATGAGGATTGCGAGAGAAAAGGCAGGGATCATCAAAGAGAGCCGCCCACTCATCACAGCCGCCACCCAGCCGACGGTGCTCCGCCTCTTTTCAAAAATATGCCGCGAGAAGAAGGCGCTCTTTTTTAGGGTTGGGAAGGATTTCCGTTATGTTCCAGGAGGGGAGAGGAGTTTTCATTACGAAGGCCTCCATCGAAAACTGTGGGACCTTTCTCTTAACCTCCGCGGATCGCATCAGATGATCAATGCCACCACCGCCCTCGGAGCCATGGAAATCCTGGATGATCTGGGATATCGCGTTTCGAACGACGCCATCGTCGAAGGGTTGAAGGCGGTTGAATGGCCCGGAAGATTGGAAATGGTAAGCTCCTCCCCTCGAGTTATTCTCGATGGCGCCCATAATCTCGAAGGAGCTCTCTCTTTGAGAGAGTCTCTAAAGGAGGGTTTTCAATATCGCCATCTCGTCCTTCTGATTGGAATCATGAAAGACAAGGATGTCCATTCCATTCTTCACTGTCTGTCTCCGCTTGCAGATCACATCGTTCTTACGCGGCCTGGCACGGACCGCGCCGCCTCTCCTGATTCGCTCAGGAAGGCCCTGGGACGGAATGGGAAAAAGGCAGAGGTTGTCGAAGATTTTAGGAAGGCGATTGACAGGGGTCTCTCTCTTACAGGCGAAGAAGATATCTTCTGTATTACCGGATCGCTCTATACGGTTGGAGAAGCCAGATCCTACTTTCTTCCCGGGGGAGGATTATGAGATATCGCTGGTTCGTCCTGAGCTCTTTCTCCATCCTTCTGACCCTCTTTCATCCCCCTCTCTCTTGTGGAAAGATCGCCGATGTGAAAGTGGAGAAGGGGGAAGGGCCTGTGGAGATTGAGGCGGATGAGCTCTCCTATGAACGGGACAGTCAGGTTTATGAGGCCCACGGAAGAGTGGAAGTAAAAAGAGGAGATCTCTTTCTTAAGGGAGATCATGCTCAACTGAATATGGCGACGAAGGATCTCGTGGCCTGGGGGAATATTGTGCTCAGGGAAGGAGAGGATGTTCTCGAGTGCGAACGATTGGAAATCAACATCGATACCCGGCTGGGGAAGATCTACCAGGCCAGGCTCTTTCTCAAGGATCAGAATTTTCATATCACAAGCAAGGAGGGCGAGAAATTAGGAGAGAACCGGTATCGAATCCGGGAGGGTTCTTTCACCACCTGCGATGCGGCGCGACCTCCGTGGAAATTTACGGTCAAAGAATTGGAGGTCACGGTCGAAGGATACGGGATTGCCAAGGGTCCGACCTTTTATCTCCAAGGCATTCCATCCCTCTATCTTCCATGGGGCTTCTTTCCTGTGAAGAGGGAGAGACAGACAGGCTTTCTCCTCCCCCGGGTGGGATATTCAAAGAAGTATGGCCCCGAGATTAAGAACGCCTTCTTCTGGGCCATTGCGAAAGACATGGATGCCACCCTTTATCTCGATTATTTGGGGAAGAGGGGTTTTAAAGAAGGCTTGGAATACCGCTATGCCTTCACTCCCGAAGCCAGAGGAGAGGCCACTTTCCGTTTCATCGATGATCAGATTTTTCACAGAAACCGCTATGCCTTCTTTGCCCAGCATCAACAAAAATTTCGACATGACTTCTACCTAAAGGGGAATGTCAATTATGTGAGCGATAACGAGTATCATCGCGATTTTGACGAAGACCTCCCGGGAGATGCGAAGATCGACTCAAGGAGCAGAGGACAGTTAAGGTCCACCCTCTTTGGAGGCAAAAACTGGGACCGGTTCAGTTTCCTGACAGAAGCCTCCGTTTTTCAGGACCTGACGAAAAAAAGCGATGACGAGACCGTTCAGAAACTCCCGCAGGTCAGTTTTCAGGGACACCCGCAGTCGCTTTTCAATACGCCGCTCTTCTTCGAGGGCGGGGTCTCCTACACCCGTTTCTCGCGGGACCAGGGTGTGGAGGCGCACCGGGGTGATGTGTTTCCAAGGCTCTTCGTTCCGTTGAGGCTCTTTAATGTCATGAAGGTGGAATCAGGCGTGGGGCCAAGGGAGACCCTGTATAAGTCTTTTAATGATCCGACGCGGCAATTTAAAGGATGGGAGTCACGGGAAACCATTGTAGCCACCACCGAAGTCTCCACAGAGTTTTACCGGATCTATGAGGCCGCAGCGATTTCAAAGATCTCCAGGCTTTATCGGGTGGCGAAATGGATGCATACCATCGAGCCCATGATTGGCTACCAATATAGCCCCCAGGTCAACCAGAAAGATCTTCCTGTCTTTGACGATTTGGACCGACTTCCCTATTTGAATCAAATCATCTATGGCTTCACACAACGCCTCATAGGAAAGCCTGAGAAGGAAGGGGTGAGCTCCGGACCTTCGGAATATGCAAAGCTGAAAATCTTCCAGTCCTATAGTCTCGGAGACCCCTTCACGCAGGATTCAAAGGGCAAGGGGAGATACTTTTCTAATATTCAGGGAGAACTCTGGTGGAATTTCAGTCCCTACCTTTCTGCGAAATTAGACGGAGAGTTCAGCCCCTATCATGGAAATTTGGAAGTTGGGAATGCCTCCATCAATATTAAAGATAAACGGAATGATGCGCTTCAGGTTCAATATCGATATGCCCAGCGAAGCATTAAAGAGATCAATGCAGGCGCCCGGGTCAAGACGATTCCACCTCTCTATCTCTTTGGCTCAATTCGCTATAATTTAAAAGACCACTGGAATGTGGAGAATATCTATGGGGCAGAATACCAGGCGCAGTGCTGGACATTGGGACTGACAATCGAGGACATAGGTCGATCTCCCGATGGGGTCCAGAGGAAGGAGTTGAAGTTTCAGGTCTATTTCAATCTTCTGGGCCTGGGTTCGTTGGGGAAGAAGCCATATCTCATGGGGTTCTAAGGATTTAAACAAGGAGGGAAGAATGAAGGGAGTGATTTTGGCAGGGGGGTTGGGAACGCGGCTCTATCCATTGACCAAGGTGACGAATAAGCATCTGCTTCCGGTCTATGACAAACCGATGATCTATTACCCCATTCAGACCCTGATCAATGCGGGTATTGATGACATCCTGATCGTCACCGGCGGAAATAATGCCGGTGATTTTCTGAGGCTGCTCGGAAACGGAAAGGAGTTTGGGCTGAAGCATATTAACTACACCTATCAACAGGGAGAGGGAGGAATTGCCGAAGCCCTCGGCCTTGCAGAATTTTTTGCCGCCGGAGATGGAGTCTGCGTTGTATTGGGAGATAATATCATCGAGAGAAATATTCGAAGTGCGGCGGAGGCTTTCCGAAGACAGAAGGAGGGGGCGAAGATTCTCCTCAAAGAGGTTCCTGACCCCCATCGGTTCGGCGTTGCGGAGTTGAAAGGAGACAGGATTGTCGGGATCGAGGAAAAGCCCAAACAGCCAAAATCAAAATATGCGGTGATCGGAATCTATTTTTATGATTCCACCGTCTTTGATTTTATTAAGACCCTGAAGCCTTCGGAACGGGGGGAGTTGGAGATCACGGATGTGAATAATCGATATATTGGAAAAGGGACGATGACCTATGATATTTTGGATGGGTGGTGGACCGATGCGGGAACCTTTGAATCCCTGCTCCGTGCCAATCAGCTGGTGGCCCAGACAGGAGCCAATAATCTGTAATTACGCTATGCGCATAGCGCTAAGCGCTTAGCGTTTTTCCATGGGAGGGGATGAGATGATCCACGGCGTGAGGACGAAGTCATTGAGGGTGATTCCGGATGAGCGGGGGAGGGTGATGGAGATCCTCCGGGCAGATGACGATCTCTTCTTAAAATTCGGCCAGGTCTACGTGACGACAACCTACCCACAGGTCGTCAAGGCCTGGCACTATCATAAAATCCAGACCGACAACATTGTCTCGGTCCAGGGAATGATCAAGCTGGTCCTTTACGATCCAAGGGAGAAGTCACCCACCAGGGGTGAGATCAATGAATTTTACATCGGGATCCATAACCCGATGCTGGTCCAGGTACCGAATATGATCTATCATGGATGGAAGTGCGTCAGCGAGGAGGAGGCGATCATCGTCAATATCCCGACGGGGGTCTATGATTACAGCAAACCGGATGAATACCGTCTCCCGCCCCACGGCAAGGATATCCCTTATGATTGGGCGAGGAAAGATGGATAATAAAATCGGAAATTCGAAGCACGAAATCCGAAATGGTTTAAACTCTAAACACGAAACTCTAAATCCTAAATAAAAATATTTGTAACAGTTTAATGCTTTGAAAAAACCGATCTAATCCCATTGAATCCCCCTTTGTCAAAAGGGGGAAATATTTTGCCTCCCTTTGGAAAAGGGAGGTTAGGAGGGATTTTACAAGACGATTTCAAACAGCTCAATTGATACAAATATTTGAAATTTCCTGGGCCTGTCATCCTGAACTTGTTGATTCACATTCGTTCATCACTTAGTGCCAGGATCTCACCCACTGGATCAATCGAGATGCTGAACCAAGTTCAGACAACAATGGGTTTTAAGATGTTAGAGATAAATTCTCAGAATTTAGTGTGTAAGGGCCTAAATAAATCCAAAATTCAAAGGATTAAACGATTTTAGATTTTGTAGTTTTGATATTTGAGTTTGTTTAGAGTTTAGGGTTTCGAGTTTATGGTTTAAATTACTTGTTCCGGAAGGAGCCAGAGAATAATGAGACTACTGGTGACAGGCGGGTGCGGATTTATTGGAAGTAATTTCATTCGGTATTATTTGAAGAACTATCCGGAGGTCTCGATTATCAATGTTGATAAACTGACCTATGCCGGAAACCTCGAAAACCTTTCGGACCTTTCCCATTCTTCCCGTTACCATTTCATCCGGGGGGACATTGCTGATGCGACCCGCATGGAGGAACTGATCCGGAAAGGGGGGGATGCCATCGTAAACTTTGCGGCTGAATCACATGTAGACCGCTCCATCGAAGACCCGGGCGCCTTTATGAGGACGAACATCTTCGGGACATTTGCTCTGCTGGAGGCGGTGAGAAAAGTTAGCCATGCTCAGAAGATCCGTTTTCTTCACATCTCGACCGATGAAGTCTATGGCTCCCTGGGGGAGACAGGCGCCTTTACCGAAGAGACTCCGCTGGCTCCCAACAGCCCCTATTCGGCGAGCAAGACGGCGGCGGATATGATGGTCCGGGCCTATTACCATACCTATGGGCTTCCCACCGTCATCACGCGATCTTCAAATAATTATGGTCCCTACCAGCTTCCTGAAAAATTGATTCCGCTGATGGTTTCCAATGCGATGGAAGATAAGGAACTTCCCATGTACGGCGATGGGTTAAACGTCAGGGATTGGATCTATGTGGAGGATCATTGCCGGGCCCTGGACAAAGTTCTTCGGGAGGGCAAACCGGGTGAGGTTTACAACATAGGTGGACAGAGCGAGAGGACCAACCTCCATGTGGCAAAGACGATCCTGGACCGGTTGGGGAAACCCCATTCCCTGATCCGGTTTGTTGCGGATCGTCCCGGTCACGACCGGCGGTATGCCATTGATTTCTCCAAGATCAAGAGGGCATTAGAGTGGACGCCTGCGGTCTCTTTTGAAGAAGGAATCAACCAGACGATTGAATGGTATCAAACCCACCGGGAATGGTGGAAAAAGATCAAGGCAGGGGAGTATCTGGATTATTACAAACGGATGTATCAGGATCGTTAACGGGAAATCACAAATTCCAAGCGCCAATAACCAATATTTGAAAAAATAACTCCCCCTCTCCCCCTCTTAACTTAAGAGGGGGTAGGGGGGTGTTATTGGTGATTGGAGTTTGATGATTGGATATTATTTCGTTATTGGAATTTGGTGATTGGAATTTAGCACTCAGAGATAGACGAAGACACATTTTTTCAAAGAGCTAAAGCATACCCCTTCACGGGACAAGGATGAACCGCTTATTGGTCATTGGCGCCAAGGGAATGTTAGGAAGGGATCTTGTCCCTGAACTTCTGTCTTCTTTTCCGGGTGACGAAGTCCTGGGATGGGACATCGATGAGATCGATATCCGGAAAGAGCAGGAGACCGTTGCCAAGATCAAGAGAGCTCGACCGGCGATTGTGATCAATTTGGCTGGCCACACGGATGTGGATGGCTGTGAGTTAAATGAGCAGGAGGCGTTTGCCGTCAATGCGGATGGAATGAGACATATCGCCATGGGTGTCAGGCAATGCGGGGCGAAAGCGATCTATCTGAGCACTGACTATGTCTTCGACGGAAAGAAGGGGGCCCCTTATGTCGAAGAGGATATGCCCCATCCCCTCAACATCTACGGCCGATCGAAATGGAAAGGGGAACAATATGCCATGGAATTGGCTGGGGATGGATTGGTGATCCGGACCCAGTGGCTTTATGGCAGACATGGAAAGAATTTCGTCACAACCATTCTCCGCCAGGCAAATGAGAGAAAGGTCCTCTCAATTGTGAATGACCAGATCGGTGCTCCCACTTATACGGTCGATCTTTCCAGGGCTATCTTACTGCTGATCCAAAATAGAGCAAGCGGAATCTTTCATGTGACCAACAATGATTTTTGTTCCTGGTATGAATTTGGCCAGACCCTTCTTAGATTATCAGGAGCGAAAGAAGTGGAAGTCCTTCCTATTTCCTCAAGGGAGCTGAACCGGAGAGCGGCCCGGCCCTCCTATTCAGTTCTCAGCACGAAGAAATTTAGCCGGGAAACCGGAATCGAACTGCGGCCCTGGAGCGGGGCCCTGAAAGATTTTTTGTCTGAGATCAAGGAACTTGAGCAGTCATAAAAGAAGGAGTCAGCCATGAATATCTGTGTGATCGGAACAGGTTATGTAGGGCTGGTGAGCGGAGCCTGCCTGGGAGAGTTCGGAATGAATCTGATCTGTGTGGATAATGATATCCAGAAGATCGATCTTCTCAAGCGGGGGAAGATCACGATTTATGAACCGGGGCTGGAAAACCTTGTGGCAAAGGGGACAAAGGAAGGCAGACTCCGTTTTTCCTCAAACATCGAAGAGGGAGTTAGATCGAGCCTGGTGATCTTCATCGCTGTGGGAACACCTCCCAATGAGGATGGATCCGCAGACCTCCGGTTCATTGAAAAAGTGGGCAAGGAGATCGCCCCCTGGATGGATGGTTACAAAGTCGTCGTGATGAAATCGACCGTCCCGGTGGGCACAGCCCGCTGGCTGAAGGAATTGATTCAAAAACATCAACCGCAGCCAACTCCCTTCGACATCGTTTCCAATCCGGAATTTTTAAGGGAAGGCTCTGCCATAGAGGACTTCATGCGGCCGGACCGGGTTGTCATCGGCGCGGAGAGCGAACAGGCCATGGCGATCATGAAGGATATTTACAGCGCCTTATACTTGATCGAGACGCCATTTATCCTCACCTCTCTCGAATCAGCAGAGATGATCAAATATGCGACAAACGGTTTTTTGGCCACGAAGGTGACCTTCATCAATGAGATTGCCAATCTTTGCGAGAAGGTGGGAGCGGATGTTCACCATGTGGCAAAGGCCATGGGATTGGACGGAAGGATCGGGAAAAAATTTCTTCATCCGGGCCCGGGTTATGGAGGCTCGTGTTTTCCGAAGGATACCCGTGCCCTTTCGAAGATCGCCCATGAAAAGGGATACACATTTAGGGTGATCGATTCGGTCATCCAGGCGAACGAGGATCAGAAGAAGAGGATGGTGGCGAAGATCAAGGAGATGGTGGGAGATCTCAGGGGAAAGAAAATCGGCATCCTTGGACTTTCCTTTAAACCGAATACGAATGATATCCGGGAGTCCTCCTCGATTGCCATCATCCGAGGGCTTCTCGAAATGGAAGCAAAGGTGAAGACCTTTGACCCTGCAGCCATGGAAGAGGCAAAGGCGATTCTTCCCGAGGTGGAGTACGGGAAGGATGCTTACGATGTGGCCAGTGGAGCCGATGCCCTTGTTCTGGTAACCGAGTGGAATCAATTCCGGCGACTCGACCTCCTTCGTATTAAAGGATTATTGAAAGAGCCAATCTTCATCGACCTGAGGAATGTTTACGATCCAGCCCATATGAAGCGGTTGGGCTTTCGTTACTGCGGCGTAGGAAGGTAGTAATGCCTCACTGAAGCGTTGGGGAGCTCCGAGATCCGGCAGGAATTCCTCCGAAAATCTTATCAAGCGGATGGTTCATATTTTTAAGGGTAAGGGTAACATTGTCCATTTGTAGAATCATCCTTGATATACGGGATCATCCTTTTAGTTTGCCAACAAGTCGAGGTATCCGCTATAAGATTTTCTCCAGAATCCCCACCGGATCTCGGAGAAAATCGAAGGAAGAGTGAGCTATTACGGAAGGTAAAGGATTGATATTGACTCAAACCGAAAAGGACTGGATCTTTGTCTCGGATGCCCATTTTAACGGAAGGGAGCCCGGGGTGATGGAGGTTTTTTTAAGGTTCTTAAATTCGGAGAAAGAGCGGATGAGTCATCTGGTCATCCTGGGTGACCTGTTCGAATTTCTTTTTGGGTTTAAAGGGAGACCGACTAGCGGGCAGACCTTTTCTTTCGTAGAATACCTTCCCATTTTGGAAGGTCTACAAAGGTTGTATCGTCAGGGCATTCGAATCAAATATTTTGAGGGAAATCACGATTTCTTCCTCCACTCCTTCTTTTCGGAAAGATTCGGGATGGAGGTGGAGGTTTTCCCTGAGGGGAATGAGGAGAGGATAGGAGGAAGAAGGGTTTTTATCTCTCATGGAGACCTGTCCAATCCGAAACTATGGAGATACCGGACATGGCGAAGAATGATCAAGAATCAATGGACATACGGTCTCATCGAAAGGGTTGGTCCCGGATTCTCCCGTCGTGTTGCGAAATGGCTCAGCCAAAGGAGTTATCAAAAAAATCATGCAGTCCTTTCCTCCGGCCCTCCTCCGGAATTCAAACAATTTGCCCATCAAAAATTTTTAGAGGGTTTTGATATGGTGATCCTTGGCCACTCCCATTTCCCGGAGGAGGTGGAGGAACGGATAGACGAAAAGAAATATCTCTATTTCAATGTGGGAGACTGGATGATCCACCGGTCTTTTTTGCGGTTTACGCCTCCGGATAAGTTTGAGTTGGGGAGATGGAGAGACAGGGGGATGGGGAGATAGGG
>Ga0209835_1000043_pt1 | contig 83566 bp, 73 predicted proteins | sample LakKivwa52mmetaG_FD_184138 | JGI IMG/M metagenome (GOLD analysis project Ga0209835, IMG submission 184138) | Anoxic lake water microbial communities from Lake Kivu, Rwanda to study Microbial Dark Matter (Phase II) - Lake Kivu water 52m metaG... | ecosystem: Environmental > Aquatic > Freshwater >...
TTGTACAAGGGGTGTTTTTTGTTGTAATCACTTCAAATATAACTAATTAAGTTGTAAATGAAGAACAAAAACCCCCTTTTTTTTCAGCTTTTATGAATAATGCAGGTTCATTTTAATTATGAAAAGCTTAACTTGCCGGAACCGAAACCCATAATCGTTACGTACAAATACTCCTTTCTTAACCCTTTAAAACCGAAAATCATGAAACAAATCTGCGCAATCTTTGTCCTGCTGTTGCTATCATCCCCAACCAGGGCTCAATGGTCACTGGTTGACAAACCAGAACTCTCATCAGTGGAATATGAGTACATTGTCTATACAGGATCGGCCGTTCTACTGGCAAATGAGTCAGGGGTGTTCAGGTCTGCCGATAACGGAGCTACATGGACTCTTAGTGTATCGGGACTCGACACCACCTACTCGGGTGTACATTCAATGACATTTATCGGTCCCCCCAGGAATGAAACCTGGATAACTACCGGCAGCGGAATTTACAAATCAACCGATCATGGTCTAACCTGGTCAAAAGCAACGATAAACGGTCTTCAGCCAGGAATGTGGCTCGACAGACTTTCAAGTTTCGGCACACGGCTTCTTGCGATAATGAACTACAGCTACTGGGAAAATGACCTGTTGAAACAGATCACCTACCTCGCCCATTCTGACAATGGCACCGACTGGACTCGCGGAGCACTTCTGACGGAAGACGGTGCCTCGTGGTGGCAATTTGTCAACCATGAAAACTCAAGGGCTGCTTTCCTTGTTGAGGAGCCAAATGACAATACCGCCCCGAAACTCTGGTCAACAACAAACGGCAATACTATTCAGCCTGTCCCTGTTACGGGGCTTCCCGGCAGCCCAAAAATAAGGGCCCGGAGCCTATCGATAGAGCCTGCCGGAAATAACCTTCTTTTCACCAATGAAGGAGAACCTGCCTATTACCGTTTTAACTTCGGCATACAGGCATGGGAGAAGAAAATGAATGGTATCGAACTGACAGGTTACGGCCTTGCCATGGCTTTCAGGGCACATTCTCTGGAAGGGCTCATCCTGGCTACCGCTCTATTTGCCGATGTATCCATGAATCTGGAAATGAGATTATTCAAATCAACTGACAATGGTGAGAACTGGACAGTTGTATCTGACCCAGGAATCGATTTCCCTATATTCGAGTCGAAAATGGTTCAGACCAGCACCGGAAGGATTCTCGGCGCTCATTTCAACTCTTCGCTCGTAACTTCCGACAACGGCGGTAACACCTGGTCGAAAGCACCGGGCATACAGGCCGGTGACTTTAATCAGTTCAGGGCACTCTCCGACGGAACCCTTGTGCTTATCAGCCAGGATCAAACCAAAGGGATAATAAAATCGACCGATAACGGTGAGACATGGACCAGCGCAAACGGCAATCTTGCCGATTTCATTGGCATCTATCTTGTGGAAGACATCAGGGGCGCCGGTAATTATGTCTATGCTCTTGCCGCTGAAAATCCCTTTGGCGAAAAACTATTCCTTTTTCTGAACCAGGATCTCTCGGCAGGTGTCTGGAATAAGATTACGACAACACCCGATTCAGCGAACATATGGTTTTCCGGAATGAACGGTATATGGCCAATCTACTTCCTTAGCAATGACGATGACCAGGGCACCTACCAGATGACCAAAGATGCAGGCGCCTCATGGGTCAACCTCTCAACGGCAATTGCGCCTCTGAATCTCGACAGGGTATATGGATTCAGGGGAAATGCATCGGGCGGAAAACTCTTCCTTTTCGGTCAGAAGAACAATAAGACCAGGGTTTATCTGTCTGAGAACGAAGGCTTATCATTCTTTGATATTACATCCAATATCGATGGTCCCCAGTACGATATCGTGATATCCGACCAGTGGGACTGGGATGACGTGGCAAAAATAATGGCAGACTTCAGGGCCGATGGAAAATTCTTGCTCGCCGCTTGGGATTACAACATCTTTCCGGCAGAAATAAGATTTTATATGCTCGATGATACCGAGGACCTATGGGTTCAGCAGGGCACCGAAGGCATAAAGGGTGATTATCAGATCAGATGGAATAATCTACGGTTCAACGGGGGGGTCTGGTATCTGGCAAGTTCGGCAGGTGTGCTGGCCAGTATCAACAACTGCTCAACCTGGCAGCCTGTATGGAATAACCAGGGATATCCTACCGGAACAAGGGCAGCATCGTTTGTCATGAACAATTACGGAGCATATATGGGAACCAGGGGCGCAGGAGTATGGAGAGCACAACTCACAGCGCCAACGTTAACAACCCTTGAAGCAACACACATAACTGACACTACGGCTAACAGCGGGGCAACAATTGTCTCCACTGGTGGCCTCCCCTTCGGTGGAAAAGGCCTTTGCTGGGCACTGACTGAGAATCCCACCACTGCAAACTTCGTGGTATACTCCGGAAACTCCTGGGCGAGCTATACAGATACAATGAGACTTCTGCAGCCAAATACAACCTATTATGCCAGGGCATACGTCATGAGCCCGAAGGGTGGCGGTCAGCCAGTCTATGGCAACCAGATATCCTTCAAAACTGACAACCTGACGCGTATAATCACTGAAAACGCAGCAAGAGTTGTCCTGTACCCAAATCCCTCTGACGGAAGGTTCAGTATTGAGGCAGAAACGGTTACGCAACTCACGGTACTTGACGTGGGAGGCAGAATTGTACACTCCGAAAGAGTCAACCCGGGCATAAATAACATCTCACTTAAGAAACCCGCTGCCGGTATCTACTTCGTAAGACTAACCGGAAACAACGGAATAACCAGGGTAGAACAGTTGATTGTTAAGTAATTAACAGGTAACAGACATAATAAAAAAGAGGCACGGCTTAACACCCGCGCCTCTTTTTTATGGCTATACAGCTACCGCTCTCCGGCAAAAACGAATACCTCCTCGATTGGCAGTGCGAAGACCTTCGAAATATCATATGCCAGCTTCAGCGACGGAACATACCTGTTCTTTTCAAGGAAAACTATTGTCTCCCTGCGAACATTGACAAGCCTTGCCAGTTCCTCCTGGGTTAAGTTATGCCTGGCCCTGAGCTCTTTGATCCTGTTATTCATTTCTCTGCCCCCTCAGGTAGATTATAACCCAGATAACCGCAAAGACAACAGCCATTGCCAGTATGCCCGATCCGATCAGAACCTCAGTGTCAATATTAACCCTGTCTTTGATGTAAATCACTGCAACCCATATGTAGAGCGAAATAAAATAGGAGAGCGATGATGCCTTCGTCATTATCCGTTTTGACATCTCGTCTTCTACCGGCTCATTGCGCCGTGCCGACCCGAGTCTCCTGAAAGCAAACCAGAGTCCGAAAATCACCAGGACAAGTATCACAAGATACTGAATCCATTCAGCAGCCGGCAGGGAGCCGGAACTGCTCATAAACCATGTAGATGTTGCAAGCACAAGAAGTGCCACGAGAAATGCGATTGATGTCTTTTTCATAGTTGGTAGTGTTATTTAATTCTAACACAAAGTTAGAAATATATAACATATGAATACAAATTTTTTCAGTTATTTTTTAAATACCTGAATGAGCTACATAGTAACCCTTTTAAAAACCAGCCTTTCCTCGTCCCTGCGAGCTATTTTTTCGAGCAGATCCCTGAATTCATTGAACCGTTCCGCCTGATATACCCCCTTGTTCATACCGAGTTTTCTGACCACCGACAGCCGGTTGCCGTCGATAGTATAACTGAAGCTGCACGATGCCATGTCGTTCGAAAGGACAATATCCTGTGGTATAACTTCAAGAACGTATCCTGCGGGCATATGGAAGCAGGTTGAATCAATTGCCATGTTGTTTCGTTTTATAACTACCGGGCTTTCCCGGCGCCTCGATACAGCCGGAACACTCTGGGTTCCCGACACAAGACCCTGTTTTACCAACAGCATATCGCCCGACCGCGTTAAGCAGTTATTAGCCTCAAACGCCAGCTTTTTGGAAATAACCCGGGGATCGCCTGGTTTGGCTGCAATCTCGCAATTTGAGATGGTGATGTCGGGTATGGGGATGGATCTGAGCAGAGCCTTATGTCTGTCCTTCTCGTCCATCAGTGTAAGAGACTGTTGCTCACTGTAGTATGTGCCGCTATATACTCCCCTTTGTGTCACGCTTGCCTTACCATCGGCCGAGAGTACAACATCACTGAACACGACTGCACTATTATTATCATGGCTGTAAGCCGGTGTTTTCACAAGCTTGCCTCCGGTTTCAGAAACAAGCAGCACGTACCTGTCGTCGGTGAATGTGCCCAGGTAGTTTACCGGAGAGTAAGGGTTTGTGCATTCAAGCCAGATGGTATCGCCATTTAGAGGGACACATAATATTACGTGGTTGAAGTAGTCGGTTACCATTTCCTGCCGTACCGGTCGGTTGTTCTCGCCGGCATACACCAGGGTATAATATGACCTGATACCGGCTACTTTCAGAAGCGACATTACGTAATTGGAAAGGGCTTTGCAGTCGCCATACGAAAACCGGTCGACAGTGGATGCATCGAACGGCACTATACCGCCTATTCCCACCTGAATGCTTACATACCTGTTTTTCGTTTGGGAATATCTGTAAATGGCTGCAATCCTGTCATGGTCGTTATCCATTCCCGAAACAAGGTTCTTCACATGATCTTCAGTAGCCCCGGGCAGGGCCTGCTTGCCATCCAGCAACTTATGGAAGAAGGTGCTGAATACCTCCCATGAATCCGCCTTACCCGAGAAACCTTCGATAGAATAGTCCCCGGGTGACAGCAATACATATGGATAAAGTTCAGTGGGGTCGGCCTGGTATGGTTCTGACTTTTTGGCAGTAAAGTTCTCATAATGCCATGAATAGGAGTTATTCTTGCCGGCAGGAACTATCAGGCATGGCGGCATACCGTTGAACTCCATATAGTGTACCGGATATCCTGAAGGGACTGTGAGCTGGTATACTGCCTTTTCCACAGATGTCTCCGAACCTTCATAAACATAGAAAGATGGAAGGTAAAGCGCTGTCTTAAAAGTGAGGTCATATTGATATTCTACGGTAAACGGGTAGTTGTAATGCTTGGGATTTACAAACTTCACGCGGGTATCGGAATAGATCGAAAATCCGTCAAAGGCAGTGAAATCAATTATTTCGTCCGACTTAATGTTTCTGACCTTTTCACCCCTGGCATCGAAAATGGTTCCCGAGATTGCACCGACCCTGATAAGGGAATTGTAACCCACCTGCAGTTCAGAGGCAGTGACTCCGCCTTCTTTCAGGATGGTTCGAACCTCTCTGCATTTAATTGTCATCGAACCTGGATTCGCAATGGTAACCTGGAGTTCAGACAGTCTGACAACAACACTTGCATTTTCGAGCAGAGGTTTGGGAATAGCCTCGACTGGGTATTTGAGATTCTGCCAGCCCATCAGAGACGGCAAACAGGCGAAAACAGCCGTCAGGCACGCAAAAGTCCTATTCAGTCTCATCGGCCTTCCTTTTAAGGATTACTGGCTCAGCCTGTTTGGCTATCAATCTGTTATACAGATCGCGCAGAAGAGCATATTCATCGGAAAGAAATTGAATCTTATTAATCTCAAATGTGCAGATTACTCTTACTTCGTCTCCCTCATAACTGTAGCTGACTGTAGCTGTTATACCATCGTCTTTCGTTTTGTACCGTCCGTTTTCAGGCATTCTTTCAAGCCCGTAACCCACGGGAATTTTTATGATTGCTGTGTACTCCCTGGTTCTTCTGTGTGCAAAATCGACCGGATAGATCCGTTTTTCGAGCTTGAACGGGTTGTCGGTCATTTGTCCAAACACAAAAGGATTGACAATTAGCAAATCACCTGCTCTCTGTATTTTGCCGGCAACAGTCACCTCAGTTGAAAAAACACACTTCCCGTAAATATTCTCAATATCCTTTATACTATAGCTTCTTATGCTGTACCCCTGACGGGCCTTCTCAAACGACTCGGCAAACTCATCTTCACTCGCATAGCTGTGATAGTCCTTCCGGAAGTTGAATGCTGCATAATCCTCCATCTCCTCAGTTACCTTTCCGGTGAGATTATCAGAATCATCAACTGACAATTCGCATCTCACCACACTTTTTTCACCCTTTTCAGGGGTTAGGTCAATCCATTTACCTGCGCCCTCCTCCACCAGCCTGCCCTGCTGATTAAGGGTCCGCACCGGCAGCATCCCCAAGGGCATATACTTTTCCGTAGCATCCATTACATATCCCTTACCGTCTATTTCGGCATATACAATTGCATAATTCAGTTTTTGCAGACTGGGATAGACAGGATTGAGCAGCCCATTTTCCCTTGTACTCATTACAACCATTCCGCTGTTAATCCCCAGCCTGTTCAGCAACTGGCAGAGCATCATATTGATTTCTGCAGAGTTTGCCGAGCCGTCGGTAAACCGGGGCCGCAGACCTGAGGTTGAAGTAAAAAGCCGTTCCTCGTTGTTCCATTTTACGACCTTAATCGATTCATATGCAGCCTTCATTTTCTCCAGAGGAGGCAGGTTGCCTGCCTCTATCCTCTCCTTGATATCATTAAGGTAGAGTGAGCCTGTTGCCAACGCCTTGCCAAAATTCTGATCATCAGTAAGGAGTTTGTTGACGGCTTCCCAGTCAGTTGTAAAGGCCTGGTTTATACCCTGTATTGAAATCCTGAGTAAATCAAAGTCAAACCTGGTAATGTAGTTTTCGTGTGAGTTGGTGTATCCTTCGGTTTTGAATGCAGGGACATAATCGGCATAGAAAAATTCCCTTGAGTTTCTTACAGTAGTATAACCGACCTGAGTCTTTCTGAATTCGATCTGGGGATTCTCTTCCAGCAGCAACTCGGCCCTTATAACCGGAATTATGTCCTGGAATTTATAGGAGGCCGGTAAAAGGAATCTCCTGTACTCAATCTCAATTACCGATCCTTCCTTAACATTAGGCATCGCAATTCGATAATACCAGTTCCCCTGAGATACCTGCTGCTTAAAGATCGTCCCTTTGCCAATCTTATCTTCCACTATTTTACCATTAACCAGATTAAGGGTACGTGCCCTTACGGAAGAGCTTTCATCGGCGTTGAAGGTAAACTCGGCGAGGCCAGTCCCCTCCTTTCGTAGTATTTTGATCCTTCTGAAGAATGTAAACTCAAGTGTGTTGGCATTAAGGTAGCCGCTCTGGTACAGCACCACGGCATGCGCGGTTGTGTCGGCATCGAATACCGTCATATTCAGGTCATCGGTTGAAGCCTTGCCATAAGATGATGTAAGTTTCTGTGCTGTGACGGTACCTGCCGCAGCTATCAGCATAATAAAAATCAATGATCTTTTCATCATATCAGGGGTTTAGTCAACAATAGGGTTGTATCGGGAAACAATATAATAAATACTGCCTGTTCACGCAAGAGTAATCAGAAAAATCTGCTGCTGCCTTCAGATATTAATCACGGATTAATCCTGCAGATGACAAATATTATGATCCATAATTGTTTATTTGCAGGATTGAGTGTTATCTTCGGGGCAACCTGACCGTGATAAAAAACCTTACTGAAAACCCATGTACGAACTTCTTTCGCAGGTGGATGAGATCCGCCTCAACTTCAGCCAGGGCGGATTGCTCTATATGAATGTAACGCTGGCTTGCATAATGTTTGGTGTGGCACTTGATATCAAGCCGGAACAGTTTCGCAACATACTGGTCAATCCCAAATCGGCCTTTATTGGCATTGGTTCCCAGTTTATTCTGCTTCCCGCCCTTACCTTCGGGCTGGTGATGCTTCTGAAACCGCCTCCCTCTATTTCAATGGGCATGATACTTATTGCCGCCTGTCCCGGTGGCAACATATCAAATTTCATTTCGTCGCTGGCAAAAGCCAACGTAGCGCTATCGGTAAGCCTCACGGCGTTCGCCACGCTCTCGGCCACACTGCTTACGCCTCTCAACTTCGCAATCTGGGGAGGTCTTTACGTAAAGTACCAGTCGGCAGCATCGGCGCTCAACATTCCCATCCGCATTGAGTTCCTTGAAATGGCTAAGATCGTATTCATCCTCCTGGGATTACCCCTTGCTGCCGGTATGGCATTTGCATGGCGCTACCCTGAGACAACTGCCAGAATACTCAAACCGGCCAAGATTATTTCCATATTTCTCTACATGACTTTCATTGTCGGAGCACTTGTGGCAAATCTTGAATATATCCCAAATTATGTCCTGCCGGTAGGCGTTATTGTGCTGCTTCTGAACGCTCAGACACTTTTAACCGGCTATCTTGCGGGAACCGTGGCCCGGGTATCAAAACCCGACCGGCGTACTCTGAGCATAGAGACTGGGATACAGAACTCAGGACTTGCCCTGGTACTTGTTTTCGCTCTCTTTAATGCCAACGGAGGAATGGCCTTCATGGCTGCATGGTGGGGAATATGGCAGATGGTTACCGGTATCGGACTGGCAATTATTCTGGCCCGGATTCCAATGGTTCGGCCGGTCTCCTCCTGCGCCTGAAGGACACTCTCAACAACAGGAAAGCTATGGAATACATCATAGTAGCACTTGTGGCTATGCTGGTTGCAGCGCTTACTCTTTTCTCAGGATTCGGATTGGGTACCCTGCTGATGCCCGTAATGGCGATATTCTTCCCGGTTGAAATTGCAATAGCAGCTACGGCAATCGTGCATCTCGCCAACAATATCTTCAAGGGGGTTCTGGTTGGAAGGAATGCCGATCTGAAAGTACTTTTTATCTTCGCTCTGCCGGCTGTGCTGGCGGCATTTCCCGGTGCCCTGCTTCTCAGGGCGTTGTCGGGCATGAATCCATGGGTAAGCTGGTATGCCGGCGCGCACACCTTCAATATAACACCGGTAAATTTAATTGTGGCAATACTGATGGTCATTTTTGCCGTTATTGAACTTCTGCCCTATTTTGAGAAAATGACGATTGGACGTCGCTGGCTGCCCCTTGGCGGTGTGCTTTCGGGTTTCTTCGGGGGAATTTCCGGTCACCAGGGGGCCCTCCGCAGTGCATTCCTCAGCAAGAGTGGCTTATCACGTGAAGGCTTTATCGGCACTTCGGTGATGACCGCAATAATGGTCGACATCTCAAGAATAGTGGTTTACGGCACGGCATTCTTCAGCAATGAAACAGCCATGCTGGACGAGCCTGGGATGAAGGGAGTTCTTATTTGCGGTATTCTTGCTGCCTTTACCGGATCATACACAGGCACCCGGCTTGTTAAGAAGGTGACGATGAGGCATATTCAGTTAATCGTAGGGGTAATGCTGCTTTTACTGGCGGTTGCCCTGGGATCGGGTATCATTTAACCCTCAGCACTATCTCTCCGCTGACTGGTATTGCCCTGTAGATGACCCTTGCCTCCTCTTTTGGCACAACTATTCGTATTTCGGGCTTGTAGGGGGGAAACCGGAACCGGGCAACATGCTTTGCGGAAACCAGCAAATCGTTCATCTTTCGGCGGTAGATGAACCTGTTGAGAGCAACAGCATCTTTCCTGCTATCTCTCCCGGTAACCTGCAATACCGTCAGCCTGAGACCTTTACTCAGGTGCAGTCTGAAGAATACCGGATCAATCCCCGATGTATCGGGGACAATATTTGGCATGGCCGATGCTTCAGCCGTATCGCGCGGTGCAATCTTAACCATAACTGGTTCCTTGGGAATCGATGCTATTTCAGACTCAACGGTAAATGGTTCTGCCAGCATTCTTGTCCATGTGTAATCCTCCACACCCCGGAGGCTTCCTGCAACACTGTACTCAACAATCCTTATCTTTCTTACTGTTACACCCTTTATTTCGATTGTTATTACACTGTCGGGCAGACTTACTGTTATTCCTATGGAGTCTGTCGCTGCCATCCTTGTCCTTGCCCTGGCAAAGGCGAGTCTGCCTGTTAAATCGAGGTAGAGCGAATCAGTCAGGTACTCCGGGCCGGTTTTTGAGAGTGACACCGAATCGGGAGTGAAGTTGCTGTTGAGTGAGCGGATGTACCTGACGGGGCTGATTGACGCCAGTATAAAGTAGTATATCAGTATTGCGGCCAGAATGTAATAAACAAGGTGCCTTACTGCTTTTCTGCCTGCAGACTTATTCTCCTCAGGAGGTGTGTGCGGATATGTTTTTTGGTCAGGCATCAGTATATATAGACTTTAGAGCCCACGCTAAGGGCGTTGAAGACAGCTTTCAGATCATCATCGTTCAGCCTGACGCATCCGTGGGTAACCGGCATGCCCAGTGACCGCTTGTATAAGGTTCCGTGAATCAGGTAGCCATCTCCTATGCTGAGGGCATAATCGCCCAGCGCTCCGTACTCGAATCTCGAGTGATGATCGGGCGGTGGAACAGGTATGCCTTCCTCAATAAATGCCCAGTCGGGTTTACGCCAAACCGGGTAGGTAGCTTTTCCGAGAACCCTGAACATTCCTCTGGGCGTTCTGAATATCCATTCCCTTTCGTCGTGCGATTTGAGGTGGATGTAACTTCCTGAACTGCAAAACCCCTCTCTTACAAGGGTACGGTGACGGTAGAGATAGAACCTGTTATCGGTTGTGTTTATAATGAGGTAGTTTTGCCCGGGGGTCATTGCATCGAACCTGCGTTCAATAGTCGTTACCTCTTTCCGTAACGAGTTTATCTTCTGAGTGTATGCCTTACCTGAGACCAGGCTTGAGTCACTGACAGGCTTTGATGCCGGCGGAATAAGGTTTTCACGTATTACAGGGACACCTGTGAGAAGGAAGAGGAAGGCCAGTGTAAAAACCATCACGGCGATAAACAGATGAAGTAAGATTGCAAGCATCCGTTGCCGCGAACGTATGTTTTCCAGCAGCCCAGGGGAGATGCCCGTTGCTGTCTCCAGTGCCTTTTTCGCGGCCCTCTTAAGACCCTCCATTCCTTCTTCTTATAACTTCATCAAGGGGCAGGGCTGATCCGACAATGGTAACCGGAGTGCCAACCTTTACCGCCTTATATAACCTGTCCATATCGCTGTCGGTGAGGGCAACGCATCCGTCTGTCCAGTCTGTGCCTTTGCCCCCGTGCCCATGAATCTCAATTAATCCTCCAATCCGTGCATTTGCCGGCAAAGAGCCCCTGGCAACCTCCTGGCTGAATTTAACCTTGTCCTCCTCATTGGGGTAGTTTATTAGCAGGGCCTTGTAATAAATGGTCGATTTCCCTTCAAGCTTTCGAGTAACATGATAAAGCCCTTCAGGAGTGGCCTTGTCGCCCCTTTGCCGCTTATCCCCTATCCAATGCATCCCAAGTTCTGCATCATACTCAGCCTTCTTCAGGCCGTTCTGATAAAGATAGCACTTCCCGGCAAATTTGTCAACCAGTATTACTGCAATCCGCTTTTGTTTCGACTCAGCTATGGTTGCATTCCACCATTTCACCCAGAGCTTGTATGAGCTGAAATAATTCCTAAGGTTATCATTGGCCCTTTCCCATGAATTCCTCAGTAAAGGATCGGCATCCCTGAGTTTTCTGTTTGCCTGCAGGTAGGCTCCCTTATTGAAGAGAACAACCGCCTCCGAGAGGAGCATCTTTCCTCTCGCAATACGGTTCCTCATATCCTGAGGCAGTGGGTACCGGGTATAAAGATTAGCCAGCCCCCCGACAATTGAATTGAGTTCCGCTATCTCTTTCTTGAGCTGCGACTTCAGCGATGTTTCACTCTGCCTTGTTTGAGATAGGGCTTTGGCAGAATTACCGGATGATAAACGGGCGAACCTTACAACTTCAGTGTAATCTCTTGCCAGTATAAAGCGTCGGTTCTGCAACTTCCAGTTAACCATTGCCGAATCGTACTGCAGAGATGCCTGCCTGAAGGTTCTTGGGGCATAGGCCTCTGCATTGGCACTTCTGGCTTCCGATAGTGCCAGCCGGGCATATTCCACATCATCGGCAGGTGGTTCCGGTGAAAGTAATACCACAGCCCCGGTTCCCATGCCCGCAATAATAATAAACACCAGCAGAACAATGAATAAGGGTTTCAGTTTTTTCATATACGGAACTAATAAAAACCCCCGACAATGGGCCGGGGGTTCTTTTTCCTTTACGAATAGAGATTATCGCCTGGTTACCTTTGCAATAGCTTCCTTAAGCTCTGTATTTATGTTTGTAGCATTCTCCTTAACTGCCATTACCTTATCATGAGCAGCCATGAATTCACCATTTGCGAAGATGGTAGCTGCCTCAGCCATAGCGGTTTCGATAACAGTCATCTCATTCTTGATCTCCTCAAGAGCAGCTGCACCTTCCTTACCCTTGGGTGCCTTTGTAATAAGGCCCTTGTTCTCTTCAACAAGTGCATTCACCTCAGCAATAAGGGCTTCGGTCTTAACACGAACTTCCTCCTTCTTAACCCCTGCTGTTTCGGTTACAGTGGTAGCTGTCGGAACAAGTGCCTCAAGCTTGGCTGTTACATCGCCAAAGCTCTTGAAGAACTTTGAATTCTGAACTTCAACCTCTGCCAGGGCAGCATTGAGGCTGTCCTGAAGCTGTGTAAACTCAGCCGGTGCATAGATATCGGCCTGAGCTGTTTTGGCAGCTTCTACTGCTGCTTTTGCTGCGTCAATCTGAGTTTGCGGTAGTTTACCGCATCCTGTCATTAATACTAAAATCGCAACTGCGATGATTCCTGAAAAAAGACTCCTTTTCATTTCCTTTTGTTTTTTTAGTTGTTTGTTTTTTTATTTCCGGCAATATTTCATAGACCGCGTGCCTGAATAAAAGTATGGTTCTGTGGTCAATAAGATCTTTACCGTGTAAATTTTGTTATTAAGACGTCCGGTATCTTAAAAGTAACCGGGGTGTTCAAAATTAATATTTTACTACTAATTTTGTGCTGTAGAGCATATGGGAAGAACTGAGTCATACAATTCCCTTTCTGATGAGGAACTGGTACGCAAAATTGTGCAGGGAGAAGACTCCGCACTTTTTGAAGTACTGTTTAACCGGTACAAGGGGAAGGTACTTGACAAGTGTTACAGTCTTCTCCATAACAGGGAGATGGCAGAGGAGTTCACTGAGGACATCCTATCGAGGGTCTATGAGAAGCTCAGCGGGTTCAGGGGCAGCTCTTCATTCAGTTCATGGCTCTATTCAATTACTTATAATTACTGCATTGATTACCTGCGGGAGAAGAAAAAACTTCACTATCCCGAATGGAACAGGCAGAACGAAATCCCCGAGATTGCTGATGATATTGAGGAGGACATGACTGAGGTTCAATACTCGAGAATGCTCAGGATAATGGACATTATGCATGCCGAGGAACGGGCCATGCTGTTGATGAAATACAAGGATGAGCTTTCGGTAAGGCAGATTGCGGCGTCACTGCGGCTTACCGAAGGTGCGGTGAAGATGAGGATAAAGAGGGCCAAGGCAAGGCTTGTTTACCTTTACCGCAAACTGTATGGCAACTACTGTGTTTTCTCTTCAGTGTTACTTTTCGACAGGTTGTCGTCTTTATAAAAAAGATTGCAGTTGGACCTTTTCCGTAGTATATTCAGCCCTTTCTCCAGGTCGGTTCCAAAGAGAGTATCAGGCAGCCTGCCTGTTCACTTTGCCGGTGCCATTGGAGCTGAATGGACCTCCAACGATGAGATTTACGAAGCAATATTCTATCACGATGATATTGAAAAGATAGCCAGGTTTGACAAGGAAGGCACTCTTATCGAATACAGGGTTAATATCAACCCCGACCAGATTCCGTCCCCGATAAGGGAGGCTGTAGCCGCAGAGCTGGAAATCATGAACTGCATAGCGGTTTATACCTCCGAAAAACTAAATTATGAACTAATTGTCCGTGACAGGAAGTTTGTCAGATACCTTTTAATGCTCGACTCGCTCGGGAACAGTTTGCTCAGTGAGCAACTCTGAATAAGTGTGGTGTTGCCTGATCTGGTCTGCACCCCGGGCTCCGAAAATTTTAGTTTTGGTAATTGGAATCGTTTTTATATTTTTGTGCCACCCAGGACCCGGAGAGATGGGTGAGTGGCTTAAACCAGCAGTTTGCTAAACTGCCGTATGGGAAACTGTACCGGGGGTTCGAATCCCCCTCTCTCCGCAAAGATCAGAAGAAGCACCCGCCATAGCGGGTGTTTTTTTTATGAAGCCGAAGCCACGCTTGCGATGGCGAAGAGCTGCATAAAAAATAAAACGCCGGCAGGCGTCTTCATCTGGTCTTTTCAAGGAACTCTCCCAGGCGATCACAACGAACGAAGTGAGGAGTAATCCCCCTCTCTCCGCAAAGATCAGAAGAAGCACCCGCCATAGCGGGTGTTTTTTTTATGAAGCCGAAGCCACGCTTGCGATGGCGAAGAGCTGCATCAAACCCGTTCCGTGATGCTTTTTGCGAGCTGCCGGAAATTATCAAGAGTCTCCTCATCAAAGTCCTTCTGCTTCAATGTGCCGGAACCCAGATCGGAAAGAAGCCTGCTTGCCAGAAATGCACGCGGCAATTTCCTGTCAGTCAAATAACTGGAGTTTGCCACAGTAATACCCTCGCGGGTTCTTACAACATGTTTCTTGAAATCGAGAGTGGAGAACAGATCCTCAGCAAAATGAACAGGAGTACCGATGCGCAGTATAACTGGCTTTTCATGGACAGGGATAGCGGCTTCAACCTGCTCTGCCGAGCTTATGTCATCATCATTGTCGAATGCCAGGACACAGAACGGAAGTCCCCACCCCAGCATGACATTGCACAGGGAAGGTATTGAAGAAGCCCCGGTGGCGGGCACTATGTTCACTTTAAGTGATGCTGCAGATATTTTAATGACAGCCGTAACGAAATAGTATGTGCCTGTATCACTCACAATCAGGTTAAGTTTCCTGTCAGAGAAACCCGCTCCGAACGGGTTACCCATTGCGCTGTGTATCGGCGACAAAGTGTCGGGTGTAGCTGCGGCAAGCTGTACCGGATCAATAATACTGGTTGCACTGCGGTAGTTATCCATGTCATCGCGCTGCACAGCAAGCACCCTGTGCAACTTGCTCTTATCAACAAGATGCGGAGAATGGGTAGTATATATTATCTGAATGCTGTCGCTTATATCCTCGAACACCTTAAGAACATCCTCCTGTGCCCTGGCGTGAAGACTCACACCGGGCTCGTCAACCAGAAGCACAATTGATCTTTCTCCTCCTATGGCTGAAGCCATTAGTTCGAGGTAGAAAGAGAGAAACCATCTCACCCCGCGGCTACGCTGCTTCGGATAGAGTCTTTCACCCTCATCCTTGATCCAGAACTCAAGATAGGGCTTACCGGCCTTGGCCCCGTGCGATGCGCTGTAATGTTCAAGTTCGAACTGAATTTTTATCTTGTTCTTACTACCTACCGACTGTTGCCAGAAGTCATGGAAGTTACGGGTAAGCTGCTGGTTAAGGTTTTCAATGGTCTGTTTCAGTATCCTGCTTGACGGCTGGTTGAAGAAAGAGTAATCGAGCCTTGCAAGTTTCAGAAAGTTCCGCGCTGCCTTATAACCCTCAACTTCCGCCCCGCCTGCAACTATATCATCAAGATCAATCCGGTTGGGAAGCAGGCTCCCGAAGTCCTCGAACATGGTGAACACCGGTGCATGGTCAAAACATGCCTGCCCCAGTATCTCAGCGGTGAACCGGGAACGATATTTTCCGGTAATATTCTGAACCTTCACCATTGCCTCTTCGCCCGACGCGCCCTCCATGAGGAATCCGCACAATGCCGTCTGCCTGTCAAGGTCCGATCCAAGCCTCTCATTCTCTGTCCTCAGCCGGTGATACTCATCTATTACCTCTTCCCACGCTTTTTCGTTATAATTGTCGGGTTTCAGCAGCAGGGTCATCATCTGGTGTCTCTCCTCCAGCTTAAGCGAAACCTCACCAAGCTGCCTCTGAACCTCCTCAATCTCTTCCCTCAGCGAGTTCCATGCTGCAACTGCAGTAACAAGGTCGGCCCGCTCGTCCATGGTTCTGCTTATCTCTGCTGTCTCATCGTTTACCTCTGTCAGTTCCCTCTTCAGGTGAGCAATATTGCTCTCGTTTTCGGGGGAACCGGGGCTTCTGTGCCTGAACAAACCCCTCCTGACCCTTCCCGACCCCGCGTTCCGGAGTGAAAGTTCCAGCGATCGCCGCCTTTCTGACAGTTCCGATATAGCCCTTATATCATCCTCAACACGTTTGCTCTCGGCAAAGGTTTTCGCTGATATTTCACCGAGATAGAGTCTCCACGCCTTCTCAAGCGAATCGAGGTAATCACTTACCTCACCTGTTACCCTCACCGATGAGGTAAAATCGGCAAGCCAGTAACGTGTGAGTTCAAGGATATCCACCCCGGCCAGCAATGCATTCAGCTCGGGTCCGGCATTTACTGCCCTCTCAACCATCCATCCCTTCCCGACACCAAACCTGCACGAAACCTCCGGAAGTGAAAGATCGCTCCTCAGCACATCCTCGTTTATCTGTCCGGTGTGGAAAACACTCAGAGCCTCCAGCACTGAGGTCTTACCCGATTCATTCTGTCCTATAAGACATGTGATATTGTCAGGCGACACATTCTGCCAACCAGTATCGACAATCGACCTGAAGTTTCTTATTCTGAAAGCTGTAAGCTTCATAATATCCTGGGTTTAAATCCGAATATAGTTACATCGTCAACCTGCTGAGTGGGTCCTTTCCATTCCTCAAACACCTGTCCGATAAACTGCTTCTGCCCCGCAGCTTCGTATTTGCCTGCTTCCGACAGCATGTTTCTGAACTGATTGTATTTGAATTTCTTATTATCGGGCCCGCCAAACTGATCAGGGAACCCGTCGGAAAACAGGTAGAACATATCATTCTCATCAAACCTCACTATGCTATTACTGAACGGCTCCTCCATTAACGGTGCCGGTCCAATTGGCATCTTATCGGCTTTAATCTCCCGCAGTTCGCCCGCACTGACAATAAAGAGAGGCCTGTTGGCACCGCTGAACTGCAATTCATATGAGCCCTGGTTAAATATACACAATGACATATCAATAGCGTCGGGTGCCTCTCCGGGAGAGCCTTTCTGGTGAAGGGCGCTCATCAGGGCCGGAAGAGGCAGCATCGACCGCTGTATCATACCTGCATAACGAAGACTGGCCATGTAATCCCTTAAGCCGGTTTCTCCCTCACTTGTAAGGGTACCGGTGTTCTCCGCTGAATAATCTTCCCCCATGCGGCATTCTCTCAAAATACAATGCTAAATATACATCAAATTACTATTCCCCCGCTTTTGCCTGCGCCGGCATCAATTCTAACAAGTCTTACAACATTCTCGATATGGTGTGTATGCGGGAACATGTCAACCGCCTGCACTGCGTCAACGCGGTACCTGTCACTGAGCAGCAGAATGTCGCGGGCCTGCGTGGCCGGGTTACAGCTTACATATACTATTACCCCGGGAGCAGCTTCAGCTATCGCCGCCACAACGCCGGCATGCATGCCAGCCCTCGGGGGGTCGGTAATAACAACATCGGGGGAACCGTTGGTTTCGAAAAATGAGGCTGTCAGCAGATCCTTTATATCGCCGGTGAAGAAACTCGCGTTCTCTATCTGGTTCATTAAGGCATTTTCGCGGGCATCATTCACTGCTTCGGCAATATACTCAATACCGATAACCTTCGAGGCCCTTTCTGCAACGAAGCATGAAATGGTTCCGGTTCCGCAATAAAGATCGTACACAACACCCTCTCCCTGCAATCCTGTGAAATCGCGCGCAACTTCGTACAGAACCCGGGCCTGCGCGGGGTTTGTCTGGTAGAACGATTTGGCCCCTACCCTGAACCTCAAACCCTCAATTACCTCTGTAATATGATCGTTGCCGCTGTAAAGAACGGGTTCCCTGTCATGAAGGGAGTCGTTCTTCTTTTCGTTTATGATATACATGAGTGAAGTTACCTCAGGAAAGGTTCTTGCGAGAAATCCCATCACCTCACCTGTTATTTCCTCTTCGTCACTTCTGAATACCACCACCACCATTATCTCACCCGTTGTTGCCGTTCTGACAATGAGGTTTCGCAACAGTCCGGCATGGCTTACCGGGTCGAAGAAAGAAATGCCCCGGCTCAGCGCAAATCCGCGCAGGGAGTTACGGATGCGGTCGGACACTATATCCTGCAGGTGACACTCCTCAATATCGAGCACCTTATCGAAATAACCGGGAATATGAAATCCGAGAGCCCCGCTGCCCGAAAAATCGTCCCCCGAGGCTATCTCATCCCTGGTAAGCCACCTCCTTGACGAAAAAGTATATTCCAGTTTATTCCGGTACCGGTATATGTCGGAGGCGCCTCTGATTGGCGGCGGTGCCTCCATTTCGATTCTCCCCAGCCGGGTCAGGCTGTCAAAAACCTGCCGGGCCTTCCATTTAAGCTGAAGTTCATAAGGCATATGCTGCCATTTGCATCCTCCGCAAATTCCGAAATGTCTGCAAACCGCCCCCGTTCTGTCGGGCGATGGCTGTTTCAGGCATACCAGCTCCCCTTCCATGTACTTCTTCTTCCGGCGTCTGACCCTTATATCGGCAATGTCGCCGGGAATCAGCATCGGGACGAACAATACCATGTCATCGACCCTGGCCACTGCATTTCCCTCGGCTCCCACCGAGGTAAACTGCACATCCTCAAGCAGGGGCAGCGGTTTCCTTTTCCCCATCGGTCAGCGGTTCCCGTTAAATGAAATGATGAATTCAAGCGACGCCACTGCTGCCGGCAACAGGCCGTCACCATGACCAACTCCCGGAATCGTAACAAGGGTCACCATTGAAGGAGAGCTGCCCGCCGCCAGCATGCCCTGGTGGAAGGTGACTGTACCACCAACTGGTACCTGGGTGTCAGCCTCGCCGTGAACCAGTAACAGAGGTACAGTCGTGTTCCATGGGTCAGTTCCATTCTCCTGCAGAGCCTGCCTGATACCCGAGTAGCCGGACGAAGAGCCGAACCCGCTGCGGAAAGCCGGATTCAGCAGGGCCGCAATGTCGGTAGTAAGCTGATCATTGATGGCCCCGGTGGAAAGCTGGCCATTGAAAAACCCCGGGATCCGTGACGCAAATGGCTCATTGAATATATCTGTGTAGGGATTATCGAAACGGTTATAGGTACGGTAGGCATGTGCAATATATGCAAGGTATGAGGGCATTGGATAGACGGCATCACCCAGCAAACCGGTAAGCATCTCCTTAAGGTCGGCCGGACCTGCTCCGGCAGCCGATGCCGCCAGTGAAAAGCCAGCAACACCTTCCGGTTCAAACTCTTTGTGAAGGGCCAGGGTTGCCCAGCCTCCCTGGGAATACCCGAACAGAAAAAGGTCGTCGGTAAGGGTGCTGTTTATTGCAACATCATCGTCAAACTCCCTCAGGGACGCCAGCATGTCGGCAACCGACTGCACCGTGGGCTCTTTCAGAAGGTAGGGATGTGCATACTCCTGTGAGCTGCCGAAACCCGGATAGTCGGGTATGATCACCACAAAACCCATTGAGGCCACATTCTGAATCAACTGGTATGAGAAATCAGCCGGATTTACACTGGGCGCATTGGCATGAATGGTATTTGTTCCGTTCTGGAAACTTAACACCGGAAAAGCTCCGTTGGCTACCGGTACGCATACCAGACCCGATGCAGTAATATTGTCATTGTAAAGTGTTGATCTGTAGGTAATTATATACACATCAACATCGTATCTGACATGCCTGGTGAGCGCTGCAACCTCGGGCGATGCAGCGCCTATAAGGCTGATCAGGTTAATAATAGCCGCCTTCGGTGTGGTGAATATCTTCTCGCCCGACAGAAGGTATTCATTATCAGCAAAAGGGTCATCATCGCGCGAGCACGACACTGCTATGGCAACCAGTAAGGGCAGCGCAAAGGCATATGGTGAGAAACGGAAAAATCTGTGCATGGTAAGTTCTCTTATATCTGCAAAGATAGCTTATGGTTTCTTATCTTTGTGCGCCCCGGCAGAAAGATGGTATCGGTACGTGACATAGAGGTGACATTTGGCAGCTTTACGCTGATGAAGGATGTTTCATTCCTCATAAACCGGCAGGAGCGGACAGGTCTGGCCGGCAGGAACGGGGCCGGAAAGACTACCCTTTTGAAAATAATGGCCGGTCAGCAGCAGCCAACAAGGGGCTCAGTGGAACGGCCGTCGGAAATGCGCATCGGATACCTTCCCCAGCAGATGAAGGTATCCGATACAACCACGGTACTTAATGAAGCACTGACAGCCTTTGCCGGACTGAAAGCCATGGAGCATGAAATGGAGCGCTGCCGTTTTGAGGTCTCAAGCCGCACCGACTATCATTCCGGTGACTACCTCACTCTTTGCGACAGGCTGACACATTTGGGTGAACAGTACACAATACTTGGCGGCAACAATTACAGGGCAGAGACCGAACAGACTCTTACCGGTCTGGGATTCACCCGCGAAGCCCTCAGCCTCCCCACCGCAAGTCTTAGCGGAGGATGGCGGATGAGGGTGGAACTCGCCAGGGTGCTGCTGTCAAAACCCGACCTGCTGCTGCTCGATGAACCCACCAACCACCTCGACATTGAATCAATATCGTGGCTTGAGCAGTATCTGAGGGATTTTCAGGGAGCCGTTATACTGGTATCACATGACCGTGCCTTTCTCGACAACATAACATCCAGAACCCTTGAGATATCAACAGGCCGGCTCCATGATTACAAGGTGCCATATTCACGCTACGAAGAACTGCGGCGAGAGAGGAGGGAACAGCTTGAGGCTGCGTGGAGGAACCAGCAGAAGCTTATTGACGATACCGAAAAATTCATTGAGCGTTTCCGCTACAAGGCTACCAAGGCCGTCCAGGTACAATCGCGGATAAAGCAGCTTGAAAAAATCGAGAGAATAGAGATCGAAGAGAGGGAAATGCCGGCTATTGATATCAGGTTCGCACCGGCGCCCAGATCAGGAACGGTTGTCATAGAAGCTGAAGGCCTCACAAAAACCTATGGCAACCTGGTGGTGCTCGAAAAATGTGGTATTATTCTGGAACGGGGCGAAAAGGTAGCATTTGTAGGCCGCAACGGGGAGGGGAAGACCACATTTGCCAGGATTATCACCGGAGAAACCGGGTACACCGGGACATTTAAAAAAGGGCACAACGTCAGAATCGGTTATTTCGCCCAGAACCAGGATGAGTTGCTCGATGAGGAGAAGAGTGTTTTCAGCACAATTGATGACGTGGCTGTTGGTGATGTGCGGGCAAAGATCAGGGACCTGCTCGGGGCGTTTCTCTTTTCAGGCGAGGAGACAGAGAAGAAGGTGAAGGTCCTTTCGGGAGGTGAGAGATCGCGACTGGCCCTCGTAAAACTTCTGCTCGAGCCTTATAATCTGCTCCTGCTCGATGAACCTACCAACCACCTCGACATGCGGTCGAAGGAGATCCTGAAACGTGCCCTGCTGAAATATGACGGTACCCTGGTGGTGGTTTCGCATGACCGCGATTTTCTTGACGGACTTGTCACAAAGGTTTACGAATTCCGCGACCGGAAGATAAGACAGCATATCGGAGGTATCTACGATTTCCTTGAGAAGAGGGACCGTGAGAATAGCCGGTCGCCAGGAAAATTGCAGGTGATGACCCCGGCTGAATCGCAGACCGACTTAATGCAGACCGCTGGCAGGATCAGGCATGAAGGGAGGAAGGAGAACGCACGGATAGTCAGGCGTCTGGAGAAAAAAGTCACGGAATGCGAAGAAAGGATTTCAATAATAGAATCAGAATTGAAAGATATGGATGAGGTTCTCAGAAACCCGGTTCCGCCGCCGGATACTGCTTTCTTCGAGAGATACGGCGGGCTTAAGGAAGCCCTGGCAAGGGAGATGAGCCTATGGGAGCAGGCTCATTCTGAACTGGAGATTTTTACGGAAACCAACCCGTTGCAATGAGTAAGGAATTTGAAAAACGTTACAGGATACCGGTGTATGATACCGATTTCAGAGGCAGACTATTCCTCCACTCACTGTTCAATTATGTTCAGGATATAGCCGCCGCGCACGCTGAAATACTGAAATTCGGAAGGGAAGACCTTCAGAAGAACAACAGGTTCTGGATACTGGCAAGAATGTACGCCAGTATAAATGCCATGCCATCGTGGGGTGAAGAGATAACGCTCCGGACAAGACCGCTGGGTGTTGATGGCCTCTTTGCCCTGAGAGATGTTGGATTGTCGGATAGTAACGGATCGGTTATAGCTGCTGTTACAACATCGTGGGTTGTTGTTGACATAACAAGCAGGCGGCCGGTAAGGCCCGACACTTTGCCTGATCTTGCGAGTGGGGAATTCTCAGGTAATCAGCCTCTTATCAGGAACGCGGAAAAGATCGGCCCTCCTGCTGACGGATGCCCCGTGACAGAATTGTTCATTGTGAAGCCCAGTGACCTTGACGTCAACCTTCATGTGAACAATGTTAAGTATATTCAGTGGATGTATGACACAATTCCTGTCAGCTACCTTTCTGAACATGTTCCGGTATCGGCTGAGATAAATTACCTTTCTGAAGCGGTGGAAGGCGACAGCGTTAGGGTTAAATATGAAATACCCGGCTCCGGAAATAACCGCATCCATTGTTCCGTTATAAGGGAGAGCGACAGCAGGGAGCTCTGCCGCATTATGACAGAGTGGATACCGGTTGCCAATTGAAAAGTTTTATAACTTTATCGCATGAGGATTACTCCAGGATACAGCAGATACAACCTGTTGCTAATGACCGCAGTGGTGTTGTTTATTACAGGTTCATGCAGTGTTACCCGTACAGTTGCGGACGATACGAAGAACATGGCTTACCTCTATAATCCCGTAAGCAACCCCTTCAATGCCCGTTTCAGGGTCTTCAACGATACAGGCAATCAGTCGGTACTTTCTGTTAAATTATTCACAGATGAGCTTTTCTTCACAGAAGCCAACCCCACAGGTGAGCCACTGGCATCGATGACAGTAACCGTAAGGCTCTTTAATGACTCACAGGGAGGGGTGCTGGCCGATACGGCATTTGTCGACAACCAGTTTAACAAGAAGATAGTTCAGCCTGAGATAATTATTGACATTCCGCTCAGAACCTTTAACGGATTTGAATACACTGCCGAGATAAGGATAATTGACAACTTCACCCGCAGGATAGTTCAGTCATTTGTGAAGTTCAACAGGTTATCGGAGTATACTGCATACAATTTTAAGGTTATCAATCCTGCAACCGGCACCGAGGTTTTTTCACCTGTCGTAACCGGCAGTGATTTTGTCAGCCTTCGATATCCTTCCAGGCAGGTTGATACGATATTTGTCCTTTCATACAGCTACTTTGATTTTATTCCCCATGCACCCTCAATGATGCTGCCTGACAGAACACCGGGCCGTGAACCCGACCAAATAGTGACCGTTGCACTGAACGACACGCTTCCCTTTATGTTTCCTTCCAGGGGTATTTACCTCTGTTCAATCGACAGCAATGTATACGAAGGCTACACCTTCTTCAATTTCGGAGAGGAGTATCCGGGGCTTTCCCGTGCTGAAAACATGATTGAACCTCTGGCGTATCTGGCAACAGCCGACGAGATGAAAGCCCTGCGTTCCGCCGAAAAGCCGAAGATGGCCATTGATGAATTCTGGCTTGGCCGCAGCAGCAATATTGAGCGTTCGAGAGAATTGCTGCGCATTTACTACAACAGGGTTATTTTCGCCAACCACTATTTTACTTCGTACAAGGAGGGGTGGCGTACCGACCGCGGTATGATATATATAATGTATGGTCCGCCCGATAAGGTATATAAAGGTCCTGCTTCGGAGGAGTGGGGCTACAGTAAGCCGGTCATCAGGTCGACATGGGGAACCCGCTACAAGCTAAAGGAGGATATGTTATGGTTCACTTTCAGGCATAACCCGGGCCGGTTCACTGCCAATGACTACTACCTTGTAAGAACCGATGCCCCGACATACTGGGATCAGGCCGTTTCGAACTGGAGAAAGGGCATTGTTTTCAGGCTCGACAACCCGGAGGATTTTTAGCAGATGGAACCAGCCGACCACGATTTTATTTTTGGTATCCGCACTGTACTTGAGGCCATCAGGGCAGGAAAAACCGTTGACAGGCTTCTGGTAAGAAGCGAAGGCAGGGGTACCCTTTATCATGAGCTGCTCGGAGAGGCTGCGAAACTTGGTATTCCGGTACAATATGTGCCTGTTGCAAAGATTGACAGCATTACACGGAAGAACCACCAGGGGGTTCTGGCCTGGATGTCGGCGGTTGAGTACAGCGATATATTCGCAATTGTCCCTTCCGTTTTTGAGAAGGGTGAGGAGCCTTTGCTGTTAATACTCGACGGTATTTCCGACGTCAGGAATTTCGGGGCAATAGTACGCTCGGCCGACTGCCTTGGTGCCCATGCGATTATTATTCCCGAAAAGGGGTCTGTCCGTGCCGGAGCCGATGCCGTAAAGACTTCCGCCGGTTCGTTGCTGCATTTCCCTGTTTGCAGGGTGAAAAGCCTTTCGCGGCTCATGGAATTCCTGAGGGATTCGGGTCTGAGAATCGCCGGGGTAAGCGAGAAGTCTTCCCTGCCGGCCCATGATACCGGTCTTACCGGGCCGCTGGCCCTGATAATGGGTTCGGAAGACCGTGGCATAAGCAGGGAACTGTTGTCAATGTGCGACCTGAAGGTTGCAATACCAATGTCAGGCAGCACTGCCTCACTGAACGTTTCAGTGGCAGCCGGCATAATTCTTTATGAGGTGAAGCGCCAGAGAAGCCTCACAACCTGAAAACCGGTTCAGGAAATGATGCTTCTTATCCTGTCATCAAGTGCCCTCTGGTCGGCAGTAAACGACGCCAGCCCCCCCAGTGTAAGCAGGGTATCGGGTCCTATTGAACCACTCCTCAGTTTATCTTCCCAGTGGCTGAAAACAGGAATCTTTCCGTCGGCAGCGATGGTGACCTGTTCCTCTCTGGTTAGTTCAGGGAACATGTCGGCAAGGCCTCCCAGTTGGGCACGTTCCTCCAGCTCTTCACCTGTACGTGGAAGTCTGGCCGTTATCACCTGGGCGAAATCTGCCACTATATCCTCAACCTCCCAGAATTTCTCAATGCCGGTGCCTTTGCCCCTGTCGTTGATATCGACCGGGTAGATTACCCCCAGTCTGGAAAGGAATTTGCCCTCAAGGCTTGCCCTTCCTGCAGCTGCCACTTTGGGAGGCATGGTGTAGACGTCGGTACCTGCCAGAAGTTCGAGCTGATGGTATCCGCGCAGGCTGGCTGCTATTAGTTTTGTTGGCCAGGGGTTCCCGGCAGAAAGCCTCGACACCCAGCCCTGGCTGCTCAGTACCGCCATTTCACCTGCACCGGTTCCGTCACCAAGCTTGTTGTCGGCCATGTAGGCACCAATACGGCCAAGAAATACATTCAGGTAGTCGGGCCTCGTAATGGCAGTCACTAGCGCATTCTGCCTGGCGCTGAACTCGAGGGTGAAGTTAATCTTCACGCCGGCCTCCCTGAGCCTCCTGGCCCCAAGGAGACCGGTGGCGGTGAGCGGAACCTTTACAATAAAATGGTCGGGACAGATCCCGTGGAACCTCTTCCCATAGTAGTCGATTGCAGCAAGATCATTGGCCGTGCCGGTATGAAGCTCTACACTTACGTACCCGCCAAAGCGGCGGGCCAGCCTCAGTCCGTGTCTTGCATTGAGAATGAACGCTATCTCCTTCACCCTCTCCTCTTCCGGCAGTTCTGCAACAATGGTCCTGGCCCTGTCAATGAAACTGTCATATATACCCTTCTGTATCTCATTGTTAAGAAGGGTGTTATTGGTGGTAAGTGCACTCATCTCGGCTGTCCAGTTGGCTTCAGCCTCTTCAATGTCGCCGGTATCGAGCCACAGTGTTGTACCCGTCTTCCTTAGTGACTGCCAGAACCTGTCTTCCCTGGCGGTTATCCTGGTCTCGTTCAGACCGTCAAATAAGAATTCCCTGACTCTCCGTTCCGTTTCCTTAATCATAATTAATGTTGCTAATATGTTTATTATTCGTGCGTAATGTACTTTATATCTTCCCCTGTCGGGAATTCGAATATCCTCAGGTCGAACTCTTTAACAACAGCCAGGAGATGGTCAAATATATCGGCAACAACACCCTCATACTTTACCCATTCCTTCTGCCTGCTGAAAACATAAACTTCAAGGGGCAGCCCCTTCTCGTCGGGAGGCAGATGCCTTACCATGAAAGTCATATCGGTATTGACCTGGGGGTGGCGGCTCAGGTAAGCCTGGGCATAGGCTCTGAAGGTGCCTACATTGGTCATTCTCCTCCCGTTCACCAGGCAACTGTCATCAATATCGTTCTCTTCGTTGTATTTATTGATTTCAGCCTCTTTGGCATCCATGTAAGGCCTGAGTATCTGAATTCTGTACAGCCTCTGCTTCAATTCATCGTCGAGGAACCTGATACTCTTCATGTCAATTCTGATGGCCCTCTTTATGCGGCGCCCCCCTGACTCCTGCATCCCTGTCCAGTTCTGGAACGACTCCTTAATAAGTACATGGGTGGGGACCGTAACTATTGTCCTGTCGAAGTTCTGAACCTTAACCGTGTAAAGCGTCATATCTATTACGTCGCCATCAACTCCCCTTCCGGGAATGGTTATCCAGTCTCCCACCTTAACCATCTGGTTGCCGGAGAGTTGCATACTAGCCACGAAACCGAGCAAGGTGTCCTGAAAGACCAGGATGAGAACCGCAGCCATACCTCCCAATCCAAGCAGAAATGATGATATCTGAACGTTGAAGGCTACTTTGATTATCAGCAGTAGAATAATTATAACGACCAGAATCTTGATAAGCTGTATGTAGCCCTTGATATGCCTCCTCCCCGAGTCGGGCTTTTTCAGGTACATCTGATGAAGTGACTCAACAATTGAGTTTATTACAATTGCACATACAGCCAGAACATATATATATGATAGCTTCTGCACCGCAATAAGCCACTTGGGGTAGTCGAAAAGTGCCCATTCGGCCATTGCCCAGATAACAAATGCAGGGGCCAGGTGAGAAAGCCTTGTAAAGACCTTCTGCTCAATCAGGACATCATCCCATTTTAGGGCAGTGCGCCTTATAATCCTGTGGACAATCTTTCTGATAAACAGTTTCGCCAGCTCATTCACCGCGAAACTGAGAATCAGCACCACTACCACAAGTATTAAGGCGGTAACAAGGCCTGACAGCCCCTCCCCGATACCCAGGCCCAGCATGGTGCCGTTCAGCCATTCCGCAGGATGTCGCAGTTTGTCCATTTTACAACTGTTTAGTTCGCTCGCGCAAAAATAGGCAATTTATCACTTTCTGCCAGTCAAAATTCTACCGCTTTACGATCATTAATACACAATACCTGATACTATGAGACTTTTTGCAGCCACCGTACTAATTATTATGAGTCTGGCTTTAGTTGCCCAGACAACCTTCAACGAGTGGTTTACTGACAAGACATTCCGCACGGACATGTGTGAATACCTCAGGTTGCCGCTACCCATGCCGGTGAAAACAGAAATGGCGGATATCGAAATACCCGCCATGTTCGCATACCTTTCTGTATCGGCACTGATGCTTTTCCTGTCCGACCGGTTACTCTCACACCTTTTCACACGGGGGAGAAGCAACCGGATATGATCAGGTTTTCATCAGGATGTTGGTTTCTTGCCACCGCTGCCCGACTTTGAAATACTGTCGCGCATGTTTGTATCGGCCTCAATGTTCTTGAACTTGTAGTAATCCATTATACCAAGATTACCGCTTTTGAATGCTTCAGCCATCGCAAGGGGTATCTGAACCTCAGCCTCAATAACTTTTGCGCGGGCCTCCTGTGCCTTGGCTTTCATCTCCTGCTCAAGGGCAACGGCCATGGCTCTGCGCTCCTCAGCCTTAGCCTGTGCAATGTTCTTATCGGCGTTGGCCTGATCCATCTGCAGCACGGCACCAATGTTTTTACCTATATCGATGTCAGCTATATCGATAGAGAGTATCTCAAATGCGGTACCTGCATCAAGACCCTTGTCAAGTACCACCCTTGAGATGTAGTCGGGATTCTCAAGAACCGACTTGTGGCTTGCATTTGAGCCTATCGATGAAACGATGCCCTCGCCAACCCTTGCCAGCACTGTATCCTCACCGGCACCTCCGACAAGCTGTTTGATATTGGCTCTGACAGTCACCCTGGCCTTGGCAATAAGCTGGATGCCATCCTTTGCCACTGCTGTCACCGGTGGTGTATCAATAACCTTCGGGTTAACCGACATCTGAACCGCTTCAAAAACGTCCCTTCCGGCCAGATCGATAGCAGTAGCCATCTTGAACGGGAGGTCGATATTGGCCTTCGAGGCCGATACCAGGGCATGAACAACCTGAGCCACCCGGCCGCCTGCCAGGTAATGGGCTTCAAGGTCGTCGCGGTTGAGTTTAATACCAGCCTTGTCGGCCTCAATCATAGCACTTACTATCACAGAGGGGGGAACCTTCCTCCACCTCATGAATATCAGTTGCAGAAGGGAAATCCTTACGCCCGACACCAGTGCCTGAAACCACAGGCCGATAGGTATAAGATAAAGCAAAAGCCAGAGCAGTATCAGCGCTCCGATGATAATCACCACATATACTCCAATTCCATCAATCATAATTTATCTGTTTATTGGTTTTACAATCAGTCTGTTGTTTTCAACTTCTACTACTTCAACCGGGGTTCTCTGGTCAATGAGAATATCGAGGGCCCTGGCCTCATAGAAATCGCCGTGCACCCGTACCTTTCCCATTGGGTTCAGCCTTGTAACGGTCTCTCCTGTATCGCCGGCCTTTACCTTACCCTCCTCCTTGTGCACCAGGTCAACCTTACTGTCGAGGGTGGTCGACAGCATCAGCTTTTTCCATGTTCCGGCCCTGAGCATAAGGGTTACAACAACTACAAGAGTGAGCGCGGTGCCCGACATGACAATCAGGCCGGCAGTTGTTCCATGCTCTACAAAAGACAGGATTATTCCGCCTATGACAAAAATTGCTCCGGCTATTCCTGCTATCGTAATGCCTGGGATCAGCATAAACTCAACCACAAAGAGCAATATCCCAAGCACAATGAAAAATATTATTACACCAATTGACATAGGTTCTCAGCTTTATTCAATTTCTACGGTTAAATCCCTTTTCTGGAGCGACATTCTCATTCGCGACAATAATCTCCGGCTCCCTCTTCTTATGTCGCATTTACCCCTGAAATGGGTTATTACTGCACACTGCTCAGCCTGTATCTCGTCATGACCGCAGACCTCAACCAGCGACCTTATAACGTGATCGAAGCTGTTATGGTCATCATTGTAGAGAATCAGCTGATACTCGTGGCCCAGATCGTCGCCCGACTGCTCGCGTGGTGATGTTTTTTCCCTGGTCATTTACCTGTCGAAGAATTTAATTGCAGTTTCCACCGGAATTTCCCTGTTACCCAAATATGCTGCCACTCTGGCTTCTCTGTAACCGTTCCGCCGGAGAAGGTCAGCATATGATGAAGCCGACTCAAAAGTAAGAAATTTTCCCACCAAATAAGCATAATTGCCTGGCGCCGGGTTTACTATTTCCAGACCTGGCCCGGCAGCGACTCTTTCAATCTCGGCAAGTTGCTGAGCTGTAACCGGTTTAGTCGTTTTCAATATCTCCACTCTGAACAGAAGGGTAGGTGGAACTGTATCGGCCTTAACCGGGTCTGTTTCGGGTGCGGCTACCACACCTTTCCATTCTGCAAGGCCCCTGGTTCCCCATTCCTTTTCCAGCATTGCACCCCGTTCGGCTGAGACCTGTCTGCCATCCATCATAATGGCCACAAAGGCATCCTTAAATCCTTCATTCCTCACCAGTGGCAGCGCCTGTGCCGCATCACCTGCCCTGCGAAACAGCCCGGTGTAGTAGAAGGTTAACTCACTGCCGGGATTTCTGATACCGAAAACCGGATATAACCTTCTGAAATGTGCAGGTGCAACAGGGTTCCTGAAAACGGCAATCTGTATAGTATAGTGCAGTCCCGGGGGAAAAGCCTCATTAACCGGCACCTGTTTTTGATCAGAATAGAACGGCTGGTCCTTTACAGCAAATACCCTTGTAACCGGTTCAGCCGGCTTCTGCCCGCCTGTGGTGTGTGTGACAGGAACATCCGAACCGGGGAGGGATACCTTTTCCGATGGAATAACGATGGTGTCTGTTGTCGGTGAAATATGTGAAACACCGGTCTTTACCGGTTCATTTTTCTGCAGTGCCTGTACATTTTGAACCTGCAACCCTGCGGCCATAATCAGACTATCCGACAACCTTGAGTAACCCGCCAGCAATCGCTTCAGACTGTCAACCTCAATCCTTATCGCCTGCCTGTTATTTAATGCCGCACTGCTAAGCTGACCTTCAAGATGCGAAATCATGGTCAGTACAGAATCTGATGCTGTAAGATATGATAATGCCTTTTCCAGCAGGGAATCGATCCTCCGATCAATGTAACCGGGTGTTGCAGGTGTCAGATCTTCTTCGGCAACAGCTTCAACCACCGGGGCCTCAATTGCAGGTATCGTCTGCCCGGTAACAGGAAGAGCTCCCTGCCCCCCGATGCATTCCTTTATGAACCCGGCTACGCCCAGTTCCCTGGCGATCCTTCTGCCCTCTCCGCTGGAAAACAGGTCATACTCCCTGACAGCCTCCGAAAACCTGCCTTCAAGATGGTACGCCCTGGCCAGATAGAACCTTGCATCTGCAGGCACACTTCTTATAGCTGAATTGTAGGTAATTGCATTCAGAAGCAGGCGGGAAGCCTCTGCCGGGTTACTGCCCATCTTAACAAGACTCGCACCTGCTCCGTACAGGTAAACCGGGTCACGGGGGAAGCTTTCAAGCAACACTGTATACTCGCTGTATGCTTTAATGAAGTCACCTGAGGCGAATGCTTCTGCTGCTGACTGCCCGGTAACACGCTGTGCATACAGAACCGAAGGAAGAAGAAGATAAATGCATGCTGCCGCCAACCCTGAAATCCGGGTATTGATGCCTTGTATCAAATTCTTCCTCCCCCTCATTTATCTATTACCTTATTGTTTTACTGTATGTTACAAAATTAGCACAACCGTTTGGATTTTCAACTGTTGTTAATAACAAATTGATCATTGATTTCATTTACCGGTTCAAACTTCTTAAATTTACGTTTAATAAAAATGTGTGCAATACAATGGCAAAACTGACTGAAGGACAAAAAGCCCCGGAATTTGAGGGCACTTCTTACGACGGCAAAAGTATCACTCTTTCCGGTTTCAGGGGAAAGAGACTTGTACTCTATTTCTATCCCAAGGATGACACCCCTGGATGTACTGCTGAGGCATGCAGTTTGAGAGATGATTATGAAAAGTTCCTTAAACAGGGATTCGAGATAGTTGGTGTCAGCCCCGATACAGCCAAGTCGCACAGCCGCTTCGCTGAAAAGTATAAGCTCCCTTTCCCGCTCATTGCCGACCCGGAGAAGAAGATTCTCGGAGCCTACGGAGCCTGGGGTGAGAAAAACATGTATGGGAAAAAGGTATTCGGGGTGATAAGAACAACCTTTATCATTAACAGTGAGGGTGTTATCGAAAAAGTAATATCAAAAGTCGACACCAAAGACCATGCTGCCCAGATTTTCAAGCAGTACATCTGAAATTATAACCTGCCAATAATAAACCTATGGAAAAAGAAAAAAAAGAGATCAACAAGGAGAAGCTCAAGGCTCTTGAGATCACACTCGGCAAGATCGAAAAGGATTTTGGCCGTGGAACAATAATGAAACTGGGTGATAATGCCATTGAAAACATCCAGACCATATCGACCGGATCAATCGGCCTCGATGCCGCCCTTGGTATCGGAGGGATACCACGCGGCAGGGTTATCGAAATCTACGGACCGGAGGCCTCGGGAAAAACGACACTGGCAATCCATGCTATTGCCGAGGCTCAGAAAAACGGCGGCATTGCAGCCATAATCGATGCTGAACATGCATTCGACCGGTTTTATGCCCAGAAGCTTGGTGTTGACGTCGAAAACCTGCTGATATCACAACCCGACAACGGTGAGCAGGCTCTCGAAATAGCCGACCATCTTATTAGATCGGGAGCTATCGATATAATTGTTATCGACTCGGTGGCCGCCCTTACTCCAAAAGCCGAAATCGAAGGAGAGATGGGTGACTCCAAAATGGGTCTGCAGGCAAGGCTGATGTCGCAGGCATTGAGAAAGCTGACTGCAAATATCAGCAAAACCAACACCACATGCATCTTCATTAACCAGCTGAGGGAAAAGATAGGGGTAATGTTCGGGAATCCCGAGACAACAACCGGTGGTAACGCACTGAAGTTCTACGCCTCCGTCAGACTCGACATACGGCGTACCAACCAGATTAAGGAAGGTGAAGAGACCATTGGCAGCCGTACCAGGGTTAAGGTAGTGAAGAACAAGCTTGCACCACCCTTCAGGAAGGCTGACTTCGACATACTTTATGGTGAGGGAATTTCGCAGGCAGGCGAAGTGGTTGACCTCGGTGTCGACTTTAATATTATCAAGAAGAGCGGCTCGTGGTTCAGCTACGGCGATACTAAACTCGGACAGGGTCGGGATGCAGTCAAACAGATTCTTATTGACAACCCCGAGTTATACGATGAACTGAAGAAAAAAGTAACCGAAGTGCTTAAAAAATGAAAATATCTGTTCTGCCCATTGCGGCACTGACAGCAGTTGTCCTGATGCTCTCGTGCACCGAAACCGGAAGGAAGCCTGAGACAGTCGCACCATCAATTGACGTTTCACTTACCGAAGCCGAAAAGGCGGCAGGTATAATGACGCCCGAGATACTCTGGAAGTTCGGAAGAGCGGGAGCGACGGTACTGTCACCCGACGGGAAAACAGTACTATATACAGTAACATGGTATGACATGCCGACGGAGGCAAGGATAACGAATATCTACTCTGTTCCTGCCAGTGGCGGAGATGCAGTGCAGATTACCTCTTCCGGGGCCTCGTCACCCCAGTGGTTTTCGGGCGGCGGAAGGGTGGCCTTTACAAAAGACGGAAGGCTGTGGACAATGAATCCCGACGGCAGCAATCCAGTGGAAATCAATGGATTGACCGATTTTGAATCATTCAGCATCTCTCCTGCCGGAGACAAAATATGGTTTACCCGCAGGGTGAAGCTCGACCAGACAGCTAATGAAAAGCATAACCTCGACAAGGCCAATGTAAGGATTATTAACGACCTTATGTACAGGCACTGGGACTACTGGCACGACTACTCATACAGCCATATATTTGTCGCCTCATTCGACGGGGTCTCTGTCAGCAATGAAAAGGATATTATGGAGGGACAAAGGTTTGAATCGCCCGATGCCCCCAGTTTCAATGCCGCGGAGATCGCATGGAGCCCTGACGGCAAGATGATAGCATATACCTCAAAAAGGCTTTCCGGCAGGGATTACGCGGTAAGTACCAATACCGACATATTCCTCTATGACACCGAATCCGGCTCAGAGGTAAATATCTCGGAGGGGAATATGGGGTACGACAAGTACCCGGTATTCTCACCCGATGGGTCCAGAATAGCATGGATGAGCATGGAAGAAGAGGGTTACGAATCCGATCTGGAAAGGATTTTCATATATGACATTGCCACGGGTAACCGCGAACACGTAACTAAAGGCTGGGATTACAATGCTGAAACTATTGTATGGTCGGGAAATGACAGGCTTTTCTTCACAAGTCCATGGCTTGGTACAACCCAGATTTTTACTGTCACTCTGGCTACGGGTGAGATTACCAGGATAACATCAGGCGTACACGACCTCTCAATAACAGGTATCAGCGGAGACCTTATCATTGCAGGTATCAATTCGATGTCGATGGCAAGGGAGATAGCGGCTGTTGATGTCTCAACCGGTGATATAAGGCAGATTACGGCCGTTAACCGGCATATTTACGACCACATAAGGATGGGTAAAGTGGAAGAGCGGTATATTAAGACAAAAGACAACAAGGATCTGCAGGTTTGGGTAATCTACCCTCCCGATTTCGACCCCTCACGGAAGTATCCTGCCCTCCTCTATGCCAAGGGAGGCCCCCAGGGGGCACTCGGACAGGGGTGGTCATACCGCTGGAATTACCAGATGATGGCCGCAAACGGCTATATAGTGGTAGCCCCCAACCGCAGGGGCAACTCAGGCTTCGGCAGTGAGTGGCGCGAACAGATATCGGGTGACTATGGAGGAAAGAACATGCAGGATTACCTCGATGCCATCGACGCAATGGCTAAGGAACCTTTCGTTGATGCCGGCCGTCTTGGTGCCGTTGGTGCAAGTTACGGCGGATACAGCGTATTCTACCTGGCCGGAATTCACAACAACCGCTTCAGTGCCCTGATCTCGCATTGCGGCATGTTCAACTTTGAAAGCTGGTACGGATCCACCGAGGAATACTGGTTCCCGAATAAAGATATTGAAGGGGAATACTGGCAGAAACCAAAACCCGAAAGCTACAGCTTCTCACCTCACCTCATGGTTGACAAATGGACGGCCCCGATGCTGATTATTGTGGGGGAACACGACTACAGAATCCCGTATACACAGAGTCTCGAGGCATTCAATGCAGCCCGGCTAAGGGGAATACCTAGCCGGCTGTTGTTCTTCCACGATGAAACCCACTTCGTTACACGGCCTCATAACGCGGTCATATGGCAGAGGGAGTTCTTCGGGTTTCTTGACGAATACCTTAAATAGATGTGTCACCGGCGCAGGCTGGTGCCTGCGCCGGTGCGCCATTCAGGCGCAGATTACCTGTTCCTGCCCCTTTCCCACAGTTCTGCAATAAAACCGGTCTTCGCGGCAGGGGACAGGGTACTGTCAATCCAGTGAATTTCAACGCCCCGTCGCTCCATGCCGCGAAACCACGTCATCTGGCGCTTGGCAAACTGATGAATGGCCGTCTCAAGCGATCTGTGCATCTCTTCATAGGTCATTCTGCCGGCTATGTAATTCATAATGAACTTGTATTCAAGTCCGTAATACAACAGCGTCTCTTCCGTCACACCCTTCGAAAGCAGCCTCTCCACCTCCTCAATCATCCCGTTTTTTAGTCTTTCGTGCAACCGGTCCGATATCCTCCGCCGCCTCTCTTCACGCTCATAGCTGACCGCTGTTAGCAGCGGTCTGATAACCGGGAATGTGACCTCCCCGGCGCTTTGTTCTGAATGGTACACCTCTATCTCAATGGCCCTCACAGCCCGTTTCACAGTGTCAGCGTCCGTATTGTTATGGAGTGTCTTAAAGCCCGAAAGAATCACCTTTAGTTCGGTAAGGCTCTTCCCTGAAAGCTCCTTCCTCAGATCTTCATTAACAGGCACGGGTAATAGCCTGTACCCGCTTATCACACTGTCGAGATACATCCCCGACCCTCCGCATACAACAGGTACCACTGAACGGCTGCGCAAATCATCGTAAACCTTCAGAAAGTCACGCTGGTACTCAAATACACTGTACCGGTATCCTGCATCTACAATATCGACCAGGTGGTACTTTATCGGCTGCCCGTCGACGAAATAATCGCCGTAGTCCTTACCCGTACCGATATCCATGCCACGGTAAACCTGCCTGGAATCTGCACTTATTATCTCACCCCCCAGCACTGATGCCACCGAGGCAGCAAGTAATGTCTTGCCCGATGCGGTAGGGCCGGTTATCACTAAGAGGTCATACTGATGGGTCATCTCAATTAATCAGACTGACGCAAACATAAACATAAAATTGCTTATTTTTGCCGGGCAGAAACCGACAACCCGATGGATTTTAAGTTTTTATATCACAGGATTGTAAACCTTATCCTTCGTCCCGAAAGGGCGTGGCAGATTATCCATACCGAAAACCGGCCCATAAGGGATATCAGGAGCAGTTTTTTCCTGCCGCTGATAACCCTTGCGGCACTTTCGGCCACGCTGGGATCACTCTTCTTTACCCATGGCGGTTTGTCACTGTTTTATCCCCTCTTTATGGGAGTCAGGTTTTTTCTGCTACTCCTCTCGGCGACCTGGTTCTCGGCAATTATTCTGAATGAGATAACCAGTGCCCTCGACCTTGGCAAAGACTTCACACGGGCATTCAAACTTACAGGCTATTCACTCGGCCCGTTTTATATATGCCAGATAATAAGTCTCCTTTTCGAGTCACTGCTCTTCATTAATCTTCTTTCAATATACAGCCTGTATATATTCTGGCTGGGTATGGAAAAACTGGCCGACCCTCCCGAACATAAGAAGATGCCTCTTATGATCGCCGCCTGGGTGTCGATAATTGGTGTTTACATAGCATTCAACTGGGTTCTCCGCACACTTATTGACGGTATCTACTTCACCATTTTCGGTTAGAAACTGATGAAAAGGGGTTCCTCCAATATCACCATTAAAAACCGCAGGGCTTCATTCGAATATGAGTTCATTGAACGGTTCATTGCCGGTATACAGCTGAAGGGAACCGAGATTAAAGCCCTGCGCCTTGGCAAAGCCAGCCTGAATGACTCCTTTTGTCAGTTCTACAGGGGCGAACTCTTCGTAAAGGGACTGCACATATCGGAATACGACTGGGGGAACCTTAACAATCACGAACCTCTGAGGGAGAGGCGGCTGCTTCTTACCGCCAGGGAACTGAGAAAGCTGGAGAGGAAGGTGAAGGAGAGCGGACTGACCATCATCGTTCTTAAGATATTCATCAACGACAGAGGTCTTGCCAAGGTGGAAATAGCACTGGCAAAAGGAAAGAAAACGTACGATAAGAGAGAGGATCTCAGGCAAAAGGATGCCCGCAGGGAAATGGACAGAAGCATGAAGAAGTGACCATAAGACCTGATTCAGGGAGATCACCTTCCGGTAAACCTGCGAGCCTCATCGGGTGTCACCTGCCGGCCGCCGATCCAGGCAACGATGAACGGTCCCTCAATACCGGCCTTACTGAAAAAACCGAGCAGTGCCTCAGCACATGCATAGGTCTGACAGTTGCCTGCCTGGTACTTCCGGATGTTTCCGGCAGTTACCACGGTTACAGGTTCGCTGAATGAAACACCAAGCCTGCTCTTCAGTTCAGCCTCACTGAGCATTGCTGATGATGACAGAATCTGAACGCGAAAGACAACCTGTTCCTGGGTCTGGCCGGCTTTGATACCCCCGCCCGTGTCTGAAGGTACCGGCCTCCCTGTTCCCCCGATCATAACCCGTATTTCATCAACAGGGAGAACCTCACGTATATTACCGGTATTCACCTGGTAGAACCTGCCGGTTACCAAAACCTGACCGGACATAGACCTTTCAGGCATCACCTCAATCCTTATGATAGCCTGGCGGCCGGCCGGGAAACGACTCCAGGCAATATTCAGACTGCTGCCGGCACCATAAAGATGCCCGCCTGCAATATCAGCCGCCCTGAAGCCAAATCCTACAGGGAAGTCAAGCTCAAGTCTGCAGGGACCGCTGTTAGCGGCTCCGTTGACAATCAACTCCACCGCCGACCAGCTGCCGGGAGGCCAGACACTATCACTCTTTATGGTTACCCCGGTTTGCTGTCCGTTCAGAAACTGACCGGCTATGAGAGCCGATGCAACAACTACTATACGAAACCACAATCTCACCACAAATCAGAAATTCGGGCTGAGCAGATACCTGGTATAAAACCTGTCTATCAGATCAATTGCCTCATCGGCTGTGTCAACCACTGAATAGAGGTCCAGGTCCGATTCCGATATATTTCCCTCCTCAAGCATCACCTCCCTGATCCACTGAACCAGTCCTTCCCAGTATTTCGCACCGACAAGAATTATAGGGAAGGTGCCGATTTTACGTGTCTGTATCAGGGTTATGGCCTCAAAAAGCTCATCGAAGGTACCAAAGCCACCCGGCAGAACAATGAATCCCTGCGCATACTTCATAAACATAACCTTCCTTATAAAGAAATGGTCGAATGTTATCAGCTTGTCGGTGTCAATATAATCGTTGGGCTTCTGCTCAAACGGAAGGTCAATGTTTATTCCTACCGATTTACCGTTACCCCGCCTTGCACCCTTGTTGGCAGCCTCCATTATACCTGGACCTCCGCCGGTAATCACCCCGTAACCCTTCTGGGTAAGCCTGAAAGCGATATCTTCGGCAAGCTTGTAATATTTGTTATTGTGATGCGTGCGGGCGGAACCGAAAATTGATACACAGGGGCCAATGCGTGCCAGCTTCTCGAATCCCTCCACAAACTCCGAGATAATCTTGAAAACCCTCCACGAGTCCATCGTGTGAATCTCATTCCATGTTTTGGGCTCGAATGCCTCCTTTACAAGATCTGCTGATTTATCCATACCTGGTTGTTATCTGTTCCTTTTATAGGATTGTAAATATAGTCAATTATCCCGCAAATGAGAACTCCTGGTTCAGGAATATTCCGGTCAGGCTTCCCGCCTCCCTGGCTACCTCCTCGGGGGTTCCGGTGGCAACAACGTGCCCCCCGTCACTGCCCCCTTCCGGACCCAGATCAATTATGTAGTCGGCTGTCTTTATCACATCCATATTGTGCTCAATCACTATAACCGTATTCCCCCTGTCGGCAAGCCTGTTCAATACCTCAAGCAAAACCCTTACATCGTCAAAGTGCAGGCCGGTGGTTGGTTCGTCAAGAACGTACAGGGTTTTACCGGTATCGCGCCTTGACAGCTCAGTGGCCAGCTTAACCCTCTGCGATTCACCTCCCGACAGGGTGGTGGATGACTGCCCCAGTTTTATATACCCGAGTCCCACATCCTGCAGTGTCTTTACCTTATTAAAAATTGAAGGTATACTCGCAAAGAACTCAACCGCCATGTTTACAGTCATGTCAAGAACATCGCTGATTGACTTCCCCTTATACTGTACTTCAAGCGTCTCCCTGTTGTAACGCTTACCGTTACATTCACTGCAAACCACATATACATCGGGAAGGAAGTTCATTACAATGGTCTTCACCCCTGCTCCTTCACAAGCCTCACACCTGCCTCCCTTAACGTTGAAGGAGAACCTGCCTGCCCCGAATCCCCTTATCTTTGCCTCAGTGGTTTGCTCAAACAGCTTCCTTATATCGGTGAACAAACCGGTGTAGGTGGCAGGATTCGACCTTGGAGTACGGCCAATAGGCGCCTGGCTCACTTCAATTATCTTGTCAATGTTATCTATCCCTTCAACCGAATTGCACGGCAGCGCATTGCGGCCGGCTCCGTAAAGCCTGCGAGCTATGTAAGGCTGCAGCGTATGGTTAATAAGCGATGATTTCCCGCTGCCCGACACACCCGTAACACATATCAGCCTGCCCAGCGGCAGTTCAACGTCAACGTTCCTCAGGTTGTTGCCCGTTGCCCCGCGAATCGCAATGGTTTTACCGTTCCCTTCCCTCCTTCGCACCGGCACCGGTATTGTCCTGCTCTTATTCAGGTATCCGGCTGTAATAGTCTCCATTCCCATTATCTCTTCGGGGGAACCCTGGGCAACCAGCCTGCCGCCATGACGGCCTGCTCCCGGACCCAGGTCTATTATGTTGTCGGCCGACAGTATCATGTCGCGGTCATGCTCAACCACTATAACCGAATTGCCCGCATCACGCAACTGCTTGAGCGATCCTATCAGCCGCTGATTGTCGCGCTGGTGAAGACCAATGCTGGGCTCGTCGAGTATGTAAAGCACATTCACAAGTCTCGACCCGATCTGAGTTGCAAGCCTTATGCGCTGACTCTCACCGCCTGAAAGGGTTCGGGCTCCCCTGTTTAGCGAAAGATAGGTCAACCCCACAGCTTCAAGAAAACTCAGCCTCGACCTGATCTCCTTTAAAACCTCCGACGCAATCTTCCGCTGCCTTTCACTAAGCTTATCCTCTGCAATACTCAGCCACACAGACAATTCCCTGATATCCATCGACGCCAGTTCACCTATGTTCCTGTCAGCAATCCTGAACCACAACGCCTCTTTCTTCAGCCGGGTTCCGCCACATTCGGTGCAGGTCTCATAATTCACGTAATGCTCTCTGGGCCTGGTACTCTCCTTACCGCTTCCGTTACCGTTTATTGCCTCAGTGTTGCTCACATATCCAACCACCCCCTCGAAGGTGAGAAAATAGTTCGACGTCATTCCAAGGGGAGTGTTCGAAAGCTTCAGCACCTCATCCGACCCGAAAAGAATCTTGTTGATTGCCTCTTCACCCATATCCTTCAGCGGTGTGTCGAGGGTGAACCCGTTCTTCTCTCCCAGAGCTTCAAGCTGCCAGAATATCCAAACGTTCCTGTAACGCCCCAGCGGAGCTATTCCCCCCTGTCTTATGCTCAGGCTTCTGTCGGGAAGTATCCGGTCAGAATCTATCTTCGACACCTCCCCCAGCCCGTTACATACCTCACAGGCCCCCTGTGGTGAGTTGAACGAAAAGGTATGAGGGGCCGGTTCATTGTATGATATACCGGTAACAGGGCACATCAGGTGCCGGCTGAAATAACGGTAATCACCGCTGTCAGAATCAAGTACCATCATCACACCTTCTCCCTGATCGAGGGCTGTGAGTACCGAGCTCCTCAGACGCTTCTCATCAGTGCCGGCAACCTTCAGTTTGTCTATTACCAGCTCTATGTAATGGGTCTTGTACCTGTCAAGTTTCAACCCCGGTGTAAGCTCCGTTATCGCCCCGTTGACCCTTGCCGACAAAAACCCCTTTCGCCGCAGCTGTTCGAATAGTTCCCTGTAGTGTCCTTTCCTCCCCTTTACCACTGGCGACAATATGTATATACGGTTCCCGGCAAATTTTTCCTGTATCAGTTCAACTATCCTGGTATCGGTGTACTTAACCATCTTTTCACCCGATGCATATGACCAGGCCTCACCTGCCCTGGCATATAGAAGTCTCAGAAAATCATATATTTCGGTAATGGTACCGACTGTCGATCGCGGATTCCTGTTCGTAGTCTTCTGCTCTATTGAAATAACCGGGCTGAGCCCTGTTATCCTGTCAACATCGGGGCGTTCCATTCCACCCAGAAACTGACGCGCATAAGCCGACAGGGTCTCCATGTACCTGCGCTGACCCTCGGCATAGATAGTGTCGAATGCCAGCGACGACTTTCCACTCCCGCTCAGTCCGGTTATCACAACAAGCTTGTTCCTGGGTATTATCAGGTCAAGGTTCTTGAGGTTGTGAACCCTTGCTCCCGATATGGCAATCTCCTCCTTCATCCGATTAACCCCTACTGCTCCTGATCACCGCTCTCCAACCTGACTCCCCTTGCCCCGGGCTCGGGTACCATGATTGAATAGGTTCTCGCCCGGCTGTTGGTGAGGAACGGCTTCCTCAGCCATGGATTGAGAAACTTGATTATTTTGTAGTTTGTACCATGCTGTTTGGCAAACTCCTCAAATGAAGGTACGGCGGTGTTTACCGTAACCGGTGCAGATGGTATGGGGGGATAGAGGTCTTCCTTTGAAATAACGATTCCATACTTGCCGGGTTCAGTAAAGATCAGCTTGTAAGAAGCCACACGGAAAATGTACCGGGCTGTCTCTTCATTAAGCAAAAGATCATAGTAGCTGTTTTCCTTCTGTATCGAAATCTGTTCATCAATGCCCCTGTTGCCGGCATTGTACGAAGCGGCAGCAAGTGTCCAGCTACCGTATTTCTCGTATGATTTCAGCAGGTAGCGGCATGCGAAGTGCGTTGACTTTACGAGGTCGTATCTCTCATCAACCTCATCATTTATCTCCATGCCGTACTCCTTACCTGTTGCTTCCATTATCTGCCAGAACCCTGTTGCCCCAACAGGCGAAACCAGGTTGGAGAGATCGCTCTCGGCAACAGCCAGATACTTGAAATCGTCGGGGATGCCATATTCCGACAGAATAGGCTCAATTACGGGAAAGAACCTGTTGGCCCTCTTAATAAGGGTAATTGTGGCTGAATGACGGTAGGCACTGATAAGTATCTCACGGTCGAGGCTCTCCCTGGTGTCGAAATTCTCAAGAGGCATCCGCTCTCCTGCAAAATAAAATTCATCGGGTAAAGCAAATGAGACTACCTGGTAAGGCATCTCCCGTATCATTTCCCGTAAACCGGCATTGTGATCACGACTGAAACTCTGGGTTACCAGCGAAACTATAACTGCCACCTTTATAATAATCAGTCCTGCAATAAGGACACGCTTCCTGTTTCTTGTCATCATATCTCTCCTTCCATTTCCGGGGAAGCTGCAAATTTAGCTATAAAAACTGAAACAAAGCAGGAAGGGTGATGTCTGAAATATCAGCATCGCTGCCTGACAAACATAACCTGGGAGTAACCGGAGGCAGGGTGATAAGGGTTTTTCAGAACCTTATGCTGAACCCCGTGAACAATCCGACCGACCATGGATTCGGAACACTGGTGCCTTCCGTACCAAGGGCGCTGATATTATACCGCATCAGGGGTTCAATGTTGAATAGTACCGAACCGGTAAGGTTATAGGCCAGACCAACACCTATCTGGCTGCTTATACTGAAAGGATTTACTCCCCCGGTGCGCCCCACTTCAATTTTTTCACCTGAGATTGTAGTGGCATGAACTGAATTGGCTATAAGGAGTCCGTATGATACCCCGCCAGTGAGACTAAGGTCGACCATACGATCAATTAGCTTGTATCTCAACATTATAGGCATTTCGAGGTATCCGAAACTCTGCACAATCTCGCCACTAGCGTAAGGAAGGTTAGCCTTCACCGGGTCGAAAACATCCCTGCTGTACGCTGTTGTAACTCTTCCTCCGGCATGATCGGCAATGTAGAGATCGGGATTGTCTGATAAAATGGTACCTGCTGAGGTTGTCACCGATATATTGCCACTCCCTTTTGAATCGATATGGGGAGAGAAGCCGGTGTATGCAGCAAGGTCTTCAATCGCCTGACCAACACTCGAATATTGTAACCCTGTACTGAGTGAAAGCCGGTTAGTGAAGCTGAACGAAACTGTAATACCTCCGGTATATGAAATAAATGATCTTTCTGAATCGAGCATATTTGCCATTACGGGGTCTCCGCCTGCCTTTTTGATAATATAGGAGGGTGAAAGGCCCATTCCCATCTGCCACCTTCTGGCCATACCCTGTTTTACGGTTGAAAGGGTTCCGTGATCGGCAGATGATTCGAAAAATGAGGCCGGAATTTCCGGGGTAAGAAAGTCGCCTTCGTCCCAAATGTCAGACCCTGGCTTTACCATCGTACCATTATCGCCGGTCCATTCTTCATCATCTGCAGGCACATACCCGCCGATGCTGGCTGTCCGGGTATCATATGTGGTAAGTCTGTCACTAACCGGATATGCCGGAACGGATTCCTGTGTGCCGGTATCATCAGTTAAGACAGGTAAGGTATTGTTGGTGGCAGTCAGTAACCAGGCCGGTCGCATATCCTGGTTCAGTGTGAATGTACCCGGAAGTAGAGATACTGGTACCAGCCCCGATGCCAGCCATAAAGCTGATGCAACAACGGCAATTACGGCAACCGAAGCAGCGGTTCCGATGTAAATCCTGAACCGGGCACGGGAGATGGCAACGGGAGCAATATCATGCCACAGGCCCGGCGGCGGAAGTACCTCCAGGTTCCGCAGTCCGTTGCGAAAAACTATGTCAATATTTGCCCTTTTATCTTGCATCGGCCAATCGCCATTTTATTCCCATTAACAGCTCAATCCTCCTTTGAAGTATATTTCGTGCCCTCGACAGATTTGACTTTGAAGTTCCTTCCGATATCTTCATAAGCCCGCTTATCTCTTTATGAGAATACCCTTCAATTGCATAGAGGTTGAAAACCATCCTGTATTTCGGGGGAAGCTCTCTTACAATCTCAAGAAGATCCTGCGCTTCAAGGCCGGCATAATCTTCATTACCGGGGTCGGCTTCCGGTTCAATTATTGAGTCAATATCATCAACTCTGTAAAGATTATATCTGCTTCTGAATTTTTCGAGAGCGGTATTGATGATTATTCGCCTCATCCATCCTTCGAAAGAACCTTCAAACTTGTACCGGGCGAGATTATTGAAAATCTTGATGAATCCCTCCTGAAGTACATCCCTGGCCTCCTCTTCATTGCCGGTATACTGCAGCGAAGCACCGTAGAGCGCCGGTGAGTGCCTCCGATAGAGAAGCTCCTGGTCACGCCTGTTGCCTGAGAGGCAACCTCTTATCAATTTTCGAGTCTCGTTCAACTTTGAAAGTTGATTGATTGAGACTATAAAAATAAATAAAAGTTACCACAAACAACCTTTGTTTCCGTAATAATTGATGCCCGCGGTCAGATAAAGGTTGCGTAGTGCCGGCGCAGCCTTTAAAGATGGATTACTTCGCCATAGGCTGCCGCAGCAGCTTCCATTATGGCTTCCGACATTGTAGGATGGGGATGTACCGCTTTAATGAGGTCGTGACCCGTAATCTCAAGTTTTCTTGCAACAACCACACCGGCAATCATCTCGGTAACATTGGCTCCTATCATATGTGCACCGAGAAGCTCCCCGTATTTTGCGTCAAAAACCAACTTTACAAAGCCATCCCTGGCACCTGCGGAACTGGCTTTTCCTGAAGCCGTAAACGGGAATTTGCCAACCTTGAGCTCATACCCTGCGTTTCTGGCCGCTTCTTCGGTGAGACCCACCGAGGCTATCTCGGGTGAAGTATAGGTACAGGCCGGAATATTACGGTAATCAAGTGGCAATACATCGAGTCCTGCTATCTTTTCAACACAGATAATTCCCTCAGCCGAAGCGACGTGGGCAAGAGCCGGGCCGTGCACAATATCGCCAATGGCATATACTCCGGGTACCGAGGTACGGTAGAAATCATCAACCTGTACCTTGCCCTTCTCCACTTTTACGCCTGCCTCTTCGAGACCGATGCCTTCAATATTCGGAACCACTCCCACAGCTGAAAGCACTATGTCGAACACCTGTGTTTCCGTTCCTTTCGGGGTTTTGATAACCGCCTCCACCTTTTCACCTTTTACCGTGGCCGACTCAACCGACGACCCGGTATAGATCTTCATCTTCGCCTTTTTAAATGACCGTTCCAGCTGCTTCGACACCTCTTCATCCTCATTCGGCACTATCCGTGGCAGGAACTCAACAAGGGTAACCCAGGTTCCCATTGTCTGGTAGAAATGGGCGAACTCGCTTCCTATTGCACCCGACCCCACAACAAGCATTGAATCTGGCTGTGAAGGCAATGTCATGGCTTCACGGTATCCTATTATTCTCTTTCCATCCTGTTTAAGTCCCGGCAGTTCTTTCGACCGGGCCCCGGTGGCCATAATAATGTGACTGGCCGTAAGGATTGTTTTTGAACCTCCGTCGTCAGTCACCTCCAGTTTACCGGCCGGTACGAGCCTGGCCGTACCTCTGATATGCTCAACCGTGTTTTTCTTCAGCAGGAACTGCACCCCCTTGCTCATGCCACCTGCAACATCGCGGCTGCGGGCAATTACTGCAGGGAAATCGGGTCTGACGGTTCCGTCAGATACTATTCCGTAATCGGCAGCATGTTTAAGGTAATCAAACACCTGTGCACTCTTCAGAAGAGATTTGGTTGGGATGCAGCCCCAGTTGAGGCATACGCCTCCGAGTTCTTCCTTTTCAACAACAGCCGTCTTTAATCCAAGCTGTGCTGCCCTTATGGCTGCAACGTAACCTCCGGGTCCGCTGCCCACTATTATAACATCATAGTTCATATTGTTGATATGTTGATTTTCGTTAATCGGCGGTTCCTCTTCAGAAATACCGCTGCAGCGCGGCATAATGCCCATATTACAACGAGCGTAAATATAATTGTTGCACCGGTTGGTATTCCCGCGAAATACGACACGGTGAAGCCGGCCATGGTTCCCCCGAAACCGGTTATTACCGACCAAACCACCACCCTGGGGTAAGTACGTGTGAAAAGCATTGCAATGTTGGGCGGAATTGTAAGCAGTGAAAGCACCAGTATCACACCCGCCATACGTATGTTCAGAACTATTGTCAGTGCTATCAGGGCGGTTGAAATGTATTTGAACAGGCTGGCATGCCTGGTGAAGGTTCGGGCGTAGGCCTCGTCGAATGAGAGGTAGAGTATTGTGCGGTAAAAGAGAGAGAAATAGATTATCAGTACCAGTGCCATTATTCCGAGTGCAATAAGGTCGGCATTTGTTACTGTAAGAATGCTGCCGAAGAGGTAGCTCATCAGGTTCGGACTGTAGCCAGGGGTAAGGTAGATGAATATTATACCTGTTGCCATACCCAGCGCCCACAGTATGCCAATGGCAGAATCTTCCCGCATTTTGTGGCTGTCAGAAAGGTATTCAACGCCCAGAGCCGAGAGTATGCCGAAAACTGCTGCTCCGGCCACCGGGTTGATGCCTGCGAAATGGCCTATTCCGATGCCGCCGAATGAGGCATGGGTAATGCCCCCGCTGAGAAAGACCATACGGCGGCTGACAATGTATGTACCTGCCAGTCCGGCTGTTATGCTGGTAAAGACCGCCCCGAGCAATCCCTTAACAATAAACGAGTATTCCAATAAACCCTGTAGCATATCAATGTTTCTGCAAGACGGTGTGTGGCACCTCACCGTGGGTTACCAGCTGTATAGGGCAGCCATACGATCTGAGCTGATCATTCGTAATCTTGCCCGAAGGGTGATAGTGAAGTGTGCGGTTAATACAGGCGAATGACTTCACGTGCGACGAAATGGTTCCCACATCATGCGACACCATCAGTATTGCCATGTGCTTATTGAATTCGGCGAGCTTTTCATAAAACCCCATCTCGAATTCAGAATCGACAAAATTCACAGGTTCATCAAGAAGCAAAAGCCGTGGTGAACCGATTACTGCCCTGCCCAGAAAAACCCTCTGTCTTTGTCCTCCCGAGAGTTCACTGAGCGAATAACCATCCAGCCCGGAAAGGCCCAGTTCCTCAATTACTTCCGTTGCCCGCTTCCGGTCGTTGCGTGTCATCCTGCCGGCAGCATTCTTATGAATCATAAGCCCTGAAAGAACCACATCCTTCACTGTAACCGGATAGCCTGCATCACCTTCCTGCATCTGCGGCAGGTAGCCTATCTCAGTGCGGTCAGTACTGCCGCCGTGAAAAATTATCCTGCCCGAACCGGGTTTCAGTAATCCAAGGATTACCTTGATAAGAGTGGTCTTTCCTCCACCATTGGGCCCGATCACACCTATAAAATCGTTCTCATCAACCTTCAGGTTGACGTTCTCAATTACGGGGGGGCCTCCGTAACCTGCTGAAAGCGACTCTATTTCAAGTATATAACTCATAATGAAAGAGGGATTACCTATCCCTGAAACTCTGCTCGAGTGCCGAAGCAATACCTCTGACCGATGCCTCCCAGTCGGGCGAAAGCGGATCGATAATAATCACCTGTGCTCCAACCTCTCCGGCAATAACCTCTGCATTCTTCCGGTCAAACTCCTGCTGAACGAAAATGGTCCTGATCTGCAGTTCCCGGGCCTTGTCGATAAGACCCTTAAGTGCTGCCGGTGAAGGTTCCTTTCCTTCATGCTCGATAGCTATCTGCCCAAGCCCGTAATCGCGGGCGAAGTACCCGAGTACAGGGTGATAAATCATGAAATTCCTTCCTGCCCACGGGGTGAGCAATTCTGCGGCTTCACGGTCGATTGCCGATATCGTTGAAACCAGCCGGGTATAGTTCTCCTCGTAGCGGGAGCTTCCCTCCGGGTTCAGCTTCTTAAGCAATTCCTTAATGTCAGACGCAATTCTGTAGGCCGATTTGGGAGACACCCAGAAATGCGGATCTACTCCCTCATAGTGCCAGTGATCACCGTGCTCCCAGGCGCTGGCGTATAATAGTTCCTGGTTATTGGCAAATGAAATGATCTCCATCGAAGGATTCACCTCGTAGAACCTGTAAAGCCATGCCAGTTCAAAATCGAGATAGCCGATGCTTATGTATGCTACCGAATTGCTGAGGTTCTGAACCTGTGAAAGTGATGGCTCGTAGAAATGTGGGTCGGAACCCTGTGGCACCATCACGTTTACTTCAAAATCATCACCTGCAATTGCCTCGGTAAAATATTTTACGGGGGCAATGCTGACTGAGATTACTCCCTTGTTGCTTTTACCCGTTCCACCACCACATCCTGCCACCATTAAAGCGGCAAAAACCAATAAACCTGCTGCTATTCTCATCCCATTTCTGTTTAACAAATGCAAATTTAACATATAACAGAAGAACAGGGCCAAGTGTTGTAAATAAAATACGGATAAGTTACTTTTGGAGTTTATTTATCTACCCCGCTGATGAAGCAGAAAGCAGAAACCCTTCATTCCATTCTGTCAGGATATCTCGATTGCATTGTCTTTCTGCACAATACCAGAGATAAGAACATAGCGGAGAAGATACTCAGGGAAGGATTCATTTTTGAATATCAGCTCTCACATACCACCGACAGGATTAATCCGGCAGAGATTGTTGAGATATCATATTTCCTTTTCCAGCGAAAGGACTATGGCCCCTACACAATTGTAATTGCCATTCCAAGGAAGTCATACAACCTGTATACGAAGTATTCCAACCAGTTCAATGTACCCGTCGAGGAACTTATGTCAAAGGTAAAGCCCTGGGTAGGCGAAAATGAAGAATCTGCATATGCACTGGCTCCCGAGCATATTGCCGGCTATTTCGATAACGATACGTTCGGGTTTGTCAGAAATCCCCTTTACAATCGGGGGTATCTTGCCTACCGCGATCGCGACGATTTCTGAAACGGTGCTGTAATCACTGGTTCCCTGATGTTAAAAAAAACTAAAAACAGCCTGAATTAGCGGGCCTCTGCATCTGCCGTTTCGATATTTCACTAATTTTCGCAGATATTATATTGTTAACCTGTTACAATCCGGGTCAGGAAATTGCACTCCGGGTTTCATTAACCACTAATTCAAATCTCAAGCGTATGAAAATTGCCGTGAAGACTATTATTACTGCCCTTGCGGCAGTGATGCTGGCCGGTCTGCAGGCCGCCGGACAGTACCGCGACCATGCAACAATGAACCGCGACCTTGCAGCACTGGCAAAGGCTAACCCTTCGGTGTGCGAGTACAAGTCGCTCGTTAAGACTGCCGGGGGAAAGGATATCTATGTGCTCATAATTGGTACCGGAGACAGGAGTGCGAAACCGGGTATAGCAGTACTCGGAGGTGTCGAGGGGAGCTATGTGCTTGGCCGTGAGATAGCTGCAGGTTTTGCCGCGAGCATTATTAAAAATGCTGCGACACCCGAAATCAAAACTCTTCTGTCGAAAGTCACTTTTTACGTACTTCCCGACCTCAGTCCCGACGCCTCAGAACAGTTCTTCGCGAAACTCAGGTATGAAAGAAACTGGAACAGCAGGCCCGTTGATTTTGACAGGGATTTTGTGACAGGCGAGGATCCGTTTGAGGATCTTAACGGTGACGGTCTGGTTACAATGATAAGGGTTCACGACTCCGGCGGCACCTTCATTGACAGCCCCGATGATCCGAGGCTTATGGTGCAGGCCGACATAGCAAAAGGCCAGAAGGGTAAATATATTGTCTACACCGAAGGCATAGATAACGACAACGACGGAGCATTCAATGAAGATGGTGAGGGTGGCGTCAATTTCAATAATAACTGGACCTACAACTACCAGGAGTTCGGGCGGTATGCGGGAATGCACGCGGTATCGGAACCTGAGACCAAAGCCGTGGCCGACTTCCTTTTCGACCAGTGGAATATCTTCGCCACAGTGGCTTTCGGACCGCAGGATAACCTCACCTCACAGCCAAGGGCTGGCACAGGGGCTTCCACTGGCGGAACAGGGGCCGCCACAGCTTTCCAGGCCCCCGGAGCAAGACCCGGTACAGCAACTGCTGCAACTGCCACTGCCGACAGGAACACGATATCGGTTGGCAGAACCGACGAAACGGTTAACCGGATCATTTCTGAAAAATATATTGCTGCAACCTCGGTAAAGGGCTCACCCGCCGCACACTCAGCAAGAGGCAATTTCATGGAATGGGCCTATTTCCACTATGGCCGTTACAGTTACAGCACCCCGGGATGGTGGCCGGCCATTGAGCGCGGACGAAATGCCGAAGCCGCATTCCTCAAGTATGCTGAGGAAAACGGACTTGGCGAAGTGTTCGTTCCATGGACTGAAATACAACATCCTGGCTTCCCCGGCAAAAAGGTTGAGGTAGGAGGTATTAAACCATTCGTAATGATTAATCCTCCTGCTGAGAAAGTCCCCGAGATAGTTGAGGCCAACTACAAATTCCTTACCGCGATGGCGGCACTGCATCCCGATGTGCAGATAGCCGATGTAAAGGTTGAAAACACCGGAGGTGATATATTCAGGCTTACACTTACCGTAAGGAATAACGGTCTGTTCCCCACTATGGCAGAGATTGGATCACCTAACAGGTTCGTAAGGATACCGAGGGTCACCCTCACCCTGGAAGAGAAACAGACAATAATTACCGGAACAAGGGTTCAGCAGATGAGAAGGATCGAAGGCAACAGCTCTTCTGAATACAGCTGGCTTATAAGAGGAAAAGGCACAATAGGAATCAAGGCGGGTGATACTGCCTGTGGAGTGTCAACAGCCACAGCTGTTCTCAGGTAGACACCTGTAAAGTAAAAACCCGGTGTAGAATAAATTATTAAAACGAAACCATCATGAAAAAACAAATTATAAACTCACTGGCGGCTTTGCTGCTTCTGGCTCTGCCCGTGCTGGTATCTGCCCAGTCGCCCGAATTCTATTTCAAGGCAGCCGGTTCACCGGTTAAACCGAAGGTTGATATGAGCTGGAACCGATACCACTCCAATTCCGGTATAGTAGATTTCTGCAACAGGCTCTCCAAAGCCTATCCGAACCTGGTAACAATGCAGTCGGCAGGCAAATCCGTGCAGGGACGCGACATGATATACCTCACAATCACTGAAAAAGGAACGGTTCCTCACAATCATAAACCGGGTTACTATGTTGGTGCCAATATCCACAGCATTGAAATACAGGGGACTGAAATGGCAATGTATCTTGCATGGTACCTTTGCGAGATGTACAACGAGAACAACGCATTCATTAAGGAATTGCTCCGTGACAGGTCATTCTATATCTTTCCGACAAACAATCCCGACGGAAGAGACCATTTCGTTACAAAGGCCGCCACACCAAGGTCGGGACTTGCTCCGCGCGATGACGACCGTGACGGCCTATTCGACGAGGACGGATTCGATGATCTGAACGGCGACGGAGAGAGATCGCAGATGCGTAAGAAGAACCCGAACGGTCAGTACAGGATCGACCCAAACGACACGAGGAAGATGATCAGGGTCGGACCGGGTGAAAAGGGAGAGTATGACCTGCTTGGCACAGAAGGAGGTATTGATAACGATGGCGATGGCCGTACCGATGAGGATGGCCCGGGCAGCTACGATGCCAACCGCGACTGGGGTTATAACTGGAGACCCAACTTTATTCAGGGAGGAGCCGATAAATATCCGTTTACCTTCCCTGAAAACCAGGCTGTAAGAGACTTTGCCTTCAGGCATATGAACATCGTCGGGGCCCAGGCTTACCATAACTCCGGAGGAATGATTCTGAGAGGCCCATCGGTTGAAGGAGGCGGTTCAGAAGTCTATTCACGTGATGATGATATGGTGGTAGATGCTATCGGAAAAGTTGGTGAGAAACTGATCCCCGGATACAGGCTGCTGACAGTATGGAAGGATCTATACACCGTCTGGGGTGGAGAGTTCGACTGGTGGTATGGGTCTCAGGGCGCATTCGTCTATTGTAATGAGCTCTGGACAGGCAGCCTGATGTTTAACCAGCAAAGCACAGGATTACCGGACCAGCAGGCAGCAGGCCAGGGCCGCGGCATGGGACAGGCACAGACACAGACAACACCCCGGTTTAACTGGGATCAGTATGACTTTGACCAGTTGCTTCTGGCCGGCGATGCCTTTATTCCGTGGACTGAGGTTGACCATCCGGTGCATGGGAAGGTTGAGATCGGTGGCTTTACGAAATCGATTGGCAGGCTTCACCCGGGCTTCATGATTGAGACCGATGCCCACAGGAATACAGCCTTCCTCCTTTATCATGCTTATCAGCTGCCAAAACTGGAAGTCACCGATGTCAAGGTGAACGATATCGGAGGTGGGTTGAAAGAGGTTATCGCAACCATTGAGAATAAGAGAATGACGCCGACACACTCAGCCCAGAATTTAAGGTACAAAATCGATCCGCCCAATTATATCTACCTCGATGGCGGAAATATAGTAGCCGGGCTCCTGGTTTCCGGGCAGAACCTCGATGTGTTCACCGAGCAGCGAAGGAACCCTGAAAGAATGGAGATCCCGAATATCAGGGGGAATTCAACAGTCACAATCAAATGGATTGTCAGCAGCGGTAGTAAGTTTACTGTTCGTGTTGAAAGCGTGAAGGGGGGAAGATCCTCGGCTTCAACAAAATAAAATAAGGCGGCACGGGATATTCCCATGCCGCCGATCTGACGTGACTGGCGCGGTTAATTGACCGCGCCGGTTTTTTATTTCTAGCTGGCTGAAAGTGACAACCTGAAATTACCGGTAGCCTTGGTGGTTGTAACCTTGAACTTCCAGACACCTATCTTGTCTTTCGACTCTTCATTGAGCTCGAATGACTTCCTCCAGTTCAGATTGCCGAATTCATCTATTACAACTTCCGAGTATGATTTGTTTCCGGGCATCATAACCGCTATTCTTATCTCTCCTGTCTTGCACATGCCTGATATGCTGAGAGAAAGACTCTTCATATCCTTCTCAACCTCAAACGTATACTCCTTGCTGGATGTATTATCCGACACACTTCTCGCGAAATCCCACGAGGTACCGGAACCCCTCATCTGAAACCCGAATGAATTCTGGCCTCCACCGTAGTACGCATTGCCTGGAAAATCAAAAACATACCTGTTACCACGCATGCCTTCCGATTCCATTGCCCTTCTGACCTCCTCACCAGCCTTCCTGACCTCCTCCTGAACCTTGACCTGTTCAACCTTCTGTATCTCAGCAGCCTTTTTAATCTCCTCAACCTGCTTCTTGTCATTGGTAGTAATTGTGACTGTGCCCTGGGCGTACAGGTCGCGCGTTATAAAAAGAACTCCCGTGGAGAGGATTGCCGAAATAATTATAAACCTTTTCATGATAAATAGTTTTTTTGTTTTATGCTGTAAAGGTAGCCTGTCCGGCAACTGCAATGTGTTAACAACGGGTTAACGTCGGGTTAATGTTCCGCCCGGCTGCCGTTGTGCTGAATTTTTTATCCAGTTTTGTTGTCTGATAGCTGTAACCAGACACCAATTGAAAACAATTTGCTAATTTTATTCACCTTCCGTAATATGAGAAGCTGTTAATGAAGAGGAACCTTATACTTTCAGCCGGGATCCTTGCAATAGTTGTACTTATTGCAGTTCAGACCTTCATCGTTGGGCAAATCTGGAGACAGAATGAAACCCTTCTGCTGGTGAAATACAGACAGATGGCCGTTAACGGACTCGATTTCTTTGAGAAAGAGTACCGAACAAACGGATTCGATACCGCATTCTACTATATAGACTATTACTCTTCACTCGTTCTCCAGACAAATGAATTCCGGAACTCTTCCGGTGAGGAACTCGACACTGTAAAGCGGATTGTACTGAATGAGGTCAGAAGGATGCTCGATGAAAAACAATACCTCTCGAAGCTTCTTTCCGATTACCTGCACAAACACAAGGTTGACGGCAACATTACAGTTCTGATTGATATCAATTACTTCGACCTGATTGATCTTAATACCACTCACACGCTCTACGTAAGCGAGAACTACCTCAACAGCCGGACCGACAAATCCCGCATACTGGTGAGCAGGTTCAGGAACGAAGACAACTTTCACCGCATTTCATTCGATTTCTATATAGATATAACCGACCGACGGGCAATTATTATGCGCGACATTGCCATATCACTGGTAATGAGTTCATTCAGCATTGTCGTTGTTATACTTATATTCATACTGGCCTACCGTAATCTGCTTGAGGAGCGGCGATTGTCAGATCTTAAGACCGATTTCATTAACAACATGACTCATGAGCTGAAAACCCCCCTCTCAACAATATCGGTTGCCGGAAAGACACTTGAACTGGAACAGGTTATAAGCAACCGCGAGAAAATTATCGAGACAGCAAGACTTATTGGCAAGCAGAGCGTTAACCTGAACCAGCTTATCAATCTTATCCTTGAAATAAGCATCTGGGAACGGACAGAATTTGAACCTGAAATCAAACCTGTGGCGGTGGGTCCGGTACTGAATGAAATAATAGCCGGATTCAGAACAGGTACAGCCGGCAAGGCTGTCATTACCGACAATATCAGCCTTGAAGGATTGACCATTAACGCTGATGTAACCTACTTTACAACCATGATAAACAACCTGCTGTCGAATGCAATCAAATATTCGCCCGGAGATACACGGGTTAATGTTGAGGCTTACGCCGACGGAAAGGAGATATTCATCAGTATAAAAGATAACGGAATTGGAATAGGCAAACAACATCAGAAACATATCTTTGATAAGTTCTACCGCGTAAGCCATGGCGATATACATAAGACCAAGGGCCTGGGACTCGGACTCTATTATGTTAACCGGATAGTGAACGCACATGGCGGACGGGTTGAACTCGAAAGCCAGCCTGGAAAGGGAAGTACCTTCACGGTCATACTCCCTTTATACTGAACCTGCTAATAATTGAACCATGAAAATACTGCTTGCTGAAGACGACCGCGATTTCGGGAATGTCCTTTCCCAGTACATCACAATGAGCGGATTCGAGGTAGATCTTGCCATAGACGGCAAAATTGCGTGGGAGAAATTCACCGCATCAAAACCCGATATATGTGTCCTTGATGTGATGATGCCCGAAATGGATGGGTTTACCCTGGCCGAGAAGATACGTGGCATCTCCCCCACCATGCCATTCATATTTCTTACTGCCAAGAGCATGAAGGAGGATATTATCAGGGGACTGAAACTGGGCGCTGATGACTATATCACAAAACCCTTCGATCCAGAGGCCCTTATCCTCCGCATCAACAATATCCTCCGTCGTGTCTACTCATCGGTAAATGACGATTATACCATCTCCGACACCCTGCTCAAGTTCAACACCCTTGAACTGGTCTGCTCGGGCCACAGGGAGAAACTTACCCTGAAGGAGGCACAGTTGCTAAGGTACCTTATTATCAATAAAAACAAGATGATGTCACGTGAAGACATCTTAACCGAAATCTGGGGCGAAGATGACTACTTCCTTGGGCGCAGCATGGATGTATTTATCAGCAGGCTCAGGAAATACCTCTCCCCCGACAGCGGTATCGATATACGCACTGTCAGGGGAGCCGGCTTTATCCTCGAAGAACTAAACACGTAACACGCAACCCGCAACCCTAATACCCCAGCACAAACTCCTTGTCGACTGCGGGCACGCCCTCCTTCATCCAGAGAGGCATTGGCTTACCCTTCAGGTAATGATCGAAGAACTGCCCCATCCGTATCTGAAAGTCCTTCTTGTTCTGAGGTTTCTGAGGCCAGTGAGGCTCGCCGGTATAATTCAGCATCTAGGCCGGTTTTCCCAGTCTCCTGAGTGCGATGAAATACTCAATTCCCTGATACCATGGAACGTGACCATCGTTGTCGTTGGCCATTATCAGTATCGGTGTGGTTACCTTGTCCATGGTAAAGAGAGGTGAGTTCTCAAGGTAACGAAGCGGACTCTCCCATATCGAGGCTCCGATCCTGCTCTGCTGGTGCTCATACTGAAAGGCCCTGTTAAGACCAGTCTCCCACCTGATGCCTCCGTAGGCACTGAACATGTTTACCACAGGAGCCCCCGACTCAATGGCAGCAAATATTCCTGTACGTGTTGCCATGTATGCAACCTGGTATCCACCCCAGCTGTGACCCTGGGCACCAATCTTCGCCGGATCGACATAGCCGTTGGCTATAAGTGCAGTTACGCCCGGCATAACACAATTATATGCGCTCTCACCGGGGTACCCGTCGCGGTAATGAACATCGGGATTGAAGACGAGATAACCGTTACTGGTATAGTAGTGATAGTCAATGGTCGACCTGTGGTGTTCGGGATTACGGTAACCGTGCAGACCCTGGGAACTCTGTTCATAGAAGTTCACAATCATGGGATACTTTTTCGCAGGATCAAAATCTTCGGGTTTAAAAAGAAGCCCTTCTATCTTTTCGCCGTCAAGTGAGGTCCACGATACTACCTCAGCAGTACCCCATATAAAATTCTTCTGCTGTGGATTGACATCGCTTATTCGGACGGGTTTTCTGAAATCAATGTCGGCTATATGCAGATCGGGGAACTCGCTGAATGTCTCCCTAGTGAAAACCACGGTATTGGCATTTTCTGCCTTCCGGGGGGTGTTCAGGCTGTAGCTTCCTGCCAGAAGGGTTGAAGGCATACCGGGTTTTGAAATGGAAACTGAATAGTAACCCTCACCCCTTGTAATGTCGTTATGGCCGGCAAGTAGCAGCTTCTCATTTTCAACGAAGAATTCTCTCTCGCGCTCAGTCCTTATAACCCTGTAAACAATGCTCTTCTCCCTTCCGTCCGTGGTAATCCTCACCGGGGCAGAGAGGCCGGCAGGATCAACCTTCCATATATCGTACCGGTCGTAAACCAGCAGGTGTTTGTCATCCCTGATCCACCCGGCAAGTGAATATGAACCGGGAGGGTTGGGGACATCATTGGTCTCATTTGCTGCCTTAATGACAGACGGATATGTTATCCTCTGTTCCTTCATGTCAGACAGCCTGATTGAGTACCACGAACTGTCAGCAGCGGTAAACCACACAAGGTAACTGCCGCCCTGGGAAGGCTGCATCCTGCCACGGAAGCCCTCCTTTAGAAGTTTCCGCGATCCGTCATTGAGGCTGATAAGATAAACATCACTCCTGCCGGGTGTTGCATCCCACATCGATTCAACCTGATACCTGCCTGTTGATATGGCAACGGCAACATCAGAGTCGCCTCCCTTTATGAGAGTGATTTCGGGAATTTCAGGCGTGGCAAGCTGCAGAACAGTGCCGCTGCTTATGTTGTACACAGCCTGGTATGAGCGACGGGCATCCCTCGACCGGTTTATTACCTGCTGGGTGTGCAGCACCTCTTCGTTCCAGTGCCATATGTCAACATTGGGGTAATCCTCCTCCAGCCTGAGAGTATCGCGCTGCCTGTTTGCCGGTGCCGTGGCGAAGAATATACGGCTGCCGGAATCGGAAAAAGTGACCCTCCCGTTTTCGCTTATTACCCATCCTGCGGGCTTTCCTGGTTTTTCCTTTCCGACAACCTCCTTCGGTTCACCACTAACAGGAGCCAGCCAGAGGGTATAGTTGTTTGACAGCTTGTCGGCCTCATCGGCGTTGTATAGAAATGCTATTGCAGTACCGTTGCGATCAAAGCTGATCTGTCTGAATGCCCCCTTGCCCGCCAGCAGAAGTCTGCTCTCTCCCCTTGCAAAATCGTACAGGTACAGGCCCGCTTTAAAACCATTATCGTCACCTGTTGAGAGGAACCACATATAGGGTGTCTCCGGGGCAAACTCAAACTGGCTAACAAATGGAACTTCTATTGCTTTTCCGTCAGATAAACTCCTTAATGTAAGGTTGTAGCCATTGGCAGCCGATTCTCTCTTCTGACGCTTCTCCTCGCCTGCCGTTCCTGATGCACTTGCCGGCGGCTCTGTCTGGTATGCCATCCAGCCTCCCCATTTTGCCGGGACCTTGAATGACCTGATACCGGGTATCTTTTCAATTCCCGATGAAGAGAGATTCCAGATTGCAAGTGTATCGCCCGGCATCTCCTCGCGTTTTGCACGTTTTAACCTGAGTTCCCTTACCCTCTCATAGGCAGGTTTTATTGTGAACAGCAGAAATCTTGAATCATAGGTAAACTGAGCCCCGGTGGCACAAACCCAGGAAGCCCTCTCTGTTCCCTTACTGTCATATAGCTTCATTTGAGCATCACCAACCCAGGGCTCACTCTTGTACACAATATAACCTCCATCCCTGGTAATGGCCGTTTCGGTAATCCTCCGCCACGATTCAATGTCATCCCACCCCAGTGTCTTTTTTGCCGTCTGGGCTTCAAGCAGAAACAACGATGAGAGGAACAGAATAATAAAATAGGTTCGTTTCATATCGGTAAGGTTTTAGTCAGTTATCACGAATAATAAAAGGCTAAGATAATAAATATCGGGTATCGGGTATCAGGTATCGGGTGTCGGGTGTCGGGTATCAGGTATCAGGTATCAGGTGTTGGGTATCAGGTGTCGGGTATCAGGTGTCGGGTAGTGGCGTAGTGACGTAAAGGGGGTACAAGGGCGTAAGGGTGCCCCTGTGCCCTGTGCCCCTTTGCGGCGCAACCATGGCAAACCCGTAACCCGTAACCCGCAACCCGTAACCCGCAACCCGCAACCCGTAACCCGTAACCCGTAACCCGCAACCCGCAACCCGTAACCCGTAACCCGCAACCCGTAACCCGTAACCCGTAACCCGTAACCCGTATACCCAAATCAAAAGGGAGCCTTCCTTCCGGAAGACTCCCTCTATGTTCATATACTCTGGTAACAGCTTAATTGCCGAGTATCTCACTTACCTTGTCATAGAGAGCCTGACCCCTGAGGTTTCTTGCAACGATAACACCGTTTTCGTCAATCAGGGCGCTGGCCGGAATTGAGTTTACGCCGTACAACAGACGCACCGGGCAGTCCCAGTAAATCAATGCTGATACGTGGGTCCATGGAAGCTGGTCTTCTTCAATTCCCTTGAGCCATTCTTCCTTGTTTCTGTCGAGCGAAACGGCTATAATATCAAACCCTTTCTCCTTGAAATCGTTGTAGGTTCTTAACTTGTCGGGGTTCACAGCCCTGCATGGGCCGCACCATGATGCCCAGAAATCAAGCATAAGAAGTTTTGTCCCAACTTTGGAATAAAGTGTAACGGGTGTTCCTTCTGTATCATTAAGAGTAAAGTCGGGAGCCTTTTGCCCAACACTTACAGCCTTCAGTTTTGCTATTCTGTCAGCGATATCGACTGCTACCTTCGTTGCAGCAACATCGGGAGAGAATGCCTTCAGGTAGCCTTCCATCTCATCAAGGTTTTCGAGGGTCACCATTCTGTCAAGCAGAACCGGTGCATGGAAAGAAGTTGTATTCGTTTTTACGAAGTCAAGGTTCAGAGCACTCATCTTCTCTGAAATCTCTCCGGACTCCAGCCTGAGGGCGCTCATCTTTGCGGTATCACCGGCTTCACGTGCAGCAGTAAATTCAACACCCAGGGCCGCGTTCCTGTCGCGGAGCTCTTTCATGCTGTTATTCAGCGTATTAACCTCGTCCTGTGTTTTCGATCCCGTAACCATGGCAATGTTCATGGAATCAATATGCCCGGTAATCGAGATTTTTGCATTCTCAAGGTAGAATGCGAGAGATGCCCTCTTGCCTCTTGCAAGAAGCTGGACCATTTCGGGGTACTCAACAACTCCGCTAAATGTAAATACCTCACCTGCAATAACAGCCGAGTCAATAACAACGGTTTCACCCGAGACCCTTTTCTGCAGAACCACTACGGTTCCGTCGCCTCCGGCAAGGTTACCGGTAACAACATACTCTGGTTCTGATGTACACGATACAACAATCACTGCTGATGCCAGCAGGTAGAATAATTTCTTCATCTTGACAGGTTTTTGTTTGATTTGAATTCAGTTAAAGTGTGACAAAGGTATGAAAAATTCAATACTCTCAGTCTTTTCCGAAATATTTATTGAGGAGCTTGCATGCGGCAGTATATGAAGTAATAACCCCGTCATGAAGCTGCTTCTCAAGCTCGGGAAGCATTGACTCAATTTCGGTGTGAGTATAGAATGAGCTTTTAAGGCATCCCATTATGGTTTCATGCATTCTTACAACTGCCTGCTTCTTGCGCCATTCCTCAAAATAACCTGTGCTGCGAGTGTACTGAACATATTCTTCGATAACCTGCCATACCTCCTCCAATCCGCGGTTTTCCAGGGCTGAACAGGTAAGGACTTTCGGTGTCCATCCCGATGCCGGGGTTGGATAGAGATGGAGTGCATTCATATACTCAATTCTTGCCATCTCGGCCTTCATCCGGTTCGTGCCGTCGGCTTTGGTGATGGCAATCGCATCGGCCATTTCCATAATCCCTCTCTTTATGCCCTGAAGTTCATCACCGGCTCCTGCAAGCATCAGCAGCAGGAAAAAGTCTACCATCGAACTGGCTACAGTCTCCGACTGTCCTACCCCGACAGTCTCAACAAAAATGGTGTCGAAACCTGCCGCTTCACACAGGATTATTGTTTCCCTTGTCTTCCTTGCGACTCCGCCCAGTGTTCCTGCCGAAGGTGAAGGACGGATAAAGGCGTTGGGGTCGGTACTCAGAGTCTCCATCCTGGTCTTGTCACCCAGTATGCTGCCACCGGTCTGTTCGCTCGACGGGTCAATAGCCAGCACAGCAAGTTTATGCCCGTGAGAGGTTACCAGCTTTCCGAAAGTTTCAATAAAGGTGCTCTTGCCAGCCCCTGGCACACCGGTTATTCCGATCCTCACCGAGTCAACCTTATGCAGCAGACACCTTTCTATAACCGTCTGGGCTACCTCGTAGTGCCCGGGAAGAGAACTCTCAAGCAATGTAATAGCCTGACTGAGTATAGTACGGTTTCCCGACAGGATGCCATCAACATACTCTCCGACGGTATATACCCTCTTCCTGCTTTTCCGGAGCCTGCTTACAACGTTGGGATTTACGCTCGGAGGTTGCGATACACCTTTCTGTACATTAAGCGCACTTCTGTACTCCTTCTCTGAATCCGTCATCGGTTACCGGGGCATATTGGGAGAAAACTATTTTACCACTTCTCCCTTGATGGTAAGTATCAGCTCTGATTTTTTCGGATCGTTGGTGTAGACATAGATATTCTTATGCTGAATTCCCGGATTTGCACCGGAACTGAATATGGCCCTGATGGAGGCACTCTCTCCGGGGACAATAACCGATTTACCCTGCTGCAGGGCTGTGCACCCGCATGTGGCTCTTATAAACCTTATTATGAGGTCGCTCTTGCCGGTATTTACATATTTGAATTCGACCTCTCTGGTAAGGTTAACCTGCATCTTTCCTATATCAAACACATCACTCTCAAGCTTAATTGCAGGGGCATTGGCAAGTTGCTCGCGTGTCAGCGATGAGAAGTCTTCGGCAAGCGATGCTGTTACATAAAGGAATGACGTATTGTCGAGAACCCCGTTAATCTTTATTCTTACCAGGTCATTCACACCGCCCCAGCCACCGTGAAGTGATCCGTCATAAGTTCCCTCTATCAGGCCCTTCTGGCCGGGTTTAAGGGTTTCGGGAACCGCTTTCATTGAAAGATGAGGCGGAAGAGCATCGAACCCCAGGGTAACCGGTTTATCCGAAGTATTAATGACAGGCATTACTTTAATACGCTTCTCTGTCTTCTTTACAGTGGTGAATGCCAGGTGCTGGCTCTCAAACCTGAGTCCGCCCAGAGGCCACCTGTACAGCTCTTCGACAGTGAGTTCACGTGGGGTAATACTGCCCTCCAGAATCAGCACCACAGGCGTGGGCTTTGAATTTGAATGTATTGAAAGGGTCTTCCTGAACTGCCCGGCCGGCTGACCCATTGGATCCATTATAGCCCTTATATACCCTGTTGCACCGGGACGTATGGGCTGCTTCGTCCATTCAGGTGTTGTACAGCCGCATGAAGGTACTGCATTGGTTACCAGCAGAACCGAATCGCCGGTGTTGATGAAAACAAAATCGAAGGTTTTCCTGCCGCCATCCTCCTTCATCGTACCATAATCGTACCTGGTCTCTTTAAACTGTAATTTCGGCTGTGCCAGTATACTGCCTGCAACAACAGAAAAAACTAAAACTGATATTATCCTGCTCTTCATAAAACCATACTTTTTAAAAATTGTTATAGCTCAATATACAAACGCAATCGCCGGGATACCCTTATAGTATTATCAAAATCCGAACCAAAATGTGACCCGGGATGTTTGCGGTGTAAAAATAATAAAGTTTGACCTTTTAAACATTTTTCGATCATATTATCTTAGTTTTGCCGTTTAATGGGGTGTATCCGGCAGTAAAATGAATCCCTTAAAAACAATATCATATATACTGACTACCGCAGCTCTGTTATTGGTTGCATCGCCTCAGTCCAAAGCCCAGTTCTATAACGGGCTCCAGATGGCGTTTGGCAAAAACAGGGTGCAGCACTACGACTTTTTCTGGAACTATTACCGTTTCGACAACTTCGACTGCTATTTTAACGAGGAGGGACGCTCACTGGCTCAGTATACCGCTGCATACGCGCAGAAAAGGCTTGAGGAACTAGAAGACTATTTCGACTACCAGCTCGAAAAAAGGATGATCTTCATTATCTATAACAAGCACGCCGATTTTCGTCAGAACAACATTGGTCTGGTGCAGGGTGAGGAAGATTACAACACCGGGGGGTATAGCCGGATAATCAAGAACAAGGTAATGCTCTATTTCGAGGGAGACCGCGAGGCTTTCAACAATCAGATATCTTCCTCTATAGCCGAAGTGCTTATAAATGAGATGCTTAATAACGCTGACGTTAAGGACCGCACCAGCAGCTCGTCGCAGATTTTCTTCCCCGACTGGTACATAAAGGGCCTCGTTGCCTATGTTGCGGGAACCTGGAATTTCAACACCGAGAACCGGGTTCGCGAAGGATTCACCGGCGACAGGTATAAAAACCTCAACCACCTCGAATATGACGATGCCCTCTATGCCGGGCATTCATTCTGGAGATACGTGGCCGACACCTACGGCGACCCTATCATTCCCAACATCATCTACCTCACAAAGATATACCGCAATATCAACGACGGTTTCATGTACGTTCTGGGTGAGAAGCTGAAAGACCTCTCAGACGGCTGGAAGAGTTACCTTACCGACTACTTCAGCGAAGAGACCCCCGGCAATGCAGGGGCAACCGACATCATACGCAAGGGCCGCCGCGAGCAGGTCATCCAGTCGGTTCGCATGAGCCCCGACCGCAGGCAGATTGCATACGTCACCAACGACTGGGGCCGGCGCAGAATCTGGCTCTACGATGAGCAAACAGAAAAAACCAGGAAGATATTCTCGGCGGAACCAAAGCTGGAACAGATAATCGATAGGACCTACCCCGCAATTGCATGGCATCCCAACGGACGGATACTCACCTTCATAAACGAGGAGAAGGGAGCCCTGAAAATCTATTTTTACCGCACCGACGAGAAAAGCCTGCAAACCCTTAACCTTCTCTATTTTGAAAAGATACTCTCATTCTCATATTCGCCCGATGGCACCCGGCTGGTACTCTCGGCCATCCGCAACGGCATGACAGATATTTTCATCCATACCATTGCATCAGCCACAAACGACCAGATAACCAATGACATTGCCGACGACCTGCACCCATCGTTCCTCAAAAACAGCAATAATCAGATAATATTCTCATCGAACAGGCTCTCCGACACCCTCCGTAATCAGGGCGACCCACTGGAAGAAACCGGGTACGTTTTCAACCTCTACACCTACGACCTGAACAACGGGGGAGAAATGCTTCAGAGTGTCTCCGATGACAGGTTCAACGACCGCATCCGGCCATCAGAGACTCTGAGCCGTGAGCTTACATTTCTTGGCAACGACAATGGTGTTTTCAACCGGTACACCGGTGTATTCGACAGCACCATAAGCTATATCGATACAACAACCCACTACCGCTACTTCATCCGCCCCACAGCCGTCACCAACTACCAGTACTCGGTTCTCGACTACGATTTCAATACCGGGTCGGGTACGGCGGCCGAGGTCTCTCTCCACGGAAACCGCTACCGGCTTGGCAGGACACAGGCCCCGGTTCCCCCGATTGAAAAAAGCAACATTACTGCCACCCGGTTCAGAAAGGAACGCGACCTTTTCCTGCACCGCGCCGACTCGGTTGAACAACTGCGGCAATGGCTGCTGGAGGAAGACCGCCGCCGCCGCGACACCCTGAAAAAGCCGCTGTACGAATACTATCTCACCGACGAGCCGATCGATGTCAACCACTACATCTTTGAACGCGAAAAACAGAACTACTACGAGCAGCTGTGGAGGAAGGATTACATGGATATCGACCTCGATACAGGCCGTATGACCTTCCCCGACATGCGGGTGCATATGACGTCGTTCTATAACAACTACATTGCTAGCCAGGTTGACTTCAATTTCCTTAACAACTCTTACCAGGCATACAACGGCGGCGCACCATATTTCAATCCGGGACTCAACCTCCTGACCAAAATCGGAACCGTCGACCTTTTCGAAAACTTCAAGATAACGGGGGGATTCAGGTTCTCGGGCAACTTCGACAGCAACGAATACCTCCTAAGCCTTGAAGCCCTGAAAGGAATCTATGACAAGCAGTACGTTTTCCACCGCCAGGTGTTCAGCTCATCGAACGATACGAACCTCTATAAAATTCACAGCCATAATAACTATTTCTCATATTCAAGACCCCTTAGCGAGGCATTCGCACTGAAAGGAACGCTTATTTACCGGTACGACAGGTACACAATACTGTCCACCGACATGAACTCACTGGCTGAGCCGGGACTGCAGAGGCACTGGGCCGGGCTGAAGGCTGAGGCAGTGTATGACAACACCCGGAAACGAATGGTGAACATCTACTACGGTACCCGGTTCAAGGTATTCGGTGAGTACTACAGGGAACTATCAACCAACAAGTCTGATCTGTTTGTTGTGGGAGCCGATTTCCGGCACTATATACGTATTCACCGGGAGCTGATATGGGCCAACAGGTTCGCCGCCAGCACCTCATTCGGCCCCACGAAGCTAATCTATTACCTCGGGGGTGTTGACAACTGGATGGGATTCCTCTTCAACTCACAGGGAATGTTCGATCAGACTATCCCCGTCGACCCCACACAATACTATGGTTTCCAGGCTATTGCAACCAATATGAGGGGATTCATACAGAATGTCCGCAACGGAAATAACTTCGCACTCATTAACAGCGAGATAAGATGGCCCGTTGTACGGTATTTTGCCGGGCACCCGCTTAAGTCCAATTTTCTCAACAGCATCCAGGTGGTGGCTTTCGGCGACATAGGCACCGCATGGTCGGGCCTGCACCCATGGGCCGGCCAGAATGCCTACGACCGCGAGACTATTGTCAGCGGGCCCATTACAGTTGTTCTCGACAGCAACCGTGACCCGATTGTAGGCGGTTTCGGCGCCGGTGCACGTGCCCAGGTCTTCGGATACTTCGTACGGGCCGACTGGGCCTGGGGTGTCGAAAACAGGTACCTTATGCCGCGAATGTTCTACCTGAGTTTCAGCCTCGACTTCTGAAAAAAACCCGGAATGAAACTATCGTCACGAAAAATACTTGACAGGGCCGCTGCCCTCCTTCCTGAACTTGTGGCACTTCGCCGCCACCTGCACGCAAACCCCGAACTCTCATACCACGAACATGCAACTGCCCTGTTCATTACAACGCAGCTCACCGGCATGAATATACCGATCGAAAGCGGTATTGCCGGTACCGGCATTGTGGGATATATTGAGGGGAGGAAAAAGGGAGGCGGACGTACCATTGCCCTCAGGGCGGAAATGGACGCTCTGCCAGTGCACGAGGAGAACGACGTCCCCTACCTGAGCCTTAACGAGGGTGTTATGCATGCCTGCGGCCACGATGCACATATGGCAATGCTGCTCGGTACAGCCACCATTCTGAGTGAAATGAAGGGACAATTCGGGGGAAAAATAGTACTGCTGTTCCAGCCCGGCGAAGAGAAGTCACCTGGCGGGGCAAAGCTTATGATTGAATCGGGGATACTCGACAGAACACCCCCCGATATAGTGCTTGCCAGCCACATCCTTCCCGAGCTTGAAACCGGTTGTGTCGGGTACAGGGGCGGAAGGTATATGGCCTCGGCCGACGAAATCCATATTACCATATCCGGCAGGGGCGGACATGCTGCACTGCAGGCCGAAGTAACCGACCAGACCTATATAACCTCGGAACTGATACTCACACTCAGGGATACAATTACAGCTGAACAGAAACTGAGAGGGGTCGATACCGTATTCACGTTTGGAAAGATTGAGGCACACGGAGCAACCAATGTAATTCCGCAATCGGTGACCATTGCCGGCACCCTGCGCACCTTCAGCGAGGAGTGGCGAAGCGATGCCATTGACCTGGTAAGGAAGATCTCAGCTGCCGTGGCCAAAAAATACGGCGTGGTGATAAATGCAGATATCGGCAGTGGATACCCGGTGCTTGTTAACAGTCAGGAACTGGCTGCGGCCGCAGCAGGCTTAAGCTCACAGCTTCTGGGAGCAGACAGGGTAAAGGAGATGAAGGTGAGGATGAGCTCCGACGACTTCGCCTTTTATACCCTGAAATACCCGTCGCTCTACTACCGGGTAGGGATCGCTGCACCCGGCGCCGGGCACGCAGCACTGCATACCTCACGCTTCGATATTGACGAACAGGCCATGGTAACCGGAGTTGCCAACATGGCGTGGCTTACACTCAATTTCTCCAACCCCCGGTATGTCATCAAACAGGATTGAAAAATTTGGGAATTTAAAATTAATGGGTAAATTTGCTACATCGAATTCACAAACCAAATTATAGAATCATGGCTTACAAAATCAATGACGATTGCACCGCTTGCGGAACCTGTATCGATGAGTGCCCGGTTGAAGCAATATCGGAGGGCGATATCTACAAAATCGACCCCGATGTATGCACCGACTGCGGAGCCTGCGCCGACGTTTGTCCGGTTGAGGCTATCCACCCCGAATAACAGAAAATCGTGAAATGTATAAAGGCGGAGCTGGCATAGCCCGCCTTTTTTGCTTTTCAGGGATTGTACCTTGCGCCGCCAAGTACCTTCTGGTAGTCCTTCATCTCCATCAGCTCGCCCAGGGTAACACCCGGATTCCTCTTCATGTACTGATCAACAATTCTGAATCCGATCCACACCGCCGCCTTACCCGGCGACTCATTGGTGAAGTATGAGGTGAACGGGGCCTCACCCGTCAGTTTCCTTATCAGAAACTGGTCGGTTGAAAAAAGCATGTCATGCTCAATCAGATAGGTCCACATCAGATCCTCATTGTTACGGCTGAACTTCATCTGGTCAGGGGTAAAGGCGAAGATAACCTCCTCCGGAACCTCAGGCAGCATGCGTCTCACAAAATACTGAAGCTTACCCTCGTGGAATATACGCGCGAATACATTGTCGGCCCCGTAACCCGTCGCATAGTAATCCCACTCGGTTGAAGCCCAGGCATACATCACGTCAGGAACAATATAGGGACGGTCCATTTTCAATGTAAGATATTTGTAAATACCCAGCCGGCCGTAGAATTCGGTGTCCGGACCGAGGTACCGCTCCAGTCCGATGCCGATGACAGAATCACCAACTATTATGCTGTTGTTAAACCCTGTAACACACGTTACTACTTCAGGCACAGGTTTCCCGGGGAAATAATACCTGTAATGCCTGAAGGCCTGCCTCAGCCCATCCTCTACATCACCGAATTCGGCGAAAACCTGCTCCACCGCGCCATACGCCTCGAAGTTGTTCCTGTCGTTAACAAACACCGACAGGTATTCATGCCATACCGGACTGTAAATATCACCGGTGTGGATTACCTGGCTGAAATACTCAAGGAACTTTCCATACTCCTCAATGAGTGCAGGAACCCTCTCCTTTATTGTTAATGAATTAACAGTAAAAAGATCCTTCTCAAGCCTCTTAACCGTGAAGTCAATATCAACCCCGGTAAGACTTACTGCATACGGATTCTTCCTGCACGAACCGGCCACAGCCAGAACAACCAAAACTACAAACAGAAGAACATATCTTTTCATCACTCGAAAAATGTAGGTACAAAAATAACACCTTAAGGGAAAATCTGATAGCGTAACAAAGAAAAGTGGTAAATAGAGAAGAATTACCGGTTATGCGTTCAGCGTTGACTACCTGCAACCCGTAAAACCAGTAACCAGCAACCAGTTCCCCCTTTCCCATGCTCCATGCCGTGTCAGCCGAAGCTTTGCGAAGGCTGGCCCCATGCTTTGTCAGCCGAAGCTTCAGCGAAGGCTGGCCTCATGCCATTTAAATCATAAATCTGATATCGTAAATCTGATATCTGATATCATTCTTACTACCTTTGTACCTCAGAAACAAACTCACAGGAAATGAAACGTACGGTTATATTCTCCTCCCTTACTCTTATCCTGCTCTCCTCCATCAGCACATCCGGTAAGGCTCAGCAGCTCCATATGGGACTCTTCGCCGACCCTGTAATAAGCTGGTATTCATCAAACAGTGAGATCATCTCGGGTGGCGGCGCCAGGGCCGGATTCTCGGGCGGACTGGCGGTAAACTACTACTTCGCCCCCAACTATGCATTCTCAACCGGACTGAACTTCACGAAAACCGGCGGTGTGCAGACCTCTTCGGAGGAAACCACCTTCAGCTTCGCAAATTACAGTCAGGTTGTGACACCCGGACAGAAGGCCATTTATTCGGTATCACATCTCAGTATCCCTGCCGGACTAAGGTTAAGAACCAACCAGATTGGATACCTGGCTATCTTCTCCGATATCGGCTTCGACGCCGGAGTGCTTACGAAGGGAACTATTTCAATTCCCTCTGCTTCAATAGACAATGAACACGCCTCCAAAGAGATTCCAATGCTTACTCTTGGTTTCCATATACATGCAGGAACCGAATACTCACTGGGCGGGTCAACCGTGCTGGTGATCGGAATCGGGTACGACAGGGGTCTGACCGATATTACAAAGGACCTTTCGGGCCAGACCCTAGAAAAAACCACCGCATCGGCAATAAGGCTGAAGCTGGGATTGTTCTTCTGAAAAAACGGTTATGAAAATCACCCTCGGTCAGATAAACCCCCATCCTGGAAACATCGAAGCCAATACCCGGCTGATAACCCGCCTTATCGGTGAAGCATCAGGGACAGGCTCTCACCTGGTGGTATTTCCCGAGATGTGTGTAACCGGATACCCTCCTATGGACCTGCTCGATTCACCGGCATTCATAGCCCGCGTGTCGGCCGCCGTTGAGGAAATAGCTTCCTCATGCACCGGCACAGCAGCCATTATAGGGGCCCCGGTTCCCAACTTAAACCCGCGCGGAAAGAGACTGTACAACACAGCCCTGCTGCTCAGGGGAGGCAGGGTGGAAAAAGCCTTTCACAAGGCGCTGCTGCCCACCTACGACATTTTCGATGAATACCGGTGGTTTGAACCGGGAAGCAAATTCGAGGTATTCAACCTGCAGGGAACCACAGTTGCCGTAACTACCTGCGAGGACCTGTGGGACGAGCAACCCTTCGATCACATGGAAGGCAACGCCAGCCTCTACAACGTTTCACCAATGGAGGAACTGGCCAAATTACACCCGCACCTGGTTATCAACATCTCGGCCTCGCCCTTCGCATGGAACCGCATCGAAGCACGTGAGAGACTCTTCTCATACAAGGCCTCGAAATACCATGTTCCGGTGATAATGGTAAACCAGTGCGGGGCCAACACCGACCTGCTGTTCGACGGCTCATCGCTGGTAATCGACAGCAGGGGCCGCATCAGACACCGTCTCGCCAGGTTCAGAGAAGATACCTTCACCATCGACACCGCAACTCTCAGTAACGATACCTTCACACCCCCCGGCAACCTGCCCGGCAAAATAACCCTTATCCACGATGCACTGATTTGCGGCCTGCGCGACTATCTCGCAAAAACAGGGCAGAAAAAAGTGGCCCTCGGCCTCTCGGGCGGCATCGACTCGGCCGTGTGCGCCGCAATAGCCACCGAAGCGGCAGGCCCCGAAAATGTTGCAGGCATTCTTATGCCCTCGCACTTCTCGTCGCAACACTCCGTCGACGATGCACTGCTCCTCGCCCGCAACCTCGGTATCCATACCGAAACCCTGCACATCGGCCAGCCAATTCAGGGGTTCGAAGAGGTGCTCTCAGGCCTCTTTGCCGGAACCCAACCCGGTATAGCCGAAGAGAATATTCAGGCGCGTATAAGGGCCATTTTGCTCATGGCATTCTCAAACAAGTTCGGATACCTGGTGCTTAACACCTCCAATAAGAGCGAAGCCGCCACCGGCTACGGAACGCTTTACGGCGACATGGCAGGCGCCCTCGCGGTACTGGGCGATGTCTATAAAACCGACATCTACCGCCTGGCAAAACATATCAACCGCGAGAGGGAGATCATACCGGTGAATTCAATAACAAAACCACCGTCGGCCGAACTGCGCGAAAACCAGCTCGACACCGACTCGCTGCCGCCCTACGAGGTTCTCGATGAGATACTCTTCAGGTACATCGAGCTTATTAAAGACCCCGCGGCAATCACCGGTGAGGGCTTCGACGCCTCCACCGTGAAGAGGGTAATAGCCATGGTCGATGCCTGCGAGTACAAGCGTTACCAGGCACCACCTCCCCTGAGGGTCAGCACAAAAGCCTTCGGTGGCGGCAGACGCATCCCGCTGGTATCGGGCTTCAGGCACTAAGCCCCGGTTCCCCCGGGAAATGACGGCAATACCCCGCGGAAAATGTTAATAATGATTAAATCGGGGGACCCCAAACCCCTGTTATGCTCTTAAACATACGAGTAAAAAACTGTATTCGTGCATATTACAACTCATTGAAACAGAGTGTGTTAAAAAATGTTAATTTCACATTTTTAAGCTTCTTTTTTTAACTTTGTCTATGTTATTCAACATATAAAGAGCCATGCAGTATAAGAATCCGTATGTAGAACAGTGCCTGGAAGGTTCCTGCTCAATGCTTAAGGGCTTGTCCGTTAAGGAAAAGGAGGTACTCGTACAGCATCACACCTACGCACATTACAGGAAAGGGGAAATTATTTTCATGGAGGGTGAGAAACCTCATGGACTTATTTGCCTGGCAGCGGGGAAAGTAAAGGTTTTCAAGGAAGGCGTCGGCGGCAGGGAGCAGATCCTGAGGATGGTGAGTCCGCAGGGATTGCTGGGCTACCGGGCGCTCTTTGCCGACTCAGGCTACTCGGCCTCGGCAATTGCCATTGAAGACACAACCATTGTAATGTTCGAGAGTGATGCCATTATGAGGATCGTCAGGAAGAACCCTGATCTGGCCCTCAGGTTTATCAAGGTGATTGCACGTGAGCTTGAGTTTTCAAACAACCGCACGGTGTCGCTCACGCAGAAGCATATCAGGGGCCGGCTTGCCGAATCGCTCCTCGTGCTTCGCGACACCTACGGCCTCGAAAACGACGGCAGCACCATCAGGGTCTATCTCTCGAGGGAGGATATTGCCAACCTCTCGAATATGACCACCTCAAATGCCATCAGAACGCTTTCGACCTTCGCCTCCGAGGATGTTATCGCCCTCGACGGCAGGAAGATCAGGATTCTCGATTCCGAGAAACTCGAACGTATCAGCGAACTGGGCTGACAGGCCGTATAAACCGGCTATTCACGGTAGAATATCCTTCGAACCCGCGGCGGTATCGACGAAATAATCTCGTAGGGTATGGTACCACACGACGCGGCCATCTCCCTTACAGGTATGTTGTCGCCGAAAATCTCGGCCACATCCCCTTCGGCAGCGCCTGTACCGGTAACATCGGCCATAAACATGTCCATGCATATATTGCCCGCCGTCGGAACCCTTGCACCCCTTACCCACACGAATCCCTTTCCGTTTCCCATGGCACGCCGCAGTCCGTCGGCATAACCCACAGGTATGGTAGCTATCAGCCTGTCATGCCCTGCAACATCGCCAAAGCCATACCCCACAGGCTCTCCCGCCGGCACGCGCTTAACCTGCGATATCCTCGACACGAACCTCGAGCTGTTTCTCATCCCCTTAACCACACTGTCAGAAAGGCCATAGAGACCTATACCGGCCCTCACCATATCATACTGGTACTGCGGGAACCGGGCAATTCCCGAACTGTTGAGCAGGTGCCTCAGCGGCATATAACCCAGTGCCCCGGCAATAATTGCACTGACCTTTTCGAACACCTCTGCCTGACGCTCTGTGCGGCCATCGGCTGCCTCCGATTCACTCGCCGCCAGGTGTGAAAAGAGCGACACAACCCGTATTCCGGCATCTCCCCTGAGTCGCTCGGCCAGTTGCTCAGCCTCGTCTGGCACAAAGCCAAGCCTGTGCATGCCGGTGTCTGTCTTTATATGAACCGGCCAGCCCGAAAGTCCGTGACGCGCAGCCGCAGCCGAGAAAGCCTCCAGCAGCGAAAAACTGTATATCTCAGGCTCAAGGTTAAACGCGATTATGGTATCAAAAGCCGATTCTTCCGGATTCATCACCATTACCGGCAGGGTTATCCCTGCCTCCCTCAGCTCGCGCCCTTCGTCGGCGTAGGCAACCCCAAGGTAGTCGGCCCTGTTGTACTCAAGAAACGAACCCATCTCCGACAGTCCCGAACCATAGGCAAAAGCCTTTACCATCCCCATCAGCCTCACTCCCGGCTTTAACGCCGAACGTATAAGCGAAATGTTGCCGGCAATGGCATCGAGATTTATCTCGAGAACAGTCGTGTGAATCTTCCTCTCAAGCAGCGGGGCTATCCGCTCAAAACCGAAACTCCTCGCCCCTTTAAGCAGTATAACCTCATTACTGAAACTCAATCCCTGAAAAGCTGCAATAAACTCAGACGTTGAGTTGTAAAACCGTTTTTCGCAACTGAAAGCCCCGGCATTGGCCGAAAGACCGGGACCAATCCCGATAAGCCGTGATACACCTCCCCTCTTCAGAAGAGCATCTATTTCGGGCGCCAGTTCCGAATGATCACGGCCCGTCTGTATGAAGTCTGAAAGTATCAAAGTGTGCTTCTTCGCCGGAAGGCTCTTAAGGTAGTCGACTGCCATCGCCAGCGAGCCCGGATCGGAGTTATAGTAATCCTCTATAAGCATGCAGCCGTTATTTCCGTTCTTTACACTCATGCGCATGGCCACCTGGCTTATATTGGCCAGACCTGAGGCAATGGTTTCAGCATCGAGCCCGGCAACAAGCGCTGCCACGGCTACCGACACCGAATTCTCAACCGAGGCCCTGTCGCCAAACGGTATCTGATACCTGAGGATTCCTGCTTTATGTTCAATTGTTATAACGGTGCCAGGGTGAGCTTTATCCCTCTCTGCCACAGCCCTGAAACAGGCCTCTCCCCCCGAAAGTGTCCACGAAGCAAGTGAGGTGCTGCTCCCGTTGAATATCCTTTCAACCTCGCTGACGATTTCGGCACAATCGGCAGGATAAACCAGGTGCCCCACACCGCTGAATAGTTTCATCTTCTCGGCAGCCTTGTGCTGCCTGTCCCTGAAATTCTCTCCATGGGCATCACCGATATTCGTGACAATACCTATATCGGGAAGTATAATCTGCTGCAGCTTCTCCATCTCGCCAGGCTGTGATATGCCTGCCTCGATTACTGCATACTCATGCTCCTTCTCAATCTTCCATAGTGACAGCGGAACTCCAACCTGGCTGTTATAGCTGCGCGGACTGCGAACAACGCTGTGGCGGCGGCCCAGTACGGCAGCCAGCCACTCCTTCACTATTGTCTTGCCGGCACTTCCGGTAACAGCTATCACCCTGCAGCCTGATCCCTTCCTGCGGGCTGCTCCAAGTCTCTGCAAAGCCTCGACGGTATCGTCAACCATAATAAAGCTGCAGCCCTGGCAATCCCGGTAACCGTCGGGCAGTCTTTCGGCCACAAACGATTTTACCCCCTTTGCCGCAAGCTGAAGTATATAGTCGTGCCCGTCGTGCGATGCACCCCTGATAGCAAAAAAGAGACCACCGCTGTCAAAAGTGGACGAACGGCTGTCGGTAAGAAGGTCCGTAATCTCATTGACGGCACTCCCTTCAAGCCTGCCGCACATAATCACAGCTGCTTCACCTGTATTCATAAATCTAGGTGTTCTCTTTTGCAAGTTCTGCCCTGTTGTAGCAGTTCCTGCACAACGGCTCGTATAAATCCTTCTCTCCAAGCAGAACCACCTTCTCGTCGGCCGATTTCCTGAATGAATACATAGCCAGGCTGCCGCACCTCACGCAAATAGCATGTACCTTGGTAACATAGTCGGCAATTGCCATTATGCGGGGCATCGGGCCAAACGGATTACCGTGAAAATCCATGTCAAGACCTGCCACCAAAACCCTTATACCCCTGTTTGCCAACTCATTGCAGACATCCGTCAGTGAATCGTCGAAGAACTGAGCCTCATCAATCCCAATTACCCGGGCATCGCCGGTAAGAAGAAGTATTGAGGAGGCATTGTTGACAGGTGTCGACAGTACAGACTTCTCATCATGCGACACCACCCTTGTCTCTGAATACCTCACATCGAGGGCCGGTTTGAAAATCTCAACCTTCTGACCTGCAAATATTGCACGCCGCAGCCTACGCAAAAGCTCTTCGGTCTTGCCCGAAAACATCGATCCGGTAATAACCTCAACCGACCCTCTTCCCGGGCGCCTCTCCTCGGGTGTCTCTTCTGAAAATATCATTATGTTGCCGCTGGTTGCAGCCGGATTAATTAGGCCGGCCGCACAATAATTCAACAGGATTATTGGTTACTTTTGCAAAGTAAACAAAAACAGTCCGGAAAAAAACAGCACGACCGATGGATTTGAATTCAGCACTCGATATTCTTATCAAAGACCTCAGTGAGGCGCGCGAAATTATTGACGATCTGCGCCATATAAAAGGTGTTCCCCTCCTGCAGGTCGAGCTTGCCAAGGCCAAATGCCGCAATGCAGAGGAGATAATAGCCCTTTTGAAGAGGATGAACCTGGGAGAGACTCCTCCCGCTTTCGAGCCGCAACCTGCTGCGGCTGAGGCCACTGCACCCCCGGTAGTAAAGGCCCCTCAGCCTGAAGTCATGGTAACTCCCGAACCTGTTAAGCCGGCACCCTCAAAGCCGGCACCCCCGCCTGCAGTTGAGACTCCGCCCGAGTACCACCCTGCTCCGAAAAAGTCGACAAAGGCCACCAGAACCATCCTGGCCGACAAGTTCACTGAGCCCGAAAGCCGTATCAACGAAAAGATGAAGGGTAAACGTACCGACGACGACATTACATCGAGGCTTAACCAGAGCCCCATTACCAGTCTTGCCGATGCCATCGGAATCAATGACAAGTTCTTCTTTATCCGCGAAATTTTCCGGGGCGATGCCGTCGCCTACAACGACGCCATTTACCGTCTTAACGGGGTGTCGGACCTCAGTGAGGCCGACTCCATTATCGCCCCCTTCACAACCGGCGACACCGACCCCTCGGCCGTCACCATGCTGCTCGATCTGGTAAAACGCAAAACAGGTATTAATGGGTAAACTCTTCCTGGTTCCCACACCAATAGGAAACCTCAGGGACATTACCCTCAGGGCGCTCGATGTGCTGCAATCGGTCGACATTATTCTGGCCGAGGATACCAGGCAGGCCGGTATCCTGCTTAAACACCACAACATAAAGGGAAAACTCTGGTCGCACCATAAATTCAACGAACACGGAAGCGCCGTCTCGGTAGCAGCCCATATCTCGGGCGGTATGTCGGTCGCCCTTATCTCCGATGCCGGTTCCCCCGGTATTTCCGACCCCGGATTCCTCCTTGTAAGGACATGTATCGATGCCGGTATTGAGGTGGAAGCATTGCCGGGCCCCACGGCGCTGATACCGGCGCTGGTTGAATCGGGTCTGCCGTGCGAGCGGTTCTGCTTCGAGGGGTTCCTGCCCCATAAGAAGGGTAAGGACAAGAAAATAAGATCGCTGGCAGCCGAAGAGCGCACCATGGTTTTCTACGAATCTCCCTTCAGGCTTGCCGATACTCTTGAGAGGATGAGTAACCTCTTTGGCCCCGACCGGAAAGCTTCGGTGTCGCGCGAACTCACCAAAATACACGCCGAAACGGTGCGCGGCACCATCGGGTCGCTGCTCGTCAGCTTTACGGAAACTCCGCCAAGAGGAGAGCTTGTTCTGGTTGTTGCCGGAACAGGCCCGGTTAACAGACACAAGGAATGAAAAGGATCATCAGGTTATCCTCAGCCGCTCTTATGGCGGCACTGCTGACCGTTGCCGGAATTATGGCACAGTCAACGTTATCGGGTAATATTACCGACTCATCGGGCAACCCTGTACCTTATGCAACCGTTTATATTCAGGAACTGCAGATGGGAACCACTGCCAATGCAATGGGTTACTACGAGCTTCGCCTCAGCGACGGTGCCTATACCGTATTCTACCAGAGCCTGGGTTATAATCAGGACTTCAGACAGGTACGAATTGCCGGAAAACCGGTCGTAAGAGATGTCTCCCTCACCGTGCAGTATTTTCAGATACCCGAGGTAACGGTCACCTCGGGCAGGGAAGATCCGGCCTACGCAATAATGCGGAAGGCAATCGCCAGGGCCCCGTGGTACCTTAATGCCGTTAACCATTACAAGGCCGAGGTATACCTTAAGGGTACTGCAATTATTGACAAGATGCCCAGAATTATGAAAATGGCCATGGACCGTGACGCAGAAATAGACCTGAAGGTAGGTGAGAAATACCTATACGAATCACATAACGAGATCGACTTTACTGCCCCCGATAAATACATTCACCGCCTCATTGCAATCAGGTCGAACATCCCCTCGGAGAGCGACCAGATTTCACCAATGAATTACATTCAGGCAAGTTTCTATGCGCCACATATAGCCATTGCAGTTTCACCACTCTCGCCTGATGCATTCTCTCACTACCGCTTCTCATACCAGGGAGCCTCACTGCAGGGACAATATGTTATCAATAAGATTGCAGTGATCCCGAAAAGGAAGAGTCAGCAGGTCTTTTCCGGAACGCTGTTTATTATTGAAGACCTCTGGTGCATTCACAGCCTCGACCTTGAAAATGAAAACATCATTGGCAAGATCCGCGTAAAACAGCTTCATACTCCCGTTGAAAATGATTTCTGGATGCCGGTCAGCCACAGCTTCGATGTCGATTTCTCAATGGTTGGCGTCAAAGCCAGGGCTAACTACACCAGTTCGGTAAAGTATACCGACATTATTACCGTGGCGCCTGAAGGACTTCCTGCAATGACCATGCCCCGGGTCCCGGTTACCCCGGCTACACAAACACCTCAGGCTGGCACCTCAAAATCGGCTGATGAGATTGAAAAGCTTATGGCAAAGGATGAACTTACCAACCGCGACATGGTGAGGCTTTCAAAGCTTATTGACAGGGAGGCTTCTGCAGTCTCGGGCCGAGACACAGCAAAAAAGGAACTCGAAATTAAACAGACCACCAGCTACATTATCGATAAGGAAGCCAATGCAAGAAGCGAGGACTTCTGGAGCGGTATAAGGCCAATTCCTTTACCCTCCGATGAACTGGTGAGTCTTCGCAGGGCCGACAGCATCAGAACAAACACCCTCAGGGAGGTCAGACCAGCCCCGGGAGGCGAAGTCTCCATTAACCTTTCGGCCGGGAAAAGCACACCTTTCAGCCGGTCTGCCAGAAACTTCCTGTTCGGCAAAACCTGGAGGGCCGACAGCAACAGAATATCCATCACTTATGGAGGCATTGCCGGATTCGATAATCTCTCGTTTAATACCGTTGACGGGTTCAACTGGGGCACTGACTTCAGAATTACCAGGCAATGGAAGAGCGGCAGATCATTCTCTGTATTCCCCGAGGCTGGTTATACCTTCTCGCGCAAGGCCCCATATTACGTTATAAACACCTCTTTCAACTACAGCAAAACCAACAACGATTACTTCTGGTTAAGAGTGGGCGACAGGTCGGCCGACTACAGTAACTATACCCCGGCCAGCCCGTTCATAAATGCAGCCTGGTCGCTGCTGCTGAAGGATAATCTGGTGCGCTTTTACCATTCGCGCTACCTGGCCACGGGATTGAAAACCGAGATTTCAAACGGTATATATCTCGAACTCTCGGGCAGGGCCGAACAGAGATCGGTTCTCGAAAACAATACCCAATTCTCGTTCTTCAGACGCGACAGCCTGTATAAGCCCAATATACCGGGCGAGGGGGTTTCTGTTTACGCTCATGATCACCTCTCACTGGGGGCTGAGCTGACAATAATACCCCGCCAGCGATACCGTATCTCGGGAGGGAGGAAGTTCCCTGCCGGTTCCGACTACCCCACCTTCATACTGTCACTCAGTCAGGGATTCAATAATGCGGCAGGATCATATTCACCCTACACCTCTATGGAATTCTCCGCCTCAAAGAGGAAGGATACCGGCCCGTTTGCCGAATTCTACTGGAAAGCAAGGGCAGGTCTTCTTATCAGCCCCGACTCTGTGCCGTTCCAGGACAGGTTCCACTTCAACACCCAGGCTTCGCCGGTTTTATTCAATAACTACAGCGATGCCTTTTACCTTCCGGCATGGTACTCAATGGCCACCGACAGATGGTTCGCCGAAGGGCATGTGAAGTATACCGTGCCATACCTCGCACTGAAGTTTCTTCCCGGACTCAGCAACACTCTTATGCGCGAGAATCTTCATGCCCGCCTCCTTGTCAATGGTAACGCCATCAGATACTTCGAGGCAGGATACAGTGTAAGCGAAATATTCCTCCTCGGTGAAGCAGGTATATTTGCCGGGTTTAACGACTTCCGCTTCACCTCGGCAGGTGTAAGGATAATCCTCAGGTTTAACTGACAGGAACTGAAACCGGGCTAAGCGAAGGGAGGCTCGCTGAAATCGTCGTCAGCAGCGGGCGAATCGTAACGGCCCCTTAAATTGTCACTGTTCATCTTCGAACCTACAATGAACGACTGTGACCTTGCAGGCGCCTGTTCGGTTATCTCGTCGAGATCAAACTCATCGAGTTCAACAAACTGAGCCCGTTCGTCCCTGAACCTGAGCCTTACGTCACCAACAGGACCGTTCCTGTTCTTTGCAAGTATGATCTCGGCAATACCCTTGGTGGAGGTTCCATCCTCGAATTCTATCAGACCGTATTTCTCCTGGCGGTGTATGAACACCACCATATCGGCATCCTGCTCAATGGCCCCCGACTCCCTCAGGTCGGAAAGTTGCGGCCTCTTCGAACCGCCCCTGGTCTCAACCGACCTGTTGAGCTGCGAGAGTGCAAGAATTGGTATCCCAAGCTCCTTTGCTATGCTCTTGAGCGATCGCGAAATAAGACTTACCTCCTGCTCACGGTTCCCCGCCTCAGGCGGACCCGACATAAGCTGCAGGTAGTCGACAATGGCAATATCAAGCCTGTCATGGGCCTTTAGCCTGCGGCACTTGGCCCGCAGCTCGAACACCGAGATGGCCGGCGTATCGTCAATATAGATGGGGGCCTCAACAAGTTTCTTTATTCTCTTGTCAAGAAGTTTCCACTCGGCCTCCGTTAGCTTTCCGTTCTTTATCTTTTCACCCGGAAGCTCTGTTTCTGCTGTAATAAGCCTGTTGACAAGCTGTACCGATGCCATTTCAAGCGAAAAGATACCAACCTTCCGGCCATGCTCTATTGCGATGTTCCGCGCCATCGACAGTGCAAAAGCGGTTTTCCCCATCGACGGACGGGCGGCAATGATTACCAGGTCCGATCGCTGCCAGCCCGAGGTGAGCCTGTCAAGCCTGCTGAAACCCGACGGAACCCCTATCAGCCCGTCCTCCTTCTTGCCGGCCTCCTCCATCTCCTCAATGGCCCTCTTTATTACAACATTGATCGGCAGTACCTCGCGCTTTATGTTTCCCTCTGCTATCTGAAACAACTCGTTCTCCGACCTGTCGAGCAGGTCGGTTACATCGTACGTGTCATCATATGCCATCGCCTGAATGTCGGTCGATACCCTTATCAGCTCACGCTGTATGTACTTCTGTGCCACTATCTTGGCATGGTACTCAACGTTGGCTGCCGACACCACCTTCGATGTAAGCTGGGTAAGGTAGACCGGACCTCCTGCCTGATCGAGATCGCCCGATGCCTTTAACTCCTCTGTTACGGTATAGAGGTCGACAGGCATCTCCTTCATTGTCAGCGATTGTACGGCAGTGAAGATCTTTCGGTGCGACTCCTTGTAGAAACACTCGGGTTTCAGCAGGTCAACTACCGTTATCACTGCATCGTTCTCAAGCATCACTGCCCCGAGAACTGCCTCCTCCATATCGAGCGCCTGTGGCGGTACCCTGCCCTGATCGTGCGTTGGATAATGTATCGGACGTTGTACCGTGCGTTGCTTGGCCATTGGCTATATAATTGATTTACTGATGAATGAATAAATAAATAAGGATATGGAAATACCCGCATCAAATTTAATAAATGCTTCCTGCCTGAAGCTCTCCGCAGCCGTTTCTTACAAACAAAACAGTGTTTATAAGTTGTTGAAAAGAGCCATGCCCGGAGCCAGTACGGAAAGCTGTCCTATTCCCGGGAGCCATATAAACGAACCATTTCTCACCTGAAAGATCAATCAAGCGCAGGAATTGGTATTTTTGCAGCATAGAGGTTTTCTGATGGTTACATTCCCCAGGGCAAAAATCAATATCGGACTCACCATTGTGAGGAAACGGGATGATGGTTTTCACGATATCGAAACCATCTTCTACCCCATACCGCTGGCCGATGCTCTCGAGTTTGTACCGGCAGGCCCCGGTGCCGTATCCGACACCCTTACCGTAACCGGGGTAGCTGATCTCGGTAATCCGGCCGACAACCTGGTAATAAAGGCTGTCAACATATTGCGCACCCGATACCCGGTTCCGTATCTCCGCATACATCTCCACAAAACCATACCCCCCGGCAGCGGACTTGGCGGTGGATCGTCAGACGCTTCTGCAATGCTCGTTCTGCTTAACCGCTATTTCGGACTGCAGGCCTCGCAGGAGGAGTTGCTTACCCTCGCCCTGCAGCTTGGAAGCGACTGCCCCTTCTTTATCAGGCCCGAACCGGTGCTTGCCACAGGCCGGGGCGAGATATTCACCCCGCTAGGATGCCTGCTAACGGGTTATTACCTCGTACTTGTCCGCGACGACATTCACATCTCAACACCTATGGCTTATGCCGGCAGCAAACCACGCGGCAGCGAAGCAGGACTTGCCGGGCTGGTCACCGCCCCTGTCGAAGAGTGGAAAGACCGTGTTGTGAACGATTTTGAAGAATATGCATTCCGTCAATATCCACGCCTCAGCATGCTTAAGCAGGGCATGTACGATGCCGGCGCCATTTACAGCTCAATGTCGGGCAGCGGCTCGGCAATCTACGGCATCTTCACCTCCCGCCCAAATACTCCCCCCCCCGGAAATATTATATGGCAGGGGGAATTGTAGGGGGAAATGGCGTAGTGGCGTAGTGACGTAGTGACGTAGTGACGTAGTGACGTAGTGACGTAATGGCGTAGGAGGGGTTCCTGGCTTTGCCCTCCGAAGCTTTAGCGTAGGAGGTGGCGAAGGAGGGTTGCTGGCTTTGCCCTCCGAAGCCTTCTTCGACCTCCGAAGCTTTAGCGTAGGAGGTGGCGAAGGAGGGTTCCTGGTTCCCTGCCGGCATCATCCTGCCGGGCTCACAATCAAAGGGAGCAGGTGGTAAGCAATATTTGATTATCTTTGTATTATGTTGAACAGGAAGGACATAATATCCAGATTAATAGAGCTTAAGCCTGTACTGAAGGAGGAGTATTCTGTGAAGGCTATTGGCTTGTTCGGTTCCTTTTCAGAGGGCAATTATTCTGATGATAGTGATATTGACCTGCTTGTTGAGTTTGAAAAACCTGTCGGTTGGAAATACCTCTCACTGGAGATATACCTCGGGAGAATCTTTGGTCGCAAGATTGACCTTGTAACAAAGAATGGCTTAAAAAATCAGATCCGCGATCAGATACTCAGTCAGGTTAAATATATCTGATGAAAAAGGCAGACCGATCATACAGAATGTACCTTGAGGACATTGTCATTTCAATGACAAGAATTCTTGAATACACCAATGGATACTCAGTTTCCGACTTCAGAAAGGATTACAAGACGGTTGATGCAGTTATCAGGAATCTGATGATCATAGGGGAGGCTTCCAGAAATATACCCTAGAATGTGAAAGCGAGGCACCCTGAAGTGCCCTGGGACGAAATGTACTTGCTACGAAACAAAGTTTCACATGAATATTTCGGAATAGATCATGAAATAATATGGGACATAGTTTCCAACTATATACCTGAAAACAGGACCCAGATTCAAAGAGTATTATCTGAAGAGTTGTAAGTTTTTACAATTATCCTTCAGTTTCTCCTAATCGTCATTATTCCCCATGCTCTTTCGACCTTCGCAACGGGACTACTCTTCGGTTCGCCTGAGCTCTGAGCCCTTTGCGGCGCAGCCACTCCGGCCGCCGGAAGCCGGAAGCCGCCGTTAAACCTCTATCTCCAGCAGCACCGCCCCTTTCGGCAGCCTGTCGCCCGGCTTGACGGGTATAGAACGTACCCTGCCGCTCCAGTGCGACAGGATGCGATTTTTCATCTTCATGGCATCGAGAACAAGCAGTCCCTGGCCTACCTGTACCACATCGCCCTCTTTAACCAGCAGTTCCACCACAGTGCCGGGAATAAAACTGAATACTATTCCCGGTATCTCCGGCTGATAAAGCGTTCGGTTGACAAATTTGCGGCTCAGCCGTGTGGTGTATTCCGTAAGATTTATGTTGAGTTTCCCCAGCTCATCCTGCTTTTCCATATCACATCCTCCCGGTTAATCAAAATGGCGGTATGCCGTGCTTCTTACGCGGCATCGCCACATCCTTGTTCTCGGAAACCTCAATGGCATGCAACAGCAGCCTGCGGGTCTCGGCCGGCTCAATAACCGAATCAATATAGCCACGCGAAGCGGCTACGTACGGATTCGCGAACTTGGTCTTGTACTCCTCAACCTTCATGCGGCGCATCTCATCGGGGTTCTCGGCCGAAGTTATCTCCTTGCGGAAAATAATGTTGGCAGCTCCCTCGGGACCCATAACGGCTATCTCGGCCGTGGGCCAGGCAAATACGAAGTCGGCACGCAGGTGGCGTGAACTCATTGCTATGTAACCCCCGCCGTAAGCCTTGCGCAGTATAACCGTTAACTTGGGAACCGTGGCTTCGCTGTAGGCATAAAGCACCTTGGCGCCGTGACGAATCACACCGGCATGCTCCTGGTCAACTCCCGGAAGATAACCCGGCA